>ERZ856578.2440-NODE-2440-length-30603-cov-4.537050_pt1 | contig 30603 bp, 25 predicted proteins | sample MGYA00514384_ERZ856578 | MGnify/ENA primary metagenome ERZ856578 (study PRJEB29103, sample SAMN06111958) | human gut metagenome | biome: human gut; feature: ankylosing spondylitis patient; material: healthy_person | host: Homo sapiens | place: China:Hangzhou... | reverse complement strand
GGTGTGCCTTGCACCAAGGGGCGTCTTGTGCTATGATAAGGCAGAATCCGTTACAATTTGTGCATGCATGAACGGTAATGAACATACCGATATAAGCGCAGCTGCAAAGAAGGTAGAAACATGAATACAAAACTGATAAAAATAGAAGATACAAAACAGATAAAAAATGAGGAGCTGGCAGAGGCCGCGCAGATTCTGCGGGATGGCGGACTGGTTGCATTCCCAACGGAGACCGTATACGGGCTTGGAGCCAATGCCTTAGATGAGGCTGCGGCAAAGAAAATCTATGCGGCGAAGGGACGTCCGTCAGACAATCCGCTGATTGCGCATATTTCCTGCCTGGAGGAATTAAAACCGCTGGTGGCTTACATTCCGGAAGCAGGAAGAAAGCTGGCAGAGGCATACTGGCCGGGGCCGCTCACCATGGTATTTCCGAAGAGTGACATTGTGCCTTATGGAACCACGGGTGGCCTGGATACGGTGGCAGTCCGCATGCCGAGTGACCCGGTAGCAAACCGGCTCATCAAGCTGGCGGGAGTTCCGGTGGCAGCACCGAGTGCCAATACCTCCGGAAGACCGAGTCCGACTACGGCACAGCACGTATGGCAGGATATGGAAGGCAAGATTGAGATGATCCTGGATGGCGGTCCGGTGGGAATCGGCGTGGAATCCACCATTGTGGATGTCTCCGGCGATGTTCCGACGCTGCTTCGTCCGGGGGCCATCACCATGGAGATGCTGCGGGAGACTGTAGGCAGAGTAGAGATCGATCCGGCTATTCAGGCACCGCCGAGCGCAGACTTGCGGCCGAAGGCACCGGGCATGAAGTACCGCCACTATGCACCTCATGCGGACCTGCAGCTGGTAGAGGGTGAGACGGACAGAGTAGTGGAGGTCATCAATAATCTGGTAAAAGAGAAGCTTGCAGAAGGCAAAATGGTTGGTGTGATATGCACGGATGAGACAAGAGTGCGTTATCCGCAGGGTGAAGTCCGCAGCGTGGGACTGCGCGCGAAGGAGGAGACCATTGCCCACAATCTGTTCGCCGTGTTAAGGGAGTTTGATGATCTGAATGTGGACTGCATTTATTCGGAAAGCTTTTCCAAGGATCATCTGGGGCAGGCTATCATGAACCGTCTGACGAAAGCGGCAGGCTATCATATACTGAACGTATGAGATGACAGAGAATAGAACAAGCGAAAAAGAGATATTCCCTGATGCGATGACAGGAGCAGGGCACTGTGATAATGAGAAAGAAACGGGAGGAAGCGTACGATGAGCAATTCCAAGAAACGTGTGGATTATATTTCCTGGGACGAATATTTTATGGGTGTGGCGGATCTGTCCGGACGTCGTTCCAAAGACCCCAATACCCAGGTGGGAGCCTGCATTGTCAGTCAGGATAACAAGATTATGTCTATGGGATATAATGGGTTCCCGAAGGGTTGCTCCGATGATGAGTTCCCGTGGGGACGTGAGCAGGAAGCAGACGATCCGTACAGCACCAAATATCTGTATGTGACCCACAGTGAGCTGAACGCCATCTTAAATTACCGGGGAGGAAGCTTGGAGGGCAGCAAGATTTACGTGACTCTTTTCCCGTGCAATGAGTGTGCAAAGGCTATCATTCAGGCTGGAATCAAGACCATCATCTATAAGGAAGATAAATATCCGGATTCTCCGTCCGTGCGGGCATCCAAGCGCATGCTGAATGCGGCAGGCGTGCGGTATTACCAGTACGACCAGACCGGAAGAAAGATAGAGATTGACGTATAAGATGAAGTTTTTACTGACGGCGATCAACGCCAAATACATTCACTCCAATCCGGGAGTGTACAGTTTAAAAATGTTTGCCGAGTCTCAGGGCGCGGCAGAAGCAGTGCAGGGAGACCAGGATCCGCGAGAGGATGGTCTCCCTTGCGCACCCTTTGTAGAGATTGCAGAGTACACCATCAATAACCAGATGGAACTGATTTTAGAAGATATTTACCGGAGAAAGCCGGATATAGTAGGAATTTCCTGCTATATCTGGAACATTGCCTATGTGCTGGATCTGGTACGGGACATCCACAAGGTATTGCCGGAGACGGATATCTGGCTTGGAGGCCCGGAGGTTTCCTATGATGCGCCACAGCTTCTTGTCCGGGAGCCGGAGGTATTCGGTGTCATGAAGGGCGAAGGCGAGGAGATGTTCGCGGCCCTTTTAAACTGCTACCGGACATTGGGATGCACAGTGCGGCAGATGCAGCGTTTAGGGCGGAGAAGTGCTCCGACAGGTTCTGCATGCGGTAAGGATGCCGCAGCAGAAGCGCCGGATGAAGCATGCACTGCGGAATTCTGGTACCGCATGTCTCAGGTGGCAGGCCTGACCTATCACGGTGCGGATGGGAAACTCTGCGACCAGCCTGTCCGTCCGGTCATGGACATGAGCCGGATCCCGTTTCTGTATCCGAGTTTAAAAGGATTTGAAAACCGCATTGTTTATTATGAAAGCAGCCGCGGATGTCCGTTTTCCTGCAGCTACTGTCTCTCCTCCATTGATAAGTCTGTTCGTTTCCGGGATCTGAAGCTGGTGCTTCCGGAACTGGACTTTTTCCTGGAAAAGAAGGTGCCGCAGGTTAAGTTTGTGGACCGTACGTTTAATGCGAAAAAGAGTCATGCCATGGCAATCTGGAAGCATATTCTGGAGCATGACAACGGTGTCACCAACTTTCATTTTGAGATTACGGCAGATCTTCTGGATGAGGAAGAGCTGGACCTGATCAGCCGGATGCGGCCGGGGCTGATCCAGCTGGAGATTGGCGTGCAGAGTACCAATCCGGATACGATTAAGGCAATCCGGCGCAAGATGGATCTGGACCGGCTGCGCTATGTGGTTGAGCGGATCAATGCCGGAAAAAATGTGCATCAGCATCTGGACCTGATCGCGGGTCTGCCCTTTGAGGATTATGACTCCTTTGGCCGATCCTTCAACGATGTCTATTCCATGGAGCCAGAGCAGTTTCAGCTGGGATTTCTGAAGGTTCTCAAAGGCTCCTATATGCATGAGAAGGTGCCGGATTATGATCTGCAGTACCGGGGAAAGGCACCCTATGAGGTGCTGTCCACAAAGTGGCTTCCATACAGTGATGTGCTTCGCTTAAAGGGCGTGGAGGATATGGTGGAGGTGTATTACAACAGCCGTCAGTTTATGCGGACATTAAAGCTGTTTGAACAGGAGTTTGACGGAGCATTTGCCATGTACGAGTATATGGCCGGGTATTATGATGAACAGCATCTGACTGGTCTGAACCACAGCCGCCTGGCGCGTTATGAGATCTTTCACGACCTGATCAGCAGGAGGGCGGAGCAGGAGCGGATGAGCATGTTTGAGGATGCGCTGATGTGTGATCTGTATCTGCGCGAAAATGCGAAGAGCCGGCCGTCTTTTGCTTTGGCGCAGGCTCCTTATAAAGAAGAAATCCGCCATATGGTTCCGGAACTGCGGACTCTGGGAACCCAGGTACACGCAGAAGTCCTGCGGTCCGGTGAGGTTCTGCTGTTTGATTACCGGGAGAAAGACCGGCTGAACCATAACGCGAAGGTGACGGTGCTGGGGAGGACAGATGTATGATAAACAGCTATATTGCCCTGGATCTGGAAACTACCGGCTTAAATCCGAAGCAGGACAAAATCATTGAGATTGGAGCGGTGCGCGTGGAAAACGGGCAGGAAACCGGCCGGTTTCACACCATGCTGAATCCACACAGGGAACTGGAGGAGCGGATTACGGAACTGACAGGCATTGCCTGGGATATGTTGAAAGATGCCCCCGATATTGTGGATATTCTTGAAGAATTTCTTGCTTTCTGTGGAGAACTTCCGCTGCTTGGCCATCGCATTATTTTTGATTATAGTTTTGTCAAACGGGCTGCTGTAAATCAGGGACTGTCATTTGAAAAAAATGGTATTGATACCCTGACGATCTGTCGCCGTTTTATGCCTGCGGAGGAGAGTAAGCGTCTTGGCGCGGCCTGTGCCTTTTACGGGCTGACTCAGGAGAGTGCCCACAGGGCGTTGGGAGATGCGTTGGATGCCCATCGGCTCTATCAGAAACTGCTGGAAAAGCACGGAGCAAAGGCTCCGGAAATCTTTGCCGCAAAGCCGCTGATCTACAAGGTAAAACGGGAACAGCCGGCCTCCAAAAAGCAAAAAGAGGACTTGCGGTATTTACTAAAATATCATAAAATAGATTTACCTGTGCAGATTGACTACCTGAGCAGGAATGAGATCTCCCGTATCACCGATCAGATCATATCCCGGTACGGAAGAATCCGGTAATTCAGTATAACAAAAAACAGAAATCTGCCCGCAGAAATAAACGGCGGGCAATATTTTTAGAATTTAAGAAGAGGTGAATTTTATTATGATGAACATGCATAACAATAAAAAAGCCCGTGTGATCATGGGTGTTGTAATTGTAATCCTGATCCTGGCTATGGTAGCACCGATGGCATTATCTGTTATGATGTAAAGTGACCGGAACACCGGCCAAAGCGCACGAACGCAGCATTACAGCAGAATGCAGACAGAGGGAGAAGATTATGAAAAAGAGCAGTGTGCTGGGAGGTCTGGCCTTTGCAGCAATACTTGGAAGTGTGTTTACATTTCCGGTCTACGCGAAAGAGAAGACCTTTCCGGAGGGCATCTATGCGGGTGGGTTTGCACTTGGCGGACTGACAAAGGAACAGGCTGAGACACAGTTTGCCGCCTATATCTCTGGCCTGGAAGAGCGCAGCGTGACGTTGGATGTGGCAGGAAACGGGCTGGAGACTACCGCGAAGGATCTGGGCTACGCCTGCAAAAATGAAGATGCGCTGCAGGAAGCAGAGGAGTATGCCGCAGGCGGCTGTCTGATCCGGCAGTACATGGAGCGCAAGGATCTGGAAAAGGAGCCGGTGCATATTTCGCTGGATGCAGGTGTAGATGAAACGGCGGTTCAGACCTTTGTGGAGGAACAGTGTTCCGGACTTCCGGGTGAGCCTCAGGATGCTGTTATCACCCGTGTGAATGGAAAATTCGAGATTACACCGGAGCAGAGCGGCATGGCGGTGGATGTAAAGGCAACTATAGAAAAGCTGAATGAGGAATTGGGAAAAGAAACCGGTGCAGTCAGCGTGGAAGCCGTTGTGACGGAGCAGGAGCCAAACATCAAAAAAGCAGATCTGGAATCCATTTCCGATGTGCTGGGGACCTGTACCACGGCTTATGCCAGCAGCGGGGCATCCCGTTCCGGCAACATTGCAAACGGCGTGTCCAAGATCAACGGCCATGTGCTGATGCCGGGGGAGACCTTATCCGGTTACGAGTGCATGCATCCGTTTACCATTGAGAATGGGTACTTTACGGCAGCGGCTTATGAGAACGGTCAGGTCGTGGACAGTGTAGGCGGCGGTGTGTGCCAGATTGCCACAACGTTGTACGATGCTTCTCTGGCGGCAGAGCTGGAGATTACCCAGCGGCAGAACCATTCCATGATCGTTACGTATGTAAAGCCGTCTATGGATGCGGCCATTGCCGGTACTTATAAAGATATCAAGATTACCAATAATTACAGTACCCCGATCTATATTGAGGGAACTACCGCAGGCAAGACGCTGACCTTTACCATTTATGGCAAGGAAACCCGACCGGCGAACCGCAAGGTAGAGTATATTTCCGAGACCCTGAGCAAGTCAGATCCGGGTGCACCGCAGCAAAAGGTAGATCATTCTTTAATGCCTGGGCAGACGAAAAAGGTCCAGTCTGCGCATATCGGTTACAAATCCAGACTGTGGAAGGTGGTAACGGTAGATGGTGTAGAAAAAGAACGAACGATTCTGCACACCGACACATACAACCCATCGAAAGCCATTGTTCTGGTGGGACCAGCCGCTCCGGAGGTCCCACCAGCAGTAGAAAATCCGGCTCAGTCGTCAGAAACCACACCGGAACAGGCAGCACCTGCAGAGACTGCGGCACCGCAGCCGTCCCAGAGCCAGGTGGTAGGACCGGGGGCAGCAAGCCAGCCGTCAGAGAACTCTTCCGGCGGACCGGGCGCAGCGCCGGCTCCTGCGGCAGAGGGTCCCGGGGAGCAGTAAAAGAGCGCACGTTTTTGAACAAGTGCGGCAGCAAAAGCGGTCAGATGTGTCTGCGTGTACAGGAATCCGCTGTGAAAGGTTTGAATTGATATGATGCGAAAGATTGAGCGCGAGAACACGGGCCTTCTGCAGGCCGGACAGGATCTGGTTGTGGCAGGCTACGCGGGACTCGCTGGTACGGTAAAGCTGGCGGAGGCAGCAAAGGAAGAGCTGTCCCGCTGGTTTTCCGATGAATATATGGAAGAAATTGCAGACGCTGCGCCGCTTTGCCCGGTAAGTCCGGAGTTTTGGCGCTCCTGCGGTGCGGCAGAATGGGAATCGGCAGGTGAGGGCGGCATTTTAACCGCCATCTGGAATCTGACCGGAGCTTATGAGACCGGCGTGGAATTTTATCTGCGCCAGATTCCCATGCGGCAGGAGACCGTGGAGGTCTGCGAGCGGCTGGAGTTAAATCCTTACCGGCTTTACAGCTGGGGATGCGTGCTCCTCACAGCAGACAACGGCGGGCAGCTTGTCCGTATACTGGCAGAAAAACATATTCCGGCCCAGGTTATCGGCCGGGTGAACAAAGGCATTGCACGGGAAATGATCGTGCAGGAGGGGCGGGGCTTTCTGGAGCGCCCGCAGCCCGATGAAATAACGAAAGTGATTCCCGATTTTTTCAAGTAAAAAGAAGAAATCGGGATTCCACATAGATACAACTATACAAGGAGGCAATCAAAAAATGAGAGAGAAAATTTTGGCGGTAATCGAAAAGAACAGCAGAATCGATATCCATGACCTGGCGATTCTTTTAGGGGAGAGCGAAGTCGCGGTCGCCAATGAGATTGCCGAGATGGAGAAAGAACACATTATCTGTGGTTATCACACCCTGATCAACTGGGACAACACCAGTGAGGAAAAAGTGGTTGCGCTGATCGAGGTAAAGGTAACTCCCCAGCGCGGCATGGGCTTTGACAAGATCGCGGAGCGCATTTACCAGTACAGCGAGGTGAATGCAGTATACTTAATGTCCGGTGCTTTCGATTTCACCGTATTTATCGAGGGCAAGACCATGCGCCAGGTAGCGCAGTTTGTTTCTGACAAGCTGGCTCCGCTGGATTCTGTTTTAAGCACGGCAACTCATTTTGTACTGAAAAAATATAAGGACCACGGAACAGTCCTCTGCGATGAGGTCCAGGATGAAAGGATGCTGATTACACCGTGAGAAACCCATTAAATGAAAAAATCGTTTCTATCCCGCCGTCCGGGATCCGGAAATTTTTTGATATCGTAAGTGAGATGAAGGATGCGATTTCCCTTGGTGTAGGCGAGCCGGATTTTGACACGCCATGGCACATTCGTGAGGAGGGCATCTACTCTCTGGAAAAGGGACGTACCTTTTATACCTCCAACGCCGGTTTAAAGGACTTAAAGATTGAGATCCACAACTATCTGGAGCGGCGCTGCAATATCTGCTATGACCCGGACCATGAGATCATGGTTACCGTGGGTGGCAGCGAAGCCATTGATGCAGCTATGCGTGCCATGATCGATCCGGGAGATGAAGTGCTGATCCCGCAGCCGAGTTACGTTTCCTACACGCCGTGCTGTGTGCTGGCAGACGGTGTCCCTGTGCCGATCGAGCTGGAGGAGAAAGACCGTTTCCGCTTAACTCCGGAGAAATTACTGGAAAAGATCACCCCGAAGACAAAAATTCTGGTGCTGCCGTTCCCAAACAACCCGACCGGTGCCATCATGGAGCGGGAAGATCTGGAGAAGATTGCTGAGATCATCCTTGAGAAAGATCTGTTTGTTATTTCAGATGAGATTTACTCAGAGCTGACCTATGCGAAAGAGGATCATGTATCCATTGCATCTCTGCCGGGCATGAAGGAGCGCACCGTTCTGATCAATGGTTTCTCCAAGGCTTTTGCCATGACCGGATGGCGTCTGGGCTATGCCTGTGCGCCGGAAGTGATCTTAAAACAGATGCTGAAGATCCATCAGTATGCCATCATGTGTGCACCGACCACCAGTCAGTACGCTGCAGTGGAAGCGCTGCGCAATGGCGATGAAGACGTACAGCACATGCGTGAGTCCTATGACCAGCGCCGCCGTTTCCTGATCAATGCGTTTGAGGAGATGCATCTGGACTGCTTTGAGCCGCAGGGCGCGTTCTATATGTTCCCGAGCATCAAGCGGTTTGGCATGACCTCCGATGAGTTTGCGACCCGCCTGCTGCGGGAAGAAAAGGTGGCAGTTGTACCGGGAACCGCCTTCGGTGACTGCGGAGAAGGATTCCTGCGCGTATCCTATGCCTATTCCTTAAAGAGTCTGAAGGAGGCCTTAAGCCGCATCAAACGGTTTGTAGACCGTCTGGACGGAAAAACGGAGTAAGAAAGATGAACATTGTATTATTTGAGCCGGAAATGCCGATGAATACCGGAAATATCGGCCGTACCTGTGTGGCCACCAACACCCGTCTGCACTTGATCGAGCCTCTGGGCTTTAAGCTGAATGAGAAGGCCGTAAAGCGTGCCGGACTGGACTACTGGGATAAGCTGGATGTTACCGTGTATTCCGACTTTCAGGATTTTCTGGACCGCAATCCGGGGGCGAAGATCTACATGGCTACTACCAAAGCGCCGAAAACCTACACTGAGGTTGAGTACGAGCCGGACTGCTATATCATGTTCGGCAAGGAAAGTGCCGGAATCCCGGAAGAAATTCTGGTGGAGCACAAGGAAAACTGTGTGCGCATTCCCATGTGGGGCGATATCCGTTCCCTGAACCTCTCCAATTCGGTGGCGATCGTGCTGTATGAGGCACTGCGCCAGAACGGATTTGAGAAGATGAATATGGAAGGCCATCTGCACCGGCTGCACTGGAAGGATGAAGTGTAAAGCAATTACAGAATCAGAGCGAATGATAAGAGAGGATCTGCCTGCGGGCAGGTCCTTTTTGCTGTGGCTGTATGTGTCTGCGAGCAGGAATGCGAATTAACAAATATTACACAAAAGAAAGAGATGAAATGCAGAATGATTATACAAAGTTCAGAATTACAAAAGAAAAGTCAGAAATACAAATGGAAAAATGCACAAAACAATCATATAATAAATACATCAACAAGGGAAAATGACAGCTTCTCATTCGCTCACAGCTTCATTCCCGGAGAACGTGACATTAGCAAGAACGTGAAAAGGAGAGAGGTATTATGAAAAAACGTTGGTTTGCAGCATCGTTAGCGGCACTTATGGCTCTGAGTATGACCGCATGCGGCGGCGGAAAGGCAGCAGAGACAACAGCAGCACCGGCAGAGACCAAGGCCGAAGAGACAAAAGCAGAGGAATCTAAGGCAGAGGAAGCTTCCAAAGAGGAAACGGCCGAGAAGGCTCCGGAAGATTATACTGGCAGTGTAGTCGTATATTCCCCGCATGACGCAGATCCGCTGAATGCAGGTGTAAACCTGTTCATGGAGAAATATCCGAACGTAAAGGTTGAGGTGGTAGCAGCCGGAACCGGTGAGCTTTGCAACCGAATCGCGGCAGAGTCCGCAAACCCGATCGCAGACGTACTGTGGGGCGGCGGTGCAGACTCACTGGCAGCATTTAAGGAGTACTTCCAGCCGTATGTATGCGCAAACGATGAATTTATCGGCGATGCATACAAAGACCCGGATGGCCTGTGGATCGGCGAGAGCCCGCTTCCGATGGTTATCTTCTATAACAAAGACTTAATTGAAAAAGATGGTTTAACCATTCCGGAGTCCTGGGAAGACTTAACCAAGCCGGAGTGGAAGGGTAAAATTGCTTACTGTCTGCCGTCTAAATCCGGTTCCGCATACACCCAGCTGTGCACCATGATCCTTGGACATGGCGGCAAGGAAGCCGGATGGGATTTCATCAAGAAGCTGTATGACAATCTGGATGGCAAGATCGTTGACTCTTCCGGTAAGTGTCACAAGATGGTAGCTGACGGTGAGTTCTATGTAGGAATTACCATTGAGAAATCCGCAATCAAATACGCAGATGATCCATCCGTTGGATTTGTATATCCGAAAGACGGCACCAGCGCAGTTCCGGATGGTGTTGCACTGGTTAAGGGATGCCCGAACGAAGAGAACGCAAAGCTGTTCATTGATTTTGTTACTTCAAAAGAATGCCAGACTGAGCAGAGCCAGAACTGGGGACGTCGTCCGGTTCGCAGCGATATGGAAGTTGGCGATGGCATGGCGAAGCTGGATGACCTGGTATTAGTTGATTATGACTTTGACTGGGCAGCAAATGAGAAGGAAGCCAATATCGAGCATTTCAATGATATCATGGTAGATTAATTTTAAGAACACCGGCAAAGAAAATGCAAACACTGAATCGTGAGATACAGCAAGTAAACAGCTGAGCGAAAACGGAAAGACTGCCTTGCCCCAAGCGGGCGGGCAGCCTTTTCGGTTATGAAGGAATGGAGGAATGAATATGAGTCATGCAGTTATCATAAAAAAAGCCGTAAAAAAATACGGGAATTTCACTGCGTTAAATGGAGTGGATCTGGAAATCCGGCCGGGTGAGTTCTTTACCCTGCTTGGACCTTCCGGCTGTGGAAAGACCACCCTGCTTCGTATGATCGCGGGATTTAACAGCGTGGACGGTGGTGAGATCTGTTTCGATGACAAGGTCATCAACAATCTGGAAGCGCACAAGCGTGATATTGGCATGGTATTCCAGAATTATGCGATCTTTCCGCATCTGACGGTAGCAGAGAACGTGGCATACGGACTGAAAGCAAAGAAATGTCCGAAGGATCAGATACCGGGCAAGGTGGAAGAGGCACTGGAACTGGTCCAGATCGGCCAGTTAAAGGACCGAAAGCCGAACGAACTTTCCGGAGGCCAGCAGCAGCGTGTGGCACTGGCCAGAGCCTTTGTGATTGAGCCGGGCGTTCTTTTAATGGATGAGCCGCTTTCCAACCTGGACGCGAAGCTCCGCGTGCAGATGCGGACCGCCATCAAGAAGCTGCAGAGAAGACTCGGCATTACTACCATTTACGTTACCCATGACCAGGAGGAAGCACTGGCTATTTCGGATCGGATTGCCGTCATGAAAGAAGGCAATATCATGCAGGTGGGAACGCCGGAAGCCATTTACAAGAAACCGGAAAATACCTTTGTAGCCGGATTTATCGGCGTGTCTAACTTTGTGGAGTGTGAGATGGATGGCAAAAATCCGGAGGCGGCGGTTTTAAATGTCAAGGATGAGTGCAGCATCACCTGTAAGTTAAAAAAGCCATTTACCGGCAAGGGCATCATTTCCGCCAGACCGGAGCAGCTGTTCTTTGACAAGGAAAACGGACTTCCGGGCAGGATCGTGATGTCCACCTTCCTGGGCGATTTCATTGAGTATGAGATTGAGCTGAACAACGGACAGACCCTGCAGCTCAACGAGTACACCAAGGATGTGCAGATGGTGCGCCCGGATGGCGAGCAGGTGAAGGTCAACTTTGACATCAACGCAGTGGGCGTATACGATGCGGCAACCCAGGAGGTGATTTCATGGTAACATCCCGGAAAAAACTGGATTTCTGGTTTTGGGTCAAGGTGGTAGTGATCGGATTTATGCTGATCTTTTTGATCTATCCGTTTTGCACCCTGATCACCCGAAGCTTCTTTTCCAACAAGACGGCCGGATTCACCTTTGAAAACTACATCCGGTTTTTTACGAAGAAGTATTACTATTCGGCGCTGGGACGAAGCCTGTTTGTATCGATTGTGACCACCTGCACCACGCTTCTGGTAGGAGTTCCGATCGCGTATATCATGTCCCGCTATAATGTATTTGGCAAGAGCTTCATTCATATTTTTATTATCATGAGTCTGATGAGCCCGCCGTTCATCGGTGCCTACAGCTGGATCATGCTGTTTGGCCGTGCAGGTTTTGTGACAAGGCTGTTTGCCAATATCGGGATCCATCTGCCGAGTATTTACGGCAAGCTGGGAATCATCCTGGTATTTACGTTTAAGCTTTTCCCATACGTGTATCTGTATACATCAGGTGCCATGGGAAGCATTGACTCCAGCATTGAGGAAGCGGCAGAGAACCTGGGCAGCAACAAGCTGCGCCGTCTCTTAACCATTACCCTTCCGGTTGTGGCTCCGTCCATCGCGGCAGGCGCGATCATGGTATTCATGACCAGCCTGGCAGACTTCGGCACCCCGATGCTGATCGGCGAGGGCTATATGGTTCTTCCGGTTCTTGTATACAATGAGTACATGAGTGAGATCGGAGGAAATGCCCATCTGGCAAGTGCCCTTTCTGTTGTGGTAGTACTCTGCTCCACCACTGTTCTTCTGGTTCAGAAATATTTCGTGAGCCGCAAAAACTATGTGATGACTGCCATGCGCCCGCCGAAGGAAGAAGTTCTTCACGGTGGAAAGCGTTTCCTGGTTACCCTGCCGGTACTGCTCGTTACTCTGATCGGTATTATGCCGCAGATCGTGGTGATCGTCAGCAGCTTTATCAAATGTGATTTTACTGGATTCCAGAAGGGCTTCAGTCTGGACAGCTATGCAACGATCTTCAACCGTCTGTGGACCAATATCCGCAACACCTTCGTATTCTCCTCGATCGCGATCGTGTTCATTATCATCCTGGGCATGCTGATCTCTTACATCGTCGTGCGCCAGAAAGGGCTGGCTGGCCAGCTCATGGATCTTCTGATCATGTTCCCGTTTGTCATTCCGGGCGCTGTCCTCGGTATCAGCCTGATCGTTGCCTTCAACAAACAGCCGGTGATCCTGACCGGTACCGCTATGATCATGATCATTGCGTTTATTGTCCGCAAGCTGCCTTATACCGTCCGTTCCGGCAGTGCATTCCTGCAGCAGATGGATGTGAGCGTGGAAGAGGCTTCCATCAGCCTGGGTGTATCCCCGATGAAGACCTTTGTAAATGTGACTGCCAGACTGATGGCACCGGGAGTTCTCTCCGGCGCGATCTTAAGCTGGATTACCTGTATCAATGAGCTGTCCTCCAGCGTTATGCTGTATGGCGGCAAGACCAGCACGATTTCTGTTGCGATCTACACGGAGGTGGTACGAAACAGCTTCGGTACCGCGGCAGCGCTGGCCTCCATCCTGACGGTCAGCACTGTGATTTCCCTGCTGATTTTCCTGAAAGTCAGCAAGGGCAGGGTATCGGTTGTCTGATCCGGAAACAGCTACAGCGTTCGGCGGTCTGAGAGGCCGCCGGAGCTCTTATAAAAGAGAGGTGTGGTTATGATAAAATTTGGCACTGGTGGCTGGAGAGCCATCATTGGCGAAGAGTTTACGAAAGAAAACATTCAGAAGCTTGCACTGGCCATGTCTTTGAAAATCAAGGCAGAGCATGTGGAGGACAAGCCGGTGGTGATCGGTTATGACCGGCGTTTCCTTTCCAAAGAGGCTGTTATCTGGTCCTGTGAAATATTGGGGCAGCAGGGAATCAGGGTGCTGTTTGTGGACCGCAGTTCCCCGACCCCGCTCATCATGTTCTATGTGATGAAGCATGATCTCAGCTATGGCATGATGGTAACAGCCAGTCACAATCCGGCTATCTACAACGGTATCAAGGTATTCACAAGAGGCGGCCGCGACGCAGACGAACATCAGACAGCAGATATTGAGAAATATCTGGAGCAGGCAGAGAAACTCTACGTGCCGGATCCGGAGGAGAACGGACAGATGCCGCCGCATGCATACCAGGAGCTGGTGAAGAGCGGCCGGGTGGTGGAGATGAACCCGATGAATGAGTATCTGGACAACATCATTTCCCTTATCAATCTGGATGCCATCCGGGAGCGCGACCTGCGTATTGCCATTGATCCGATGTACGGTGTGAGCCTGACGGCGCTCTGTACGATCCTTTCCATTGCCCGCTGCACTGTTGAGACTATCAATTCCCAGCATGATACGCTGTTTGGCGGCAAGATGCCGGCTCCGACAGAAAGCACGCTGCGCAGCCTTCAGAATTATGTGCTGGACCGATACTGTGACATCGGTATTGCCACCGATGGTGATGCGGACCGTCTGGGTGTGATTGATGATAAGGGACATTACCTTCACGCAAATACCATTCTGGTTATGCTGTATTATTATCTGCTGAAATACCGCGGCTGGCGCGGCCCGGCGGTGCGCAACCTGTCTACTACCCATGTGCTGGACAAGGTGGCAGAGAGCTTCGGCCAGAAATGCTATGAGGTGCCGGTGGGCTTTAAGTATATTTCCGCAAAGATGCAGGAGACCGATGCTATCATTGGCGGTGAATCCTCCGGCGGTCTGACAGTAAAGGGCCATATCCATGGCAAGGATGGTATTTACGCGGCTTCCCTTCTGGTGGAGATGATGGCAGTCAGCGGCAAGAAGCTTTCTGAGATTGCTGAGGACATCCGCAAGGAGTACGGCGAGATCCACATGGAAGAGCGCGCGTACCGCTTCACGGCAGAGGAAAAGGAACGCATCCACAAGACCCTGATGATGGACCAGGCATTGCCGGAGATCCCATTTGAGATTGATCATGTTTCCTACATGGACGGCTGCAAGGTTTACTTAAAAAATGGAGGCTGGGTCAGCGCCCGGTTCTCCGGAACGGAACCGCTGCTTCGCATCTTCTGCGAGATGCAGACGGAGCATGAGGCTGTGCTGCTCTGTGAAGTATTTGAGAAGTTTTTGGGACTGTAAATGTCCTGCAAAATCTCCGTTTTTCCGGGATTTCTGCTATAATATAGTGATAAAGCCGTATCAGTGAAGATACGGGAAATCCATGAAGTCACGAAAATGGCAGAAGTCCGGAGAACGGGGATTTTTTGTTTTGAAATGGCTGAATTTTGAGGGGAATGACTGGATGAAAAGCAGAAACTTTAGAAAAACGGCGTTGTTCGTTTTGGCAGTCTTTATTTCCGGCTGCGGGCGCAGGACGGAGCCGCCGCTTACGCGGCAGGCAGATCTGGTGGTCTGTACGGATCTGGAGCTTCCGGTTTATGAGCCGGTGGTAAAGGAATTTGAAGAGCGTACCGGTCTGATAGTTGAAGTGCAGGCGGGAACATCGGAAGAGATCCGGACCTGGCTTGCGCAGGAACAGACAGAGCGAAACGGAGATGGAAAGCGCGGACCGGATCAGCCGGCAGAATGGGATCTGGCCTTTGGCGTGAACACAGAACTTCTGGATGAATATAAAGAGCTGTGGTTTCCCTGTGAGAGCAGTGAGGCCAAAATGCTGGACAGCCGGTATGTGTCACCGGACCATTTCTGGACCGGTTTTTCAGTATTGCCGCTGGTAATCATGTACAACACCAATGTGGTGACCTACAGGGAGCTTCCGGTGGGCTGGGAGAGTCTGCTGGAGCCCCGGTGGCAGGGGCGTGTGGCCTTTGCGGATCCGGAGCAGTCTGATGTTTCTGCCCTGGCACTTGCGGCAGCCATGCTTGGCAGTCAGAGCGGTGAGGATTATATTGGAAAACTGGCGGAAAATCTGAATTATGAGGTCTTAAAAAGCGTGGAGCAGGTCAATGAGGGGATCCTGGACGGGCGTTATTCGGTTGGTGTGACCACGGAGGCGGCGGCTCAGACGCTTCGCAGCGGCGGAGCCGATGTGGATTATATTTATCCTGAGGAGGGAACTGCGATGGTGCTGGACGGTACGGCAGTCCGCGCCGGAAGCAGCCATAAAGAAGAAGCCCTGGCCTTTCTGGATTTTACGGTCAGCCGTGACGCGCAGAAGATCATGGCAGTGAGCCGGAACCGCCGTTCCGTGCGGACGGACACAGCTGCGGAAAAAGGCATGGATCCGATGGAAAAGCTGCCGCTTCCGGAGGCAGGAAGGGCTGAGCTTTCGGAAGCAAAACAGCAGGCAGATATGTTGTGGCAGCAGGCAGACGGAAGGGAGGGCGGAGCATGAAGCATAAAACCCTTTCGTTCCGGGACCAGGTTTTTCTGGCCTGCTTTCTGGTAACACTGGTTCCGCTTCTGTTAACCAGCGTGGTCATGGTGCGGCTGTTTACAGCTTCCCTGAACCGCCAGAGTGAGCAGGAGGCGAACCGGCAGATTACGGAGATCCGCAGCCGTTTTGCAGCGCTTCTGGATGACTGTGAGGAAGCGTGCCGGGAACTTACAAGGAACGGTACCGTGTCCCGCTATATGATCGATACCACTACGATAGAAATGCAGCGGGGCATGTACGTTTCTTTATATCAGGCTTCGCAGGAAATCTACGGACATGCCCAGATCAGTGTGTACGATGTGGGTGGAAAGCTGCGGTTTACCACGGATACACTGTCGCGGGCAGATTCTCTGCCTGTGTATTGGGGTATTTTAAAGAAAGCATCCGGACAGGCGGGCATGACCTGGTACCGCACAGATCCATACCTGACACTGAATGATGACCGTGTGCTGATGCAGGGGGCTTACGCGATAGAAAATCCCGGCGGAGCCAGGACCGGATATCTGGTGCTGGATTTTACCCGGGAAAATTTTGATAATGTTTTCAGCGGATTCTATTCCCAGACAGATACCATCTGGCTTCTGGATTCCCATAAGCGGCTTCTGTACTGTTCCAGATCAGACTATGATGAGACCAACATGAATGAGGAGGAAGACACACAGTATTTGTGGATGCAGGAACCGGAGCGTGGGTTTTATGTGATCCTGTGCCGTCAGGCGCCCATCAGTTCCCCGGCCATGCAGACGATGGGAACGGTGGTCCTGGCCATGTCCCTGCTGAGCCTGGTCCTGTCCATGATGATCTCCGGCGCGCTGACCCGGAATATTGTAAAGCCGGTCAGCCAGCTGGATAAGGCCATGGAAAAGGTTAAGGCAGGAGATTTAAACATCCGTGTTCACAGTACCCGTACCGATGAACTGGGAAGGCTGACAGACAGCTTTAACGGTATGGTACGTGATCTGAAAACATACCTGGAGGAGAAGGTGCAGCAGCAGAAGGATTTAAATGAGACGACCCTGCGCCTGTATCAGACACAGTTAAATCCGCATTTTTTGTATAACACACTGGATACCATTAAGTGGAATGCCAAGATCAATCAGATCCCGGAGATTGCGGTGCTGGCGGAAAACCTGGCAGTAATCTTAAGAAAAAGCATTTCCAGCAAGCCATTCATCACCCTGAGGGAGGAGCTGGATACCATAGACAGCTATATCCGCATCCAGAAGATCCGGTTCAGCGGAAGGTTCCTCTATGAAACAGAAATTCCAGATCTTCTGGAAGAAAGCATGATCCCCAAAATGATTCTGCAGCCGCTGGTCGAAAATGCCATCATTCATGGCCTGGATGGATGTGATAATGGCTATATCTGTATTTACGCGGCCCAGAAGGACGGTGCTTTAAGCATTTCCGTGACGGATGATGGCTGCGGAATGAGCCGTGATATGGTGGACTGGATCAACAGCCCGGCACCGGCAAAGCGGGATGGACATCTGGGCCTTTTCAATGTGATCCAGATTTTAAAGATTTACTATGGAGAGGAGTACGGTATGCACGCGGAAGTGGCGGAAGACGGCACTACTGTGACGCTGAGGCTGCCATTTTGGAAGGAAGTGGAACATGAATAGAGTAGTAGTGGTGGAAGATGAGACAATGGCCCGCAAGGGCATTATCCTGACCATTGACTGGTCTGCCCTGGGCTGTGTCGTCGTGGGAGAAGCGGCCAATGGGGAGGAGGGCGCAGCTTTGGTGGAACGCCTGTCGCCGGATATTGTGGTGACAGATGTGAAGATGCCCCGCATGGATGGCGTGGAGATGATCGCGAAGCTGCGGGAAAATGGCTGCCAGGCAAAATTTATCATCCTGACGGCCTACAGCGACTTCAAGTATGCCCAGAGCGCACTTCGCCTTGGTGTCAGTGACTATCTGCTGAAGCCGCTCAAAGACGGTGAACTGGAGCTTGTGGTGCGCCGTATTCAGGGGCAGGAAGAGGCGCTGGAGTCAAAAGCGGCGAAGGAGCAGGATATGCCGGTGTTCCGGTTAAATCCGGTGAAAAATACGAAGAATAAATACGTAGAGCAGGCTGTACAGCTGATCCGGGAACACTTCCGGGAGGATATCAATATCAGTACCGTGGCAGGAGAACTGGAAATCAGCGAAGGGTATTTAAGCCGTGTGTTCAAAAAGGAAACGGACTATACCTTCACCAGCTATTTAACGCGGTATCGCATGAAAAAAGCCATGTCCCTGCTGAAGGATTGCCGTGTGAAGGTTTACGAAGTGGCAGAGCAGGTAGGATATTCCGACACAGCCTATTTCAGCGCCCAGTTTAAGAAGCTGATCGGAATCTCTCCGTCTGAATACCAGGACCGCAGCAGATAAAAAATTAAAAAAATTTGAAAAAAGGGCTTGCAAAAACAGTTAGCATATGCTAATATAATGACAGTTAGCCGCAACTAACTACATGTGAATATTCTATACATTTCGTCTGGTTTCATCTGACCCGTGAAATCAGAAACTCAACTCCTAAACGGAAAGCACGCTGCCAGGCGTGCTTTTTGTTTGTTTATTTCAGCCTTATTTTGTGTTAGAATGAATATAATCAGGACATCCATTACAGAATAAGGGGTTTTATGTATCTATGAAGCATTCACTTTACTATAAATTTATCTTGGGCTATCTGGTATTCGGTCTGCTTGGCTTTGCGTCGATTGCGACCTTATCCGCGCAGCTGATGAACAAAAATCAGGTAAAAAACCAGGCGGAAGCCATGTATGACGAGGCGAATCTGATCGCGTCAGCCTACAGCAGTGTGTATCAGGGGAAGAAGCAGGATCTGGATTCCGTCTACCCGCAGCTTCAGGCCGTGGCCAAGTTTGTGCGGGCGGAGATCTGGGTGGTGAACCGCCAGGGCATCATTGTGGTGGACAGCGAACAGAATAAGCGGGCCGGGACAGCCATCGAAGGGTTTGATCCGACGGCGACAGGCAATAAGTCTTATTGTACCGGAACTTACTACGGGCTCTTTCCGTATGATGTTTTAAGTGTTTCCGCACCCATTACGGGAAATTACAATACCTATGGCTATGTGCTGGTGCATCTTCCTATGAGCGTGATCTGGGAGATGAGCAATTCAAATCTGAATGTGATTTACATAACGGCAGCGATCCTGTTTATCCTGTCCCTGATCATTTTGCTGGTGTTCACGAAGACTGTGTATTTTCCGCTGCAGAAGATCACGGAGGGTGCCAATGAATATGCGGCCGGCAATCTGGAGTACCGGATTGATCTGAATACCCGGGATGAGATGGGCTATCTGGCCGGTACGCTAAACTATATGTCCGGTGAGCTGAACAAGCTGGAGGAATATCAGAGAAACTTTATCGCCAATGTCTCTCATGATTTCCGTTCTCCGCTGACATCTATCAAAGGCTATCTGGAAGCGATTATAGACGGAACGATTCCGCCGGAAATGTATGAAAAATATCTGACCCGTGTGATTTCGGAGACGGAGCGCCTGACCAAGCTGACACAGGGTATGCTGACGTTAAATTCCTTAGACAGTAAGGGATATCTTTCGAGGTCAAGCTTTGATATCAACCGCGTGATCAAAGACACAGCGGCTTCCTTTGAGGGAACCTGTGAAAAGAAGAATATTAATTTCGAACTGACCTTTTCGGACAGCATGCAGATGGTGTATGCGGATCTGGGAAAGATCCAGCAGGTGCTTTATAACCTGATTGACAATGCCATCAAGTTCAGTCATCAGGATTCCACGATTTATATCCAGACCCGCATTAAAAATGAAAAGATTTTTGTTTCCGTGAAGGATACGGGCATTGGCATTCCGAAAGACAGTGTACAAAAGGTTTTTGACCGGTTTTATAAGTCTGATCTGTCCCGCGGAAAAGATAAAAAAGGCACCGGACTGGGGCTGGCCATTGTAAAAGAAATCATTCAGGCACATGGGGAAAATATTGATGTAGTCAGCACAGAAGGCGTGGGATCGGAGTTTATCTTTTCCCTGCCCCTGGCAACGAATCTGTAAGAGTAAAGAAGGAGAACGCGTATGAAAAAAACAGGGAAATGTATTGCAGGCATGTTGCTTGTCATGGGGATGAGCCTGGCTGGAGTGGTCAGCGGGTTTGCGGCGCCGGATCCCGGCACGGATCTGAATGTTGAGAATGTAAGATGGGACGGAGATTCCGGCAGTGGTACCTGGACGGACAACACGTCAGCCCGGTATTATCAGGTGAAGCTGTACCGGAACGATTCTTCTGTGATGAGTACCGCATCGGTCTACGATAATGCCTATGATTTTGCCGGTCACATGACCCGCAGGGGCAACTACTGCTTTATGGTACGTGCTGTGGGAAGCGGATCGGCAAAGGGAGAGTGGGTAAGTTCCGATACCATGTTTCTGACTGCGGAGGAAGCAGATGATCTCAGCTATGATTACCGCCACAGCTATTCCGGAGGTCCCGGAGATGGAAAATATGTTTCCGGAGGCCCCGGGGATACCGGAAGAAATCCAGCCAGCACCGGAGGTCCCGGTGTGGCAGCAGGCAGCGGACAGGATTTTTCCACCGCACAGGGCAACCACTGGTGCATTGACCAGGGCGGCAAATGGTTCCAGTTTAAAGATGGAAGCTACCCGGTGGGCCGCTGGGTACAGATAGACGGAATCTGGTATTGCTTTGGAATGAATGGTTATCTGCGCTGCGGATGGATCGAGGATAACGGAAAATGGTATTACACGGACAGCACCGGAGCCATGCTTGTAAATAGCCGGACTCCGGATGGCTGCTACGTCGGCGGAGACGGAGCCTGGATCCAGTAAAAAAGTGGACAGACACCTTGAAAGGTGCCTGTCTACTTTTTTACTTCCGCACTTCAAATTTATATCCAATGCCCCACACGGTGGTCAGCGCCCAGTTGGCGTGATCCTTGATCTTTTCCCGGAGACGTTTGATATGTACGTCTACGGTGCGGGTGTCTCCGATGTATTCGTAGCCCCAGATATGGTCTAAGAGCTGCTCTCTGGTGAAGACCTGGTTCGGTGAGGAAGCCAGGAAATACAGAAGCTCCAGTTCCTTCGGCGGCATCTCCACGGAATGGCCGCAGTAGGTGACCGCGTAGTTGGTCAGGTTGACGGTCAGGTCCGGGTACTCCACATACTCGCCCTGCTGGGCCGGTTCCGGCGCGGCCGGAGCCGGAGCAGCCTGATAGCGGCGCAACACGGCCTTGACCCGGGCTACCAGCTCCTTGGAGTCGAAGGGCTTGATCATGTAGTCATCGGCGCCCAGCTCCAGTCCCAGGACCTTATCAAAAATTTCGCCCTTGGCGGAAAGCATGATGATCGGCACTTGGGAGGTGGCCCGCAGCTCACGGCACACCTGGTAGCCGTCGATGCCCGGAAGCATCAGATCCAGCAGGATCAGGTTCGGCTTAAATTCCGGGAAGATTTTCAGGGCTTCCTCGCCGTCATTGACAATATAGGTTTCGTAGCATTCTTTCATCAGATAGAGAGAAATCAGCTCTGCGATGTTCTCATCATCATCTACAATCAAAATCCGCTGCTTTTCAGCCATGTTTTTATCCTCCCAATTTACTTGAATACTACGATGGTTACGCCTGCGTCGCCTTCTCCGAAGCCGCCCAGGTGGAATTCCTTAATATATTTGAGCCGTTTTAAGTGCTTGTGGATGCCGGCGCGCAGCGCTCCGGTACCCTTACCGTGCACAATGCGTACCTGCGGCAGATGGGCAATGTAGGCATCGTCCAGATATTTGTCAAGCTGTGCCACGGCCTCGTCCACGGTCATACCCAGGACATTGATCTCCGGGGAGATGCCAAAGGACTTGGACATCTTGATGTTGCTGCTTCCGCTGCCCTTGCGGCGGGCTTCCAGTCCCGGACCGCTGACAGAATTCTCCTGAAGCAGCTCCAGGTCGCTTATGTTCACCTTGGAGCGCAGGATGCCCATCTGGACAAATACGTTGCCCTGGGCGTCAGGAAGGCTGCTGACGGTACCATTTAAGTTCATGGAAAGCACACGCACACCGTCGCCCAGCTTCAGAGTCTTCGGGTTGATGGCCTTGTGCGGCTTTCTGGTCTCCTGCTTTAAGGAGAGGCCGCCCTCGACCTTCTTTAAGCTGTCGCGCAGCTTTGTGCGCTCTGCCTCGAGGGCCTTGGTGTCGATGCCGGAGGAAGCAGCCAGCTTGTTGATGTTCTTGATGGTGCGGTCTGCCGTTTCCTTTGCTTCCCGCAGGATCTGCTGAGCCTCTTCGTTGGCCTTGCGGATCATCTTGTCCCTGCGCTCATCGAAACGCTCTTCTTTCTTTTCCAGACCGGATTTCAGGCGGGCAATCTCTGCCTTGTAGCTCTCAATCTCCGTGCGCTCTTTCTCGATGGTGACACGGTTTTCCTCCAGACGGCTGATGACATCTTCAAAGGTTTCATCCTCGGATTCCAGATGATTTTTCGCGTCCTCGATGATGTAATCCGGCAGTCCCAGCTTTTTGGAGATGGCAAACGCATTACTCTTGCCCGGGATGCCGATTAAGAGACGGTAGGTTGGGCGCAGGGTGGCAACATCAAACTCGCAGCAGGCATTTTCCACGCCCGGAGTGCTGAGGGCGTAGATCTTTAATTCGCTGTAATGTGTGGTAGCCATAGTGCGGCACTTCATGTTGTGCAGGAAGTTTAAGATGGCAATGGCCAGAGCCGCACCCTCAGTCGGATCAGTTCCGGAACAGAGCTCATCGAACAGGCAGAGAGAGCGGCTGTCGGCCTGATTTAAAATATTTACGATGTTGGTCATATGGGCGGAGAAGGTACTGAGACTCTGCTCAATGCTCTGCTCATCGCCGATATCGGCAAAGACTTCCTCAAATACAGCCAGCTCTGAGCCTTCAAATGCCGGAATATGCAGACCGGCCTGCCCCATCAGGGTAAAGAGGCCTACGGTTTTTAAGGAAACCGTTTTACCGCCGGTGTTTGGTCCGGTGACCATAAGAAGATCAAAATCGGTGCCAAGCCATACGGTGATCGGGACCACCTTCTGCGGGTCCAGAAGCGGATGGCGTCCGTCCTTGATGTGAATGCGTCCCTCAGTGTTGAACTTCGGTTCACTGCACTTGAAATGGCGGGACAGGGCGGCTTTTGCGAAGATAAAGTCCAGCTTAGTCAGGATCTGCAGGTCGATGGCCAGCTCTGTGGTGTAAGGCGTAAGCTGATTGCTCAGATCAGCCAGAACAGCTTCGATCTCCTTCTGCTCCTGAATTTCCAGGGTGCGCAGTTCGTTGTTTAACTGAATGACTGCCATTGGCTCGATGAACAGGGTGGAACCGGTGGAGGACTGATCGTGTACCATGCCGTTCACCTGGGATTTATACTCTGCCTTGACCGGCAGGCAGTAGCGCCCGTCACGCATGGTGATGACAGCGTCCTGCAGATAGGAGCGGCAGCTGTTTAAGATGCTGTTTAACTGGGTGTGGATGCGGTCATTGATGCCGTGCATGGAGCGGCGGACCTTGTGCAGGCCGGGGCTTGCATTGTCACTGATCTCTTCTTCGGAAATGATGCAGCGCTTGATTTCGTTGTTGGCAGGCGTTAAGGGCTCCAGGCTGCGGAACATCTGATCCAGGGAGTCATCCGGAAATTCTTCGGATTCCTCATGATGGCCGTAGGCTTTGGCGCGGGCCGCCACGGTGAGCAGAGAGCTGATGGATAACAGCTCCGGGATGCCTAAGGCACTGCCGATTTCCAGACGTTTTAAGGAATCCCGGACATCGCGTATGCCGCTTAAGGAAAGGCTGCCCTTCATGCGGACACGGGTGAGGGCGTCGCTGGTCTCTGTCTGGGCCTGCACGATCTCATGGAAGTCACTCATAGGGAGCAGGTTCTGACACAGGAGCTTTCCCGGAGCGGAAGCCGCGTAACCGGTCAGTTGATGGATGATTTTGTTATATTCTAATGTTTTCAAAACTTTCTGGTTCATAAAAATCCTCGATTTGTTTTTATTTGTATCTGGATTATAGCATGAAATGGCGTTACTGTACACGGGCGGATTCTTTTTTAGTTGCGCAAATTGGCTCAAAACCTTATAATAGAATGTAATGCATAAAACGTTATGCATCTGGGGAGGACGGGAAATGATCCGGCAGATTTATACAGCGGCCGGACCATTGCAAGGATTATGAAGTAAGGAGGACGTGAATGTCTGAGATACGGGATCCGGAAAAGAAACCTGAAAAAAAGAATGACCGTGATTTTATCAGTGAAAAAATTGTAAGACCGGCGCCAAGCAGGAAGCAGGTTGGCACCAGGATGGCTACAGCGGCCTGCGCCGGTGTGATATTCGGTGTGGTATCTGCAGTTTGCTTTGTGCTGACCAGACCGATTCTGGAACAGCTGTCGGCAGGAAACCGGCCAACCACATCCGCTATTTCCATTCCAAAGGATGAGCTGGAATCTCCGGTGGAAGCAATAGAAAACGAGCGTGTGGCTGAAACGGAGACGGAGCCGGTAGAAGAGATGGTCCAGACTGCGCTGGAGAAATATCGTTATACGGTAGATGATTTAAATTCCATGTTAAACAGTCTGCGGGGCAAAGCCCAGACTGCGGACAAGAGCGTAGTGGTGGTGCATTCCGTGCAGCAGAACACGGACTGGTTTGATAATCCGGTGGAAACGACCGGTCTGTATGCCGGAATGATCATCGCAAAAACCAGTCAGGAGCTTTTGGTGCTGACACCTGAGGCAGCGGTAGAACAGGCTGATTCCATCAAGGTTACGCTCGGGAACGGAAACGATGTGAGTGGCCATATGAAGCAGAAGGATGCCATTTCCGGGCAGGCCATTGTCAGCATTAGCGTGCAGGACATCAGTGCGACACAGCTGCGGGATCTGGAACCGATACCGTTAGGCAATTCCTATCAGGTGCAGCAGGGAGATCTGATTGCGGCGGTAGGCAGTCCGGCCGGAGTGGTCCATTCCATGGATTACGGTTTTGTGTCTTATGTGGTGCGCAGCAACCCCATGGTGGATCAGCATTGCCGCATGTTATATTCCAATATTCTGGCAGATGCCGGAAAGGGAACCTTTCTGGTGAATACAAATGGTGAACTGGTAGGCTGGGCGCAGGAACCGGACAGCCCTGAGGCATCGGACCGCGTGACAGAGGTGTTTGGAATCTCCGATTATAAGGGAGTTCTGGAAAAACTCAGCAATGGCCAGGCTGTGCCCTGTATCGGGATCGTGGGTCAGGAAGTAACGGACGTGCAGGTGGAAAACGGACTTCCGGCCGGTATTTATGTGATGAACGCAGTGACAGATAAACCGGCCTACAATGCGGGAATCCAGAATGGAGATATTCTTACGGAGCTTGCCGGTGAGCCGGTAACATCCATGAAAGAATATCAGGCAGCGCTGGATAAAATGACCTGCGGCCAGGTGGTACATGTGACCGTGGCGCGGAATGGCCGCGACACCTACACCGAGCTGGAATTTGATGTGACGGTAGGAAGCCGGTAGAATCAAGAAAGATAGAAAGTAAAGGGAAAGATATGAGGTATATTGACAGTTTTAGAGAAGGTATGCACATTTCTGATGTGTATCTGTGCAAAAACAGGCAGATTGCGCTGACGAAGAATGGAAAGGAATACGGCAACCTGGTACTCCAGGATAAGACCGGTACCATTGACGCAAAAATCTGGGATCTGGGATCTCCGGGAGTCGGAAATTTCGAAACGCTGGATTATGTATACATTGATGCAGATGTGACCGTGTTCATGGGCGCCAACCAGCTGAATGTAAAGCGGATCCGCAAGGCAGATGAGGGCGAGTATATCCCGGCTGATTACCTTCCGGTTTCCTTAAAAGACGTGAAACAGATGTATTCCGAACTGCTGGCACTTATTGCGTCTGTGAAGAATCCGTATCTGAGAAAGCTTTTGGACAGCTACTTCGGAGATCCGGATTTTGCCAGGGCATTTCAGTTCCACAGCGCGGCAAAGAGCGTACATCACGGCTTTGTGGGCGGCCTGCTGGAGCATACCTTAAGCGTTGCCAAAATGTGCGACTACTTTGCAGGTGCATATCCGATGTTAAACCGTGATCTGCTGTTAACCGCAGCTATGTTTCACGATATCGGCAAGACGAAGGAATTATCCGTATTCCCGGAAAATGACTACACCGATGACGGCCAGCTGCTGGGGCACATCATCATCGGCACCGAGATGGTCAGTGAGCGCATGCGCACCATCGAAGGCTTTCCGCCAAAGCTTGCAACAGAGTTAAAGCACTGCATTCTGGCACATCATGGTGAGCTGGAATACGGTTCCCCCAAAAAGCCGGCGCTGTTAGAGGCTATGGCTTTGAACTTCGCGGATAATGCTGACGCCAAGATGGAGACGATGATCGAGGTGCTGCGGGGTGCCGGAGATAATCAGGGCTGGCTTGGATATAACCGGCTGCTGGAGACGAATATCAGAAAGACAACAGAGTATTAAATAACAGAACATAAAAATCAGAAAACGCGCCGCTTCGGGCGCGTTTTCTGATTAAAAAGGGGAAAGAGGTAATGTAAAGTATCGATATATGGGAACCGTTTGTTCCATCATAGCAGATGGATAACGGATTGTTGTTGGACGACCCCGGCAGCGTTTGCGCGCTTGTTGCTGCCAGGCTCTCTTATATTGGTGTATAATGAACATGTTCTTTTACTTTCTGTTCATTCTGATGGTAAGGCTTTCAGTGTTTTCTCTTCCTCACATCATGGTTATATGATACTGGAAAAATGTGTCTAAAGTTTGAGGAGATTGTGAAGAAAGTAGAAAGTTTCAGAACAAAATATTACGGAAAAGGGACTTTTTTGGAAGGTTTTTAGAGGGAAGCTGCTGGAACGCTTGCGCAGAGGCGGGAAAACCCGTAAAATGAGAGGAAAGAAGTTTGGCGGAATGAAAGGATAAACACATGGATTGGAAAAAGAATGATGTATTTCAGGTTCGGATAGAGGATATGAGTGATACCGGGGAAGGAATCGGAAAGACCGACGGCTTCATCTGGTTTGTAAAGGATGCCGTGATCGGCGATGTGGTGGAAGCCAAAGTTATGAAAACGAAAAAATCCTACGGCTTTGCACGCCTGATACAGGTATTGGAACCATCAGCATGCCGCGTGACTCCTCGCTGCCCGTCAGCCCGCCAGTGCGGCGGATGTCAGCTTCAGGCCATGAGCTATGAAGAACAGTTAAGATTTAAGGAAAACAAAGTACGCAATAATTTAAGCCACATTGGCGGACTGACCGAGATCCCGATGGAGCCGATCATCGGCATGGACGAGCCGTGGCGTTACCGCAATAAAGCCCAGTTCCCGTTTGGAAAAGATAAAGACGGACGTATCATCACAGGCTTTTATGCAGGCAGGACCCACGCTATCATTGAGCAGGAGGACTGTCTGCTTGGTGTGGAAGAGAATCAGCCGATTCTGGACTGTATCCGCGGCTTCATGGAAGAGTATCATATCGCACCATATGAGGAAGAACTGCACAAGGGTCTCGTTCGTCATGTGCTGATTCGCAAGGGCTTTGCCACAGAAGAACTGATGGTCTGCCTGGTATTGAATGGCGATGTGAAGAAACTAAAGGCACCGGAGGTGCTGGTGGAGCGCCTGGTGAAGCTGTTCCCTTCCCACATGGCAAGCATTTCCTGCAGTATCAATCGGGAAAAGACCAACGTCATTATGGGAAAAGAGATCGTAAATCTATATGGACCGGGCTATATCACCGATTATATCGGAAATGTCTGCTATCGCATCTCTCCACTGTCCTTTTATCAGGTCAATCCGGTGCAGACCCAGAAACTTTACGGAACCGCTCTGGAGTATGCAGGCCTGACTGGCGAGGAAACCGTGTGGGATCTTTACTGCGGTATCGGAACCATCTCCCTGTTTCTGGCGCAGAAAGCAAAGAAAGTATATGGCGTAGAGATTATTCCGCAGGCGATTGATGATGCCCGTGCCAACGCAAAGCTGAACCATTTTGAAAATGTCGAGTTCTTCGTCGGAAAAGCGGAGGAGGTACTGCCGGAACAGTATGAAAAGAACCAGGTCTACGCCGACACCATTGTGGTAGATCCGCCAAGAAAAGGCTGCGACAGCGTCTGCCTGGACACCATCGTAAAGATGGCACCGGAGAAGGTGGTATATGTCAGCTGTGACTCCGCGACTCTGGCCAGGGATGTGAAGTATCTGGGAGAGAGAGGATATGAGGTGAAACGGGTAAAAACTGTGGATATGTTCCCGTGGAGCGGACATGTGGAGACGGTATGCTTATTGTCCAAACTTAATGCGAAGCAACATATCGAGGTTGAGATTAAGATGGACGAGCTGGATCTGACTGCTGCGGAGAGTAAGGCTACCTATGAGGAAATTAAGGCGTATGTGCTGGAACATAACGGTATGAAAGTCAGCAGCCTGTATATTGCTCAAGTGAAGCAGAAGTGCGGGATTATCGAGCGTGAGAATTATAATAAGCCGAAGTCTGAGGATGCTAAGCAGCCACAGTGTCCGCCGGAGAAAGAAAAAGCGATTATGGAAGCATTTGAGTATTTTGGGATGATTTAATACTTTATTAAAGCCTTTGGATGGCTAAAAAGCAGCAAAATCGGCAACAGGGAAAGAGTCCATGCTGCCGCTTTTGCTTTTTACGTGAAATTACGATTTACTTGCAGAATAATCAGTGCAGAGCATACCGAAGCCAGACAGCACCATTGTCATAGGGCTGTACGCTTAGGAACTTCAAATTGACGGGTTCTGTGTCTAACGGTAAACCGTCAAAAGTAGCAGTCATACCTTTTCGACCATCGATTCCGGGACCGAGCAGAATACTGACTTCATCCAGTAGTCCGGCATTGAGGAAAGCAGCGTTGATCGTACCTCCACCGACAATCGCCATGCGTTCCACGCCAAACTCGGTATACAGAATTTCAACGGCTTTATGTAGATCAATATGCTTTTCACCGCAGACGATCCATGAAATATGCAGGGAATCCAGATATGCAAGATACTCTTTTGTAACCTCTGTGGACATAATGACAATCAACGGGGAATCGCCGTTACTATCGTCATGCCACAGGAGCGTTCCTTTGGTATCGACCACCACCTGATAGCCGTTTGCACTCCACTTTTTTGAGAAACCTTCTTTTCCGACGCTCTCTGTTGGATTCTTCGCTGTAAACACACCGGGTTCTGCCAATTCGAGCTGTGCAGTTACCCTGCCGCTGAGATTTGTGGGGACATCCAAAGCACTCAGCGTTTCATAATACTCATTGGAACCTGCAATTTTTACAGTCATGCCACAATCAATTCTTCCGTCCACAGACATCATCATGTGGCAGATTATATATGGTTTTTTCATGTATATCCTCCTCGATTACCAGTTTTTTTATCTTTGGTGCAGTCGTGCTGCTGTTTTCGTTCATCCACCATCTTGACAAAGCACTCGATTTGGGAATGACAACAATTCCACGCTGCAAATGCCGATGAAGAATGACTTGAGCAACAGACTTTCCGTATCTTATACAATGATTTTTCTGTTCTTATTTAAGATGCTCACTAAAAAAGCTATTCAGTTTTTCAAAAGGAATGACCTCTAAATTGTCATAAAGATCAACATGGCTTGCTCCCGGAATAATAAGCAGTTCCTTATTATCTCCGGTCAGTTTTTCATAGACCCCCTCGCTGAAATAACGGGAATGTGCCGTTTCTCCATGCACCAGCAGAACCGCAGTCCGAATTTCAGCGGCATATTGCAAAATCGGCATATTCATAAAGGACAGAGGAGAGGTCACATTCCATCCGTTGTTGGAATTAAGAGAACGAGGATGATAACCACGCTCGGTTTTATAGTAAGCATAATAATCTTTTACAAACTGTGGGGCATTGTCCGGCAAAGGATCGATGACACCGCCTGCAAGGGCATAACTGCCATTTTTATAATCCTCAGTACGCTGGGTATTCATTGCCAGTTTTTTGGCGAAACGAGCCTCGGGTGTGTTTTCATTGTCAAAATAACTGTTGGCATTTACACGGGTCATATCGTACATGGTCATTGCCGCAGTTGCTTTGATACGGGTGTCCTGTGCAGCAGCGTTGATTGCCATACCGCCCCAGCCGCAGATACCGATGATACCAATTCTGTCTGTGTCAACATTCTCCTGTACGGACAAAAAATCCACAGCCGCACAGAAATCTTCCGTATTGATGTCCGGAGAAGCCACATAACGAGGACTACCACCGCTTTCGCCTGTAAAGGACGGGTCAAAAGCAATAGTCAAAAATCCGTACTCTGCCATTTTTTGAGCATATAGACCGGAGGATTGCTCCTTGACCGCACCGAACGGACCGCTGACGGCAATAGCGGGAAGCTTGTCCACCACACTCTTTGGCGTGAACATATCCGCCGCCAGTGTGATGCCGTAGCGGTTATGGAAAGTCACTTTTTTGTGATCCACCTTGTCGCTTTTCGGGAACACCTT
>ERZ856578.2439-NODE-2439-length-30615-cov-3.733971_pt1 | contig 30615 bp, 39 predicted proteins | sample MGYA00514384_ERZ856578 | MGnify/ENA primary metagenome ERZ856578 (study PRJEB29103, sample SAMN06111958) | human gut metagenome | biome: human gut; feature: ankylosing spondylitis patient; material: healthy_person | host: Homo sapiens | place: China:Hangzhou... | reverse complement strand
CTGTTTTTTATTCTATAGCGATTTTCATGAATATTTCTAAAGTTCCGGTTACAGATTTTCTATGATAGCATCTTCGAAAATCTTTAATCCTGCTTCCATCTGCTCATCAGTCATGCACAGCGGTGCCAGAAAACGGATGACATTTCCTGCGGAGCCTGCATTTTCAAGAAGCAGACCTTTCTGTAATGCCGACTGGATCAGTTGCTTTACAAATTCCGGATTCGGTTCTTTGCTTTCTTTGTCTTTGACAAATTCCACACCGATCATTCCGCCGAGTCCACGGACATCTCCGATCACGGAATATTTTTCTTTCATTTTTTCAAATGCTTCGGTAACCACTTTGCCGATGTGCATCGACTTTCCGCAGTAATCTTCGGCTTTCATGATTTCCATGGTTTTGATGGCTGCCGCGCAGGCTAACGGGTTACCACAGTAGGTTCCACCGATCGTTCCCGCCGGTGCTGCATCCATGACTTCTGCTCTTGCGGTGATCGCACTGATCGGAACTCCGGCTCCCATGGATTTTGCTGTGGCGATGATATCCGGTGCTGCACCGGCTTCTTTCCAGTACTCCGATGCGAAGTATTTTCCGCTTCTGCAGTTACCACACTGTACTTCATCGGCGATCAGCATGATGCCGTTATCGTCACAGATCTTTCTCAGTTTCTTTACAAATTCGATCGGTGCTGGGATAAATCCGCCCTCGCCCTGTAATGGCTCGAGAATGACGGCTGCCACATCGCTTGCCGGAGTGGCTTCATCGAAGAGTTTCAGGAATTTCTCGATGTAGTAATCGATTGCTTCCTCCTCGGTGTATCCTTTCGGTGCGCGGTACAGATACGGGAATTCCGCACGGTAGATACCTGCCGGGAAAGGTCCCATGCCAAGAGCGTAGGCTTATTTAGCAGTCAGCGCCATGGTCAGGTTGGTTCTTCCGTGGAATGCACCGGAGAAACAGATGATGTTGTTTCTTCCGGTATAGGCTTTTGCAATCTTGATCGCATTTTCGTCTGCCTCGGCGCCGGAGTTTGCAAAATATGTTTTCATTTTCTCTCCACGGCATGGCAGCGTCTCATCGAACATCTCTGCCAGTTTTACATATCCTTCGTGTACATAGACATTGAAGATACCGTGGAAATATTTGTCTGCCTGGGCCTTGACTGCCTCAACGACTTCCGGATTGCTGTATCCGATATTCAGAACACCGACACCGCCGATCCAGTCAAGGAAACGGTTCCCATCCACGTCTTCCAGCATGGCTCCCTCTCCTCTTCCCATACAGAACGGATAAGTAGTTCCGCACATAGCTTTCGGAATCGCTGCATCACGCCGTTTTAAAAGTTCCGCAGCTTTCGGTCCCGGTACACTTCCTGTTACAATCTCAGGTAATGCTTCTCTTAACATATCTGCTTCCTCCTTTATGTCTCATTCCTGTAAAATCTGTATTTTTCATACATTCACATTCAAAAACGAGATAAGATAAGCTTCGCGAATTTTACTCGTTATCGCGGCAGTCCTCAAGGTCTCGTGCAGGCACGGACTTTGACTCGTTGCCCGCGTAAATCAAAATCGGTTCACTGAACCAGTTATTGATATGTAATGCAATAAAAAAGCGCGATCACAGTTTTTTCAACTGTATCGCGCCTTTGCTTGTACCTTATATTATCACACTTCCGTGTTCTGTCTATTGTCACCGTGCACACGGTTCTTGTGCATGGTTCACATTATCTTTTATGCACAGTCCACATACCATACCTTTCACGCCATTCCACATTCCTGCCGGTTCTGGTTCTTGCTTACTCCAGCAGCTTCCGCCGCTTTCTGGTATCTCTCTTTTTTCCCTTTCTTCACAAACGGGTAAAGACGCTCATAATTCGCGGCGTTATACTTGTTCTTTGCCTTGGTCGCCGCCGTCCCTGTTTTCTTTTCCATGGGATCGCCTCCTTTTTCTGTATTGTATCAGATTATTTCAACTTGCGCAAGTATATAATATATACAAACTCACGCAAGTATATTTGTGCAGTATTCCGTCTTGCTTTTTGCCTTACGCAAGTATATAATAATAATCAGAAAGGGGGTGGTTGATATGGCAAAGAAAAAACGCCGTCGGCGTAGACCGACGGCGCAGGCCAGAAAACAGTTAGCGGCTGACATTCTGGCAGGCACAATCTCCGGCCTTATCGTTCTGGCGGTTCAAAAACTGCTGAACTGGTAAAGACCAGGGGTGCGGAGGCCCGAACCTCCGCACCCCAAATATAAAAGAAATCCATCAAAATGTCAATAGGGAGGGTTTACCATGAAATACTTGATCCTGCTGGCCGTGTTTGTGGCGGTTTTTGTCCCGCTCCGACGGCTGCTTCGTAAACTTTTCAATGGGAGGAAATGAGAATGGGGAAAATGGAAAAAGCGGCCCCGGCTGTTACGCTGGAGGCGGTCACGGTCCCGCTGGCTGACGGGCGGCGCGGTGTGGTGTTAGTCCTCACCGATGAATACAGCAGAAAAACAGTCATGCGGGCCATGCCTGCCAGTATGTGACCCGCAGAAGAACCCCGACGCCAGGGCGGCGCCGGGGTTCCTTTTTTTATTCTGCTGCGGTGGCCTCCGCCGCGTCCGCCGGTTCCTCCAATGCGGGCGGCGTGGTTCCGCCGGTCTGCTCCGGCGTCCCGCTCGTTTTGCTCAAAACCAGCTTGGACAGCTTGGAAAAAACGTCTTTCGCATACAGCACATAGGCCGTCACCATGGCCAGGTTGGCGGCTGTTGCCACGTTGACCGTTTCGCCGTCAATGTCGATTGCCACAATATCGGGGTTCAGGCGTCCCGCTACATAGAAAGCGACGAAACAGGCGGCAATAATGATCCCCTTAATGACGCCGTTCCGGCATTTGATACGGTCGAAAGTCCCGTCAAAAAGGGCGTTCAGGCTGCCCAGCACGACGTTGACAGCCACCAGAAGAACCAGGCCAATGGCCAGGCGGATAATAGTCTGTTCCATTTTTACCTCTCATTCCTGCCCGGTGCTGTCCTGGCCATTTTCGTGGCACCGCGGAAATGGGCAGCTTTCGCATTGGCTCCGATCACAGGGGATCGAACCGTCCCAGCGTACCAGGGCCACCAGCCAGGTGACCACAGCGGCCAGGGAAAGCGCCCAGGCCAGCGCCTTGATAATAACCATTCCAGCACCTCCGGCAAAATTATTTGTTGATGGTGATAACCTGGCCCACATGGATCAGGTTCGGATTTTTGATCCCGTTGTCTGCTGCCAGCTTGGCCACGGTGGTGCCGTACTTCGCGGCGATACGGGAAAGTGTGTCCCCGGCCACAACGGTGTACTTGACGGCTCCGCCGGGCAGGCGGAGGACCTGGCCCACGCGGATCAGGTTCGGGTTTTTAATGCCGTTGATCTCCACCAGTTTGGCCACGGTGGTGCCGTGGGCCGCCGCAATACGGGAAAGTGTGTCGCCGCTCTTTACGGTGTATGTACCCGCCGCCTGGGTCGTCGGTTTCGTTGGCTTGTCCGCCGTCCCGCCGGACGTACCGCCCAGTTTCCGGGCGATCATGTCAAAGTCCGGGGTAATGAAACCGCGGATATACCGCCCGTTCACTTTCACGGTGCGCTTGCCCACCTTGCCGCCGTTCATGTTTCCCTCTGTGACCACAAAGGTGCCGCCGCCCACCTGGGTGACAATGCCGATGTGATCCGGGGCGCCGGTGTTGTCGGTGGTGGCGTAGTTGGCCCCGTCCTGCCAGTCGTACACGCAGGCGTCGCCCACCTTTGGGGTGTATGCGTCGTTCTCCGTCCAGATCCCTTTTTTCTTGGCGATCTCGACGTACTTTCCCACGCCGCACTCCGTCCCGGTGTACTCCGCGATCCCTGCCTTGATGTACGCCGCGGAGGTCGTGGTGGCACAATGGGCGTCACCCACCTGTACGCGGTAACCTCTTGCCAGCGGCTTGTGGTTGTTGTAGATGTTCAGGATCTCCAGGTGCTTGGCGCTGCCTCTGGTTGCTCCGTCCCATGCGTTGATAATGTCCGCCACCTTTCGACGCAGTTCGTTTCCGGTCATGTTTGTTTATACCTCCTCACAGGCCCGCGTCCGGTGGTTCGCCGGTGCCCGCGGGCGGTTCCTCCGGGGGCGGCTGGGTGCCGCTCCCGCTCGTTCCGACGGCCTCCGCCGCCTTGTCCTTGTTGGTCTTGATCCAGCCCATGACGCCGTTTTCCAGGCCGCACACGCCGAACACGCAGCCGGTCAGGGTTGCAGGCTCTGATCCGGTGTGCCAGAAAACCACCAGATCGGCCACCGTGTACGCCACCAGGAAAACCGCTTCCAGAACCAGGATCCTGTCCATGGTGCCCATTTTCTTTTTAGGCGGCTTCCGTTCCTGCCGCAGCGTCCGCAGACGCTTCCGCAGGTGCTTATACGCCAGCCGGGCCACGAAATAACCCAGGAGGGCACCGGCAGCCCACGCCGCCGCGGCCACAATAAAGATTTTCACGGCTTCCTCCCATTACAAAAAATCGTCCGTTTCCACGCACTTGCGGTAAACGTCCAGGATCCGCTCCGTGGTCACTTTGGTTTTGTTGTTCTTGAAATCCTTGTGATCCTTGCAATAGATTTCGTAGGCGTCAATATCGGCCAGGATCTGCTCAAAATGTTCCTGACTGTGCCGGGTGCCGTGTTTTACTTCGTCCCCGAACCGTAGGATCCGGTAACGGCAGTTTATGGCCTCCTGCTCTCCGTCCGCTTTCCTCATGGCCTGCATCTCGGTTTCCAGCCTGTCCACCTTGGCGATCACTTCGCTGTTGATCTTCCGCCCCAGCCAGGCCAGAAACTTGGAAACCGGGTTGATCTTCACCGGTGTAATTTCGATAAACACGGACACCAGCGCCACCACGGTGACGCCGCCAGTCAGCGCCTGGCCCACGCTTACGGTGGACAGCGTTTCAATTAGTTTTTGCACGGATCCACCTCCCCCATGGCGGTATCGTAGTCCCGCCGAACTGCCGCCATTTCCTCCTCATACCGGAGGGCGTCGCGCTGGCCCAGCTGCACCACCATGGCCTTGGTGATTTCGTTCTGGCGGTCAATGATCTGGCAGAGGTCCGCCACCAGCTTCATATAATCCATGGCAGCGTCACCTCCTCGCACCGATCAGCCCGGCGACGTGTTCCAGGTCTGCCATGTCCGCCTCAAAAAAGGCATGGCCCCACAGCCAGAAATCCGCATGATCCGGGTGGCGTAATTTCTGCGCCTCCGGGTCGCTCCACAGGAGATCCCAGCGCATTTGATGGCCGGCGTCTTTCCGCTCCAGCTTGGCCGTGATGGCGCCGATCAGGGCGCCGCGGGCTTTCCCGTTTCCGTCGTCATTTCGTGCAAAATAGCGGTGTGCGCTCTCGCTGGTGACCGCGCACAATGGGCGGCCATTATGTACCAGAAACCCGTCCACAGCGTCCACAGGCGTACCATACCGGAGGTTTACGGGGCCGTTGATACTCACAAACCGCGCTCTTTTTCTTACGATGTAGGCAGCGCCCACGGCTTACACCTCCGTCCACCCGTACACGCCAGGCTCCCACACGTTGCTGTCCACAGTGCTGGTCCAATGCTTGCCATTGTGCGACACCTTGGCGTCCTTGCTGTATGCGTCATGTGCGCCAACCGGCTGGGACCATTCCGGCCATTCCTCCGCCGGATCGGAAACCGGCGTCCAAAGGCTTGCGGTTTTGTCCGGCGTCCAGTCCGCTTGTGACGTATGGGCCTGAACGCATTTATACAGCTTCCCGTCCGTATATCTGCGGATCTGGCCCACGGTATAGGCCACCGGCACCGCCCACGGCGCGAAAAGGTCCGCGTGTTCCGCCGCCGTTGTGGCGTCCACGCTTCCGGCCTCCGCCATTGTGACGAACACGATCCCCGTAGCGTCTGCCGCCTTGGCGATCTCCACTCCCGCGTCCGTTTCTTCCAGCATGACCGTGATTTCTGCCCCCGCCATGTCAGGGCGTCCCAGGAGGTGGTAAACGGTGCCGTTGTGCGCGATCCCCGTGGCCTCCGCCTCCGGGCACAGCACGAAACAGCCGTTTTCCGCCTGCTTGATGTAGTTGGGGGCCTCGGTCATGGCCACGGTCGCCCCGTCTTTTGTGATCTTGAACATGGTTTACACCTCCGTTTTGAAAATCGCATAAAATAGCCGCCGCAGTTTCAGCACCCTGCCGTGATCGTTGAAGTTCTCATAGTAGGAAATCGGTGTTTGCAGCCATTGGGCCACCTGCTCCACCGTCATTTCACCGCTGGCCACACGCGCCTGGAAAAGCCGCAGTTTCCGCCGCGCCCGCTTCATGCCGTCCCGGCAGCCGTGGATCTTCACGGCGCCGGTGTCCGTCACCTGAAACTTTGCTTTGCAGAACCGGAACGGTCTGGAGAACGGAACCACTTTTGACTTTCCGGCGTTGACCTGCAGGCCCATGGCCTCCGCGTGGCCGATCACGTCCGCCGCGGTCACCTCCGCCGCCTGCTTCGACGGCAGAATGGTGTAATAGTCGTCCATGTAATGGGCAGCGCCATGGATCGAAAGCTGGGCTTTGATCCGGTTGTCCAGGGAGGACGGCAGCGCCACCATTTCCTGCTGGCTTGGCTCCACGCCCAGCGGCATACCCACGCCGCCCGGCACAGCTGCCACCACCAGATCGGCCAACTGCCGCAGGTCCGGGTTTAGGATCATGCCCCGGTGCCGCTCATACAGCAGCGCGTGGGGCGCGTCCGGGAAAAAGTGGTGAAAATCCATCAGGAACAGGGCGCCCTCCAGGCCATGCTTGCGGTAATGGTCCCGCAGGTGCTTGGCCAGGCGTCTGTAATGGAAATGCAGGCCGCCGCCTTTCTGGCTGGCTTTGTTGTCGTAGATCATACTGGGCACATACAGCGGCACCAGCACCTTTTTGGTCAGAACCTTATAAACCTGCCGATCCTCAATGTGCGGCGCGTCTATTGGCCGAACCTTGCCCCGTTCTTTCAGGGTGAAATGGGCGGTTTTGCCCGGCTTCCACGTTCCATTTAGGATCTTGCGCCTGCGCTTGGCTGTGCCAGAAAACAGGTGCATTTCAAACCGCTGTGTGCTGGCTTTCCACCTCACGCCGTTGCAGCATTTCCGGCCATAGAAAAACATGGCCCGGTAACTGAAAACTTCCTCAATCGGCCCCAGGGCGTCGCTGCGGGCCTTTCGCTTTGCCTGCCGCCTTGTCTGGCGGCGTCTGTAACGCGCCTCGCGGCGCTGTTCGCTTGTCATAGAAAAGTATTCGCCCTCCGTACAGTTGTGGTGTTGGTGTGCGTCTAAACTGCTTCGATCCAGCGCATGAAACGGGGTTAGCACAATACCCCCGCCATGCAAGCAGCGTCCGCGCGGGATCATCAGCGGGCAGTTTCAGGCTTTCGCCAGGGAAGTATCTTTCCTTTTACATGGGTCCGGTTCACGTTCGTTACTGCATTTGACCCAGTTATGCAAAATCAGGGGGCCAGCGCCCAGGAATTGTTGGCGTTGTTATTGTTGGCGCTGCCGTCGGTGTTGACAAGGCAGAAATTGTTGCTGTTGCTCGAATTGACGGAACGGCACCACACATTGGCCGCCGTCAGAGGGGAAAGCCGCCCTGCCTCCCGGCGCGTTTTCAAAGATACACCCATAAAAATGACTTATTTCCGCTTCCTGTCGCTCTCCAGGATATTCCGCAGCAGGGTGTCCTCCCGGTCTATCAGTTCGCCCAGGCTCTGCGCCATGCGGTCCAGCTTGTCCATGGCCTCCTTTGGTGGGACCGTCTTTCCGCTGGGCGCCGTAAAGCACCCTTGCGGGTTCTGGTACATAACCAGATAGGCGTGGGTCAGGCGCACGTCCAGCGCAGAGAGGGAGGCCAGCGCCTCCAGCAAATGCGCCTTGCGCTGGGCTTTGCGCTGTTCGTCCGACGGGTATATTTTGTTGGCCTTTTCGGTGTGGTCCATGACCTCACCGGCCAGCTGCGCGGTGCCCTCTGCAATCAGCCGGGAATAACGGGCGGAAAGCCGCGTCAAAAAGCCCACCGTTTCCACATAAATCTGGTTTGCGGTGTTCACATACTCCGCTTTGCTCACGGTCCGCTTTTCTTTCAGAACTGACATTCTTTCACCTCACGGGTTTTCTTTCTCTGTCCGGGTTTCCCGCCCACTTCCGTGGGCGGGATTTTGCCGGATATGCTGCGGCGATTAGACAAAAAAGCAGGGGGCCAGCGCCCAGGAATCGTAGGCGTTGCTAGTGGTGGCGCTGCCGTCGGTGGTGACAAGGCAGAAACTGTTGCTGTAGCTCGAACTGACGGAACGGCACCACACAATGGCCGCCGTGCCGGTGGCGTTGTGCTTATAATGCACCTTGCTGTTTCCAGCCTTGTAATAGTCATACTGGGCTTGGTAATTCTTCTCCGCGCTGTTGGCGTAGGACCTGGCCCCGTGGTATTCAAACTCCGAAAGCAGCGGCAGCAGATCCGTGGTGCTGGTGACATAGCTGGCGGTGTCACTTCCGCCGCCGGTGTTGTCGCTGTACTTGGTGGCCGGCTTCATAACCGCCCGGAGATCCGCCGGCAGGGCTGCCAGCAGGGTATTGGCCGCGGGGCTGGTGGCGCTGGCGCTGTTGCTGCCCAGCACGGTCTTTCTCATGTGGCTGTTATTCCACCCGCCGCTGTTCGTGTATGACGTGTTCATGGTAAAGGCGCCGGTGGTGCTGGTACTGTTTCCGTAATTGCCGTCTACCAGGCCCACCAGGGTGCCGTTGATCTTGCCGATCTGGAAATGGATCCGGTTGCTGCCCTCGCGGCTGGCGTTGTGGTTGAAACCCAGGATAAACACGGAAATGGCCAGATTGGAGATCGTCGTGGCGCCCACCTTGCCGTTGATCGTGATCCCCTTGGCGTCGCCCACGCTCCAGTAATTGGACCCCTTTCCGGCGTCTGACACGGCGCGGATCGTTGCCCAGCTGTTGGAGGCCAGGGTGTTGGAAATGCTTGTGACGGACACCGGCGTGGTGGTCGTCTTGGTCACGCCGCCCTCGGTATATTTGACGGTGACCGCCGTGGTGTTGGCTGCCATGATGGTGGGGCTGCAGGTGTAGCCGGTGACGGTCTTTTTACTGCCGTCTGCCATGGTAGCGGTAACCACCATTCCCGCGCTGTTGAACGTTTCGCCGGTGAAATAGGAGGTTTTCGTGGGTGCGTGGGTCACCGCGATACTGGAAAGGTAGTTGCTCACGGTAATGGCCTGGGTGCAGGTCTTACTCACGCCGCCCTCTGCGTAAGTAATCGTGATCGTTGTATTGGCCAGCCCCAGGGCGCCGGTGGGCGAATAGGTCCAGCCGCTCACCACGCGGGTGGCGTTGTCCGAATATTTGGCGGTAATCACCATTCCGGCGCTGCTGAACTTCTCCCCGTACTTGTAGGCGGTTTTCGCGGGTGCCGTCGTCACGGAAATGCTGGACAGGGTGCGGATCGTGATCGCCTGGGTGCAGGTCTTTGTGACGCCGTTTTCCGTGTAGGAGATCGTCACCGCCGTGTCCGTCTTGGAAAGGGCGCCGCTGGGGGTGTACGTCCAGCCCGTCACGGTCTTTTTGGTTCCGTTGGACATGGTGGCCTCAATCACCATTCCGGTGGCGTCGAAACTCTCACCGATGTAATACGCGGTTTTGTTGGGTGCGGTTTTCACGGAAATACTGGACATTTCCAGGACCGTGACCGCCTGGGTGGTCGTGACCGTCACGCCTGCCCGCTGGTATTTGATCGTCACCGCCGTGGTGCTGGCTGCCATAACGGTGGGGCTGAACGTGCAGCCGTCCGTTACGTCCTCCGTGGTGCCGTCGGCATAGGTGGCGGTGACCACCAGGCCGGTGGGGTCGAATGTTTCCCCCACGTTGTAGGTGGTTTTCGTGGGTGCGTGGGTGACTGCCACGCTGGAGGTAATCACCAGATCCACGTTGTACTGCATGGCGCCGGTGACCTCCACCACGGCGCTGGCCGTGTGGCCGTTCAGGGTGGCGGTTACCTCCCAGGTGCCGGTGTTCTCCGGCAGGGAGAACTTGGTGGAACCCACGCCGTTCAGGGTGGTTTCTCCGTCCGTGCAAACCACCGCCGCGCCGGCGCAGGTCGTCACGTTGATGCTGGCAGACTGGACGCCCAGGGCCTCCTTTAGCTTTTTCAGCGTGACCTTACGGTTTTGCCCGTCAGCACCGGAGAAAAACGGAACCGTGTCCGTCAGGGTCATGGCGTTGCTTTCCGTCAGCACCTGGGTGGGCTGCTGGTAGTCCACGCCCGGCGTGGCCTTGGTCACGGTGGGGTTTCCCTTTGCGTCCTGGTCGCCTTTCAAAATGCCCTTGGCGGTGATCGTGTCCTGTTTCTTTTCCAGTTCTTTGTTGATCTTCTCGAACAGGGCATTATGGGCGTTCGCGTCCTTGTCGTGCGCCTCCAGGTCCGCCTCCGACACCAGCACCTGCGAACTGGACAGGGTGCAGGACACTGTGGAGGCGTCGCCCACGATAATGGGCACGGTAATGTTTTTTTCCACCGTTTCCACCGACGCCACGGGGATAAAGTCCGCCGTGTCATAGGCGTTTTGGTAGCAGTAAAGAATGTCGTGGCTGCGGTCATTGGGGTAATCTGGATCCGCCGCAAACACGCCGATCTCGCGCCAGTAAAAACCCTCCTCCAGTTCTGCGTTGGAGAAATGGCCGGACACGTCGGCGTACTGCTCCGCGTTGTTCTTCACCGCGGCGTCAATAGTCACCACGGCGCTGACAAGGGCCGTCATAGCGGAGATCGGGCCGCTGATTGTGCCGTTGCCCAGCTGAATGGTTGTGAATTTGATCCCCTCACCGGCCATATTCCTGTAATACAGGTTTTTGCCGGCGTCTGTCAGTTTCGGGGCCTGAAACATGGCTGATAACCTCCTGTTACATAGTCGCCCTTTGCAGGGTGATAAAATCGCCCGTGTGGATCCAATGGCCCACGAATACCTCCGCCGGAGGTGTGGACAGATCCAACACGATTTCGTCCAGCCAGGCAGAAAGGCGCTTTACGGTGCCCAACACCCGCTTGAACTCCTCCACGTCGTCCGACGTAATAGCCGGGTTCGTGGTGTATGCCTTGAAGTGATAGGGTTTCCCGCCGTATTCCCACCACTCGCTGATATGACCGGCCTGGAAAATGGTTTCAATAATCCGGTTCACCGCTGCCGGGGTGCCCATCTGCGCGTAAAACAGCAGGCTTTCCGCGATCAGGGTTCGCTTGACCTTAATGGAAAAGTTTTCGTCATAGGACGGGGTACGCAGTTCCACGGCCAGCAGATCCAGCACCTTTTCCGGCACAGCATAGATCGCCGCATAGGTGCGGGCGCCGTCAGCATAGGCCAGCAGCTTTTCCACCTGCCTGCCCACGGCGTAGGCAAGCGCCTGGATCTCCGGCTGCTCTGCCAGGTTCTCCGGCATAATGTCCGTGAAGCGGCTGCCGGAAAGTTTAATCATCTTCCAGCCCTCCATACGTCACGGTGGCCGATCCGGTCAATGCTGCCACTTTGGTGGCGGCCACCGCCGCGAACGTCGGCGCGGTCACGGTGACGCGCTTGGCGCCTGCCTCCATGACCATGGCGGCCAGCTGCGACGGGTTCACGTCGCGGCCTATGGTGCGCTGCCAGGTTTTATATTCCTCCACGGCCTGGGCCACCGCCGCCTGGATTGCCACCGCTCTGGCGCTGTCGCTGCGGTTGATGTAATACGTCAGGTTAATGCTGTATGTGACCTCCTCCGGGGCTTTCACGGTCAGCTTGTCCGTCATGGGGCGGATCGTCTTGCCGGAGAGGTACGCCTGCAGGCCGGAGATCATGGCCGCGCCCGGCTTGGAACCGTCGGCCATGATGAAAACAATATCCACCTGGCCCGCTTCGTGGTCGCTGGTGGCCACCACGTCACCAATGGCGGCGTTGTACTTCTTGGCGTGGTACAGGTATCCGTCCTCCGGGCCTGCCGTAGAATAGGCGCCAGGGGCCAGGTAAACCCGCTCCGCCAGGCTTTCGTCGTTCTCCACGTCTGCGCCGCCCTCCGTGGTGTTCTGGTTCACGGCGCTGGTAATGTAGGGAACGGGATCCACGATGGTGGACACCTCGCCAGGCGCCAGTCCGTTGCCCGCGTTGCCTGTTGCGGTACACTCCGCCAGCACGTCCACCGTCAGGCTGCCCGCCGGGATCTCTGCGTACTCCATCGTGCTGAAATAAATGGAACCGCTGGAGGAAACCCTGGTGCCCGCCGGGATCGGTGTGGCCAGCGTCCTGGTGGCTGACGCGGTAAAGCGGATCGTGGTCGTGGCCGCCTTGGCCGGTTCTCTGGTAACGCCTTTCAGCAGCGCCAGATTGTCCAGGAACTCCGAATAGGAGTATTTCAAAAGGCTTTGCTTGCCCGCTCGGTCAACGTACTGCATGGCTTGGTAAATCTGCGCCGCCGCCGAATACAGGATCATGCGGTGGACAGAGGCGCGGCCCAGGGACACCTTGCTGCCCGTCGCTTGGAGCATGAACGCCTCAAAGTCTGCCACCATAGCCCCGCGCACGTCGTCAATGGTCTTGTTGTCGATGAAAGACACGTCCGGGGTGTTCTGAATTGCGGAAATATCAGGCACTTGTTATCACCACCTTGGGAAAAAGTTTTCCGGTGTTGCCGCCGGTCCAGGTCACTTCCTGCACCCGCACCTCCGGTATGAATTTGGACACCTTTTCGGTGACCTCCGCCGTGTAAAGGCTCTTTGCGGCCTCTGGCGGCATATCCACAAAATCCATGTTCAGGCCGAAAGCCCGATCCAACGGCATGGTGCCCTCCCGTGTGGACAGCAGGAGGGCCAGCTGCCGATCCAGTTCTGCCAGCCAGTCCGCCGTGAACGTATATTCCAATTGGAAATTGAAAAGGTCGTTTTCGTTCATGCGTATTCCTCCAGTGAAATGGTCAGGGTAGCCTTGGCCAATTCTCCGCGGCTGTAAACCTTGTCCCAGGCTTCACTCGATCCTGTAACGCGGAACGGACGGCGGCCCACCAGTCTGCCGCCGATCACCAGGTACTCCGCCGTGCCTCTTTCCACCATGCGCTCCACCATATCCAGGATCCGCCGCGGCTTCACGCCCAGGGCAGCGGACAGGTGAATGGTCAGGCTTATGGTCTGGAGGCCAGGCCCTAAAAACTCCGCTTTCGGCTTCACGCCTAAAACTTCGTGTTCTGTCCAGCGCCCGGAAACCTCGCGGCTCATGCTCTCAAAGGTCAAAACCCTGTTGTCGCTCACCTCAAAAATGATTTTGCGCCCCAGCGTTCCGATCATGTGTAAATCGCCTCCTTACGATGGCCCGGAGGTTCCGCCGCCCATGCTGTCCGTGTGGGTGTGGTTGTCCAGGGAAACCCCGCCGGCGGTCACGTCGCCGCTGACGGTCACGGTTCCGTCAATCACCAGCTTGGCGGCCTTGATGGTCATGGTGCCGTCCTTATAGCGGATCATGGCCTCACCCGGCGAACGGGCCAGGTCTTTGCGGTAAAGCCCTTTGGAACCCTCCGGGGGCTTGTTCTTCTCGCTCCACGGTCGGCCCAGGACCACGCCCGCCTCCGTGCCGTTGGAGAGGTGAAGCACCATAACCATGTCGTCCACCTCCGGCATGAAATACTCCGATGAAATCAGGGGAATGGGGGCGGTCACGGCGTCGTCCTTTTCGTGGTACACCACGCGGACCGTGCCCGCGGCGTAATCACTGGCTGGAGTCTTACCCAGCCGGATATTGTTTTCCATGCGTTCCTCCTCGCGTCATTCCTCCACCAGCGACATTTCCAGGTCCATGGTGTAGCCGCCGGATCCGCTGACGTTGTGGGTAATGGTGTCAATGTAATACTTGCCGGACAGCTTCCCCAGGCCCACCACTTGGACGCATTGGGAGGCCACCATGGAGGCGTTTCCCACAATGGTGGCGGAAAGTTTGGTTTTGCCGTGGTTGGCCTTGGCCACCGCCGCCTTGATCTTCCGCTCCGCATCGGCCTTGCTGTCGGCCTTGCCGCTTTGCTTTAGGATCCGGCTGCCCTTGCCCACGGTCACCTTGATTTCCTTTTCCGTGGCCGGGCTGGTGTATGTGAACTCTCCGCCGGTATAGGTGCCGGCCTGATCCTGCTGCCATGACCAGGATTTCATATTGGACGGGGACAGCACCGCCGCCGCGCCCTTTTTCTTGTATGCCTCCCGGTCATACACCACGATCTTTTGGGCGTAGACTTTCATGGCCAGCCCGTAGGTGTTGCACAGGTTCATGTAAAATTCACAGTCGGTTTGTTCCGATTGTTCCACGCTCTTGATCGTGAACGGGTCGCCCTCCACGTCCCAGGCCAGCGCGATCCCGGCGCGGCCTGCGATCTCGGTTCCGATCTCCTTTATGGTCACGTTTTCCCAGGTCTTTGTCCGCTGGGTGGTGGTGAAACTGCTGTCCAGCGGCGTGGAGATCGCGGAAATGCTCCCGGAAACCGGCCAGCCGGAAAAGCTGAAACTGTCCACGATAAAGAAACCGCACGGCAGGATCCGGTTGTCCCCGGAATACTGGCAGTTCAGCGCCCGGATCGTCGCGGCCAGGGTGTCACCGGCGACGGGGATCCATGCCCCCGTCCACCGGCGATCCCGGTCTTGCAGCGTAATGTCCAGGCTGTCCGCCTCTCCGCTGGCCGGATCCGTGTATGAAATATCCGTCACGAAACCGGAAATTTCCGCCGCGGCTGCGGTTCCGTTGTAAATCAGGTCTACATACGCCCGCCGTGTATTCATACCTTGCTCCTCCAGATCGGCAGGTCATTGGCCGCGGTCTGCTCCGGCGGGGCCGGGGTCTGGAGGACCACCCCGGCGTCAAACACGAACGTGTCCAGCAGCGGGAAATTGTTTTCCATCAGCCAGCCGGTGTATTCTTCGTCGCCGTACACCTCATAGGCGATTTTGTCCCATACGTCCCCCTGCTTGGTGGTGTAGGTGCTTTCCATGGTGTGGTCCTCCTCTTATGCCGGGCTGAATTGCTTGCGCTTCTCCTCGGCTTTCATCTGCCTATACAGTTTCTTGAACTCCGCGAAACTGATCCGCCCGGCCTCCTCGGCCTCCTCGCGGCTCGGCGTCCCGCCGTAGAAATTGAATACCGGGGAGAAAACGACGGTTTCACCGCCGCCGCCCGTTCCGCCGCCCGGTGTCGGCTTCGGCTTCGTCCATTCGTCCAGGAGGGCCGCCAGCTTGGACAGCGGCAGCACCGCCTCCGGCTCTCCGCCCTCACCGATCTGCGCCAGCGTGGGCGCCGTGGCAATACCACCGGCAGCCAGGGCGGGGATCGTCGGAATGTTAAAGCCCAGGGTTTTCCCGCCGACGCCCGGAACCCAGTCCGGGATCGTCACGGAAATGCTGTTGATCTTCTCCAGCACCCAGTTGATTGCGGAAATAACCCCGTTTATGGGGGCTTTCGCCAGGTTCACGATCATGCCAAACACGTTTCCGAAAATGGCCACGATATTGTCCCAGGCGGCGCTCCAGTTGCCTGCAAATACGTTCTGCACAAAGTCAATGATATTGGCAAAAATGGCCTTGACGTTTTCCCAGGCCGCCGAAACACTTTCCCACCACCCGCTCAAATAAGCGGACAGCAGGGGGAAATTAGACTGGAACGCAGAAACCAGATTCGCCACGGCCTCGGAAACGCCGGTCTTGATGTTTCCCCATACCTCGGAGATCTTCGCGCCCAGTTCCGCAGCCTTGGCCTTGATCTTGTCCCAGTTCTTATAAATCAGGATCCCCGCTGCCACAGCCAGGCCGATGGCGGCCACAACTGCCAGCACGGGAAGATTTAGCGCCGTCATGGCGCCCGCCAGGGTAAAGGTGCCCGTGGCGCTTGCTGCGGTGACCACTTTATACACGGCCATAACTGCGTTGTAGGCGGTGATCGCCACTTTATACGCCTTGTAGGCCGCCACAGCGGTGGCAATACCCGCCGCCAGCGCCAGGATCAGGGTGCGGTGTTCCGAAATCCATTTCACCGCGGTTTCCGCCGCCGGAATGATGGTTCCGGTCATGTAGCTGCCGATCTTCTCCAGCGCCTCCGAAACCACCGGCAGGGCCGCCTCCGCGAACTCCCGCACATACGGCAGAATGTTGGTGCCCAGCTGCGTCAAGAAATTGGCGCCCAGGTTTTTAATCATCTTAATGTCGTATTTCAGGTTGTTGGTCTGCCGCTCAAAGGCGGTATTTGCCGCGCCGGTGGCTTCGTACATTTCCGCCGTCTTGCTGGTCAGGTTTTCGGCCTGGTTGCCTGCCATAGCCAGCACCGCGGTTTGTGCCTCCACAGAGGAGAACAGGCCAGCAAACGCCAGTTCGTTGCCTCCCACAGCGTCCTTTAGGGCGTCCAGAGATCCCTGCAGGCCCTTGCTTTCAAGCAGCGCCTGGCCGCTTTCATAGCCCATGTTTTTAAGGGCGGCCTGCATATTCTTGGACGGGGAGAGGAACGCCTGCATTGTGGCTTTCATCTGCGTAACCACTTCCGCCGTGGAACCTGTAACGCCGGTCAGCGTGGCCATGGCGCCCCATAGCTGTTCTTGCTCCAGCCCCAGGGTACTGGCCAGGGGAATGACCTTGCCCATGCCTGCGGCCAGTTCCGGGAAAGAGGTCTGGCCCAGTCTTACGGTGGCAAATGCCAGATCCGCCGCCTGCTGCACCGCCTCCGCGGAGGTATCGCCGTAACCCTTGGTTACGGCAGAAAGTAGGTTGATACTGTCCGTCGTGGTCGCGTTTCCCGCCGCCGCGGATTTTGCCGCGGTTTCCAGAATGGCCGCGGCGTCTGCGCTGTCACCGAAAGCGGAAACCACCTGATACATTCCGTCCGTCAGGTCAGCCGTGGCCACGCCCGTGCGGTTGGAGATTTCCAGAACCTGATCCCCGATTTCCGCCGTTCGTGCGGCCACCTCTGCCTCCGTGCCGGTCAGCAGCGTGGAAACGTTGGCCAGCTGGGCCTCATACTCCGCCGCGGATTTCACCGCAGCGGTTCCCAGGGTCGCCACAGCGGTGGCGGCTGCTACCATGGCACCGGCAGCGATCTTTCCCGCGGTCTTTGCCGTTTTCCCCAGCGCAGCCAGGTTCTTGTCTGCGGTGCTGCAGGCGGTTTTCAGGGAACCGTCCACCTTGCCGCCGATTTTCAGCATTAACTCATACGTTTTATTTTTGCCGGCCATGTTTCGCCACCTCCTCCGCGTACTGCGTCACCGTGTCCGCCAGTTCGTTTAAGTCCGAAACGGACAGGGCCAGAAGATAATCCAGCCCTGTCCGCAGTTGTATGGACAACCCGACGCAGGCCCTATTTATGACGGCGGGCGTTAGTTGTCCCCAGCCCCGCCGTAAAGAAAACCCACGACAATGCCTTTCAGCTTGATTGCCTCCTTTGCGGGGAGGCGCTCGAAAAACTCCAGCGGCAGGTGGGCGACGCGGGCCGCCATGAACTGGGCGTATTCCAGCGTCATTTCCACGGTTGCGGGGTTCGCCGCCGGGTTCTTCTTCGTCACGAAACGGCCCACGGCCTGCAGGTCTGCCGCCGTGGTGTCCTCCAGGCCGGACAGGTCCACCTCTGTGTACGTCTGCCCCTCAAAGGTGAAAGGCTTGTCCAGCTTCATAACCAGGGCGTTTTCCTCCGCCGCGGTGTTTTCGTCGTTCTCCGCCAGCAGGGCGGTGTCCATTCTCTTTTCGTCGCTCATGTCAGCACATCTCCTTGATCTTGGCCAGAACGTCCACGCCGTTGACCTTGTAAACCTCGTTCAGCTTGTCCAGTTCCACCACGGTCTTGCCGTCCACCTCAATGAGAATGTAAAGAATGGTCAGCGTGATCGCGGTGTCCATGGGGCTGCCTGCCTTGACCTTGCCGGTGGTCAGCTTTCCGCCGCGGCCACGAACCACCACGCGCATGGGTCTGAACTCAATATCGCCCTCGGTATTGGTGGTCTGCTGGGCGCCGCGGATCTCCAGCTGCACGGCCTAGAGCAGACCGAGAGAAAGAAACCGCACCATCGGCGCCTTCCTTGTCCAGCAGGCGGAACGGGATTTCTAGTTCCTGATTGCCGAAATAGCCCACGGTGGGGTCGTCGATCTCACCCAGGATCCCGGCGCCGGTCACGGTTTCGCTGGACGGCTCAAAGTCCGGCAGCGTCATTTCCTCGCCGACACCCAGCAGGCGGTTTCCCTTGTTGTAGACGTTGTAACGGTTGATCTTAGTGGGGATCGTGTTCATCTTTATTCACCTCCGATTGCGCTTTCCAGGGCGTCCACGTCATACTCGCGGATATTTTCGATATATTCCGCGGGAATGTACGGGGCCAGGTAGGTGTGTACGGTCAGGTGGCCGGCCAGCAGATTGGTGACGGGGTTTTCGTCGCTGCGGAACTCCACGCGATAACCGGCGCAGTAGTCGCGGGCAACGTAGCCGTTGCCGATAATGTTCTGGCTGTCCACAATAGACTGGATCAGGCGCTTATTGCCCGGCTTGTCAACTTTCTGGAAATAAGTCTGAATGAAATTATTTCCGTCCCAGTCAAAGAAACGGCGCACGGCCCACCAGCGATCTTTCGGATCCGTGGTGGAGGGATAGGCCGCGGTGTTGTTGCCCCAGGACTTGAACCCGTTGGCGTTGATCGCGGTAATGACGCCGTTGGCGTTCAGCACGTCGTTGGCCTGCTGCTGATCCAGCGCCACCGTGGTGCCGTCTTTCAGAACCGTGGCGGTGATCCGCAGGTCCTTATTGGACGGGCTTTCATAGGGCACATCTGCGTTGTTGGCGTCCGTGTAGGCCGTCAGGGCGGCAAACATGGCGGAGAAATAATATTTCTTCTCGCCCACGGCCACCATGGGCCACAGGGCCGCCGCATGGGCGGAACTGGCGCCCAGGGCTTCCTTGGCGCCCTTTACGCTGGTGTAAACCACCGCGCCGTCGCTGTCCGCGGAAATGTCCAAAAGGCAACTGCAATTAAAATTGCCGTTGATGTTCTCGGTCTTGGCCTGGAGGGCTGCCGCTACGGTGGGGGTATGGCTCCAGCCGGGTGCCAGGATCAGGCCGGGCACCATGCCCAGGGTGGGGTAAATCTGTCGGATCAGTTCCAGGCCGGTTTCCTTTCCCGTGGCAGCGTCCACGCCGCCCACAATGTCGGCAGCGGTCACGCCGGAGGGTTTCAGGCTGGTGCTGCTCACGGTCAGGCTGCTGGCCTCCTTGGCCGCGGTGGAAAGCAGCGTAATGGCCACGCTGCCGTCGTCCTCATGTGCCGCCTCGTAGTCGCTGCCGGCCACCAGGGTGGCGCTGCCGTTCTTCACGGTCAGGGTGTTCAGCAGCACATATTTCTTGTCATACAGCACCACGCCGTCCACAACGTCGCAGCTTTCCGCCTGGTTCTGCGTGACGTGGGCCGCCTTATTGGGATCCAGCACGTTCACCAGGATAATGGGCGCAACGTTGAAAACCTGGAAACAGGCGCTAATGCTCTGGCAAAGGGTGAAGTTCTCGAAATCGTCCGAATAGCCGACGGCCTCCACAGCCTCCTTGTAGCTGTAAACCAGCTTTGGGGTGTTGACCGCCGCCGCGGGGTCTTTCGCCAGGTGAATGGGCGCCGTGCCGAAAATGACCTGCAGGCCAGCGCTGCCCTGAATGGGTACGGTCAGGCTGGTGGCCTGCTCGGTGTTATATACACCGTGTTTGTATGCCATGTTGTTCTACCTCCTGTTTAGTGTTTGACCTGTACCAGACGATACAGGCGGGAAATATGCCCCGTGCCGCTCCGCAGGTTCTTCATGGCCTCCGGTAACTGCTCCAGGGGCACCACCAGGCCCTCCATGGCTGGCTGCTTCACGATAGCCTCCGCCAGCGCGGTGGGGATCCCGTTGGTGTATGCGGTGTACTGCTTCGCCACGCCCGGAATGGACGGGCCGCAGTAAACCACGGTGGTGGCCTGTTCGGCCTTTTTGGGTTTCGCCATTATGTTTCTGGCACCTCCTTGAAAATCGCCGGCGCGTGGAAAGTCAGCCCCACGGCGGCGAAATAATACGGGTGTGTTTCAGCTTCTTCCTGAACGGCCCACCGGATCGGGTGCTGCGCTTCATAGCGGTTTGCCACGATCCCGTCCCGTGCGTAATGCCTCACGATCTCGTTGACAATGTGGAGGGCGTCGCGGTAGCCCTGCCGGTTCAGGGCTGGGTCACACACGCAAACGATCAGTTTTACGTCAACGTTTTGCTGTGCGTCCTGCTCCGGCAGTTCTCCGCTTGGCATTTTCACCAGCACATAGGGTTCCGGCGGCGCTTCCGCGTCGGTTTCTTCGTCGTCGCCCTCCCGGAAAGGGAGAAACTGCGAAAATACCTGTATTTTGCGGTTAACGCCCAGGGAATTGGTCAGGGTGTAGTGGGAAAAAAGCTGCTCCAGATCCTCCACAATGGCGTCCTGCAAAAACTCTTGTGTCATGCGATTGCGCCTCCTTGACTTGTTTCTGTTTGTCACTTATAATTGCGGGTGTGGTAATAATCAGCATAATGTGGTAATAATCAGCACAGCGCCGCGTAATGCGTCCACAGAAAGGGGATAACCGAATATGAAACCGTTTGCTGTCTTGCTCTGTACCTTGCTCCTTGTAACGTCCTTAACCGCCTGCGGCTGGGTCACAATCACCGACGGGCCAGCGCCCAGCGCTTCCAACTCTGCCGCGTCGGACAATGACGTTACAGAGGAGGAACCGCAGCCCAGTTCCGACGTTGTTGTTACCGCAGAGGACGTGCAATCCGCGGTAGAGGCTCTTGTGCCTGACGAATACCGCGGGCAAAGCTATTCTTGCGATATTCTCACCGCTTCCGATGGCTCCGGCTTTATCGTTTCTTTGCAGATCGACGTTGACACGGAGGACGCCGCCGACATTATCAGCGGCATGGAGGCGGACATTTTGAAGCTGGACAATCTGAACATTTCGGACGTTCAAATAATTGCTGTCCATGATATGCAGATCGTTGGAACCAACTAATTTCCCACAGCGGCCCGGACATGGGCCGCTGTTATTTTTTCTCTGCAAAGTACAGTTCTCTGTTGATGTGGGTGGTTATAGCGTCGGCCAGATACTGGTGGATCTTTGGCTCCGTCGTTTCAATGAACTGCTCTGCAATACCTGTTTCCCGCAGCATGACCGGAACGCTGGGGCCGTAAAACTCGCGGATCCTGGTCTTGTCCAGCTTGCCGGTCAGTTCCTTAAACACATGGTTGCGCTGTTCACGCTCCCGCCAGCCCCGTTCTGTGTACTCTGTCCGGGAACCGTATGGCTTCCGCTGGACAACGGCCAAATGGCCGGACTGGTATTCTGCCAGAAATGCGGTCAGGCCGCGGCTGTTGGTGATCGTTTTGGGGCTTTCCGACGCAAGCACAGCCAGCTTTACCGGCGGGCTGCCCTCTTTGCTGGTACTCGGTTTTGTAGGGGATATTTTGAACTTGGACGCCGCCAGCATTTCACCGGAGGAGGTCAGCACGGCCTCCAGGCGGCTTTTGGACGCGTAGGTGTATTTGAACTCCTTGGCAAACTTGATCGTTTTGATTTGGTAACGCTCTTGTGCCAGCTTTGCCAGTTCGCGCCCCGTCTTTTTTGCAGTATCATTCAGGGATTTTCGCATAACGTCCGGGGCCTTTTCATACAGCATACCCAGCCGCGCCTCAATATCGGCAATCGCTTTTTCGGTGTCAATCCGAACAAACATATTGCTCACGATCTCACCGCCTCCAGTTCAATGGCCAGCACTCCGGCCTCCTCGGTGCATGTTTTCACCTTGTACGCCTTGCCGTCCAGCGTCAGCATGGCCCCCTGGGCGGGGCGGGGGCCAAAATCGGCCTTTGCCACATAAACCAGGCGCCGGGCCTTGTATGTGCCCTCCGTCTGTGCGGCCATGATCTTGGCCTTGTCCCGCTCCAGCAGTTCGTTGTCGTCCACCACCGCGGCCATTTCCTTACCGTTGACCGTGTGGGTGTCCGCGAACTCCAGGCAGTTCAGGAATGTGGTGGAAATGTCCGCCGCGATCTGCTCCTTGAACGTAGGGGCGCCCATTACTGGGCACCCCCGCCGTTATCCGCAGCAGGCGGCACAATGGCCGCCGCAGGGGTCTGGACGATAGCCGCCGCCAGGCGCTCCACGATCAGCGCCTTAGCAGCGCCGCGCGGGAGATCCACGCCCATGTCCTTGGCCAGCTTTTTCAGGTCGTCCTTGTTCATTTCCTCCAGCTGTGCGGGATCCAGGTGGCCCTCCACCATGTCGGTGTTTTCACCGCTATGGTTTCCGTCGTGGTTCTCCTGGCTCTCCTGGGTGCCCTCTGTTGCGTCCGCGGCCTCCTGGGTGCCCTCTGTTGCGTCCGCGGCCTCCTGGGTGCCCTGGGTGGTGTCGGCGTTCTCGGTGCCGTCCTGGCCGCCGTCAGCGTCCTGCGGGGGCATTGTGGCCTCCTCCGCCGCGTCGTCGGTCATTTTGGCGCTTTCAGCAGAAAGCCACGCCTGCACCATGCGCTTGTCATAGGCGGGGAGGGTGTCGCCCGCCTGATACATACGCCCGCCGTACAGGATCGGGCGCTGTGCTGTCAGTCGCTTCATGTTCCTTTCCTCCTGGCTCTTAGCCCAGCAGTTTCACCAGCACGTTTTCGTCTGCGCTGGCCGCAGGGGCGGCAGCGTAACCCGCCGGAATGTTGTTCACCTTGCCGGAACTCTCGCCAGTGGAGGCCACGGTGGTGATCTTCTTGGCGGCTTCGTCGTAGTACACCGCCGCGCCCATGGTCATGGCACCGGCGGCCTTTTCCATCTCAAAGACACCCACCACATGGAGGTGGCCGGTTTCGCCGGCGGCAATATCTTCACCGGCCACGCCGATCCTGGTTCCCAGGCTCACCACTTCGCCGTTTTTGACTGCGGCGCTGGCCTTGTAGTCCAGCACCTCGCCTTTCTGCCAGTATTTTGCGGTCATGTTCTCTTTACCTCCTGTTAAATAGTCGTGCCGGGGTTCTTGGCGATACCGCGGAAGTCAACCGCAGTAATGCCCCAGTCCAGCCAAATGTCCCACACAAAGCCCAGGCGGCCCGGAACCTCGCTGCGGCGAATGGTGGGGGTTTCCTGGCCGTTCAGGTAATCAACCTGCAGGCTCTTGGCGTAACGCTGATCGCCGGCGACAAACCAGGGGATCGCGTTGCCGTCACCGGCCAGGACGTTCAGGGCGCCCTCCTCAATGACCTGCAGTTTGTTGCGATACTGGTACAGCGCATTTGCGGTGTGGCTGCCGATCCCGGTCACGTCGATCATGGCGGTTTCCAGGATCTGCGACATCTTAAAGCCGTAGCCCACGGGTACGATCACGTACTTGGGTTCCACCATGATGGAATCACCAAACGGGTCTTTCTGGTGCAGCAGTTTCAGCATGGCGGCCTGCAGGGTGTCAATGGACGGGGCGGCGCCGCTGGCGATCAGGTTGTTGTGGGCATTGTCGAACAGGGAAACACCGTCGAAAATGGCGGGGTTGTCGATCAGGATCTTGTAAACCTGCTTGTTGATCGTGCGCTTGGCACTCATGGCGTAAAGGCCGGGCATTTCGGTGATGAAACCCACGTCGTCGTTGATAAACGCCTGGCGGGTCATGCTGAACTGGCGGCCAAAGGTGTCGATCTGGCGCTGGGGAAGCAGTTCCGTCTTGGGGGTGTCGGCTTTCAGTTCGCCGTTTTCACCCACGCGCAGGAACTCACCGGCGCCGCCGGCCAGATAGCTGTGATCCTTGGTGGGCTTAAAGTCGCTCACGCTGCCCTTGGTGGTCCACAGCTGGAACGTGGTGGGGATCTCCTGGTACATCTGGACAATGTTCTTGCGGATCGCGTTGTCCAGGATCGCGGGAAACGCCGCGGTGGGGTTGAAGAACTGGCGGCAAGCCTCGTTCCACAGGTCGTCCTTGCTCATACGCAGCAGGGAGGTGGTGGTGCCCACGCCGTCGCGGGCCATGCACTCAATGGCCAGATCGCGCAGGGAGTAGCCGCGCATTTCCTCCGCACCCTTGGCGGGGTTCTGGACATTCACACCGGTCCGCAGCAGCATGGCGTCCACAGCTGCCTGGCGGAAGTTGTCGCCCTCGTCGCCGTTCATGCGGCTGGAAACAGGGGCGCCGTGTTTCAGCAGATAGTCCACCGCCGCCTGTCTTACGGTGTCCATGGTGTCGCCGTTGCTGATATACTTCGCGGGATCCATGCCCGCCTGACGGCACAGCGCGGTAATGTCGCTCACGCGCTGGCGCTCCGTTGCGACGGCCTGGCGGGCTGCCTCGGTGGGGTCGGTTCCCTGCTGGCCGTTATCGTTGCCCATACCGCGGGCGCCGCCGGTGGGATCCTCGCCGCCCTGGCCCTCCGCACCCTGGGCAGGGTTGTTGCCCGCCGCGTCGATCTGGCGCTGCAGGCCGTCAAACTCTGCTCTTTCCTCTGCCGTCAGGTCACGGCCAGCGGCGCGGGCACCGCTCACAATAGCCTGCTGACGGGCGATCATTTCCTGAATGGTCATGGTTGTTTTGCCTCCTCAATGATAAAGATTTTTGTTGATCTGGATCTGCTTTTCATAAACAGAAAGGTCCTTGGCCGTCGCCTGCTCCGGGGCGTCGGCTCTGCCCACGCCCACGGTGGCGTCCGCCGGCACGGAAACAATGGACACCTCCAGCGGCGTCCATTTGCGGGCGATCTGGCAGGGGCCTGTAAAACGTCCGTCCGCGGAGGTCTTACCGGCCACCACTTCCTCCCAGCTGTCCACGCTGTAACGCACGGACGTGGTTTTCAGGGTGCCGGATTTGACTTTGCCGAAAATCTTTTCGGCGTCGTCGTCCGTGTCGAACTCCACTTCGGCCATGCCGCGGTGGTTCTCCACCCATGCGCGGATCACTTTTCCCACCACCTTGTCGGTGTCGTGGTTGAAAAGCAAAACGCCCACGTCGTTCAGGCGGGAGAGATCCAGCGCGTTCTCCGCGTGATCCAGGATTTCCATACCAAACCAACGGCGGTATGGCTCCTCGCTGGAAAAGCTGATCGTGCGCCTGCGGCTGTCCTCCTGGCCCTCTGCGCGGCTGTTGGCCTCAATGTGGCCCATGCTTCGCTGCCCGCTGTTTCTGTCCCTCTTGGGGTCATTTGCCTGCGGTGTTCTGCTGTGCTGCTGTCGTTCCATTTCCAAAAATTACACCTCCTAACTCGACGCCGACGGATCGGCCATATTCCAGGACCTCGGCCATTTCATTGACGGCCTCTTTCCAGTCCTTGCCCTGTTCCGCGCAAACGTCCTGAAACGTCTTTTGCCCGGATTGCAGGGCGGTTTTTCCGGCGGTGCTTTCCTTTGCCGGGTCGATCCACTTCTTGGGGGCTTTCGTCCAGGTGTGGGAAAGGTATTCCGCCTTTTTATCCCAAAAGCCGGGCATATCAACCAGCCCGGAGAGATAACAGGAGATAACAAAGGTTTCGTACACCTCCGACATGAAATCTGTTAGCAGTTCCACGTCCTCGGTGTATGTGTTTTCGTCCTCAATAGCATTTTGCCGTGCGGAGGAATAGGTGGCCCCGCTCATGTCGCGGCTGACGGCCTCATAACTCAAGCCCTGGCCTGCGGCAATTAGACCCTGCTGGGTTTTCAGGAACCCGGCTGCGTCGCTGCCGGAACCTTTCGGATCCACCACCTGGATTTCGTCACCGGCGCCCAGGCTCTGGATCATGCCGGGGGCCAGTTTCTTGCCCTCATAGTCCATTCCGCCGTCCGGCGTTCTGGTGCCGCCGCGGCCAAAACCGCCCGCCGGGATTGCCCGCTTGATGAACACAGCCAGGCAGGCCGCGATCCGCTCCTTGACGGAAACGGCGGTTATAAACTCATTCGTGTCGCGCACTCTGGTGATCGTGGGGGCCATGTCGGACATTTCGCGCAGCTGGCTGGGCCGCTTCTTGGATTTGTAGAAATACACGTCCTTGGCCTCGACGTAAACGGGGTCGTTCAGGCTCCAGCCCTCAATGTCGTATTGATTGATCCAGTAGCCCACCGGCCTGCGCCATTGGTTGTATTCGATCCCGCCCACGACGCGGTTTCCCTGGTACTTCGGCTTGCTGGCGGTCACGTCCAGTTCGTCCACCTCAATGGCCTGCAGCTGGAACGGGACCAGCCCCTGCTTGGTGTAGCGGTAAAGGAACAGCAGGCCGCCGTCCACCTTTTTGCGGTCTACCGCCATACGCAGCATTTGGTTGAAACTCTGTTCGCCGGTCACGTCGCAGTTTCTGGCCTTGCACCATTGGCGCCATGCCTTTTCCAGCTTTTCGTCCAGTTCGTCGTTTCCGGTTTTAGCCTGGAGGGTGTAACCCTTGCCCACCACGTTGCGCTTGTATGCGTGGAGGATAGACTGGGCAATATCACTGTTGCGCTCCAGGTCGCGGGCGCGGGCGCGTACCACGTCACGGCTGAAACGGTCCGTAACCTCCGCACTTTCGTTGTGTACCCGCCACCCGGCATTTAGGCGCCCATACCCTGCGGCGTCATATCCGCGCAGGATCTCCAGCTGCTGCCGCCATGCCTCGCGCTCACAGGCGCGGCGCGGGGAAACGGCGGCCACAATTTTGTCAAAGGCTCCCATGGTTACCTCCCGTCAAAGAACGCCACAAAGGTGCGATCCAGCAGGCAGTTGTCCGTCCCGCTGTCGATCTGCGCCTCCAGGTCGTCACGAATGGCTTTCAGCTGGGCCAGGTCCGCCCGCGTCAGGGATCGGCTGCCGATCTTGTATGACTGGCCGCCGGCCAGAACGGCGGAAATGGCGCTGTTTACCTGTTCCAGCATTTCAGCCGCTTTTGTGTTTGTACTCATTTGGTGGCCTCCTGTCAGATCCATGTGTCATTTTGGTTGATCCAGTTTTCTTCCTGGCTTTGTTGCGGTTCCTGCTTGGCCGGTTTCCGCGGCTCCGGTGCCGCCGCCTGTCCCTCCACGCTTTTCAGGTACAGGGACCGGACGCCCATAACGTCCGCCGCCGCGGCTGCGTACACCTCGCAGTCCAGGTAATGGTTGTCAGCGTGGGAGGATTTCAGCACCCATTTCTGGACCTCTTTCCCGCCGGATCGCTCGGTTACCTTGTGTTCCGCCGTTACCTGTTCGGCGTATTCCATGTCGCAGTCCTTGTAAACCTGCCAGGAACCTGTCCCGTTCGGCTTCCGCATACGGGCTGCGATCTGGTCTTTATACTTGCCGCCGTCCACCAATACCAGGGTCATGCCGTGGGCCTTGCTTCCGGCCTTATTGACCACGGAAAGGCGGTAATGGGACAGCATGGTGCTGGTGCCCTTGCATGGCAGCACCCAGTCCGAATTGATGGCGCAGAACTCGTAAACTTCGTCGGTCTGGTCGCCGCTGTCCATCAGGGCCAGGTTGACCATGGCCGTGTCGCCGTTCGGCAGGGAAAACTCCACGTTCATGGCCTTTTCCACCTCTGCCGTGGAAAGCGCCTGCCCGTGGGCCACGTTCTGGCTGGTCATGTAGTCGCCCCATGCGCGGATCGTCCAGTACAGACAATTTTCCTGTACGTCGATCCCGCCGGTAATTAGCTTCGTCCAGGGCGGCAGCGTCCACTCCGGCGTTTCCGTCTGCCGCTCCATGACCAACTCCGCGTTGGTTTTCAGCTTCGTGTCCTCCCACGGCTCCGCCAGCCAGCTGTTGGTGAAGTTGTGCAGCAGTTCCGGGTCGTCTTTGCTCCGCATGAACTCCCGCGCAATATCGGAAAAACGGGTGAACGGGGAATACAGGGTGTTCAGCCAAAAGGCCACGCTTTTGGGGTTCTTCGTCCGTTGCTTCACAGCCTGCCAGCGGCCAGCCCGTAGCATTTTCCCCTTGTCCTGATCCGTAATCACGGCCCCGCAGGCTTGGCACACATACACGGCCATTTCCGCCCGGTCGGTGTTTTCCGGTACGTCGTCCTTGCTGGGCCATTTCAGGCAGCCGAATTTCAGTTCTATATACTGCCCACAATGCGGGCACGGGACAAAGTAATGCTTTTCAGCCTCCGCCGCCTCTTTGGCTTTCCAGATATGGCCCGTTTTCAGGGGGGGGGTGGAGGCCATAAAGATTTTGCGGTTGAAAAAGGTTTTTGTACGCTCTCGCGCCAGGGAAACGGGGTCGGCCTCTTTCTTGGACGCGCCCGGAAACTTGTCCACTTCGTCCAGAAACAGGTAACGTATATTCGTACTGGCCAGATCCGCCGGGCTGTTCGCTCCCGTCAGGTACACGGTCATGTCGGAAAACTTTAGCGCCAGTTTCTTGCTGTCGTTCTTCCGCCACTTGTCAGCCAGAACCTTGCAGCTTTTCACCATTGGCTCCAGTTTGCTTTCCGTGGTGCGCTCCGCCAGGTCGTCCGACGGGTAAACCACCATGGCCGGGGCCGGATCCTGCGCGATCAGGCTTCCCAGCATATTCTCCATGGCAGACGTGCCGCCCACCTGGGTGGGCTTCACGAACACGATTTCCTCCACCATGTCGTCGGAAAAGGCGTCCATGATCTCCACCAGGTACGGGGTCACGCTGTTGCTCCATGGGCCTGGGATCGCGTTTCCGTCCGGCAATACGCGGTATTTAGCCGCCCACTCCGAAACCGTCAGGCGTTCCACAGGGCGCAGCACTTGAATGGCGTTATAGATCCACGGCGGCACGGTATAGGGTTCCTGCTTGTACTTCCTCATGGCGCCGCGTCCTCCCGCTCCTCCATGATCGCACCATCAGAGAACGCGGCCAGCAGGCTTTCCAACTCTTTCCGCATGGCCTTTTCCATGGCACGGATCGCCACTGTGTCAGCATAGCCGGACATGGTTCCGGCCATGCGCGGGGGTATATTCATGGCGAATTTCTTAAAGCTGGCCATGAACTCGGTTAGTTCCTCGGTGGCGTGATCTGCCGCCAGGTAACGCCCCTCTGCAATCGCCGTTTTCAGGCGGTGCAGCTGTCCTTGGCTTTCTTTCAGTTCAACCTCCGCCTCCAGCTTTTTCAGCGTCAACTCCGCCGCCCGGCTGTTTTCGCCGGTTTCCTGGGCTTTCGCCTCGACGTATGCCACATAACGCTGGACCGTGGCGCAGGTTCTATATTTGCGGGCACCGCCGCCGGGCGGGATCTCTGTTTCCAGGACGCCCTCCTGGGTCAGCTGTTGCACACGGCGGACCGTTTTCCCCAGCAGCTGGGAGATCACCGTGGTGCTGGACCACTCCGGCACCGTGCCGGACAGCACCGCCGGCTTTTCGCTCTTTGCCCGCTTTCCGGTGCCGCCGGTCTGCTTCTTTTCCGCCACCGGCGCCACCTCCTTTTTGCTCCGGCAGGGTGCCCCGCCGGTTTCGCTTTTCCGGTTTTGGTCGATTTCGTTTTTTTCGCCGCTCCTTTTTCGGCTTATACCCCCGTAGGGGGGTATAACTTTCCCGGCAGTTCAAAAAACCGTAACGTAACAGCCGGATTTTTTTCTGTTTTCACAGGGTAAAACGTCGGGCTTTCCTTGCCCCGCACGGCTTTTCCTGCTGGGGAGTACCTACACAGGGGGGTGCGGGGTCCTTAACGGGTGCCCTGGGTGCCCCTCGGCAAAGGCACCCAGGGCGGGAGGGTTAGGCCGGGCCGCCGCGTATGCACACGCCGCAGCGGCGCAGGGTGAAAGGAGGAAAGCCCCCGCGGTACACTCCCCGGCCATGGTGTGGAAAGCAAAGAACCACCGGCCTTTCGGCTGGTGGTTCTCGGTATTCGTTTCAGGGCTTCACCCCTGCGCTGCTTTCCATGCTATCAGTATAGCACGGTCAATAGTCCAAAAGCGTCCAAACTTTTCAGGGGTGATTATTCCGCCCGTGCGGCCCTGCCCGCTGCTGCTTCCTGGCCATGTATTCCTCCAGCAGTTTCCGGTTGCGCTTGTTCTCCAGGATCTTATCCAGGGCGGCGTTGTAGTAGTTGAACACGTTGGACCGGCTCATGTAAAGGGCCTCCGCGATCTTATCCCAGCCCCGGCAATCTATGTGTCGCATTTCCACCACGGTGCGCTCGGTGGAGTTGGCGGGTAATACGTCGATCAAATCCATAACGTTCAGGACGGCCTTGGCCATTTCCTCCCGCTGCTCCTCGATCCTGTCCTCCACTTCGGAGATCCGAAAGACAACGGACACGGATCCGTCCGTCTTTGTCGGCTTGGTCGGCGGCGTCAACCTGAACGCGGACCCCGTACTGGGCGCCCGCAGTTCGCTGGAAAGGACACGGTGGCGCTCCTCCAGGATCCGCTTTTTCCCCACAGCCGTGTGGTACTGCTGCAGGTATTCCTTGACAGCCTCACGGCCCAGGGTTTCGTCCGTTGTCTTTTTGCTCATTCTCACACCTCGGTAATGTCGTACCCAAAACGATCCTTTAGCATTTTCTTTTTCATGGCATACTTGGCTGTTCTGGTGGCCTTGCTCTTTACGTCCTCCACGACGAACTCCCAGTTTTCAAGTCGATAAGGACGGGAAGGCGGTTGTAGATGATAAATCTGGAGGTGTAGAGTACTTTACGGTAGGAACCG
>ERZ856578.2438-NODE-2438-length-30620-cov-41.560521_pt1 | contig 30620 bp, 33 predicted proteins | sample MGYA00514384_ERZ856578 | MGnify/ENA primary metagenome ERZ856578 (study PRJEB29103, sample SAMN06111958) | human gut metagenome | biome: human gut; feature: ankylosing spondylitis patient; material: healthy_person | host: Homo sapiens | place: China:Hangzhou... | reverse complement strand
GGCAACGAGGACAACGCCGCCAGCACCCCTTTTCACGCCGAAAAACCGCGTTTCCCCTTGTCAATCGATGCTAAGCATCCCATACTAAACAGCAATAACGCACGGTCAGAGGAAAGGATGAATGCGGCGATGATCATCGATTGGAAAAAACGGCTGGCCGCCGGCGGCAGTGCCTTGCTGCTCGCATGTAGTCTGACGGCTTGCGATCTCGGTAAAAAGGACCCCGCTTCCAACGCGTCCACGCAAACCACGGAGGGAGCCGGCACGACGGCCTCCACGGCTTCCACAGCCGCCCCCACCACGGGCACGACCGCCCCGACGCGGGACGAAACCCTGCCTTCCGTCGCTTGGGTGACAGCGGACTCGATGCATGTGCGCAGCGGGCCGGGCCGGGATTATGAGGCGATCGGCGGCACCAAGATGGGGGAACAGGTGCAAATTCTCGCCAAGGAGGGCGATTGGTATAAAATCCAGATTTTGCAGCTGGTCGGATATGTCAGCGGGCAATACCTGACGTTTGAGGATCCGAAGAACGCTCCCGCCGCCACAACGCCGGCGGCCACCACCACGACCGCCGTTTCCTGAGTGCCTAAAACAGCCCTGCGGCAATTCTGGCCGCAGGGCTGTTTTTCTGTAATACGAACGGAATCATCCCCAAAATTCAAGAAAAGCGGCTCCTTTTCAAAAATCCGCGAACCCCTGCCCGGCCCCTTGCGTAAGATGGGTTAAACAACAGCACAAGGGGGTAAGGCGGATGCTGGCTGTGCGAAAAAGTCTGAAATCCCACCGGGGCTGGCGGGCGCGCCGATGGCCGACGGGCGCTGGAAAGAACCTGGCGGTCTGGCGCTTGCTGGCTTTTCTGGTCGCTCTGATTCTGCTCATCATTTTTCTTGACCATCAGATCCATCCGCTGGTCAAATCTTTCGGAGAAAATCAGGCGAAATTCACTTCCACCAAGGCGATAAACGAGGCGGTGACCCAGGTGCTGACCGATGAACAGATCCGTTATGAGGATTTGGTGACGGTGGCTCGAAACGAAGTGGGCGATATCGTATCGGTGGAGGCGGATATCAGCAAAATCAACCGTCTGAAAGCGGAAATTACCACCGTGGTGCTGGAGCGATTGAAGGAGTACGCGCATCTAGAGATGCGGATTCCCCTGGGCAGTATTCTGGGAGGGGAAATGTTCAACGATCGCGGCCCGCGCATCCCTCTGCGGGTGACCATGTCCGGCAACGCCCTCACCACCATGAACAGCGCCTTCAGCAGCGCGGGAATCAACCAGACCTCCCACCAGATCACACTGCATATCGAATCGCAGATTGTGACCACCATCCCCGGCTATACCAACTACATCAAAGTGGAAACCGACTTTGTGGTGGCGGAAACCGTGCTGGTGGGCAAGGTGCCGGATTCCTACACCGAGGTCGACGGCAGTCAGGCCGAGCTGCTTGGAAAAATATTCGCCTACGGCAGTGATTCCAAGTAGAAATTCCCTGGAAGTTTTGGTATACTAAAGGACATGAAACCAAAGGGAGGAGCCAGTCATGGATTTTGAAGCGGCACAGCAGCGGGTAGAGGTGCTCCGGGAACGTATTGAGTATCACAGTAAACGATATTACGACGAAGACGCGCCGGAAATTGAAGACGACGAATTCGATGCACTGACCCGGGAGCTGCGTGAGCTTGAAGCGGAATATCCTCAATTAATTACTGCCGATTCTTACACCCAGCGGATACACGGAGAACTGTCCAACCTGTTCACCCCGGTTGCCCACGAGGTGCCGCTGGCCAGCCTGCAGGATGTCTTTTCTTTGGAAGAACTCCGTGAATTTGATGCCCGGGTAAGGGAAACCATCCCGGAGCCGGTGTATGTGGTGGAGCCGAAAATCGACGGCCTGTCCATCGCGCTGGAATACCGGGACGGCCAGTTCCTGCGGGGCGCTACCCGGGGGGATGGGCAGGTGGGGGAGGATGTGTCCGCCAACCTGCGCACCATCCGTTCCATTCCGAAAAAGCTGAAACGGCCCCTGCCCCGCATCATCGTGCGCGGAGAGGTGTATATGCCCCGCCAGAGCTTCGCCGCTCTGGTCGAAGGGCAGGAGCTGAACGGGGAAAAGCCTTTCAAAAACCCCCGCAACGCGGCGGCGGGTTCCCTGCGGCAGAAGGATCCCAAGGTGACCCGCGGCCGCAACCTGGATATTTTCGTGTTTAACCTGCAGCTGATCGAGGGGGAGACCGTCGCCTCCCACGCCAGTTCTCTGGAATGCATGAAGGAACTGGGCTTTCATATCATTCCGTTCTATACCCGCACGGCCTCTATCGACGATGTGATTGCCGAGGTGGAGCGGATTGGCACGGTGCGCGGCACATTGCCCTTCGACATCGACGGCGCAGTTGTCAAGGTGGATGACTTTTCACAGCGGGAGCAGCTGGGCAGCACCTCAAAATTCCCCAAATGGGCCGTGGCCTATAAATACCCGCCGGAGGAAAAGGAAACCACCCTGCTGGATGTGGAGATAAACGTCGGGCGCACCGGTGTGCTGACGCCTACCGGTCTGTTCGAGCCGGTCACCCTGGCCGGTACCACCGTCAGCCGCGCCACCCTGCATAATGAAGATTTCATTCACGAAAAGCAGCTGGCCGTCGGCGATCGGGTGGTGTTGCGCAAGGCCGGAGATATCATCCCCGAGGTGGTGCGGGTGGTGTCTCACCAGGAGGGCGCTCCCGTCTACCAGATGCCGCATGTCTGCCCCTCCTGCGGCGCGCAGGTCGCCCGGGAAGAGGATGAGGCGGCGCTGCGCTGCACCAATCCGGAATGCCCGGCGCAGAAGCTGCGCAATCTCATCCATTTTGCCTCGCGGGACGCCATGGATATCGAGGGACTCGGCCCCGCGGTGCTCGAGCAGCTGGTGAACAACGGGTTGGTCAGCTATGCCTACGAACTGTACAGCCTCAATCGGGAAGCCGTGGAAGCGCTGGAGCGAATGGGGGAGAAATCGGCCGACAATTTGCTGGCGGCCATTGAAAAATCCAAGGAATGCGATTTGTTCCGGGTGATCTTTTCCCTGGGGATCCGCCACATCGGCCAGAAAGCGGCCAAACTGCTGGCGGAACGGTTCGGCACCATGGAGGCCATCCTGAGCGCCAGCGCCGAAGACATCGCCGCCATCGACGGCTTCGGCGGCATTATGGCGGAAAGCGCCGTGCACTTTTTCTCCCTCCCCCAGTCCCGGCATTTTATTGAACAGCTGCGGCTGGCGGGGGTCAATATGACCTGCAAAGCCGAGCGGGCGGATGTCCGCTTCGCCGGGATGACCTTTGTGCTCACCGGCACCCTCCCGACTTTGAAACGGGAGGAGGCGGCCGCCCTCATCGAGCAGCACGGCGGCAAAACCGCCGGCAGCGTCTCGAAGAAAACCAGCATCGTCCTCGCCGGAGAGGACGCCGGCAGTAAGCTGACCAAAGCCCAGCAATTAGGCATCCGCATAATCAACGAAGAGGAATTTATGCAGCTGCTGGAGGCCGAGCCTGACAACTGAAGCTCATACCAACCGGACGGGTTCTCTTTTCAAAAGAGAGCCCGTCCTATTTTTTTGTTCTAACCGGCGGGACAGGCACATAAGTATGGGACGAGGTGAGGACAGGCATGGGAGATTTTTTGAGTGGGGCGGCGTATCTGCCGCCGTCAATTCGCGATGTGATCATCGGAGTGCCGGCCAGGATTCAGACCGCGACACAGGAGATCCGGCTGCGCGCGGGGGCTCCGGTGGTATTGTCTACCCCTGCCGGCGAATTGCTGGTGACAAAAAGCGGACAAGTTACCGAATTATCCTCCGGCAGCCTGCTGACCTGCGATCCGCTTCAACTCGAGGACTGTTTTCAGCGGCTTTGTGAATATTCGGTACATACCCATCAACAGGAAATCAAGGACGGCTATGTCAGCACCCGCAGCGGCTGCCGGGCGGGGATAGCGGGCAGCGTCGTCACCGAAAACGGCGCGATTGTCACCATGCGCCATATCACGTCGATATGCATCCGCATCGCCCGGCGGCACGACGGCTGCGCCTCCGCCCTGGCGGCGGAGATGATCGGTCCTTCCGGCCTGCGCAGTGCCCTAATTGCGGGGGAGCCCTCCAGCGGCAAAACCAGTCTGCTGCGGGATTTGGCCAGACAGTTGGCCGGCGGCCGGATGGGACGGCGTTACCGGACGGTGGTGGTGGACGAGCGGGGAGAACTCTCGGGAGAGGGTGGCCTGTCCGAGTGCGATGTGCTGCTGCACTGCCCCAAAGGCGCCGGTATTCAGCAGGCGGTGCGCTGCTTAGCTCCGGACGTCATTTTGTTCGATGAATTGGGATCGGCCGAGGAGGTACAAGCCGTGCTGGCGGGACTCAATGCCGGAGTGGCGGCGGTTGCTTCCGCCCATTGCCGGGATATCCCCTCTTTGCTGCGCCGTCCCTGCGTCCGTATGGCCCTGGACAGCGGCGCGTTCGACTGTGTGGTGGCTTTGGACGGCCGCAAATCACCTGGCGTCTGGCGGCGGATTTACGAAACGGGGGAGCTGTATGATTATCAAAGTCATCGGCCTGCTGCTCTTGGTGGCGGCGGGGGCGTTTCTGGGCTTTTCGGCGGCGGCCGGTCTGAGTCGCCGGGCGGCTGCTCTTGAAAAAATCCAGCGGCTGCTGATCCAGCTGGGCTCTCAAATCCGGTATACAGCTGCCCCGGTGGGCGAATTGCTGGCCGCCGCCGCCTCCTCCCCGGAATTCCAGAGCCTGCCCTTTCTGAAAGCGGCGGCAGCGGATCTGCAAATCGACGGGGATTTTCATACCGCCTGGCGTCAGGGCGTCAAGGAGCAGGGAGAAGCCAGTGGCCTGACGGCGGCCGATCGGGAATTGCTGGTTCACTTCGGCGACGGCTTGGGCCGCACCGACGTGGAGGGGCAGCTGACCAATTGCCGGCTGTATGCGGAGCAGCTGGGAGAACGGCTGGGGGAAGCGCGGCGGGACGCGGCCACCAAAAGCCGACTGTACGTAACCCTGGGGGTAACCGGCGGCATCGGACTGGCGCTTTTGTTGCTGTAACGCGGATAAGGCTTTGCACGGATAAGAAAGGCTGGGAAATTGGATGGACGTGGATTTGATTTTCAAAATTGCGGCGGTCGGGATTATCGTGGCGGTGCTCAACCAGCTGCTGGTACGTTCCGGTCGGGAGGAGCAGGCGATGCTGACCACCCTGGCCGGCCTGATTGTGGTGCTGACCATTATTGTCACGGAAATCGGTGATTTGTTCAGCACGGTCAAATCGGTCTTCGGGTTGTGACGCCATGGATATCGTGATGATTGCGGGCGTGGTGGTGGTGGCGGCTTTCCTGGCCGTCATGCTGCGCCAGCAGCGGCCTGAGCAGGCCATGGCCGTCAGTCTGGCGGCAGGTATCGGCATCCTGGCCCTGGTGCTGTCCAAGGCCTTACCCGTCATCGGAACCCTGCGGGAATTGCTGAGCACGGCGGCCCTTCCGGAGGAATATGGGGCGATCCTATTCAAGGCGCTTGGTATCTGCCTGCTCACCCAGCTGGCCGCCGACGCCTGTAAGGATGCGGGAGAATCCGCGCTGGCTTCCAAGGCAGAGCTGGCGGGCAAGCTGATGCTGCTGATGCTGGCCCTGCCGTTGTTTGAGAAAATCGCCCAGCTGGCCGCTTCCCTGATCAATGGGGAGGCGATTTCATGAAAAAGACGCGCCGGATTTTTCTCCTGGTGTTTGTGCTGCTGACGATGCTGCTGGCCGCGACGATTCCTGCGGCGGCGGAAGCGGAAGAGCCCAGTGCCGATGAGCTGTATCAGGAACAGCTGGAGGCCAGCGGCGCGCAGGAAATTTGGGATAAGCTGCCGGAGGAGACGCGGCGGCTGCTGGACAATCTGGGGATTACCGGACTAGACAAGGACAGCCTGTCCGGCCTGACGCCTCAAGCCTCCTTAAGCGGCCTGCTCGGTCTTTTGGCTGACCAGGCAGGCGGACCGCTGCGATCGGCGGGGATCCTGCTGGGCATTATCCTGCTGTGCGCCCTGATGGACGGCATGAAGCAGGCGGTGCGGGAGCCGGCAATTTCTGATGTGTTTCAAACCATCTGTACTCTCGCCGCCTGCGCGGCGGCGCTGATTCCGGTTTCCGGCTGTATCCGGTCGGTCTGCGAAGCGGCGGAAAGCACTTCGGTGTTTATGGTCAGCTTTGTGCCGGTTTATGCCGGCGTCCTGCTGACGGGCGGACAAGTTGCCGCCGCCGCCTCCTACCAAAGCATTGTGCTGTTTGTGGCGGAGCTGTTTTCGTGGCTGGCCACTAGCATCATCCTGCCCTTGATGACTATTTCCTTGGCGCTCGGCATGACCGGCTCGGTCACCAGCGGCATGAAGCTGGACGCCGTGGCCGGATTCATCAATAAAACCGCCGTTTGGCTGCTGAGCATATCGTCCACCCTGTTTGTCGGGCTCTTGTCCCTGCAGAGTCTGGTGGGGGCAGCGGCCGACACGTTAGGAGGGCGGGCCATTAAGTTTTCCCTGTCCAGCTTCGTCCCGGTGGTGGGAGGCGCCCTCAGCGAAGCCTTTAACACAGTGAAGGGTTGTCTGGGCCTTCTCAAGTCGACCCTGGGCGGCTTCGGCATTCTGGCCACCGTGCTCATCGTCCTGCCGCCCATGCTGGAATGCGCGGCCTGGTCTCTCTGCCTGAGCCTGTGCGTCATGGCGGCGGATATGCTGGAGCTGAAAACTATGAGCGGCCTGCTGACGGCGGTGCGGTCGGTGACCAATACCCTGATCGGCCTTCTGGCGTCCTGCTCGCTGTTTATGATTATCGCCACCAGTATTATGACCCTGGCGGGACGGGGAGGTTGAACAATCGTGCTGACGATACGGAGGGAGGGCAGACATGGATGGGATTAAGGCATGGGCCATTGCGCTGTGCGCGGCGGCGGTCGGCTGCTCCCTGCTGCATATGCTGGCCCCCAAGGGAGGCATGGGGCGGCTGTTCAAGCTGATTATCGCGGCCTTTTTCCTTTGCTGTATGATCGCTCCCCTGATGAATCTGAAATCCATGACCCAGCTGGATATCGACGCCCTGCCGGAGGATGTGCGGGCGGACGTGCTACAGGAACGGGTTAACGGGCAGGTGGAACGGCAAATTAACGCCGCGCTGCTGCGGGTCACCAACGATACTTTGAAAAATTATAACACCCAGGCGGAAAAAGTCGTGGCAAAGACGGATACTTCGGCGGATGGCGGCATATGTATTACACAAATCGTCCTTTACATGGACAAACAAAACATCCGAGACGCCATGGTCGCCAAACAGGTAATGGAAAAGCGGCTGGAGGTGGAAGTCATCGTCCAGTCGGCGGATTGACGGAAAGGATGGAAGAGTTCCATGGAAGAAAAAGAAAACGGCAGCGGGACGCTTACGCGCCTTTCGGCGTTTCTGAAAGGGGGAAAAGGCACCAAAATCATTGTGGCGGTTGGCCTGGTGGGAATGGGGCTGATTTTGGCGTCCAATTTTTGGACACCAAAATCTGACAAGCAGGTGGCCGCCGCCAAGGCCTCGGCCGAGGAGTTCGTCGCTAAGACGGAGACCAAGCTGGCCGCCTTGGTGGGCAGCATCGAAGGCGCGGGATCCTGCCAGGTGATGGTCACCCTGGAAAACGGTGTGGAGTATGTGTATGCCACCCAGGACAAGATCAATACCAACCGGGTGGAAGACACCAACGGCGATTCCAATAAGGTTTCGCAGAAGGACGACTCTGAAAAGTCCATCATTGTGGTGGATACCGATCAGGGGCGGCAGGGATTGCTGGTCACCGAGATTCAGCCCACGGTCAAGGGCGTTGTGGTGGTCTGCCAGGGCGGCGATAACGCGGCGGTATCCCAGCGCATCGTCGACGCCATCACCACGGCGCTGAATATTTCCTCCAAACGGGTATGCGTTACCAAATCCAATTAAACTGTCAGCAGGAAAGGAATGGGGAACAGTGAGCAACATCTTTGGGAAAAAACAGGTGCTTTTGGCGACTTTAATCGTGGCGCTGGGCGTGGCCGTATATTTGAATTACTACTTTTCCAACCAGTCGCCCGTTATCGATACGGGGGCCAGCGTGTCCGACACGTCCAAGAACATGGGAGACGCACAGTATGTGGGCGGCTCCGCCCAGTCCTCCGAGCCTGGGGACAAGGCCGACTATTTCTCTCAGGCTCGCAAAAACCGGGAGGACGCCCGGGCTCAGTCGCTGGATCTTATCAAAGAAATGATGAATGACGTCAAAGCCACCGATGCCATCAAAAAGCAAGCGCTGGAAAAAACCGAGGCGGTGGCTGCCGCCATCGAGCAGGAAAGCAAAATCGAAAGCCTTATCAAAGCCAAGGGCTTTGCCGACTGCGTGGTGTACATTGAGGGAGAAAACTGCAATGTCGTGGTCAAAGCGGACAGTCTTCAGCCCCAGCAGACGATTCAAATCACCGAGATTGTCACCGCCCAGTCGAAGATTGTCGCACAAAATATTAAGATATCCAACGTAAATTCATAAAAAACAGTTGCCCCTTTCTTGGTTTGTGGTATAATAACAGGAAAGCGAAGGTTTGCATCCGTCCAGATAAACGGGCGGATGGGCCGGCTTTCCGCTATCAAGAAATAGGGGGTTCTCAAACATGGATGATAAAGGGTTGCGTCCTTCGGAAGGAAGCTGTATTATCTCGGAGGATGTGATTGCGACTATCGCTAGCACGGCGGCGCTGGAGGTTCCCGGCGTGGCGGGCATGGCGGCGCGCCCTGCGGATATTCACGGCATTATGTCCACCAACGCCGCGACCAAATCGGTCAAGGTGCTGAACAATGAAAACGAGACCATCGTGGACGTGTACATCAATCTGCGGCTGGGCACCCGTATCCCGGACGTAGCGGGGGATGTGCAGCACGGTGTCAAGGTCGCGGTTCAGTCCATGACCGGCAAACCGGTGACAAAGGTCAACGTGCACGTGGCGGGCATTGTCCTGGATGATGAAAAAAGCAAATAACCGGCTAAGCGGGCCCTCCGCAGAGGTGTGGAGGGCTCTCTTGTTGATCGGCGTGTCGTTTCCTGTCGGGAAACGGCCGAATACATAGGAAAAGGCGGGGTGCCGTATGACGAGGCGGGAAGCGCGCGAATTGGCGTTTATACTGTTGTTTGAAAAGACCTTTACCGAGGAACCGGTAAGCGAAATCCTCCAGCGCGCGGGAGAGGCCCGGGACGTGGAAGGGGACGCCTTCGCGCTGTCGCTGGCGCAGGGGGCGGAAAGCCGCACAGAGTCCATCGATCAGAGAATTGCCGCCTGTTCCTTGAAGTGGAGCAAGGAGCGGATCTCCCGGGTGGCGCTGGCCATTATGCGTCTGGCGGTGTATGAGATGCTGTATGTGGACGACATCCCTGTCAGCGTTTCCATCAACGAGGCGGTGGAGTTGGCCAAAAAATACGGCGGCGACGAGGATTCCTCTTTCGTCAACGGCGTGCTCGGCGGCATTTCCCGCGAAACTGCCCCGAAGGATGACGCACAGGCATGAGTGTTTGTCTCGGACTGGATACCAGTAATTACACCACCTCGGCGGCCATCTGGCAGGACGGCGCTATTCATCAGGTTAAACGCCTGCTGCCGGTAAAGCCCGGGGAACTGGGGCTGCGGCAGAGCGACGCGGTGTTTCATCACGTGCGGCAGCTTCCGGACATCGTCGAGGAACTGCGCGGCCTCTGTGACGCGCCGATAACAGCGATAGCCGCTTCCGACCGCCCGCAGCAGCGGGAGGGCTCGTATATGCCCTGCTTTCTGGCGGGGATGGGGGCCGCCCGGGAATTGGCGGCGGTTCTCCATGTTCCCTGCTACCGGTTTACCCACCAGCAGGGCCATGTGGCCGCCGCCCTTTTCGGCTCGGAGCGCACCGCGTGGATACGCGAGCCGTTTCTGGCCTTTCATGTCTCCGGTGGGACGACCGACGCCCTGCTGGTGCGGCCGGACAAAGAGGATATCCTCCGCTGTGAGACGGTGGGGCGTTCCCGGGATTTGAAGGCAGGACAGCTTATCGACCGGGTGGGCGGCCTTCTCGGCCTGCCCTTTCCCGCCGGTCCCGCCCTGGAGAAACTGGCCTCCCGCGCCCCGGGATGGGGCTCCGCCGGCTGTCTGCCCCGCCCCTCTTTAGAAGGGGCGGACTGCCATTTGTCCGGGGTGGAAAACCAATGCCGTACCATGAAAGAAAAGGGCGCGCCCGACGAAGAAGTGGCGCTCTTTTGTCTGCGCAGCGTTCTGGCGGCGGTTAGCGGTATGACGCAGGCCCTGCTGCGTGTTTACGGCAATCTGCCGGTGGTCTACGCGGGCGGCGTCATGTCCAACAGTCTGCTTCGGCGGGAATTGGAGGCCGCCTATAACGGCACGTTCGCCCCGCCGGCCTATTCGGCTGACAACGCGGCGGGCATTGCCCTGCTATGCAGTCTGCGGGAGAAAGGAGCCGGCCGTTTATGAAGGTCATTTCCGTCAGTCAGCTGAATCGCTATGTCAAATCCATTCTGGAAGGCGACGCCAATCTGGCGGCCGTCTATATCGGCGGCGAAATTTCCAACTTTACCAACCATTACAAGTCGGGGCATCTGTATATGTCCCTGAAGGATGAGAACGCCATTGTCAAAGCGGTGATGTTCCGCGCCTATGCCTCCAAGCTGCAGTTTCGTCCGGAAAGCGGCATGAAGGTCATTGTCAAGGCTCGGGTGTCTCTGTATGAAAAGGACGGTTCTTTCCAATTATATATTGAAGAGATGCAGCCGGACGGCGTCGGTGCCCTCCAAATAGCCTTTGAACAGCTGAAAAAAAGGCTGGCAGCCGAAGGCCTGTTCGACGAATCGCGAAAACGTCCGCTGCCGCCTTATCCGACCCGGGTGGGCGTGATTACTTCGCCGACCGGCGCGGCGGTGCGGGATATTCTCAACATTCTGGGCCGCCGTTATCCGATGGCGCGGGTCATATTCGCCCCCGTTCTGGTGCAGGGGGAGGGGGCGGCCCCCTCTCTGGTGGACGCTCTGCGCCGCTTCAATGAGGCGGACGCGGCGGATGTGCTGATCATCGGCCGGGGCGGCGGCTCTATTGAGGAGCTTTGGGCCTTCAACGAGGAGGCGGTTGCCCAGGCGGTGGCGGCGTCCCGCATACCCGTCATCTCCGCCGTGGGGCACGAAACCGATTTTACCATCTGTGATTTCGCCGCGGATTTGCGCGCGCCCACTCCCTCCGCCGCCGCCGAATTGGCGGTGCCGGATCAGCAGCAGCTAATCCGCAGGGTGGCTCAGCTGGAGCAGAATGCCCGACGGGCTGTCGCCGCCGGCGTGCAGGATGCCGCCAAGCGGTTGGAGGCCGTGCGCGCGAAGCGCTGCTTGTCCACGCCACTGTTTTACGTGGAAGAGCAGGCCATGCGGCTGGACTATATCACCAAAGCCTTTGTTTCTGCCGCACAGATGCAGACCGCCCGGGCGGATCGCCGCCTGGCCGCCGCCGCTTCCAAGCTGGATGCCCTCAGCCCGTTGAAGGTGCTGTCCCGCGGCTACGCCATCGGCTATGGGGCCGATGGTCGTGTCGTCAAGAGCACGGCGGATGTCGCCCCCGGCGACTCTCTGGATTGGCGCCTCTCCGGAGGCAGCATCCGCTGCACCGTGGACGAGGTGCGCGCACAAGGGGAAGACACATAAGAAAGGATGGCAGCCATGGCTACCGAATGGACTTTTGAAAAAGCGATGACCCGCCTGGAGCAGATTGTCTCTGTGCTGGAGAGCGGCCGCTGCACGCTGGACGAATCTTTGAAGCTGTTCGAGGAGGGGACCAAGCTGACGGCTTACTGCTCCAAGGCGCTGAAAACCGCCGAGCAGAAAATCGTCAAGCTGACCGCTGTAGAAGAGGCGACTCCCGCCCCGGATGAGCTGGTGGATAGGCAGGGCCAGGATATGGGCCAGGCGCTGTCCGAATAAAATTAGCAGGAAAGGCCGGGAGACACCGAGATGAGCGAACTTTACACCGAGCAATTACAGGAGCACCTGCGCGTATTTGAGAAGGAATTGCCGGCCCATCTGCCCGCCGCCGAAGGCCTCTGCGAGACGGTGGCCCGGGCGATGACCTATGCCTGCGAGGCGGGCGGCAAGCGGATTCGACCCGTGCTGACGTTGGAGTTCTGCCGGCTAGCCTGCGGCGACGCCGGGCGGGCCATGCCTTTTGCGACGGCGGTGGAACTGATTCATTCCTATTCGCTGGTTCACGACGATTTGCCCTGTATGGACGACAGCCCTCTGCGCCGCGGCAAGCCCTCCGTTCATGCCGCCTTCGGGGAGGATATGGCCCTGCTGGCCGGGGATGCGTTGCTGACTCTGGCCTTCGAGGTGATGCTGCGCGCCGATAACCGACAGGCAATCCCAGCTGAATCTGTACTGGCTGCTGCCTTTACACTGGCGAAACGTGCCGGATATGCCGGCATGGTGGGCGGCCAGGTGATCGATTTGCAGAGCGAGGGAAAGGCCATCGGTCTGCCGGTCCTGGAGAAGCTGCAGCAGGGCAAAACCGCCGCGCTGATGATGGCCGCCTGCGAGATGGGCTGCCTGGTCGGTGGGGCTTCCGCTTCCAAGACGGCGGCCGCCCGCGCCTATGGGCAGAATTTAGGCTTGTGTTTTCAGATCGTTGACGATATACTGGATAGTACATCCACGGCGCAGCAGCTGGGCAAACCGGCCGGCAGCGACGTTGAAAATGAAAAAGTGACCTACGTGTCCCTCCTGGGGCTGGAAGACGCCCGCCGCCTGGCGGAACGGCGCACCCGGGAGGCTGTGGAATACCTGGAGCCCTTTGGCGCCGAAGCGGAGCATCTGCGGCGGCTGGCCCGGGCGCTTCTGGAACGGAAGAAATAAGTCCGGACGGGAAAACGGATAAAGGAACGGATGAGACAATGTCGGTTTTTAAAGAGTTTTTTGAAAACAAGGTGCTGTTTACCGCCGTACTGGCGTGGCTGTGCGCCCAGGTGTTGAAGGTGCTTCTCACCCTTGTACTTTCCAAAAAACTGAATATTGAGCGCCTGTGGGGTGCCGGCGGGATGCCCAGTGCGCATTCTTCCATGGTATGCGCACTGACCATCTCCCTGGCACGGGTTGACGGTGTTAACTCTCCTTTGTTCGCTTTGGCCGTGATATACGCCTTCGTCACCATGTACGATGCAATGGGGGTTCGTCGGGAGGCGGGCGTTCACGCTAAACTGCTTAACAAATACCTCAATCAAATTGAGAATCAAAACGCCGATGTAGACGGTGACGGCATCCCGGATAAAGAAGTGGATGAGATTGAGCTGAAAGAGTTTATCGGCCATACGCCCCTGGAGGTGCTCGGCGGCGTGCTGCTGGGTATTTTGGTCGGCGTAACGGTGCCCATGTAGGTGGCAGATTTCTGCCCGCAGATGGGCGGTTTTGGAAGCGAGGCTTTTTGGCATGCCAGAGGAAACGATACTCAGCCGGATTAAGTCTCCGGCCGATTTGAAACAGCTGACCTATCCCGAGATGACCGCCCTGTGCGGGGAAATCCGGGACTTTTTAATTCAGACCGTCTCGCAGACCGGCGGCCATCTGTCCTCCAATCTGGGGGTGGTGGAGCTGACGGTGGCTTTGCATAAGGTTTTTGATACGCCGCTGGATCGCCTGGTCTGGGACGTGGGGCATCAGTGCTATCCCCACAAGCTGCTCACCGGGCGGATGGAACAGTTCCATACCCTCCGCCAGGAAAACGGCCTGGGCGGGTTCCCACGGCCGAGCGAGAGCGAATACGACACCTTCATCGCGGGACATAGCAGCACCTCCATCTCCGCCGCCAACGGCATGGCCAAGGCGAAAACCCTGGCGGGAGAGGACGGCTATGTGGTGGCGATTATCGGTGACGGCGCCCTGACAGGTGGACTCGCCTACGAGGGGTTGAGCAACGCTGGGCGTAGCAAAGACAAGCTGGTGGTTGTGCTCAACGACAACCGCATGTCCATCAGCCGGAACGTCGGCTTCGTCGCCCGCTATCTCGCCAACCTGCGGGCCAAGCCCCGCTATGTTCGGTTCAAAAATGCTTTTGGCAATTTTTTGTCCCACATCCCCTTGCTCGGTAAGGGGTTGTACAACTGCCTGATTCGTGTCAAGACCAAACTCAAGCAGGCTGTCTATAAAAATAGCTCCATGTTTGAACAGATGGGCTTTCATTATCTCGGCCCCATCGACGGACACGATTTGAAGGATTTGACCCGGGCCATGGAGACCGCAAAAAAAATCAACCGTCCGGTCCTGCTGCATGTGGAGACAATTAAGGGAAAGGGCTATACCTTTGCAGCGGAGAGCCCGGATCGGTATCACGGCGTGGGCAAGTTCGACGTGGAAACCGGCCAGGCGCCGGAATCCGCACCCTCTTTTTCCACCACCTTTGGAGAGTGCCTCTGCCGCCTGGCCAAGGACGATCCTGAAATTTGCGCCATCACCGCCGCTATGAAGACCGGCACCTGCCTGCAGGATTTCTCCCTGCTTTATCCCGAGCGCTTTTTCGACGTGGGGATCGCGGAAGGGCACGCCGTCACCTTTTCCTCCGGCCTGGCCTGCGGGGGCATCCTGCCGGTGTTTGCCGTGTACTCCACCTTCCTGCAGCGCAGCTACGATCAGATTTTAAACGATACTTCGATCATCGGCAACCATATCGTGCTGGCTATCGACCGGGCCGGTATTGTCCCCGACGACGGCGAAACCCATCAGGGAATTTTTGACGTGCCGTTTTTAACCACCATCCCCCATGTCACCATCTACGCACCTTTCAATTTTGCCGAGCTGGAGATCAACCTCAAGCAAGCCCTGTATGACGTCAAGGGCATTGCCGCTGTCCGCTATCCCAAGGGCGGCGAGCTTCCCTGTCCGGCGGGCTATGTGCCGAATTTTAAGCCGTATACCTATCTGCGCTCCGGCAAGAAAGCCGTGCTGCTCATCACCTACGGCCGGATTTTCGCCAATGTCCTTTCCGCCGCCAAGGAGCTGCTTCGCCAGGGCCTGCCCGTTTCCGTGCTCAAGCTGACCCGTATCCATCCTCTTGATGAGGAATGCGTGCAGATCGCCCGTCGGTACAGCCATGTCCTCTTTTTTGAAGAGGGCAGCCGCCGGGGCGGGATCGGTGAATATCTGGGCTCGCGGCTGATGGCCGAACGATTCAGCGGCAGCTACCGGGTGCGGGCTATCGAGGATTTTCTGACCACCTGCTCCACCGCCTCCGGCCTCCATCAGGTTGGGCTGGATGTCGAGGGTATTGTGGCGGCTGTACTCGCGGAACGATCCAGCGACGCCCCCGCGGAGGAACCCGATGAGCCCGCGTGAGGGGAGCCGGCTGGACGCTGTTCTGGTGGAGAGAGGCTTCGTCAGCGGCCGGGAAAAGGCTAAGGAATTGATTGTCGGCGGCCTGGTGCGTGTCAACGGCCATCCCGCGGCGAAACCGGCTCAGCTGGTAAAAGAAGCCGATGCGATCGACTGCGATACCCGGTCCCTTCTCTATGTGGGCCGCGGTGGGTATAAGCTGCAAAAGGCGCTGGATGTCACCGGCTGGCGGCTGGAAGGCGTCACGGCCATGGACATCGGCGCCTCTACCGGCGGTTTTACCGATTGCATGCTGCAGCAAGGGGCCGTGAGAGTCTACGCTGTGGACGTGGGCCATGATCAGCTCCATGAAAAGCTGCGCACCGACTCCCGTGTGATCAACCTGGAAGGTATAGATATTCGGAAAACCGAAAAAATTCAAAATTTTGTTGCGGAAAGTTCTGTACTTTTTTGCTCGGTTGATGTATCATTTATACCAGTAGAAGGAATTTTTGCTTCGGTTCTTCCATTCCTGGCCGATAGGGCGCGGATCGTCTGCCTGATAAAGCCGCAGTTTGAGGCCGGCCGGCAGGCGGTGGGGAAGAATGGGGTGGTGAAAGACCCCAAGGCGCATAAACAGGTGCTGCACGCCCTGCTCGCTTTCTTTGCCGGGCAGCGCTGCCGCCTGGAACAGCTGACCTATTCGCCGATTACCGGCGGAGAGGGCAATATCGAATATCTGGCCGCGCTGACCTACGTGCCCGGCTCACCGGTTCCCGTCAATGCCTGGGATGTGGATGGCCTGGTGGAACAGGCGCATCGCTGTCTGCGCGGACGCCCTAACAACTAAGGCTTGCGGGACGCGTTCCCAAAGCCTCGAAAACGCGGAACACAGAGGCATGGGGCCGCCGAAGCGGAGGTGCGTCTCCGTGACCGGCTCGCCGGCGCTGCCCTGTGGACAGCGTCGGCTTTTTTAACGGGAAACGCCCGGACTTGCCGGCGCGGAAAGGTATGGGAAGCATGTATGCGTGTGGCCGTTATCCCCAATTTTAAAGCCTCCGGCAGCGGTGAGTCGCTGGGCGGCGTCTGCGCTGCTCTGGAAAAGCTGGGCGCCGAGGTGCTGCTTCCCGCCGAAACGCAGCAGTTCCCCAGTGAGGAGACGGACGAAATCATCGCCGCGAGCGACGTGGTGGTGGCCCTGGGAGGGGACGGCACCATCATGCACACCGCCAAGCGGGCCGCCCGGTATTTCCGCCCTGTTCTGGGCATCAACGGCGGCCGCCTTGGCTTTATGGCCGGCCTGGAAGCTGATGAACTGGGAAAGCTGCCCGCCCTTATCCAAGGGCAGTATACGGTGGAGCACCGGATGCTCCTGGATGTGGTGATTCGAACCGCTGCGGGGGAACGGCGGTTTACCGCCATGAACGAAGCAGTTGTCTCCCGCGGGGCCCTGTCCCGCTTGATTGAACTGGAGGTTTCCAACCATGCCGAACCGGTGATGATGTACCGAGCGGACGGTATCATCGCAGCCACCCCTACCGGCTCCACCGCCTATTCCTTATCGGCTGGCGGTCCTGTGGTGGATCCGGAGGTGGACTGCCTGCTGCTCACCCCTATCTGCCCCCATTCTTTGTATTCCCGCTCCTATATTTTTCACGCGGACGCCGTGCTGTCCATCCGCCCGCTCATTCCAGCGGGGACCAGCGTGTTCCTGACCGTGGACGGGGAGGAGGGGGCGCCCATTACCGGCAGCGATCGGATTCTGATATCCCGCGCCGCCGCGGATGCCCATCTAATCAAGCTCAAGCAGACATCGTTTTATCAGGTGCTGAATCAAAAGCTGATAAACAGGAGATAGGTTTTTAAAGGGAAGCGCTGCTTGTCTTTTAAACGGGAACGACTGCGAAAGGATGGTTGTTGTGAAAACCAAACGGCACGCGAAAATCCTGGAAATCATCCACAGCACGCCGGTGGATACCCAGGACGAACTGCTCAAGCGGCTGCGGGAATGCGGCTTCGACGTGACACAGGCCACAGTCTCCCGGGACATCAAGGAACTGCGTTTAATTAAAACTCTGGACAGCGACGGGCGGTATCGGTATTCCACTGTCAAGCAGGAGAACGATCACATCTCCTCCAAATTTCATTCCCTGTTCAGCGACGCGGTCGTCGGGGTGGATTACGCGGGCAATATCGTGGTGATCAAATGCTTTGTCGGCATGGCTCAGGCGGTTTGTGCGGCCATGGATTCCCTGCATTGGGACAATGTGGTGGGGACCCTGGCGGGCGATGATACCTTCCTGTGCATCACGAAAAACGAAGCCCAGTCGGTCGAACTGGTGACGGAACTGAAAAAGCTGATTCGTACCCTCCAATAAGAAATTTGCCTGGAAAGGGGCGGATGCCTCGATGCTGGTGAGCCTGCATATTGAAAATATCGCCGTAATCGAGAAGGCGGATATCGTCTTCGATTCCGGCCTGAATGTCCTGACGGGCGAAACCGGCGCCGGTAAGTCCATCGTCATCGACTCCATTAACGCAGTGCTGGGAGAGCGGATCCGCCGCGATTTGGTGCGCACTGGGAGCGCACAGGCCCATGTCTCCGCCCTCTTTACCGGGATTTCGGAGGAGGCGGCCGCCCGTCTTGGCGAAATGGGCTTTGAGCCGGATGAGGATGGCACTTGGCTCATCCAGCGGAGTATTTCCTCCGAGGGGAAGGGTTCTTGCCGCATCAATGGTCGTCCGGCCACCGTCGCCATGCTGCGCACCGTGGGCCGGATGCTGGTCAATATCCACGGCCAGCACGAAAACCAGGCTCTGCTGGCGCCGGAAAAACATGTGGAGTACCTGGATCGGCTCGGCGGTCTGCTGCCGGTACGGGCGGTCTACGAGACGGCCTACCGCCGGTACTGCGATATCCGCCATCGGCTCAAAAAGGTGGATATGGACGAGACGCTCAAGGAGCGCCGTCTGGATTTGCTCCGTTTCCAGCTGGAGGAGATCGAAGGGGCCGCTCTGCGCCCGGGAGAAGAGGAAACCCTCCTGTCCCAGCGGACGTTGTACCGGAACGCGGAACGGGTGGCATCCTCTCTGCAGACTGCCCGCGCCGCGCTTAGCGGCGACGAGGAAACCGGCGGCGCGATTGCGGCTCTGTCCGGGGCTGCGTCGTCCCTTGCAGATGCGGGCCGCTTCATGCAGGAGTTGCAGCCGGTTTCCCAGCGGGTGGAAGGGCTGCTGTACGAGCTGGAGGAATGCGCGGAAGATCTGCGCAGCTATGCGGATCAGCTGGATTTCGACGCGGAGGATTTGGAGCGGACTGAATCGCGTCTGGAAATCATCCGCCGTCTGACCACGAAATACGGCGGCTCCGAGGAGGCGGCTCTGGAATTTCTGGAGCAGGCTCGCCAAGAGTTGGAGACCATTGAAATGTCCGACGAACTGGCGGCCCGTCTGCGGGCGGAGCTGGAAACTGCCCGGGAAGACCTCATTGCCGCCGCGGAAAAGCTGACGACTGCCCGTCGGGACGCCGCCGCCCTCTTTACCCGCCGGGTGGGGGAGGAACTGGCGTTTTTGGACATGCCCGGCGTAACTCTGGAGGTGTCCATGGAATCCGCTCCCCTGACCGCCGTCGGCGGGGATCGGGTGGAATTCCTCATCGCGGCCAATCCTGGGGAGCCGGCCAAGCCCATTTCCCGCATTGCCTCCGGCGGCGAGCTGTCCCGGATTATGCTGGCTATGAAATCGGTGCTGGCCGAGGTGGACGATATCGATACGCTGGTTTTTGACGAGGTGGACACCGGCATCAGCGGTCGCGCTGCCCTCAAGGTGGGGATTAAGCTGCGTCAGACGGCGAAAAACCGGCAAATTCTCTGTGTCACCCATCTGGCGCAGATCGCCGCGCAGGCGCATCATCATCTGCTGATTGCCAAGCAGGTGCGGGACGGCCGCACTTATACGCAGGTCGCCCCCCTGGACGAGGAAGGGCGCGAGCTGGAGCTGGCCCGTATCATCGGCGGCGAGGTGAGTGAGGCCGCCCGCGTGGCCGCCCGGGAGATGCTTTCCCAGATGTAGCCGCCGGTTGAATTTCCAGAAATCCGGGGCTTGACTTTTCCGGCGAAATGTGCTTTAATGCCCTCATAGGCAAAGAAGGGAAGAAGTACTCCCGGCTTGTCCGCGCAGAGAACCGCTGGCTGGTGAAAAGCGGAGGGACGGCAGGAGGAAATACATCCCGGAGCCGCGAACCGAACCGCCTGAAAGGCGCAGTAAGGGAGCCGTGCGCGCACGTTACAGCGCAGGGGCATTGGTCTGAAAGATGCCCGTGAGGCCTGTTTCGTAAGGAATGGGTAAATAGAGGTGGTACCGCGGTATTTCCGCCCTCTGCTGGTTTGGCAGAGGGCGTTTTTTGTTGTCTGCCGGCCCCGAACGAACGGAAAGGAATGGTCAAGACATGAATGTGTACGACGAACTGAAGGCCCGCGGCATGATCGCCCAGGCCACCAACGAGGAGAAAATCCGCGAGCTGCTGGGAGGGAGCGAGCCGGTCACCTTCTACATCGGCTTTGATCCCACGGCGGACAGCCTGCACGTGGGCCACTTTGTGCAGATGATGGTGATGGCGCATATGCAGCGGGCTGGGCATCGGCCCATCGCCTTGCTGGGCGGCGGCACCGGCATGGTCGGCGATCCCACGGGAAAGACGGACATGCGCAAGATGATGACCGTCGATACCATCCAGCACCACGTGGACTGCTTTAAAAAGCAGATGTCCAAATTCGTGGATTTCTCCGATGGTAAGGCCCTGATGGTGGACAACGGCGACTGGCTGCGGGATTTGAATTATATCGACTTTCTTCGGGAGGTGGGCGTTCATTTCTCGGTCAACCGCATGCTGACCTTCGAATGCTTCAAAACCCGGATGGAACGTGGCCTGTCCTTCCTGGAATTCAACTATATGCTGATGCAGAGCTACGATTTCTTCTACCTGAATCAGCACTACGGCTGCCAGCTGGAGCTGGGCGGCGACGACCAGTGGAGCAACATCATCGGCGGCGTGGAGCTCTGCCGCCGGAAGGCGGCCAAAGAGGTGTACGGCATGACGTTCGCCCTGCTGACCACCTCCGAAGGCAAGAAAATGGGTAAGACCGAAAAAGGTGCCGTTTGGCTGGATCCGGAGAAAACCTCTCCGTATGAATTCTATCAGTATTGGCGCAACGTGGACGACGCGGACGTCATCAAATGTCTGAACCTGCTGACCTTTGTGCCGGTGGAGGAGATTCGGGAGATGGCCAAGGCGGAGGGCAGCGCCATCAACGCGGTCAAAGAACGGCTGGCCTATGAGGTGACCGCCCTGGTGCACGGCAAGGAGGAGGCGGACAAGGCACAGGAGGCCGCCCGCGCGCTGTTCGGCGCCGGTTCCGCCAGCGCCAACATGCCGTCCACCACCGTTGGCGAGGACATCTTTGCGCAGGATGCCGTTTCGGTCATCGACCTGCTGGTGCTGACCAAGCTGGCACCATCCCGCGGCGAGGCCCGCCGCCTGATCGAGCAGGGGGGCATTGCCGTTGACGATGTCAAGGTGACCAGCCTGACGGAATCGGTTAAAAAAGCCGCCTTTGATAAAGGCTATGTGGTCTTGAAAAAGGGCAAAAAGGCCTTTCATAAGGTGATTCTGGGATAACGAACGCCATTTATGGGGGGCGGAAGCAAATTTTCATGTTGCTTCCGCTCCTTTTCTCTTTATTTTCACGCTGTAGTGTGCTAAAATACAGAAGGGAGATGCGGGCCTCCCTTTTGGGGGAGCCCTATGGAAAGATAAGGCGAAAAATAGGGGGATAAACCATGAATTCAAAAATCAAGGATACGAATACGGATTTTTTGTTTCAGGCGATTCTGCAGCTGCACACCATGGAGGAGTGCTACCAGTTCTTTGAGGATTTGTGTACCGTGGCGGAAATCAAGGCCTTGTCCCAGCGGATCGTGGTGGCCAAAATGCTCAGCGATAAGCGGGTGTACAGCGACATTGTGGCTGCTACCGGTGCCTCCACCGCCACTATCAGCCGGGTGAATCGTTCCCTGATTTATGGCTGCGATGCGTATGATATGGTCTTTTCACGGATGCTGAAGGAAGACGGGGAGTAAAACGCTGCGGGAAAGGACGGGGAACCATGGGCGGTTACGGCGTGTTTGCGGAATTCTATGACCGGCTGACCACCGATGTGGCTTATGGGCCGTGGGCGGACTATCTGCTGTCTCTGTTTGAGAAGCATGGAAGGGGACGCCCCGAGACGCTGCTCGATCTAGCCTGCGGTTCTGGCAGCCTGTCGCTGGAGCTGGCCTCCCGGGGCGTGGATGTCATCGGCGTGGACGGCTCGGAGGACATGTTGTCCCTGGCCATGGCCAAGGCGGCGCGGGGGGATCTCGAGCTGATGTTCCTGGAGCAGGATATGCGGGAGCTGGATTTGTTCGGCACGGTCAGCGGCGCGGTCTGCCTGCTGGACAGTCTGAACCACATCACCAATACCGCCGGCTTGGCAGAGGTGTTCCGTCGTCTGGGCCTGTTTATCGAGCCGGGAGGCCTGCTGGTGTTCGATGCCAACACCCCGTATAAGCACCGAGAGATTCTGGGAGACAATGCCTTCGTGTTCGAGGAGGAGGATTTCCTGTGTGTCTGGCGCAATCGCTTTATCGGCCGTACCTGTGAGGTGGAGATGACGCTGGATTTCTTTGCGGAGGAAGGCGGCCTGTATGAGCGAATGACCGACGTAGTCAGAGAACGCGCCTACTCGTTGTCCACCTGGGAGCGGCTGCTGAAGGAAGCCGATTTCGAGCTGTTGGCCGTGTATGGGGAGCGCACCGAGGAGCCGCCGACGGAGGATTGCCAGCGCTGGGTGCTGGTGGCGGCTAACCGCACGGCCTATTACCAAAAGAGCGTTTAGACGCAAGAAGACAAAAAATGGTTGTAACCAATTGGAAAAGGATTGTATACACTATGAGTAAAGTGATTCGCTGCCTGACGACCGACGCCACTGTGATGGCTATGGCGATGGACGCCACCGACATGGTGGCCGAGGCGGAACGCATCCACCATCCGTCCGCCGTCGTGACTGCGGCGCTGGGCCGCCTGTTGACCGCTTCCTCCATGATGGGAATACTGCTCAAGGGCCGGGACGACTCAGTGACCCTGAAGCTCAGCGGCAACGGCCCTGCCGGCACGGTGATGGCCGTGGCGGACAGTGAGGGGAACGCGCGGGGCTACGCGGCCAATCCTGTGGTGGAAATCCCGCTGAAGACGAATGGCAAGCTGGACGTCAGCGGGGCCGTAGGGACCCAGGGGATGCTCTATGTCATGCGGGACTCGGGCGGGGCAGAGCCCTATGTGGGCTGTACCCCCCTGGTTTCCGGCGAAATCGCGGAGGATATTACCCAGTACTATGCGGTCAGCGAGCAGACCCCCACCGTCTGCGCCCTGGGGGTTCTGGTGAATCCCGATTTGACCGTGCAGGCGGCGGGGGGGCTGCTTATCCAGCTGCTGCCCTTCTGCCCGGAAGCGGTCATTGATCAGGTAGAAAAAAACGTGGCGGCACTCGAGCCGATGACGGTGATGCTGTCCAAGGGGATGACGCCTGCGGATATCTGCGCCAAGTCCCTGGAAGGCATGCCTTTCGATATTCTGGATACCTATGAGCCGGCGTATCGTTGCACCTGCTCCCGGCAAAAGGTGGAGCGCGCCCTGCTGTCCATGAAACCGGAGGAACTTCTCCAGCTGCCGGACGACGAGGGAAAGGTGGAGGCCACCTGTCAATTCTGCGACGCTGTATACCGGTTTTCCGCCAAGGATTTGGAGGTTCTGGCAGCGGAGTCGGCGCGTACCACGAAATGAGAAATTATTCAAAAAAGTTTGCAGAAACCTGTTGACAAACCGCCCCATCCGTAGTATTATATACAGCGTCGCCGACGGCGGCGCCTTCGGGAGCATAGCTCAGCTGGTAGAGCACCTGCCTTACAAGCAGGGGGTCACAGGTTCGAGCCCTGTTGTTCCCACCAACGCGGGGTGTATCCCCGTTGTCAGCGTCTGCGAAGGGGCAACCCGCCGCCGCGTTGATACCTCTTATTTGGATTTGGCCCGGTAGTTCAGCTGGTTAGAACGCTAGCCTGTCACGCTAGAGGTCGACGGTTCGAGCCCGTTCCGGGTCGCCAAATTTGCCTCTGTAGCTCAGTCGGTAGAGCAGTGGACTGAAAATCCACGTGTCGCTGGTTCGATTCCGGCCGGAGGCACCATCCCCGCGGCTTTAGCTCATCTGGTAGAGCGCCACCTTGCCAAGGTGGAGGTAGCGAGTTCGAGCCTCGTAAGCCGCTCCAAGGAGTAAAGGACGTCAAAAGGATTTTGGCGTCTTTTACTATCCATGGCGACATAGCCAAGTGGTAAGGCATGGGTCTGCAAAACCCTGATTCCCCAGTTCAAATCTGGGTGTCGCCTCCAAAAATCCCGAATGCGTAAGCGTTCGGGATTTTTTACTATATCTTCTTACTACCCCTAGTTTAAGGAGTGTTCTGCTATGGAAAAAAGCTTTTGTTTTACGGTTGATGATAATATTCGCTTCTTGAAGGAAATAACAGAGAATACATATATAAGCATATTTGAGCATCCGTACCTTTCCTTGTATAGAAGACTGCATGAGAAATACGGATTAAAAGTACAGTTGAATTTGTTTTATCGCGCTGACGGTTTTAATCTTTTTCAAATGAGTGACGCTTATTGTTCGGAATGGGAAAATAATGCCGATTGGCTTAAACTATCTTTTCATTCCGATGTGGAGAACATCAAACCATATGAGTTTTCCGGATATGATGAAGTGTATCGGGACTGCAAAGCGGTAAACGATCGGATAATACACTTTGCTTCTCTCAAGAATTTGGCGAAAACCACCACGGTTCATTATTGTCTTGCAACGGCGGAGGGATTAAAGGCGATTGCTGATAATAAAGTGATCGGTTTGCTTGGGCTTTTCGGCGATGAAACGCACCCGCGAACATCTTATGGCATTGAAGAAATGGATGCTGCACGGATTCGAAACGGCGCGATAGTGACAAAAGGGACGATAGCTTTTGCGGCTATAGATATTGTGATGAATTCTTTTTCTAGAGACGAAATACTTGCAAAGCTGAAAGCTTTATCCGATCGTGATGCAATTCGCGTCATGATACATGAGCAATACTTTTATCCGGATTATCCTGCGTATCAGCCGGATTTTGAAGAAAAACTTAATGCGGCGTTTTCTTATTTAAAAAGCCTCGGATATAAAAGCCGATTTTTTGAAGAGCAAATATAGCATCCAGAAAAACCCTCTTCACAGAAGTGAAGAGGGTTTTTCTGGCCAAATTTTTCATGGTATACCGGTTTTGGCGGACGGACAGACTAAATGTGCAATACCGGAAAAGGAATGGACGACTGCCCATGAAAAATCATTTTTGGACGAAGCTGCGATGCCAGGTAGGTATCTTTCTCATCGGAGGCGCGCTGTACAATCTCATCGAAATTCTGTGGCGGGGCTATACCCACTGGTCCATGTTCATCGTGGGCGGGCTGTGCTTTCAGCTCATCGGCTACATTCAGACCGCCCTGGTGAAGTGGGGACTGTTCCGCCGCTGCCTGCTCTGCTCCGCCGCCGTGACGGCCGTGGAGTTTTTCAGCGGCTGCCTGTTCAATCTCAAGTTGCACATGAACGTCTGGGACTACAGCGGGTTCCCGCTCAATATTATGGGCCAGGTGTGCCTTCTGTATTCCGTGCTGTGGGGGCTGCTGAGCATCGTGGCTATTCCGCTGTACCGCTTCTTTTTTTCTTGGCTGGAGACGGGGCGGATCCGCCGCCACCCGGCGAAGGAGCAAGGCTGACCCTGGAGGGACAGACGTCCTGCAAGGGGCAGGCGCCGCAGCGGGGCGAACGGGCCGAGCACACGTCCCGGCCGAACAGAACAAGACGATGACAAAAGCTGTTGCTTTCCTCGGGAGGCAGCAGCTTTTTCAGCGCCATCTCCACCTTGTAGGGATCCTTGGAATCCACCAAGCCCAGCCGGCCGGCGATGCGGATGCAGTGGGTGTCGGCGACCACGGCGGGGCGGCCATAGATGTCGCCCGCTACCAGGTTGGCCGTTTTGCGGCCCACACCGGGGAGCTTAATGAGCTCCTCCACCGTGTCGGGAATCATCCCGTCGTACTCGTCTCGCAGCATGATGGCCAGGGCCACGATGTCCCGGGCTTTGGTTTTGTACAGGCCGCAGGAGCGGATGTATTCACCCACTTCCTCCGCAGAGGCCTCGGCAAAGGCCTCCAAGGTGGGGAAACGGGCGAAGAGAGCAGGGGTCACCATATTGACCCGTGCGTCGGTGCACTGGGCCGAAAGGCGGGTGGCGATGAGGAGCTGGAGAGGGTCGGTATAGGTGAGGGAACAGATGCCTTCCGGGTAGCGCTCCTTCAGCTTTTCGATGGCCAGAAGCGCCAATTCTTTCTTTTTCATGGCGATTTTTTCCCTTTCTTTCGCATTTTATCGTTGCAAACCGCTCTTCGCTTCGCACGAATTCGCGTTTTTTCGCTCATTTTCTACCGGGTTCAGTGTATCACGAAGTCCATTTCCTGTCAAACGGGAGGGATTGGCAGAAAGACGGGGTTTGCATAAAAGTGCATAAATATAAAAAACGAGAAAAATGGAAAAAAGCGCGGGGAAGGGTTGCGCTCCCCGGTGGGAAGGTGGTAATATAGGAATATATTGTTTAAAAAAGGGGATAGCAACACATGTACGCAGATATGATGGATACCATCGGTTTTGTTAAAAACGCGGATCCGGAAGTCGGGCAGGCCATGGAGCGCGAGCTGCTCCGTCAGCGCCGAAATCTGGAGCTGATCGCTTCGGAAAATATCGTGTCCCCCGCGGTGATGGCGGCCATGGGCAGCGTCCTGACCAATAAATACGCCGAAGGGTATCCGGGCAAGCGCTATTACGGCGGCTGCCAGGAAGTAGATGTGGTGGAGAACATCGCGCGGGAACGGGCCTGCAAGCTGTTCGGCGCGGAGCATGCCAACGTCCAGCCCCATTCCGGCGCGCAGGCCAACCAGGCGGCGTATTTCGCCCTGCTGGAGACCGGCGACACAGTGCTGGGGATGAACCTGGCCCACGGCGGGCATCTGACCCACGGATCCCCGGTCAATTTCTCCGGCAAGCTGTACAACTTCGTCCCCTACGGCGTGGACGAGGAAACCGGCTATATCGACTATGACAAGGTGAAGGCGCTGGCGCTGGAGGTTCGCCCCAAGCTCATCGTGGCTGGCGCGTCCGCCTACTGCCGGGAAATCCGCTTCGATCTCCTGCGGGAAATCGCCGACGCCTGCGGCGCACTGCTGATGGTGGACATGGCCCACATCGCGGGACTGGTAGCCGCCGGCAACCACATGAACCCGGTACCCTACTGCGACGTGGTGACCACCACCACCCATAAGACCCTGCGAGGGCCCCGCGGCGGCATGATCCTGTGCAAGGAAGCCTACGCCAAAGCCATCGACAAGGCGGTGTTCCCCGGCTCCCAGGGCGGCCCGCTGATGCACGTCATCGCGGCCAAGGCCGTCTGCTTCGGCGAGGCCATGACCCCGGAATTCAAAGCCTATCAGGATCAGATCGTCAAAAACGCCAAGGCGCTGGCCGACGGGCTGACCTCCCGGGGGCTCAAGCTGGTGTCCGGCGGCACGGACAACCATCTGATGCTGATGGATCTGAGGGAAACCGGCATCACCGGCAAGGAGCTGGAGCACCGGCTGGACGAGGTGTACATCACCGTCAACAAGAACACCATCCCCAACGAGCCGCTGTCTCCCTTCGTGACCAGCGGGATCCGCATTGGCACCCCGGCGGTGACCAGCCGGGGCCTGAAGGAAGCGGACATGGATCGCATCGCGGGCTTCATCGCCGACGTGGTGGCGGATTTCGAGGGCCGCGCCGACGCGGTGCGGGACGGCGTGTCCGCCCTGTGTGCCCAGTACCCGCTGTACTAAGCCATGGCGCTGTTTGCGGGAAGCCTGTACGCCGAGAGCCTGGGGATGAACACGGGAGTGACCGTGTCCCTCCCTGGGGAGCGGCGGGACAGGACGGGGGACATGCCCGTCCTCTATCTGCTCCACGGCCTGTCGGACGATCACACCTCCTGGGTGAGGCGCACGGACATCGACCGGTACGCGGAGGAATGGGGCGTGGCGGTGATCATGCCCGAGGTGCAGCGCAGCTTCTACTGCGACATGACGAACGGGCCGCGGTATTTCACCTATATCGTCGACGAGCTGCCGGCGCTCTGCCAGCGCCTGTTCCGGGTATCGGCCCGGAGGGAGGACAACTTCGTGGCCGGGCTGTCCATGGGCGGCTACGGCGCGATGAAGGCGGCGCTGTCCCGTCCGGAACGGTACGCGGCGGCGGCCAGCTTTTCGGGCGCAGTAGATGTGGCCGCCCGGCTCGATTCCCATCCGGACATTTTCCAGGCAACCTGCGGCGGGACGCTGCGGGCGGAGGACGATCTCTTCCAGCTGGCAGAGAAGACGGCAGGGGAACGGCCACGGCTATATATAAGCTGCGGGATCGAGGATTTTCTTCTGGAGGACAACCGGCGGTTTTCCGCCCATCTGGACGCGCTGGGATGGGATCATCCGCTGGAGATCTGGCCGGGAACCCATGATTACCATTTCTGGGATGAAAGCGTCCGACGGGCGCTGGCCTTCTTTTTCGAGGGCAGATAACGACGGCGAAGCGCGTAAAGCCTATGGGCTTTACGCGCTTTTGGATAAAGGAAAGGCGGGACACGAATGACGGCACCACTGGCCGACCGGATACGGCCCGACACTCTGGATGATGTAGTGGGCCAACGGCATCTGCTTACGCAGGGGAAGGCCCTGCGCACCATCATCGATTCCGGGCGGATCCCCAATTTGGTTTTTTACGGCCCGTCGGGGGTGGGAAAGACCACGGTGGCCCGCATCATCGCACAGCGATCCGACATGCGTCTGCACAAGCTCAACGGCACCAACGCCTCCACAGCTGACATCAAGGCGGTGGTGGAGGAGCTGGACACCCTGGCGGGGATAAACGGCATTCTACTGTACCTGGACGAGATCCAGTATTTCAACAAAAAGCAGCAGCAGAGCCTGTTGGAACATATTGAGAACGGGCGGATCACCCTCATTGCCTCCACCACCGAAAACCCGTATTTTTACGTGTACAACGCGGTACTCAGCCGCTCGACGGTGTTCGAGTTCAAGCCGGTGGAGCCGCCGGATGTGGAGCAGGCGGTGACAAAGGGGTTCGCTTTCCTGGAGGAGGAGCAGCAGGTTCCCATCCATCCGGAAAAAGGCGTGACCGCGCACATTGCGGCGGCCTGCGGAGGCGACGTGCGCAAGGCGCTCAACGCGGTGGAGCTCTGCGTGCTGGCCACCCCTCCCGCCGCCGACGGCGGGCGGAACGTCACCTTGGACACGGCCCGGCAGCTGGCCCAGCGCAGCGCTATGAAATACGACCGGGAAGGGGACGAGCATTACGACATTCTCTCGGCCTACCAGAAGTCCATGCGGGGATCCGACCCGGACGCGGCGCTGCATTATCTGGCCCGGCTGCTGGAAGCGGGGGATCTGCCCTCCGCCTGCCGTCGGCTGCTGGTGACGGCCTGCGAGGACGTGGGGCTGGCCTATCCGATGATCATCCCCATTGTCAAGGCGGCGGTGGACGCGGCGATGCAGGTCGGCCTGCCCGAGGCGTGTATGCCTCTGTCGGATGCGGTGGTGCTGGTCAGCCTGGCCCCCAAATCCAACACAGCGCACAACGCGTATTTTGCCGCGCTGGCGGATGTGCAGGCGGGCAAGGCGGGGCCGATCCCCCGGCAGCTGCAAAACAAGCATTACGACGGGGAGGACGCGGCGGTGAAGGGGCAGCATTATCTTTATCCCCATGATTATCCAGGAAGCTGGGTAGACCAGCAGTATCTGCCCGACGCGTTGAGAAACGCCGCTTACTATGTCCCGGGGAATAACAAAAACGAGCAGGCCTATCAGGCCTACTGGGCGGCCGTGCGGGAAAAGTACGGAAAATAGCCGCGTATATTGGACGGCTACAGGAGGTCTTTACAGATGCGACAGGGAAACTCTTTGCGGGGATATATCCGCCAGGCGGTCAAGCGCGGGCGAGCCATGGGGATGCAGCTGGATTTCAGCGAGGCCAGCGTGCAGGCGCTGGAGGGGATGCTCGAAAACCTTCACCGGGAGATGGCTCTGCCCTCCGAGGAGCAAATCCGGAGCGAGGCGCTGACCTTCGGGTGCTATCTGGGGGAGGCCATGCTGCGCGGCGGGCTGGCCGCCAAGGGATATGCCTGGGATTTGACGGAGGGCGAGCCCATTCTAAACAAAGAGGGCGGCTGGCAGATGGCGCCGGTCAGCAAGGTATACAAGCGGCTGCTGAACGGAGCGGAGGACAATGTATACAGCTTTTACACGGTGGGGTTGACCCTGGATGAGCAGGGGCGGTAGGCGATCATCGCTTCTAAAAGACGATGTCCGCGTCCTCCGTCAGGCTCAGCATCAGCCGGGCGCCGATCTTGATGCCGGAATAGAAGCCAACGCGCTGGCAGGCCTCGCTGTAGCTTTCGGCGGCTTCCAGGATGTCCTCGCTCCGCGCCATGTCCTGGAGCAGGGTTTCCAGCTCGCCGCGCGTCCGGCTGGTCAGTTCCTCCTCGGTTTCGTCGTGATCCAGCAGGTACTGACCGGGGGGGGCCTCCGTATTGCAGGTAAACGCCAAGGAATTTGAGCTTGGTTCTTTCAAGAGCTTCAGCTTGATAGGACATGGTGGGTGCACTCCTTTACGAATTTTCGCAGAGGCGGTTTTTACAGGCCCCTCGGCTTATAAGTGTATGGCTAGTACCAAAAAAATCAATGGTCGAAGATTGGCGGAATAAGGATAATGCCGGGAGCGTACAACTCTTGGATTTATGAAATAAACTGCAGATTGGTCAGATGAAACCGTCAGATTGTCTATGAATTTTTTGTTAATTATGGTTTTGTCGGGGGTTGCGTTGGTATGCGGGGCATGACCCCGCGACCCTATTGAACCTGTGCCGCTCCCGCACCCCATCTTTCTTTTTCGTGCGTGAAAAAGAAAGACCTGCTAAGAAAAGTCAAGTAGAAAAATCAAGGTAAGACTGGATTGAAAAAGGCCACACCAA
>ERZ856578.2437-NODE-2437-length-30634-cov-64.140197_pt1 | contig 30634 bp, 22 predicted proteins | sample MGYA00514384_ERZ856578 | MGnify/ENA primary metagenome ERZ856578 (study PRJEB29103, sample SAMN06111958) | human gut metagenome | biome: human gut; feature: ankylosing spondylitis patient; material: healthy_person | host: Homo sapiens | place: China:Hangzhou... | reverse complement strand
CACAGTCAACCAGTTTGGAAAAGGTTCGGCACTGTATCTCTCCAGCATGTTTGACGGTGCTCTTCTGGAAAAAGTTCTGGTTCATTACTTTGCCTCGCTTCCGGAAACACTTTTAGCACATCCGGAATGCCACTTTCCTTTGATTATCCGGGAAGGTGTCAATGATTTTGGAAAACGGGTACGATTTTACTTCAATTATTCCGGTGAAAAACAGACCGCCATCTGCAAAGGGATCTCTGGCACGGAATTATTGTCCGGCAGAAAAATAATGGAACAGGAAACGTTTTCGCTGGAACCATGGGGCGTGGTGATCGTGGAAGAAAATTAATTTTTCCTTCACATACACAAAATATGCCGCACGAGAAGGTAATTTTTCGTGCGGCATATTTTTTTAGTGACATCTTATGAATTTCATTTAGAAGTGTTTATTTTTTCTGTATGCGGTTCCCATCAGCGCACAGCCAAACAGTAATAATATCACTGCTGCTGCGATCGGTGTGTTATCCGAAGTCTTCGGACTTGCGATCACACTGCCTGTTGTCTGGCTCATATCTGTGTCATTTAAGACGATGACATAATCGGATGCATGTGAGAACTTAAAGTCTACAGTACCATCTTCTTTTACCTGTGCTGCCTGATAATACTCAAACTTACCGGTTGTCTCATTATAGTAATAAAGATTTGCTATTTTTCCACTGTGGTCCGTGCCAACGGAAAGTCTCAATATTCCCTCAAAACCAAATACTCCGTCATAATTTAAGGAAAGCTGGATGGTTTCATTTCCGTCTGCCAGCGCTGTCACTTTCTGTTTCGGAATATCACTTGTTCCCACAACCAGACCAAGATCGATCGGCGCTGTCACATTACCGGTGATATCTTTTCCATTGATGATCCAGCTGGCCTGATCACTCACCTTGAAGGTTACGTTCATATCTTTTCCTTTGATACTCTCGAACACACTTGCAGGAATTTTGGTTGTCTTTAACAGGTTTACACGGATTTTACTTCCGGTTTTTGCCTTATTCACTGCCTCGATCACATTTGCAAAACTCTCCTCCTGCACGGTTACTTCTGCTACAGCCTGTTCTTCCTGTTTTGGAGTTGTCTTATTTGCAGAAGTGCTCTGGTTTGCGTTGTTTCCGGAAGACTGTGCATTTCCATTGCTCTCTGCTGTATCTGTCTTCTTATCATCCTGTTTTTCATCCGGAGCCGGTTCTGTTTTTGTCTCCGCTGTCAAAACAATCGTTCCACCATCTTTTGCTGCCGGAATGGTAACAGAAACGTTCCGGTCAGCAGAAACAGTGTAAGTTTTTCCATCATAAAGGTTTTTAAGAACTGTTCCGGCACTCTCTGCTACCGGGATCACTACTTCTTTCTCTGCCTCTTTCACATTCATTCCTACATATAAGGTGTTGTTTCCATAACTTCTGCTGATCACTTCATAGCCATCTGCGTCGGAAACTGCAACTGTGCTTCTGTTTCCTCTTGCAAATACATCTGTGTACGCATTGCGGATTGCAAGCATTGTCTTGTAGTGGTTGTAAATACTGTTGCTGTCTGCTTTCTGTTTTTCCAGCTCTGTCCAGTCAAAGTCGCGGCGGTTTGTCTGGAGCGGCCAGTTGTTGGCTCCACCCTGTCCAATCTCCTCTCCATAATAGAGCACCGGCTGACCTTTTGCGGTAATCTGAAGTGTTGCTGCCACTTTCATCAGGTTGTAAGCTTCTTCTTCGCTGATTTTGCTCTCATTTACAAGTTTATACTGCAGAGTGTCCTCATCATGGCTGCTCAAAAAGCTTCCCATGACAGAGGTGTTGTTGATCGCATTGTTTCTCTTCTGCAGTGAATTTTCCACGCTGGAAATATTTCCTGTCACAAAGTTCTGTGCAAAATCGTTGAAATCAAAATCAAGAAGTGCATCCATCGTTCCGGTTCCTAATTCTCCTGCATTGTTGGCATATCCTGCACCGGAATACTCTCCTATCATTTTAAAATCAGGATTTACTTTGGTCAGGGAATTTTTAAATGCTGCCCATGTCGTTGTCTCTACATGTTTTACAGTATCCACACGATAATAGTCAATACTGTATTTTGACATCCACTCGGTCTGCCATGTAACAAGCTGGTCTGTCACTGCTTTGTTTTCTGTCACAAAATCAGGCAGATCTGACAATGAATCATATTTATCATCACCGCTGATCGTGTTGTTGGAGTCACGGATCATGGAAATACTGTTTCCATCTGCATCTGTTAAAATACTGTTGAAGTATTTTTCTGTACCGTAACCTGCATGGTTTAACACAACGTCCACCATGATTTTCATTCCCTTGCTGTGAGCGGCATCCAGTAATGCTTTGAACTGCTGCTCTGTTCCAAGATGTTTATTTAACTTTGTGAAATCGCTTGCCCAGTAACCATGATAGCCATAGGTAGCGGTATCTGTCTTATTATCATGCTGATCTTCTGTGATATTTTCTACGATTGGAGTGATCCAGATTGTGTTCACACCCAGATCTTTTAAATAATCCAGTTTCTGGTTTAATCCGGCAAAATCTCCACCGTGATAGCTGGATCCGCCTTTTTCGCCTGTGTTATAATCTCCAACTCCGTATGCATCATTGTTGCTTGCATCTCCGTCAAAGAAACGGTCTGTCACTGCAAAATAAATCACTGCCTCATCCCAGTCGAAATCTCCGGCACTTTTTTTGCGCTCTGTGACGGTAACATTTGTCGCTGTTGTATATACATTTCCATAAATATCTTTCACTGTGACAGGAATCGTTTTTTCTCCTGCGGCTACCGTATTCAGGCAGGAGATTGTTCCTTCCATGAGTGTCGGATCAATCGCAAATTCCCTGTTTAATCCTAATTCACTCAAATCGGCTGTGATTGCAGCAATTTCAGATGTTTCAAGACCTTCTCCGTCTTTTGCAGTCAATTTTACGGATAACACATTGTTGTCATTGTAGTCCATTGCATACTGTGATAAAGAAGCCGCTACGCTCATATTGGCTTTTTTGAAATGGCATACGCTGCATTCTTTTCCGCTGTAATCAGCTTTTTCACTGTTAAACGCATCTAATTCCCCGGTGCCGTCTACCACATAATAGTAATAGTAATCACCAGTGGAAACGCCAGTGAGATCGTATCCAAAGCGGTCGTTTGCTGCATCATAAGTCATCGGACAGGTCTGTCCGTTGACAACAACACTGACTTTGCCATCTAAAGAAGCAAGATTGTTTTCTGCTGCCAGCGTATCGTTTCTGTAATAAAAATGGATCGTGTCATTCGCTCCATCCATCTCGTAACCTGCGTTGTATGGCAGTACCTCTGTGATTCCCTCTCCCTGCGTAAACACTGCTTTGACCACTGACTGGTCTGCCGGGATCGTCACATAATGATCTCCGCCGTCTTTGCTCTCCCATTCATCAGCTGCCGTGCTGTGCCTCATACAGAAAGACAATTTAAGATCTGCTTTTGAATCTTTTACCGGTATTTTTGCAACCATTTTGCCATTGATGTCTGCAAATGCTACAGATACATCAGAGCCAAATCCACTGTTCCAGGTGTAAATGTTCCAGCCCTCATAATCCTTTGCCGGTCTGTCGTACTCGATCATGATGCTGCGTGATTTTGGCTTAACCAATTCTGGAAGTGTTGTGTACGCCTGATTGCTGTTGGATACAATGTAGAGTGTGACGTTTTCGGCTGTTGCGCTGTTATTGTATAAAACCGTATCTCCCTGCCATTTCCACTCGTCTTTAGATCTTGGAATTATCTGGACGTCGGTATATGGGAGTGTCACATCTGCACGCAGCCACTCATTTCCATCGGAAAGTTTTTCCTTTGCAGTGAAAAGAGTTCCTGCTGTTGCACCCGCACCGGATTTCTGCCATATCCATAAATCAGATGCATTTTCTGACATATGTGTTGCATCGAAATCGTAATAGTAAATGGTGTAATGATAAACTACCTCTACCACTGGAATTATTATCTCTTTTTCAATTCCATTATAAGCAGCTACAACTGTCACTTCCGTTCCCTCATAAGATAAAGGAACTAAAATTTCGTTACCATTTAAAGTAATTCCCTCTGTTTTTGCTGTATATGTAACACTCACTCCATTCTGAACATTTCCATCGTCACCATAATAAGTTCCTGTTACCGGAAGTTCCATCGTAACACCTTTTTGAATCTGCGCAGGTACTTCTACCACAAGATCTTTTATATATGCGATATTTACCTTAGTTTCCTTTGCCTTATCTGTTTTATCCAAAGATAATGTGACATCTGCCGGTGCATTAAGGTTCAAACTCAAATTGTCACTATTTTGCGCCCAAGGTTTATTCCATCCTTCGGTTGCCGCATCCTCTAAAATTTTATATTGATACTTTCCTGCCGGAACGGCATTCAATGTAATACTATAAACATTTTCATTTTCAATTGATTTCACAAAATTTGGCTTTGCACTTGGATCCCATGCCATTCCCGGAATATTTCCTACTAAAAGAAAAGTTGTTTCCGTCTTCGGTAAATCCGGAACTGCTGTTGTTCCATCTGCATCCAGATAATATGCCCATGCTCCATCTTTCTGAATATAATATACATCTGTCGGAGTATCTTCCGTATACTGTGATAATTTTGAATCATATCCGGGATTTTTGTTATTTCCAGGATTATCAAAATCCAAAAACTGAAAACCTGTAAATGTGCCTTTGACACTCAGTGTATACTCTGTTGTATCACCTGTCTGTGTCATAAAAAAGCCTTTCGCTCCGCCCCATTCCGGTATCTCTGTACCATCCGGGCTTTCCGTATTCGTATTGCCCGTCACTGCTGCTGTTCCTCCCCAGAACTGTATTGCCGGCGTTGTCCAACCCCAATTTGACGGCATCATAAAGTGGATCGTCAGATTCTTCTCGTTCTCCGCTGCCTGCACCGTACTGCTTCCGCTGCCAAGCGCCGGAACCATTGTTACTACCATTGCAAGCACTAGCAGAAAACACAGTACTCTGCTTGCAATGCTTTGCCTCTTTTGAAAGCTTTTCGTTAACTTTCTCATTCTTCCTTCTCCTTTTTCTCCCCTACTTACATGTGATTCTATAACAATCCCCCTCTTCACATGTTTTCGTTTTTTTTCGCATTTCTATTGTATTCTAAAATATTGTATTATTCTATACGTAATAAATCCCGAAATCTCGTCCAAATTTTTGTGAATTTTAACCAATTAAAGTATAAAAATGCTCATTTTCTTATTTTGAACATAAAAAAAGAATCCGGCATCGCACTAAAAAATGCGAATAACCGGACTGTTAATGATTATATGTTTTTATTTTTCTCAACTTGACTTTTAGATGTCTCGTTGCTATTATAATAGTAAAGGTGCTACCGATAGACGGTTAGCCCGGTTATTGATTAATTATCTTAAATAATCGCCAATTCCCAGGTTGGCGGTTATTTTTTTTTGCTAATTTTATAAATAAAAGTAGCAAACGCAATCAGCATTATAACAAATTCAAACAAGTCTGAATATGTAACCATCTTGCATCCCTCCGTCAACAAATTTCCTCTTTCGAAGATCTCTATGTAATCAGAGGGTCCAGTCCCTCTGTTGAGGGCTTAACCGCCTACCGTTTTCTCGTAGCACCTCATTCATTATACCAAACCAATAAAATCAGTGCAATTTATTAAATTTTTAAAGGAATGCTTTTAATAAGCAAAATTCTGTACCCAGTAATAAGTGTATCCATCATAATAGCAAGAAACAGAGATTTTTGTGTAACTTGCATTTAAAATATTGGCACGGTGTCCATCACTTCGCATCCATCCATCCATTGCCATTTCCGGAGATACTGCACCTTTTGCAATGTTCTCTCCTACGTTCATTTCTCCACCTGCAGAATTATGGCTAAAATCCGTAGTGATTTCCATTACCCTCCGATCAGAGTATGACGCCATACTGCTATCCCATGTTAAAGCAGCCACACCATTATCTGCTCTTTCCTGATTGACCATTGCAAATACCTGCTGAGCATAATCGCTATTATAATATCCTGATTGATTAGTGCCATTATCTTGATCATAATTCCATAGCGAATGTAAATAAGCATCTTTTTCATCTGGTGTCATTGCTTCAAACATAGCTACCCATTCATCATCTGTCATTCCAAAATCATCTACATCCTGATTTTCACCAGTTTTTGCAACTTTCTGGTTATTTATTGTTCCAGATTTACTATCACTATTGCTAGAATTTTTTTCATTCTCATTATTATCACTTGTCTGTAAGATCAAACCTGTCTTTTCCAACAAAGCCTCTGCATCCAGTCCAGTGTATGTAACCGTCACTTCGTAATCTGCCTTTTTTTCGTTTCCAGCCTGATCCTGCACTGTGCAGTGTACGTTTAATACTTCAACCGGGTTTTCTTTCTGCAGATTAAAAGATTTCTGCTCATATTCGTAGCTGATCGCATTGTCTCCGCAAAATGCATCACTGGCTGCCGCCCACTCCGCATTTGAAAAATCTGGAAGCTCATGCAGCATGTCTGCAATCTTTTCCGCATCATCCGTGTTGATGTCGTCAATACTGATCACGGATGCATCCACATCCAGATCGATCACATTCTGTGCCAGCTCTGGAGCTGTGCCATCCACGTAAACATTTAATGTTATATCTGTAAAATTGCCTTCACTATCTTTTACCTGGGCTGTCACTTCATAGCAGCCTTCTTCATCCAACTGAACACTTTCTTGATAGTCTGCTTCATCATACGAATCAGTAGTATCTACCACCGCTTTTTTCTGCAGCATATCATCATAATCACAGGCTGCAAGATCATCCTTCCTCTCACAAGAAACGATCCCACTGGAAGTTTCCGATGCATCTTTGATCTCCGTTACCAGATCATCCACGATCAGAGTTCCCGGCTGCATGTAGATATAATCTTTTGCTTTGCATTGCGGTGAAGTCGTATCCTTCACTTCTACCGTAAATGGATAATTTTTCCCATCATATGCAACGGCAGCATTGTACGAACCAACTTTTGTTTCATCTACTGCTGACAGATCAAGGCTTGCACCCTTTAAGATTTTCTCATCCGGATCCTGCAGATAATCTGCAACATTTTCCGACAGCTCATCGCCAAGCTCCAGTGTCACTGTGCTCTGCGCGAGTTCCACCTTGGAACATCCGGCAATGCCAGCCACGCTTAAAAAAGTCATTCCTAAAAGTACGAATTGTTTATTTTTATAACTTGTGTTCTTCATTTTGTGACCTCCAAATGTATTTTCTTATTATAATATAAATGTACCACAATATCAAGAACATTTGTTCTGTCACAAAAAAGAGAAGCAAAAATCATTTTTCCTCTGATTTTTGCTTCTCTTTTTTGTGAAAATTTCATTTTAAAATTTATAGATATCCTATAACATCACAATCGGCATATGCCAAAATGCTCCAAACTCCGCTTACTGTGCCACAGTTCCATCCGTTGTCTGCGCTGCCGGATCCGCAGGAGCAACTGTTGAGCCATCTGCAGGGGCTGTTTGGTCTGCCGCAGGCTGCTGTGCAGCCGCTGCAGCGCCACTCTTTAAAGCTGCCAGTGCCGCCTCATCATCCACAAGTGTCTGATAATTGGTAACATAACTCTTTGCTGTATCCGATAACGCATCGTATGCTGCTCTTGCTGCCACGATGACAGGTTCACTCTCTAATGTTACTGTTCCGATGCTGTTAATGGTGTTGACAACCGCTATTGCCTCTTTCTGTTTTACGGTATCACTTTCCGTACCCGGGAGGTTATAAACAAGGACGCAGTATCCTTTGTCGATCGTCTCATAGATTTTCTTGGCTGCCGAATATGGAAGATTGATGCATCCATGAGATCCTCTTGTCTTATAAATATCTCCTCCAAAAGCTTTTCTGGAAGTCAGGTCATGCATTCCGATGTCACCATTAAATGGCATCCAATATGTAACAGGTGTTTCATAGTCCGGTCCGCGTAAAACAGCATTCAATGTTTTATAGGTAAGCATAAATGCGCCGCCTGGTGTTGCATGCCCTTTTGCAACATTTCCGGATACAAAATCGGACTCTGTCACAAGCACACCATCTTTATAAAGGAACAAATGCTGTGCAGTAAGGTTAATCTCCACATAGGAATTACCATAATCATTTTCGCCATGACTGTTTGCAGTCTGCGCATAAACCGGTTCACGTTCCACTTTTTTTCCGGCTTTCAGATCATCTAAAATCTGTGCCACTTCCTCGGAATTGTTGATTTTCCATCCGTAAGGTCCATTGGAAATTGTGACCGTTGAACCATAGGAAGTTTTCAGTTCTTTTGGCTTGTAGCAGGTGTTGTATTCACTTGCGAGCTCTTTTACAAAGGAAAGGACTCCTTCCTCGTCCACCACAAGATTTAAATCATCATCCACAGAAAGCCACTCGGAAATACGCTCTCCGTCTAACACTTCTTTTGCGACATCAAAATCATATGTGATTGTTGTTCCGACATAACTATTCATCTCGTCAATCACTGCCAGCAGCTTTTCATTGTCGTCTTCGATTTCAGGTTTCACATAGCAGTCAGCCTCGTCAAGATCAAGCTCATCTGCCAAAACCAAAATGGAATCCTCCACTGCTTTTTTGAATGTGTTCTTATCGATCGTTGTACCATAATCTGCCGGAACCAAAGAATATCCGTCCGCTGTATATGCGGAAACAGTTGCATCCACCGGCTCACGCTGTTCGGATGCCTGCATGCAGTTTAACTGATCGATCTGACTATCCAAAGCGTCCTCGTCAAATGTTACCACTTTTGCAAGTTCAAGATTGTCATGTTTAAACAGTGTCACCACCCATGCGAACCCATTCTGTCCATTCAAAAGTTCTTCCACTTCACCGTTGAATACCGGTGCGATCTGAATGGATTCTCCGGAAATGCTCTCGCTGCCGTCCTCACGCTCTGCCAGATTCAGCACATAGCTGTCGATTTCCTCTGTGATGAGCTGCTCAACTTTTTCCACTGATTTGCCACCGGCTTTAATTCCGTCAATGGTTGTTCCAAAGCAGAAATGACTCTGAAAAAAGATTCCAAACCCAACATAAACAACCGCGAGACATGCCACGACTGCACCGACAATCACGAAAATTTTCTTTTTTTCTTTTTTCATAATTCTTCCTCTCACTCTTTTGTAGCTTATTCAAAAAGACGTAGCGATATACGCCCTATTTTCAGCAAAACCATACTCTATTATAGGTAGAAAAAAGGCTTTGTCAATAAATTGTGACAATCGTAATATTTGCGTAATGAATTTGTTTCAATTCGTAACAATGCAGGTAAAAATTTCCTCCTGCATTTGTTTGTAGGGTTGCACAAAAACCAGCTATTTACCTTAAGAAATCTTTAAATATTCAATAATCTTTCTTAAAAAAGAGGAAAGGGAATTGTTTCCTAAAATTGCCTATGCTATAATCCCACAATGTAGGGAAAAGAAAATATTTTGACTTAAAAACCTGTTAGGAAGGTGATATTTTGAAGACCGATATGAAAAGCAGACTCAATGCTTTTATAGAAAAAAACAAACATGCATTTCTGCTTCTTTATTTTTGCATTTATTTTCCGTGGTTTCATCATTTAGAGCGGACTGTCACAACACATTTTCATGTGATACATACTGCATTAGATGATCTGATCCCATTCTGTGAATATTTTATTGTTCCTTACCTTTTATGGTTTGGATATGTTGCATGGGCTGTTGGATATTTTTATTTTAAAAATAAAGATGAATATTTCAAACTCTGTGCCATGCTTTTTACCGGAATGACCGTTTTCCTTGTGATTTCAACGATCTATCCAAATGGTCATTATTTAAGACCGGCTTACTTTGAGCATAACAATATTTTTATCCAGTTAGTCAAATGGCTGTACGCAACGGATACCCCGACGAATCTGTTTCCGAGTGTCCATGTGTTCAACTCCATTGCGGTCAATATTGCGGTGTGGCATAGTGATAATTTCAAAAAAAATAAAGCTGTCCGCTATAGTTCCGCAGTTTTAATGGTACTTATTATTTTATCCACAATGTTTTTAAAACAACACTCTGTTTTCGACGTTGTGACTGGAATGGTACTCGCAGTGTTTATGTATTCTGTTGTTTATACAACAAACTGGGCTGCTGTCACCGCTGCAAAACCGGTGCGCAAACCAAGACGAATTTAAAAATTACTGTAAAGTTAAAAGGACATAGTTCTTTCCTGTATTCAGGATAAGAACTATGTCCTTTTTGTTTTCCTATGTAATTACCACAGCTTCAATAACTGGATTCCTGTTTTCATAACTTTATACTTCACATCCTCAAGTTCTGCTGCAGCATTTTTCAGCTCCTTGCGGATTTCAATATGCTGCGGGCAATGCTTCTCACACTTTCCACAGGAAATACACTGGGATGCACTGCTCGTATCTTTTCGAAATGCAGTACACTGCAGGTAATCTCTTCTTCCCGATTTTTTTCCTTCGGAATACATCGCATTATAACAGCGGAATGTACCCGGAATATCCACTCCTTTTGGGCATGGCATGCAGTAACCACATCCTGTACATCCCACTTTTACATTTTTCTTAATCTCATCTTTTACCTTTTCGATCAGCTCCCGGTCGGATGGTGTGAGACATCCCACCAGTGACTCGCTGGCAGTTTTTACATTCTGTTCCACCATCTCCATGGAATTCATGCCGGAGAGCACACAGGTCACTTCCGGCTGGTTGTAAAGCCATTTCAACGCAAGTTCTGCCGGAGTGCGATGTTTTTCATCCCTGCGGAATAACTCTTTCGCAGATTCCGGGAGAAGGTTCACCAGACGTCCGCCACGAAGCGGCTCCATGATAATAACCGGAAGTCCTTTCCGGTTCGCATAACGCAGTCCTTCCACACCAGCCTGAGAATGTTCATCCATATAATTGTACTGGATCTGACAGAAATCCCAGTCGTAAGCATCTACTAACTGACAGAACATCGCGGAATTACCGTGATAGGAAAATCCGATCTGCCGAATCTGCCCGGACGCTTTCTTCTCCCTGATCCACTCTTCCATCCCCAGTTTTTTCAATTTCTCCCAGGTTGGAATGTCCGTCAGCATATGCATGAGGTAATAATCAATGTAATCGGTCTGCAGGCGGCGCAGTTCCTCCTGAAACATTTTTTCCACGCCATCGATCGACTTGATCAGATAATGCGGAAGCTTTGTGGCAAGGTTGATTTTCTCCCTGCAATGATTCCGGTGTAAAATTTCTCCCACTGCCACTTCATTTCCGGCATACACGTAGGCAGTGTCAAAATAATTGACCCCCGCCTCAATTGCCGCCATCACTTCTTTTTCTGCTTTGTCAAGGTCTGCGCTGTTCCCCTTTTTCGTAAAACGCATACAGCCGTAGCCCAGCGCAGAAATATCGTTTCCATATTTATCTTTCCGATATTGCATGCTGCTATCTCCTCTCGGTGTTTAATGCCTCCAGTTCTTCCATCCAGATTCGTGCAGACGCATCCGAAGGCATACGCAGATCTCCGCGCGGAGAGACAGCAACGCTTCCGACTTTTGGTCCATCCGGCAGGCAGGAACGTTTGAACTGCTGTGCAAAAAATCTGCGGTAAAAAGTTTTTAACCATTTCAAAATGGTTTCATCATCATAAGTTCCCGCAAAAGCAACTTTCGCCAGACGGTAAATCTTTGCCGGCGCATAGCCAAGACGAAGCATATGATACAGATAAAAATCATGTAATTCGTAAGGTCCGACCAAATCTTCGGTCTTCTGGGAAATCTTCCCATCCTCCGGCGGTAAAAGTTCCGGTGAAACCGGTGTATCCAAAACATCGAGAAGAACCGCTTCTAACGCTTCATCGCCACAGGTATCTGCGTAATACCGGACAAGATGGCGGACCAGTGTCTTTGGCACAGACGCATTCACCGCATACATGGACATATGATCTCCGTTGTAAGTCGCCCAGCCGAGTGCCAGCTCCGACAGATCGCCTGTGCCGATGACCATACCACCGGTCTTATTTGCAATGTCCATAAGAATCTGGGTTCTCTCACGTGCCTGTCCATTCTCGTAAGTCACATCGTGCACTTTCGGATCCTGTCCGATATCTCGGAAATGGATATTGACCGCATCCTTGATACTGACTTCCATAAAATCCGCATTGAGACATTGGATGAGGCTCACCGCATTATCGTAAGTACGATCCGTTGTTCCGAATCCCGGCATTGTCACAGCCTTAATATTTTTATGATCCATGCCGAGCAGATCAAATGCACGCACCGCCACAAGCAATGCCAGTGTAGAATCCAATCCACCGGAGATACCGATCACGGCAGATTTGCAGTGTGTGTGCTCCAGACGTTTTTTCAGTCCCATCGCCTGAATGGATAAAATCTCATCACAACGGCGCTGTCTGTCTGTCTTACTGCCCGGAACAAACGGCATTGGATCAATGTATCTGGTCAGTTCCGTCTCTTCTATTTTCAATGCAAATGGAATTTCCGTGTAACCGTCCATTCTGGTTTCAAATGTAGTCATTCTGCGGCGCTCTGCATTCAGACGCAGAACATCGATCTCCGAATAAACTGTTTCATTCGCAAAACGTTTCGCTTTCTTTAAAATCCTTCCATTTTCCGCAATGATATTATGCGCGGAATAGACGACATCCTGCGTGGATTCCCCATCTCCAGCACTCGCATAAATATAGCCGCACAGAAGCCTTGCAGACTGTCCGCCAACCAGCTCCTCGCGGTAAATGTCTTTTCCGGTCGTCTCATCCGATGCTGACAGATTGACAATGACATTTGCACCGTTTAACGCATGACGGATACTCGGTGGTTCCGGCGTCCAGAGATCCTCGCAGAGTTCCACACCGATTTTCAGTTCCGGCATGGTCTGGCAGGTAAATAATAACTTTTTACCCATTGGAACCACTTCTTCTCCAAGATTTACCTGCACCGTTTCATCCATTCCTCTTGTAAAATGTCTCGCCTCGTAAAATTCATTGTAATTTGGCAGATATGTTTTCGGCACAAAACCAAGCACTTTTCCATTGCTCACAGCGGCAGCCACATTATAAAGCTTTCCGTTGTATTCGAGTGGAAGTCCCACAAACACGATGCAGTCCAATGCAAAGGTAAACGCAGCGATCTCAAGGAGCGACTGTCTTGCTTCACGCAGCATTTTTTCCTGTAAAAACAGATCACTGCATGTATAACCCGTAATACAAAGTTCCGGGAGTACAATGATCTTTGCCCCTTCCTTCTCTGCCTTTTTAATCTCTGCGCAGATTAATGCGGTGTTCTCTTTTGTATCCGCAACTACAATTTTCGGGGTGACGGCTGCCACCTTGACAAATCCCTGTCTCACTACTTTCTCATCTCCTTCAGTTCGTCCACTTCAAAATGATATGCCTTGTTACAGAACTGGCATTTTACTTCAATCGCTTCACCATCGTTGATAATATCGTCTAAATCTTTTTTGCTCAAGGTTGAGATTGCACGGGAAACGCGCTCTTTGGAGCAGTCACACTGGAATGCTGCCGGAAGTGTATCCGTGATCTCAAGTCCAAAATCGCCCAGAATGATCTCTAAAATCTGCTCCGGTGTGTTCCCCTCTTCCAACATCTCAGTTACAGATGCGATCTCACTGATTTTTTTCTCCAATGCATCCACAACTTCATCCGGGGTAAACGGCATCAACTGAATAATAAATCCACCTGCCTGCTTTACAGAACCGTCCACATCTACTAAAACGCCCAGTCCTACTGCGGAAGGAACCTGTTCTGAAGTTGCAAAATAATAGGTTAAATCCTCTGCGATCTCTCCGGTCTGTAGTGCGATCTGTCCCACATAAGGCTCTTTTAATCCCATATCCTTGATGACGCTCATAACACCAAGCCCAAGTGCCCCGCCTACGTCTAATTTTCCCAATACATTCGGTGGCAGTTCCACATCTGCCACTCTCGGAAATCCCTTGACATGTCCTGCGGAATCCGCTGTCACGGTCAGTCCCTGCGCCGGTCCCTGACACTGGATCTGTACTGTGAGAAGATCCTTCTCACCCTTCATCATGGTTCCCATCATGGCCGCACCAGATAATAATCTACCCAGAGCTGCTGTGATCACCGGACTTGTGTTATGGTCTTTTCTTGCCTCTTCCACAATGTTTTTGGATGTGATTGCAAATGCGCGGATGGAATGATCTGCCGCAGTTGCTCTTACAATATAATCGTTCATGTTTTTCCTCTTTTCCTGTTATTTTATATTAGGCAATTGCGAAACCCCTCATAATCTTCTTTCAATTGTTCAAAATTAACAAAAACATTCAAGACACGCTCTCGCTACGTGTCGCTCGCAGCGGTACTAAGAAGCCAGGCACAACTTACCGTTGTACCAGCCTTCTAAGTACCAATCGAACTTGTTCGATTTTGGCTCACCCAGTGTCTTTCATGTCTTTTGTCAATTTTTCACAATTCAATTTAGGTTTTTATGGGTTTCGCAATTACCTATGTTATTCTATATTTTCTGTTATATCATGTGCAAAGGCTGCACATGATCGACATTCGCCGTTCGCCGAATGCATAAATGCATTCTTCTCACTTGCGCTCATTATATCATATTCCTTAAATCCGCTTCGGTCTTGCAATGATATACATGCGCTCACTCTCTGCCGTCACCGGATCATGGGTAAACGCGTCATACGCTGCCACAAACTCCATGCCTGCCTGCAAAAGCAGCTCTTTCACCTGCTCTAATTCGTAGGCTTTCTGATAATGAAGTTCCTCGTATTTCCGATAGAGGTCACTTTCCTCCCGGATAAAAAGCGTCAGGTCATACTCATTGACCATCTCATCCTCATAAAAATAGTTTTCCCAGATGAAACTGCTCTCTTCCCGGTTTTCACTGATGGTGCATTCTCCCATCAGATCCCGGTATTTATGCACGGTGTTCAGATCAAAAATAAACACGCCGTCCTCTGCAAGATATTCTTTGACCAGCCCAAATACTTTTTTCAGATCTTCCGGTTCCAAAATATAGTTCATCGAATCGCAGACACTTACAATGGCCCGGATATTTCCAAACAATTCCAGCTCCCGCATATCCTGAAGAAGATATAAAATATCATTCCGCTCTTCTTCCTCCTGGCGCTCTCCTGCGATCTCTAACATTTCGGCAGAATTGTCCACTCCCACCATATCATAGCCTGCATCTGCCAAAAGCCTTGTCATTTTTCCAGTACCACAGCCGAGTTCCACCACGGTGCCATCTGTCACCTGATACTCCTTTAACAGACTGATAAGATATCTGCTCCACTCCTCATAAGGTACATTATCCATAAAAAGATCATATACCTGTGCAAAACTGCTGTATGCTTCCAATGTTTTCTCTCCTTGATTATTTTTTCACGAACCCTTATACTACAAGTAGTATTTTAAAGTGAGGTTTTTTATGCCCGAGAATTACGACCATTATATCACAAAAAACATAAAAGCATTATATAAACGGCGACTTTTTTCACCAATTGTATATCTGATCATTGTGATCGTCCTATGGCATGTATTTTCACTGACGGATCTTTTATTTCCGGTGCATCTGACGGATGATGTCCCACTGGAATCCGCCTACCGCAATGACGCTGCCAACATGCATACCACACTGACAGATTTAAAATTCACCGGATACACCAGAAGCAACTTTGCCGGGACTTCCGGTTATTATTATTACACAATCCGGAATGATGAATGTATCATCGTACTGCTTTCTCCTTCTACCTGTGAAGAAGGGCTTCCTTCCATTGATGAAGTAAAATTGACGGGAAAAATCAAAAAGTCCTCTGAATCTTTCCATGCACTTTTAAAAAATATGGCAGAAGATTTAAGCTGGACAGAAAGCGGTATTCAGAGTAAGGTATCCGGATATTATATCAGTGAACCGGATTACAATCGTACCATAAATACGATTCTTTTTACAGTCATATTTGGCACAGGTATTTATGCGATTCTTTGTCTTGTGCTTTATATTCTGTTTATTTTCTTTCCGGTACTCTCGCCGTGCTGTCAGGATCTCGCCCTGTTTGGCAATCCGAAGAAGCTGCTAGAGCAGGCGGAAGAAGAACTTGCAACACTTCCTCAGTTAGCAACCGAGGATATGTTTATCACAGAACATTATTTTATTGAAACCTCTATTTATGGAAATGCGATCATCCCGATCGACCAGATTATATGGATTTATAAGTACTCCACTCTCCATAAGTTTTTCTGGTATCATTTCAGTATTTCCTATACACTGCATATCAGCGCCAACAGGCATTTGTATATCCAGTGCCCGAAGAATATAAAATCTGACATTGATGGTATCATGGATTACCTTGCGGAGGCAAATCATAACATTCTGGTCGGATTCAATGAGAAAAACCGGTTGGAAGTACAGAAAATACAGGGAACGCCGATGAACTTTGAGAAATTTATCGCCTTCCTAAAAAAGCGGATTTGATGTCAACCGGAGTTTAACTAGCGTAGTGTTGCAGATTCTGCGGTGCTTTTATAGGGTGTGAAGGGCAAATATAAGCGCCCTCTCGCAAGTCGTGATTTTATAAGTTTATGAAAAGAAAAACGGTACAGACGAAATATGATGTTCCTGTTCGCCGGGCATTCCGATAAGCCTCTAAAGAGTCTTATCTCCATGGCTCACAAAGGAAATCATATTTGTCTGTACCGTTTTTCTTTCATTTACATTATGGATGACTTGTGAGAGGACGCTTATACATGCCCGATCAACGTCATGAAGCGCACCACAAAATCTGCCATTTACGTTATGGAACTCCGGTTATGGAATGAGTGCCTATAAAGGAGGTGTCGACTAAATGCAGTCATTCTCAATGCCTTGCGATTCGCCAATGATAAAGGGCACACCTCCCGGATCTTAAGCTTTGATTACTGCCGCTTGCAACATGGATTGACGAATTTTCACAACCTGGATATTGCATGCTGCACATTCTTGGCTTAATAAAAAATAGAACTGATTTGTTTTCAGGATTTTGGGAGCGGCCGGTTCTTAGAAAGCAGACATTGCGATTTCAAAAGACAATGTAATTGGATTTTGAAATCACGATGGATGCTTTCTTAGTACCGTTGCCAGCGACAACAAGCGGAAGCGCTCCTGAAAACAAACAGTTCTATTTTTTATGTTTATAAATACTTTATAGGCATGCAATTAACATAACCTACGAAAATCCGTAACACCACCTACAAGCGGCAGTTCAAAACCTAAACTCCGGTTTATCAGAAATCCACCTCGGTATCATAGTAGCAGCATTTCAGCAGCTTCTCCATCTCTTCCTGACTCGGCTGTCTAGGATTGGAACCGGTACATGCATCTAAAATCGCATTGGCAGCGATCTCCGGCAGTCTCTCTAAGAACACCTCTTCTGGAACAAAGCCCTGCTCTGCCGGATAGCTGTCTGCACCGTAATTTTTGATGCAGTGTGGAATCTTAAGGTCATCATTCATCTTGCGCAAGTATGCAATGAGTAACGCAACTTTCTCATCTAAGCTGTCACCGCCAAGTCCCATAAAATCAGCAATATCGCCGTAACGTTTCTTTGCTGTCTCATCTTTTGCATTGAATGCGATAACTTTTGGCAGATACATGGCGTTTGCAGCTCCGTGGATAATATGAGCACCATAATCTGCAAATGCAGCTCCTGTCTTATGTGCCATGGAATGAACGATACCAAGCAGAGCGTTGGAGAATGCCATTCCTGCAAGACACTGCGCATTGTGCATGGAATCTCTCTTAGCCATATCTCCGTTGTAGGAATCAACCAGATCATTCTGGATCATTTTGATCGCATGTAACGCCAGTGGATCGGTAAAGTCACAGTTAGCGGTAGAAACATATGCCTCGATCGCATGTGTCATAGCATCCATTCCAGTATGTGCAACTAATTTCTGTGGCATTGTCTCTGCAAGATCCGGATCAACGATTGCCACATCCGGTGTGATCTCAAAATCTGCGATCGGATATTTGATACCTTTTTCATAATCGGTAATAATTGAAAATGCTGTCACCTCTGTCGCTGTTCCTGATGTGGAAGAGATTGCACAGAAATGAGCTTTATTTCTAAGCGCCGGGATGCCAAATACTTTACACATGTCCTCGAACGTGATATCCGGGTACTCGTATTTGATCCACATCGCTTTTGCTGCATCGATCGGGGATCCGCCGCCCATCGCAATGATCCAGTCCGGTTCAAATTCCATCATTGCTTTTGCACCTTTCATCACGGTTTCCACAGAAGGATCCGGTTCGATGCCTTCAAACAACTGAACTTCCATTCCGGCTTCTTTCAGGTACTGTTCTGCTCTGTCGAGGAATCCGAACCGCTTCATAGAACCGCCGCCAACACAGATCATTGCCTTTTTTCCTTTGAATGTCTTTAATGCCTCCAGAGCACCTTTTCCATGGTATAAATCTCTTGGTAACGTAAATCTTGCCATTGTAAAAACCCTCCTATAAAATATGTATGTGCCTGTTTTGATTGTTATATTTTTAACAATCAGACCACCTGTATTACCTCGTGATCACATCACTTGTGCTTATTATACCATACACCTTATTTTATAAAAGGGTTTTTATACATTATTCACAAATTATTTCATGTATTTTTTGACAAACAAATTTCTAATACAATTTTAATCCACTGCGCACCGGTTCACTTGTCAGATCCACACCCAGCTTCTTAAAAATTTTAATATCCACTTCAGAGAGCATTACGGAAGTGTGCACCTGGCATCCCCGAAGTGCCGGAAGCTGCTCTAATGCTTTCTTTGCGTTTTCATTGGTCACCGCAGCGAGCGAAAGGGCGATCAATACCTCATCGGTATGAAGTCTTGGATTCTTTCCACCGAGGAAACGGACTTTCAGATCCTGGATCGGTTCGATCGCTTCCGGGCGGATGAGTTTCTCATCATGCTCAATGCCAGCCAGATATTTTAACGCATTCAGGAGCAATGCTGCAGACGCACCGAGAAAATCTGATGTCTTGGACGTAATGATACAGCCATCGGAAAGTTCGATTGCTGCAGTTGGAACGCCAAGTTCCTCTGCACGTTTTTTTGCGGCGACTGTGACATGTCTGTCGTCCGTTGTGATCTTTGCCTGTTTCATCAGAAGTTCAATCTTGTAAACTTCATTTTCCGTCGCTTCCTCTTTGACCAGTTTGTTTACCGCTGTGTAATAACGTCTTATGATCTCCATTTTGGAGGCTTCACAGCATGCCTCGTCATCGATGATACAGTTTCCGGCCATGTTGACACCCATATCAGTCGGTGATTTATAATAAGTATTTTCTCCATAAATCCCTTCAAAAATAGCGTTCAAAACCGGGAAGATCTCAATGTCACGGTTGTAGTTGACCGTCGTTTTTCCATAAGCTTCCAGATGGAACGGGTCGATCATGTTCACGTCATTCAAGTCTGCGGTAGCCGCCTCATAAGCTAAGTTTACCGGATGTTTTAATGGAAGATTCCAGATTGGGAATGTCTCAAATTTTGCATATCCGGCTTTTGTTCCACGGATATTCTCATGATAAAGCTGAGAGAGGCAGGTTGCCATTTTTCCACTTCCAGGTCCCGGCGCGGTGATGACGACTAATGGTCTGGTCGTCTCGATATAGTCATTCTTGCCGAATCCGTTCTCACTGACGATCAGCGGAATGTTTGCCGGATAGCCCTCGATCTTATAATGCTGATATACTTTAATGCCTCTTTTTTCCAGTTTTTCACGGAACTGTACGGCACCGCTCTGTCCTGCAAACTGCGTGATGACAACGCTTCCCACATACAGACCCTTTTTCTCAAACTCTCCGATCAGCCGGACAACATCCACATCATAAGTAATTCCAAGATCCCCGCGGACTTTGTTCTTCTCAATATCTGCCGCACTGATCACGATCACGATCTCTGCCACATCCGCAAGCTGCATAAGCATCTGGAGTTTACTGTCCGGTGCAAATCCCGGCAATACTCTGGATGCATGATAATCGTCAAATAATTTTCCGCCAAATTCCAGATAAAGCTTGTCCCCAAATTGGTTGATCCGCTCTTTGATGTGCTCCGACTGAATTTTTAAGTACCTGTCATTGTCAAATCCTATTCTCATCCCTGATATCCCCTTATTTTTCATTCACTTTTTTATTTACAAACATAAAGAATATTATACAATAAAACCGGCACAAAATATACTCGAAATTTTCAATTTCCATCACAAATTTTAACGTAACATTTGAGAATTATTTTTGCAGATTTCATAAATAAGGCTGACCCTTTCCGGATCAGCCTTATCATTAAATTCCCAATAACTGTTTTTTCTTCGCTGTAAATTCTTCTTCTGTGATGACTCCTGCATCCAAAAGACCTTTGTACTTCTGCAGCTGTTCGATCGTATCGCTCTCAGAAGATTGCTTCTGCTCTTCCAAAGATCCGGTCTCCTGCTTTGCAGCCTGTTTTTTCTCCCCCGCTGTCATCTCTTTGACATTCGGATTCATCAGGTGTGCCAGATTGAGCGCCAGCGTGTGCAGACTCTCTGTTTTATCCTCATAGCAGCTCAAAAACGCCTCGACACTTGGACTGTCACTGTCAAAGGAAACTCCTGTCCAATCCCACATAATGTTATCCCAGTAAGGATGGTCAAACGTCAGCTCCACATGGAAGGTATCTGCCGGAGAAGCCACGTCAAAAGATGGTCTTGGATGATACTCATGATAATGGTTATCATCTTTGTCATTTTCCTCATGCATCCGCTCCAGCCGCTCAAACATTTCATATTCCCTCATCTGCATCTGAAACTGTGCGATCTGCGGCTCCAGCTGCTTTACTTTTTCCGGAACTTTACTGTCGTAATGCTTTAATTCCTGATGATTTCCCTCAAATAAAACCCGGCTGTCCTCTAAAATACGGAAAGACTTTAAATTGTCCGCCTGAAATGCGAGTGAATCTTTGTCACAGTTCACACGGAAAAGTCCATGGAAAATATCTAATACCAGATCTCCACCAAACAGTCCAAAATTAAACGAATAGTTTTCCTCGAACTGATCTCTCAATGCCTGATTATCTTCGTAAAACTGAATGTACTGCTTAAAATCATCGATGGTCATCCGATCTGTCCTGCCTTTTGGCAGATAGATTTTTTTATCGCATTCCTTACAGATCGGTGTGTCCTGTATTTTTGTTGCAAGCAGCCGCGGTGTCGGATTCCCGCAGACCGGACATAATTTTTTATTATTACTGAATAATCCCATATTAATCCCCTTTCTGTGACAGATATTCTCTTTTATGAAAGCCAAGAATACCTGCAATTACATTTGTAGGAAACATACCAAGCGCACTGTTTAACTTTGTCACTGAATCGTTGTAGATCAAACGGCTGGTATATACCATGCGCCCATAACATTCCACCGCATCCATACATTTGGTATAGTTTTTATCTGCGCAGAGCAGTGGATTGCGTTCTGCTGCCAGACGGATGCTTTTTACGGTTTCCTCTATCACCTGCTCCTGCTCTGATACCTCCTCAGGTGCGGAGCGAGCAGTGATCACACTTCGTCTGGCTGCTGCACGCTCCATCAGCGGCTGTATGTCATCTGCTGCATATCCTTTCATAAGATCAAGCACTGCAAATAGTGCATCAAAACGTGAGGAAATCTGCACTCCGATCTGATTCATGGCATTTTGTATATTTCCGTCCATCACCGCAAACTTCCGCTGCACGGAGATGATCCAGAGAACAAGTAAAAGCAGGATCAAACCAATAATGACCAAGATTTCCATACCTAACATTTTTTCTTCTTAATCCTCCCTTCTTTTGTGTGCTTATTTTGGCTTTCTCCTTTGTCTGAATCTACCATACACGATTTTTCCCAAAAAATGGACGTACTGTCATGAATCGACCGTAAAATGTATTGAATCGACCATGTCCCTTCTTACTATTCATGTAGTTTATTCTATCAAAGAAAAAACAGACCGTCATAAGACAGCCTGCTCTCCATTAAACGCATATTCCATATATGTATTTTTGATTTCCGAACATTTTCCATGCGGAATTGGGATTTCCGCATCATTTACCATTTTGATGGAACGGCTGGAAATATTCTGGATATACTCCATATTCACAAGGAAGGATCGGTGGGGACGGAAAAAATTGCTGTACTGCATCAGCTGTCCTGCCAGATCATCCAGACTCCCTGCGCTTTCCAGAACTGCTCCGTCTTCCAGATGAAATAAAAGTTTTCGTCCCAGCACCTCGCAGTATTCCAGCTGCTGCAGATCGATCCTCGTAATACCGTCTTTACTGCGCAGGATCAGACTGTTCTTCTTTTTCTTCTCACACTCCGCCAGCACCGCATCCATCAGCCGGAAAAAGCTTTCCTCCCAGATCGGTTTCAATTGGTAAAAATAAGCTCCAACCGAATAAGATTCCACCGCAAACTCCGGGGATGAGGTCAGAAAAATAATTTTCATATTCGTGTCATACTGCCGGATCTCTTTTGCCACATCCATGCCATTCTGCCCCGGCATCACGACATCGAGAAATAATATATCCGGTCTTATGCCCTTCTCAATCTCCGTCAGCAGTTCAAACGGACTCTAGAATGCCGCATAGGTAATATCCTCATTCCGCTCTACCCGGTAGCGGTCTAATAATTCGTTCATCTGATGAAGCACTTCCATATCATCATCACAAAACGCGATCTTTATCATAAAATTTTCTTTTCTCCTGCGTAATTATAATATTTCCATACCTCTTGTGATCCATTTTACTGTCACAGGAAGCCTGCAAAATGTTTTTTCTACATATTATTATACTTCACAGAAGGGAAAATGAAAAGCCAATGTCCGCTACCTCCGCAGATCCTCAAATGCTCCATACACATCCAGCGTTCCATACCCCCACGACGGATTCGGATAACTCCTGTCATCCGCCCGGTCTGCGCCGCGGATCAGCATATTTTTGATATCCGCAGAGGACATGAAAATCTGATTTCTTTTTACCAGTCCCCATTCCATGATCTGCGCACATGCCCCGGCTGTGATCGCTGCCGCCGCACTCGTCCCGGTCATGGTCACAAAGCGGTTCCGCAGTCCCGGTCCATACACATTCACCGCCGGGGCACAGAAATCCGGCTTTACCTCACCGGAAAGTGTAAATCCCCTGCCCGAGTCCAGATACAGACCGCCATTTGCCACATTGTAGCCGCCCGTGCTTATGACCTGCCCTGCGTTACCCGGCACGGTGATCGTATGATTCGGATTTGACCGCAGGAAAAAAACATTTCCACTCGTAAAATTCCGCATGGGAAGCCACATATTGTAATCCCCTGTCACAATGCTCTGCGGATACACGTTGATCGTCCAGATTCCCTGCGCTGCATTTGAAAAACGTAAATAAATAAGCTGGTTTCCCTGCCGTCTGCCCGTCAGCCGGTAGTCGATGCTGACTCTTGTCTGCTCGAAAATAAAGACAAACTCCTGTCTTCCACCGCTCCGATAAGGCACTTTTGGCAGCACTTCCCCGGTGGGCGAACTGACCGATACCGCATAAAGCTCCGGCGCATTTGCCCACATCTCAATGAAAAAGCCCGGCATATTTTCCTCCACCGAGACTTCCACCGATTCGTACTCCATGTCCGGCTGTATTTTTCCAAGAAAATGATGTCTTGCATTCGCCTCGTTTCCTACCGCTGCCACACTGCATCTTTTCCGCCTTCTGGATACAATATCCAGATAAGTTGCCAGTTGTCCGTCCTTGCCACGGTTTCCCATGTTGCTTCCTAGTGCAATGCAGATCACAAGCGGCATATCCCGCTCCTTTGCCAGCCGGTCCAGATAGCTGACTGCCATCATGATATCATTCTCCTGATACGCCGGAACAGAATCCGGGATAAAATAAAATTCCCGCAGATAAGTTTTTGCCTCTTTCAGTTTTACGACTGCGATCTCGGAAAACGGCGCCGCCCCGATAAAATTATCTTCCACATCCTCGCTTCCACATGCCACCCCGGCCACAAAGGTTCCATGTCCATTGATATCCATGGACGGAACGGTTTCCAGCGGATTTTCTGTCCGGAGTGCGGCATTGATCTGCTCTGTCTTATACTCGGAACCATATGCGATCCCCTCCGGCTTTGTTCCATCCCGGATCGTCTGATCCCAGATGCGGTAAATCCTTGTTGTCCCATCAGAATACTGAAATACCGGATTGCGGTAATCGATCCCGGTATCGATAAATCCGATCATCACGCCCTGCCCTTTCAGTGCGAGCGCCGGCTGCTGCTGTAATTTTAATATCCCCGAAACCTCAAGCGCCGTCTCATCCAGAAGTCCATAGCATTTTGGAACAGAAGCATAGGAATCCGCCGGAAAATCAAATATCTGGAAAAAACTCCTCGGATAAAAATAAATATCGTTTTCCTCCTCGATCCGCTGGATACAATCACTTTGAAGGTCAATCACATCCAAAACGTCTTTCGATATGATAAAATCCACATAATCATTGGAATAAATCTTTTCTTCACAGTCAGACATAAAAAACTCCGCACACCTATCTTTACAATAAATGCCGGAGTTTTGTCTTTTATTCCTTTAAATTGCAGACTTCTCTTCGATCGCAGCACAGCCGCGCATCGTAATGAGCGGACCGCCCTTTTTCTCTACATAATCTTTTGTGATCGTCACCATGCCGATATTGTCATCCTTCGGGATCTCATACATGATATCTAACATAAAATCTTCGATAATAGAGCGGAGTGCACGCGCTCCTACCTTTTTCTCTTTTGCTTCCTTTGCGATAGAATGAAGCGCATCCTCGTCAAATACAAGCTTTACCTCATCCATGGCAAGCAGCTTCTCATACTGCCTGATGATCGCATTCTTCGGCTCTTTTAAAATACGCACGAGCATATCTTCCGTCAGCGCCTCCAATGTGAACATGACCGGCAGACGTCCTAAAAATTCCGGGATCATACCAAATTTGCGCACATCTTCTGTCGTCACTTTTGCAAGCAGGTTCTCGTCATTGTCATATTTGTCCTTCAGGTCTGCCTTAAATCCAATGGAAGCTTCCTTGTTCAGACGCTCCTTAATGATATCTTCCAGATCCGGGAACGCTCCTCCGCATATAAAAAGAATGTTCTTCGTGTTGACCATCGTCATCGGAACCATCGCATTTTTACTGCTTGCCCCTACCGGCACTTCCACTTCCGCACCCTCTAACAGCTTTAACATTCCCTGCTGGACAGATTCTCCGCTGACATCGCGCTGGTTTGTGTTGCGCTTCTTTGCGATCTTATCGATCTCATCGATAAAGATGATGCCGTGCTCTGCGCGCTCCACATCATTGTCAGCAGCCGCTAACAGTTTACTGACTACACTCTCGATATCGTCACCGATATAACCGGCTTCTGTCAGGGAAGTTGCGTCCGTGATGGCAAGCGGCACATCTAATAATCTTGCCAGTGTCTTGACCAGATAAGTCTTACCACTTCCGGTCGGTCCAATCATGAGCATGTTGGATTTTTCGATCTCCACACCGTCCTGCACATCAGAAGCAATTCTCTTGTAATGATTGTAAACTGCTACGGACATGACTTTTTTGGCATGTTCCTGTCCGACCACATACTCATCCAGTGACGCTTTGATCTTATGTGGTGCCGGGATCGCATGAATATCGATCTCCGGCTTTCTCTCCTCTTTTGGTTTCTTTTTCTTGATCTTCTGGCTGTTTGGCATACCGCCCATCATATTTTGCAGATCAGAGAGATTGATCATGCTGATATTAGGCATCTTATCCAGATTCATATTATTAAAACTTCCCATGTTCATCATATCGCCCATTGGGAATCCGGTACCATTCATGCTATCGAAAGTTCTCTGCATACAGTCATGACAGATGGAAATGCTATTTGGAATCTTGATCATTTTTCCTGCAATATGTTCTGGTCTGTGACAGATGTAGCAGATTTCCTCGTACTCATCATCCTTCTTCTCGTCACTTTTTTCTTCTGTAGTACCTGTTACCACTTCTGCACTCTCTGCATCCGTTGTATGTAAATTATTATCAGAGGCTGTCGGTTCTTTGTTCTCTTCTCCGTCGATTACCTCTCTGAAATCATTATCTGACATTGAAATCTCCTTAATATCCCTGAAATTGCTTTCTGTTTTCATCGCCTCAAAAAATGCGATGGGTTTATTATAATTCAAATAAAAATGAATCACAACTAATTTGGCAAGATTTCATTTTTATTTAAGATATTTTCTTTGAAAAACATACTAATATTTGACCTTCCTGATTTTATGGGTTAGAATACAGCTACACACAAAAAAACTTTCGGAAAGGTGACTCATGTATACAAAAGAAACCTCTTTTAGCAGACGAATGAAACAGGCAGAACAGCATGCTGCCTCACTGCTGCAGCAAATTCTGATCTTCGTTTTGATTTTCCTTGTCATTTTTATGATGGTGCAGATCCAGAATCTACATGGAACTGCCCACGTGGTAAACTATGCCGGTCTTGTGCGCGGAGCCACGCAGCGTGAAGTCAAGCTTGAGATTACCGGAACTGCAAATGACATGCAGATCGAGTATCTGGATAAAATTTTGTCCGGTTTAAAATATGAAGATGGAAATTATAATCTGGTAAGCCTGAAAGATCCTGCTTACCAGCAGTGTCTGGACAATCAGATTGAATATTGAGAACTACTGAAAGAAGAGATTTATACTGTTCGTGAAAAGGGCTATAAAAACACCAATATTGTCTCAATGAGTGAAACTTATTTTGAATATGCCGACGAGACGGTGACTGCTGCCGAACAGTACTCGGAAAAGATTGCCGCACGTATCCGGCTGACCGAGATTATTTCTGCGCTTGATATACTATTGTTAATCTTTTTGATCGTCCAGCAGCAGATCCAGCACATTAAGGCCGTCAGGGAAAATCATATTTTATCCAAGAAAGCCTACCTGGATGTGCACACCGGACTTCCAAACAAAAGCCGCTGTGAAGACCTTTTGAACTCTTCCGGTTTTATCACTGAGCCGCTGTGTTTTGTTATGTTCGACTTAAATAATTTAAAAGAAGTGAACGATACCCTTGGACACGCTGCCGGGGATTCGATGATTGCCAATTTTGCCCACATTTTAAGAAAGGTAGTTCCTGAAAAAGATTTTGTCGGCAGATACGGCGGTGACGAATTTATCGCTATTTTGTATGACACCACCTCCGGGCAAGCAGACGAACTATTGGAAAAACTACATGCTACGATCAAACAGTATCATTCCAGCAATATGCCGGATGCGATCAGTTACGCCTATGGTTACAGCTACTCCATGAATTACAAAGATTGTACGCTCCGCAATCTGCTTGACAAAGCAGACCATGAAATGTATCTGAATAAACAGGCACAAAAAAAGAAACGATAAGCCGTTTCTTTTTTTGTATTTCTCTATCATTTACGGATTTGCAGTTCCATTTCCGGCATTCCCACCGGTTCCGTTGGTATTCTCTGCATCTCCGCCGGTTGCATCGTTTGTGAGATCATTCACACCATTTTCCACACCATCGATCACATCTTTGCCGGCATCGCCAACACCGTCCACCACATCCTCGATCACGTTGCCGTTTTCATCCACACGGTTGTTATCCTTGTCCTTATCCTCTGTGGTGTCAATATTATTTTTGTCATTGCCTGTGGTAGTGTCCGCATTGTTATTCAGACGGTTTTCCGTGCTTGTGTTTGTACCGTTTGTGCCATTATTTTTATCGTTTGCATTGTTATTTCCGCAGCCTGCGACAGCACTCAACGATAACATAAGCATCATTCCAGCCAAAAGTAATTTCCACTTTCTCATAGTCATTTCTCCTTTTCTTTTACAGAGTATATCTTCTCTGTTCTTCAAAAATAGTATGACCATCGATTTTTTTCTTATACATATTCTGTAAAAAAATTTAATTTTGTGGATAATACCCCAGTTCTCTTGATAATTCTTCCTGTACTTTTTTCACATCCACGGCAAGTTCTTCCACGCGCTCTCTCGTCATACGGCTGACCGGTCCGGAAATGCTGAATGCATATTTCACTTCCTTGCTGTAACCATGCAGGCAGGCAGCGATACATCGCACGCCCTCCTCGTTCTCCTCGTCGTCTAACGCATAACCGTTCTTACGGACTTCCTCTAACACCTGCATCATCTCGTCAATGTCAGTGATCGTCTTATCCGTTTTCTTCTCGATAATGCTCTCGTTCCAGATCTGTTTTACTTCTTTCTCCGGAAGCGTTGCCATGATTGCCTTGCCCACGCCGGAACAATACATCGGATGCACCATGCCGACGTGTGATACCATGCGGATCGTGCCAACTTTTGCTTCTATTTTATAGATGTACAAAATGTTGTTGCCTTCCCGCTGTACAAGATGCACTGCCTCCCCACTGATATCGGACAGGCGCTCCATATAAGGTTTTGCGATCTGTAAAATGTCGGTACGCTCTAAGATTTTTCCCGCCATGCTCACGATTTTGTAAGAAAGCATGTATTTCTGCGTTGTCTCGTCCTGTTTTGCATACCCCATATAGATCAAGGACATTAATAAGCGGTGGACCGTACTTTTGTGAAGTCCGAGTTCTGTGCTGATCTCCATTAACCCCATCTCGCCATGCTCTGCTAACATCTCAAGCACCTGGAAAATTCGTTCTGCAGACTGCACCGGATTTTTTGTTTCTTTTTCTTCTGCCATCGTAGGTGTCCCTTTCTTCCTGTTCACAATATAATTCTGTAAAACCAAAAAAAAACTCTGGATTTACCTATATGTTTCATATTTCAGATTCTCGTTTCATATTGTGGAACTTTCTTTTTTCTCATATTAACAGCTACTATTAGAAATGTCAAGGGAATTGAGTTGGAACTATTGACATCCGTTTTTCTGATGTTATAATAAAACCGTACCGTTTTATGGAACATTGTTTCGTATAATGGAACTTTATATAAGAACACAATCATCCAAAACATGGATGAGAAAATAAGAATGATAAGGAGAATCATCATGAACAAAGTATTAGAAGAGATTTCCAAAATTGGTATTGTACCTGTTATCGCCCTGGATCACGTAGAGGACGCTGCTCCTTTAGCAAAAGCATTATGTGACGGAGGACTTCCTTGTGCAGAGGTTACATTCCGTACTGCTGCCGCTGAGGAATCTATCCGTATTATGGCTGAGCAGTTCCCGGAAATGTTAGTAGGTGCCGGAACCGTTCTTACTACAGAGCAGGTTGACCGCGCTGTAAACGCCGGAGCAAAATTCATTGTAAGTCCTGGCTTAAATCCAAAAGTAGTGAAATACTGTGTAGAAAAAGGAATTCCGGTTACTCCTGGATGCTCTAACCCAAGTGACGTTGAAGTTGCTATTGAACTTGGTCTTGATGTTGTAAAATTCTTCCCTGCAGAGGCAGCCGGCGGATTAAACATGATCAAATCCATGGCAGCTCCTTATGTAAATATGAAATTCATGCCAACCGGCGGAATCAATGCGAAAAACCTTACAAATTACCTTGATTTCAACAAAATCATCGCATGTGGCGGTTCCTGGATGGTAAGCAAAGACCTTGTTGCTGCAAAAGACTGGGCTGGTATCACAGCACTCACAAAAGAAGCAGTTTCTACCATGTTAGGTTTCAAACTTCTTCACGTTGGTGTAAACAATGCATCTGAGGAAGCTGCTGCTTCTGATTCTGCAAAATTCGCTACATTACTTGGACAGGATGTAAAAGTTGGAAACAGCTCTATGTTTGTTGGTTCTCTTATCGAAATGATGAAAAATCCAGGACGTGGAACCTGTGGTCATATCGCAATCCAGACAAACTATCTTGCACGTGCAATGTACCACTTAGAGAAACGTGGTTTTGTATTCGATGAGTCTTCTTTCAAATATGATGCAAAAGGAAATATCACAGTTGCTTATTTAAAAGATGAAATCGCCGGTTTCGCTGTACATTTCAACCAGAAATAAGACAGGAGACAGATTATGACAGATCAGAATTGTGCTTATTGTATGGAAGGTGACTTAGTTGCCCAGTTTGGCATTAAAATCTGTGAACTTCCATCCTCCAAAGTTTATTTATTTAAAGAACAAAGCCATAAAGGACGTGTGATCGTTGCCCATAAGAAACACGTCAGTGAGATTGTAGAGTTGACTGCCGAAGAACGTGCTGCTTACATGGAAGATATCAACCATGTAGCAGAGGCTCTTCACAAGGCATTCCATCCTCAGAAGATCAACTATGGTGCCTACGGTGACACCGGACATCATCTTCACTTCCATCTTGTACCAAAATACACAGATGGCTATGAATGGGGTGGTGTTTTTGCCATGAATCCGGGTGAAAAATTCCTGTCAGATGCAGAATATGCTTCCCTGATTGAAGAAATCCGCAAGTATTTATAACCAGAGTTTAACTTATGAACTGCCGCTTGCAGGTGGTGTTACGGATTTCCAGAGCTACTGTATTGCATGCATAACAACTTTATAAAATAAAAAATAGAACTGTT
>ERZ856578.2427-NODE-2427-length-30681-cov-5.127957_pt1 | contig 30681 bp, 31 predicted proteins | sample MGYA00514384_ERZ856578 | MGnify/ENA primary metagenome ERZ856578 (study PRJEB29103, sample SAMN06111958) | human gut metagenome | biome: human gut; feature: ankylosing spondylitis patient; material: healthy_person | host: Homo sapiens | place: China:Hangzhou... | reverse complement strand
AAAAGGAGTTTTTTTCGTCTACTCTCCGCTTAAGCTTTTTGGAACCACTCGCCTAGCGAGTGGTTTTCGGGCTACAACGAGGGGCCGCTGAGGACAGCGGCCCCTACAATTCGCCTTCAAATTTAAACGGATACACATGACAGACTTTCCCCATTTCCGCCCCTTGATGTGCAAAGATGGGGTCGGCTACGCCGTATACCTGCCAGCCCGCTTTCCGGGCGGCGGCGCAGGCCAGGGGGGAGTCGTCGAAGAGCACACAGTCCCCGTTCGGGACCCCGCATTGCTCTGCCGCCCGGCGGTAGAGGACGGGGTCCCGTTTTTCCAGCCCCAGCTCCGAGGCCGTCAGGATGTGGGAAAAACAGTCCGTCAGGCCGTGGTGGGCCAGGGCGGCCCGGCACAGCTCCGGCATACAGGAGGACAGCAGGGCGCACCGCTCCCCCCGCTGGACCGCCCGGCGGACATACTCCCCCGCCCCCGGCTTCAGGGGCAGCTGGTGGGAATAGGCCTCCAGAGCCATGTCCAGCCACGCCCGGCAGATCTCCTCCTCCGGCATGTCCAGGCCGAACCGCCGCCGGGTGTAGGCCGCCGCGTCGGGGAAGGAGTGGTGGGTCACATATTCCGTATAGTCCTCGGGCACGGGGGATATCCCGTGCCGGGCCAGAAAGTCCCGGTCGATGTCCAGCCAGATGCCGTTGGAGTCCAGCAGGGTGCCGTCTAAGTCAAAAAAGTACATGTTATTCCTCCGTCCAGAACCGCCAGGGGAAGCGGGCCGCCTCCTGGGCGTAGTCGATGCCGATGCGCTCCCCGGTAAAAATCTGCTGCGGCGGTGGGCCGGCGCATACGGTAAGCGGGCCGGCCGGGTCGGTGAGGTCCAGGCCGTTTTCCTCCCGGGTGAGGGCCAGCCCCCGGCACAGCTTGCCCGGGCCGTTTAAAAAATTCCGCCGCTGATAGGCTGTGAGCTCCGCCAGCTTGCGCCCGAAGCGGTTTTCTGCTATAATATCTCCGTTTTCCACCGCCTTCGCCCCCCGGATGAGCACCGCGCAGGGGGTGCCCTCCGGCTCGGTGACAAAGTTCAGGCAGTGGTACATGCCATAGATAAAATAGAGATAGGCCGTCCCGGGCCGGGCATACAGCGTCTGGGTGCGGGGGGTGCGCCGCCCGCCGTAGGCGTGGCAGGCCTTGTCGATGGGGCCGATATAGGCCTCCGTCTCTGTGATGCGGCAGACCAGCCGCGCCCCGTCCGGCAGTTTGCGGACGATGTGCTGTCCAAGCAGCGCCCGGGCCACCGTCAGGGTGTCCCGGGCGTAAAATTCCCTTGTGAGCAGTTCCAAGTGTTCCGCCTCCCCTTATCTTCCTGATATCATAGCATACCGTTCCCACACTTTGCAATTCGGAGTTGATCTTATGTCTTCCAAGACCATGAAACTGCTGGCAAAGCCCATGCTGTTTGCCACCGCCATCATCTGGGGCACCTCCTTCTTCATTATGAAGAACGCTCTGGATATCATCCCTGTATTTCGTCTGCTGGCCGTCCGTTTTACGGTGGGGGGGATCCTGCTGGCGGCCCTATGCGGCGGACGATGGAAAAAATTCACCCCGGACTATCTGTGGCGGGGGGCCATTGTGGGCGGGATGCTGTTCATCGCCTATTCCATCCAGACTTTTGGCCTGTCCATGACCACTCCGTCGAAAAACGCCTTTCTCACGGCGGTGTACTGTGTGCTGGTGCCCTTTTTCACCTGGGCGGTGGTCCGCAAGCGGCCTGACCGATATAATATCGCCGCCGCCCTTTTGTGCGTGGCGGGGGTGGGGCTGGTATCTTTGAACGACCAGCTGTCCATCAACGCCGGGGACCTGATCACCCTGCTGTGCGCCGTGTTCTATGCCGCCCACATCGTGTCGGTGGAGAAGCTGGCCCCCGGGAAGGACATCACCCTGCTCACCGTATTTCAGTTTGCCTTTGCCGGGCTGTACAGCTGGCTGTTCAGCCTGCCCACGGAGCGCTTTGATATGGGCCTTCTTCTGCAGCGGGAACTGCTGTGGCCCATGGTCTATCTGTGTGTGATGGCCACCACGGTGGCGCTGCTGTTCCAAAATGTGGGCCAGCGGTGGTCCGACCCCGCCTCCGCCTCGGTCATCCTGTCGTTGGAGTCGGTGTTCGGCGTGCTGTCCTCCGTGCTGTTTTACGGCGACCCCGTCACCGGGCGGCTGCTGGCGGGCTTTGGCCTGATTTTTGTGGCTGTGCTCTGTTCGGAGACCAAGTTCGGTTTTTTGAGAAAAAAACCGAGCCAACGTAAGACCTGTGAAGAAGGAGGATGATCTGCTGTGGCCCGGACCTTTCAAAATGAGCAGGCGCTGGCCAGCGCGCCCATCGGCCCGCTGATGCTCCGCCTGGCCGCCCCCGCTGTGGCCGCCCAGCTCATCAACGTACTGTATAACATCGTGGACCGGATCTATATCGGCCACATCGCCGTGGTGGGAAAAACGGCCCTCACCGGCGTAGGGGTGACGTTTCCCATCCTCACCCTGATCTCCGCCTTTTCCGCCTTTGCGGGCATGGGGGGCGCGCCTCTGGCATCCATCCGCCTGGGGGCAGGGGATCGGAAGGGGGCAGAGGCCATTCTGGGCAGCGCCGTGTCCATGCTGGTGACCATGGCCCTGGTTTTGACTGTGGGCTTTTCTGTATTTCAGCGGCCCCTGCTGCTGGCCTTTGGCGCATCGGCGGACACCATCGGCTATGCCACCGACTATCTGACCATCTATCTGCTGGGGACGATCTTTGTACAGCTTTCCCTGGGCCTGAACACCTTTATCAGCGCCCAGGGAAAGGCCATGCCGGCCATGTGCTCGGTACTCATCGGGGCGGTGCTGAATATCCTGCTGGACCCGCTGTTCATCTTTGTATTCCGCATGGGGGTGAAGGGTGCGGCCCTGGCCACCATTTTGTCCCAGGCCGTCAGCGCCGTGTGGGTGGTGGGCTTTTTGTGCTCGGGCCGGTCCGGCCTGCACATCCGCCGGGAACACCTGGGCTTCCGTCCCCGTGTAATGGGCAAGATCGCCGCCCTGGGCGTGGCCCCCTTCATCATGCAGTCCACCGAGAGCCTTGTGACGGTGGTGCTGAACGTGGGGGCGCAGAAATACGGCGGGGACCTGTATGTGGCCAGCATCACCATTCTGCAGAGCGTGATGCAGATCATTGTGATGCCCAGCCACGGCATCACCACCGGGGTGCAGCCCATTATGAGCTATAACTACGGAGCCAAGAACTATGCCCGGGTGCGGGCGGTGTTCCGCCGTCTGCTGGCGGTGACCATGACGGTGACCACGGCGGCCTTCCTGCTGGTGGCTCTGTTCCCCGCCGCCGTGGCGCTGATGTTCAACGACGACCCCCAGCTTGTCACCCTGGTGGGCCGGGTGATGCCCCTGTTCTTCGGGGGCGTGTGGGCCTTTGGGGCTCAGGTGGCCTGTCAGTCCACCTTTATGGCTCTGGGCCAGGCCAAGACCAGCCTGTTTCTGGCCCTGCTGCGCAAGATCATCCTGCTGGTGCCCCTGGCCGTCCTGCTGCCCTGGCTCAGCGGCAGCGTGATGGGGCTGTATGCCGCCGAGCCGGTGGCCGACTTTTTGGCCTCCGCCACCACATTGACCCTGTTTTTAAAGCGGCGGAAAAAGCTGCTGCCGGTATCGCCCCAGGAGCAGGCCCGCTGATTAACACCAACACGTTCAGAAGAGAAAGGAGGGCGCGCTATGCGTCCCGAAGATAGTTCCGTCGCCATCATCCAGGGGGTCAACGCCCCCCACCAGTTCTCCTATGAAAACGGCATCGTCCTCACCGACGTGGGGCCGGGCTATGCCAAGGGGGAGCTTATTATAGGCCCGGACAGCATCAATCCCCACGGCAACGTCCACGGCGGGGCCCTGTCCACCCTGGCGGACACGGTGGGCGGCTGCTGCGCCTGCTCCAAGGGGGGCAGCTGCGTCACCTCCGGCTGCTCCATCGAATACCTCCGCCCGGCCAACGGCAGCAAGATCTATTGCACCGCCACCCCCAAAAAGCTGGGCCGCACCCTGTCGGTGGTGGCCCTGGAGATGACCAACGACCAGGGGGCCGTGGTGGCCACCGCCACCTATACCTTCTTCATGATGCACTGACCCGGCTGTCCCGGCAGAAAAGCAGCAATTTTCCCCGCATATTTTCTTTTCTGCCGGGATAGAGTTGACAGGGGCGGTCTGATTGTGGTAAACTGGTCAGACTTTAAGGGAGTAGTCGGCGCACTGCGCGGCCCGGTCAACATACTGGAGAAGATGCCTCTCCTGGCCGGGTCTGAAACGATGAGACTTATCTGTCCCAGGGACAGGTAGGTCTTTTTTTGTGCCCCGACCCATGTGTAGGAGGAAATGAATATGGATCTTTGGGAGTTGTTCGTCATTGCGGTGGGCCTCTCCATGGACGCCTTTGCCGTGTCCATCTGCAAGGGGCTGTCCACGCCCCGGCTCCGTCTGCGCCACAGTCTGATCTGCGGGGGCTATTTCGGCCTGTTCCAAGCCCTGATGCCCACTCTGGGCTGGCTGCTGGGCGTGCAGTTTCAGGCCATGATCGCCAGCCTGGACCACTGGATTGCCTTTATCCTGCTGGGGATCATCGGCGTGAACATGATCCGGGAGTCAAGGGAGTGCGGAGAGGAGTCGCTGAACAGCTCCTTTTCCTTCCGCACCATGCTTCCCCTGGCCGTGGCCACCAGCATTGACGCCCTGGCTGTGGGTGTCACCTTCGCCTTTTTGCAGGTGGACATCGTTCCAGCCGTGCTGTTCATCGGCTGCACCACCTTTGTCATCTCCGCCGTGGGCGTAAAAGTGGGCGCGGTGTTCGGCGCCCGGTTCCAGCACCAGGCGGAGCTGCTGGGCGGCGTGGTGCTGGTGCTGATGGGCGTGAAGATCCTGGCAGAGCACCTGACGGCGGGCTAAAACCCCTATTTTCAGCCGGGTTTTTCTTGCGCTTCTCTTTTCCCTGTGATACAATGGGCAGCGTGTCCCGAAAACAGGGACCCGAGAGAAGAGAAGAAAAAAGGTTGTGTATCATTATGAAAAAGTTGCTGGGCAGTCTGCCTGCCCGCCTGGTGCTGGGCGTTTTGGCCGGTATCCTGGTGGGGCTTTGGGCGGGCAGCGAGATGGCCGGTGGCCTGGGGGAGACGGTGATGCAGGTCATCCTCACCCTCAAGAATCTGCTGGGCTCCCTCATCACCTTCTGCGTGCCGCTCATCATCATCGGCTTCATCGCCCCCTCCATCACCCGGCTGAAGAGCAACGCCTCCCGGATGCTGGGGCTGTCCCTGGTCCTGGCTTACACCTCCTCGGTGTGCGCCGCCCTGCTGTCCGCCGGAGCGGGCTTCGTCCTCATCCCCGGCATGTCCATCCAGTCCTCTGCTGAAGGGCTACGCACTGCGCCGGAGCTGCTGTTCCAGCTGGAGATCTCCCCCATCATGCCGGTGATCTCCGCCCTGGTGTTCTCCGTGCTCATCGGTCTGGCCGCCACCTGGACCCAGGCGGGCACCATCATCCGCCTGCTGGAGGAGTTCCGGCGTATCGTGCTGGAGGTGGTCACCCGGATCATCATCCCCATCCTGCCCTTCTTCATCGCCGGCACCTTCTGCGGCCTGGCCTACGAGGGCTCCATCACCCGGCAGCTGCCCGTGTTCCTGCTGGTCATTTTGATCGTGCTGGTGGGGCACTATCTGTGGCTGGCGGTGCTGTATGGTCTGGCGGCGGTCTATTCCGGTGAAAACCCCTGGCAGGTGCTGCGCCACTATGGCCCGGCCTATCTCACCGCCGTTGGCACCATGTCCTCCGCCGCCACCCTGGCTGTGGCCCTGGACGGGGCAAGAAAATCCTCCGTCCTCCGCCGGGACCTGGTGGACTTCGGCATCCCCCTGTTCGCCAACATCCACCTGTGCGGCTCTGTCCTCACGGAGGTCTTCTTCGTCATGACCGTGTCCAAGGTCCTGTACGGCGTGCTGCCCGCCCCGGGGACCATGGTCCTGTTCTGTCTGCTGCTGGGCGTGTTTGCCGTGGGCGCTCCCGGCGTGCCCGGGGGCACGGTGATGGCCTCTCTGGGGCTCATCACCAGCGTGCTGGGCTTTGACAACAACGGCACCGCCCTGATGCTGACCATCTTCGCCCTTCAGGACAGCTTTGGCACCGCCTGCAACATCACCGGCGACGGGGCCCTGACCCTGATCCTCACCGGCTACGCGAAAAAGCACAACATCCAGCAGGTGCCCGATGCCGAGATCTTATAACAGATCACAACAAAAACGCTCCCGTTTCCGGCTGCTACACCGGAAGCGGGAGCGTTTTTTACTTGATTCACTCTAAGTCCTGAATGTTCATCCGCCGCAGGCCGTCCTGAAAGTCGTGGCGGTTCTTGTAATAGAGCCAGATGCCGCCAAAGGCCGCCGTGGGGATGTTGCAGGTGAGAAACAGGGCCACCAGGGCGGCGATCTCGCCCCCGGTGGGGGGATAGAAGTCAGGCTGGGGGATGACCTCCTCCACCATCTGGCCGTTTTCGTCCACTGTGGTCATGGTGGCCGCCGCCGCCGGGGTAACGCAGTTGATCAGGGCCACGCTGGTGAGCACAAAGGACAGCACCAGGGACAGCACGGGCAGGATCAGCCCCAGCTTTCTGCTCTTTCGGCACAGGAATACCTGCAGCACCACCAACAGGGCGATGGGCAGCAGGGCCAGACACATGGTGAATACCAGCACGGGCAGGGTCACGATAGAAGCCATCATCATAATCTCGTCCTCCTCACTTGTCCCGGCCCGGGCCATGCTCCGGGGGCCGGGTCTTTTTATACTCCGCGATGAGCAGCTTGGCCGTGTCCAGGTCCAGCCGCTCGTTGATGGCCAGCCGCTTTACGGTGGCGATAAAGGGGTCGGCGGCCACGTCCTCCGCCATGCGAATTTTTTGAATGACCCGGTCCAGCCGCAGCCGCACCGTGGGATAGGTCACGCCGTACTCCCCAGCCACTTCTTTTAAGGAGCCGGAGGCCAGCACGAACTTTTTCAGAAAGACTGCGTCCTCCTCCTCCAGGCCGGTCATCCACTCCGGCAGCGTCTCCAACGCCATCTGTTCCCCTCCTCTCTGTGTGGCTTTAGTATAATCTTTAACATTATTAAAGTCAAGGTTTAATTTTATTTTTCTGATTTAAAATTTATCCCGCTGCGCCGCACAAGCACAGCGGGATATTGTCATTTCTCTTCCGCCCACTTCCCCACGGCCTGGGCCAGCCCCTGGGCGGAGATCTCCGGGGCCATCTGCACAGGCATCCCGGCCCGTTCCAGTGCCCGGGCGGTGACGGGGCCGATGGCTATGGCGGGAATGTTCACAGGACCGTACTGCTCCACAAAAGCCCCCACGCCCCCGGCGCTGCCGAAGGTGAGCACATCCAGCGCGGGCAATGGCTCCGGTCCCGGCAGGGCCTTTGCGGTGTACAGAGCCAAATCGTGTACCTCCAGCCCCGCCTCTTCCAGCGCCTGGGCCAGCTTTGGGGAACCCTGGGCGGAGCGGAGCAGCAGCACCCGCTCGGCGGGGCGGACTGTCTCTACCAGAGTTTGGGCCAGTGCTTCTCCCGTGCGGCCCGATGGGCACACCTGGGGATAGAGCCCCCGGTCCTCCAGCGCCCTCCCGGTGGCGGGGCCGATGGCGGCCAGCTTACACTTGCCCAGCCGCCTCAGGTCCAGGCGATACTGCCCCAGCAGACAGAAGAACCGTTCCACTCCCCGGGCGCTGGTGAACACCAGCCACTGGGGGCGGTCCTCCTCCAGCAGGGGGCGCAGCTCCGGCGGCTCCAGGGGTTCTAACCCCAGCCGGGTCGTCCAGACCACCTGGGCACCCAGGGGCTCCAGCAGTTCCCGCTGGGCCTGGACCAGCTCCCCCGTCCCGGCGCAGCCCACCCGCAGGCCCGCCAGGGGGCGGCGCTCCCCCTGGGTGAGGCGCAGGGCGGCCACCTCCCCCACCACAATGACGGCGGGGGCCTGCACGTCCCGTGCAAGCCGGGCGATGTCCGCCAGGGTGCCCCGCACGTCGGCGGGGTGGGCGCTGTTCCCCCCGGACACCACGGCCACGGGGGTGTCCGGGGCCCGGCCCTCCTCCATCAGGCGGCGGGCGATGACCTCCAGATGCCCCAGGCCCATGAGGAACACCAGCGTCCCCCCGCACCGGGCCAGGGCAGCAAAGTTCTCGGGTAGGCCGTCGGGGGTGTGGGCGGTATGGCCGGTGATGACATGGAAGCTGCGGCTTAAGCCCCGGTGGGTCACGGGGATGCCCGCCCCGGCGGGGATGGCCACGGCGGAGGTGATCCCCGGAACCTCCTCACAGGGGACCCCCGCCCGGTTCAGGGCCAGCAGCTCCTCCCCGCCCCGGCCAAAGACGAAGGGGTCGCCCCCCTTCAGCCGGACCACCGTTTTGCCCGCCTGGGCCAGGGCGATGAGAGCGGCGGAGATATCCCCCTGGGGGGCGGAGTGCTTCCCGCACCGCTTGCCCAGATAGCGCCACTCCGCCCCGATGGGGGCCAGGTCCAGTAGACTCGGGTCGATGAGGTCGTCATACACCACCGCGTCGCACTGTTCCAAAAGGCGCTTCCCCCGCAGGGTGATCAGGTCGGCGCTGCCGCACCCGGCCCCCACCAGATAGACCCGGCCCAACTTCTGTTCAGACATTGTCCCGCTCCTCCTCCGTCAATGGCCGCCCCCGCTCCAGGCAGGCGGCGAACAGCCGGGCAAAGCAGGCCGCCCGCGCCCGCTGATTCGGCAGGCGCTCCTTTAAAAGGGGCCGCTGCGCCTCCAGCCAGGTCAAAATTTCCTCCGTCTGCTCGGGCAGCAGCCCTTCAATCTGTTCCTTCAGCCAGATGGCGGCAGTGGGGCTGCTGCCCCCGGTGGAGACACCCACGGACAGGTTCCCTCGCCGCACCAGGGCGGGGAAGAGAAAGCTGCACGCCTCTTTATCGTCCACCACATTCACCGGAATTTTTCGTTCCTGGCACAGGGCGGATATCCGGTGGTTCTCCTCCTCATTGTCGGTGGCGGCGATGACGAAATCGGCCCTGTCCAGGTCCTCCGGCTGGAACTCCCGGCGGGTCAATTCTACGGGCAGGGCGGCCAGCTCCGAAACAGGCTCCGGGGCCACCACCGTCAGGGCGGGGCCATAGGGCAGCAGCTTCTCCGCCTTCCGCAGGGCCACCGTCCCCCCGCCCACGATCAGCCCCCTTTGGCCTTCCAGGTCCACAAAAAAGGGAAAATAGGCCATCTATCAACACCTGCTTTCATAAAAACGGCGGCTGCCAGCCCCGGCAGCCGCCTGGTATGTTCATTTCTCCGGCTCCGCCTTGGCCAGCTCCACCAGCTTGCGCAGGCGATGGTTCAGGGCGGACTTGGTGATGGGCGGGTCATACCGCTGGGCCAGCTGGGACAGGGTGTCCTCCGGGTGGGCCAGGCGGAGGGAGGCCGTCTCCTGGAATTTCTCCGGCAGCAGGGCCAGGCGGCCCTGGTCTTCTAACCGGCGGATGGACTCCACCTGGGTCATGGCCGCCTCCACCGCCTTGTCCAGGTTGGCGGCATCACAGTTCACCCGGCGGTTCACGCTGCCCCGCAGGTCCTTCTCCAGCTTGGCATTCATCACCTCCATGGCGGACAGGGGCGCCCCGATGGAGGTGAGCAGGTCCTCGATGCGGTCGCTCTGCTTGAAATAGACCACGGAGTTGCCCTTCCGCTGGGCGGCCTTGGGTTCTAAACCCATCTCCCGCATGAGGGCCAGCATCTCCCGGCCCACGCTCAGGTGAGAGGTGGTCAGCTCCAGATGATAGCCCTTTCGCGGGTCGGTGACGGACCCCCCGGCCAGGAATGCCCCCCGGAGGAAGGCCGCCCGGCAGCAGGGCTCCTCCAGCACGCCGAAGTTGATGTGCAGGGCCGGGGCCCGGTCGTCTCCTCCCAGCAGCTGCTGCACGGCGGACAGCTTGCGCGGGTCCTCCACGGCGAAGATGTGCTTGCCCTCCCCGTCGGGCAGGCGGTCAAAGGAGAAGCGGAAGGCCCGGCGCAGCAGCTGGGGCAGGCGCTGGGCAAAGGGGTCGCTCTCGGTGATGACCCGGATCTCTCTGGGGGAGAAGGTATTGCAATAGAGCAGCACCCCATAGCACTCGGCCTGGGCGCAGCATTTTCGGCTCAGCGGGACGCGGCAAAGCTCCTGCTTCACCTCTGATGAAAAGGACATGGGTCACTCCTCCAAAATATAGCGCCGCGCCCCCCGGAAGATGCGCACCGCACGGCGGCGGTAGATCTCCAGCAGGGCCTCGGCCAGCTTGTCCGGGTCGTGGCGGGCAAAGTCACCATGATGGGCGGCCACGGGCCGCTCCACCAGCTCCAGCCCTAAGGCGGCGATGCGCTCCCGGTCAATGACCAGGGGGGCGGCCCCCTCTGCCTGATATTTCTCCACCAGACCGGGCTGCATGGGGGTGGAGTTGGCCAGACACAGGTCTACTAAACCGGGACAGCCGTGGGCCAGCAGGGCCTCCAGATGGTCGGCGGCGGTATAGCCCTCCGACTCCCCCTCCTGGGTCATGATGTTGCACACATAAATTTTCGGCGCGTCCGACTGGGCGATGGCCTGGGCCACCCCGTCCACCAGCAGATTGGGGATGACGCTGGTATAGAGGCTCCCCGGCCCCAGCAGGATCAGGTCCGCCTCCCGGATGGCCGCCAGGGCGGCGGGCAGGGGGGCGGGGTGCTCCGGGATCAGGGCCACGTGGGCGATGCGGCAGTCCTGCTCCTTTTTCACGTGGTAAATTTTCGACTCCCCCACCACCCGGACGCCGTTTTCAAACACGGCCTCCAGCTGCACGTTGGCACTGGTGACAGGGATGACCTGGCCGGTGATGGCCAGCACCTGGCTCATCTGGCTCACCGCCTCCTCAAAGGAGCCGGTGACCCCGTTCAGAGCGGCCAAGATCAGGTTGCCGAAGGACTGTCCGGCCAACGACCCCTCGGTAAAGCGATAGGTCAGCAGCTTCTGCATGATGGGCTCGGTGTTGGCCAGGGCCTCCATGCAATGGCGGATATCCCCCGGGGGCGGCATGCCCATGTCCCGGCGCAGCATCCCGGACCCGCCGCCGTCGTCGGCCACCGTCACCACGGCGGTGAGATTTTTTGTGTATTTTTTCAGGCCCCGCAGCATGGTAGACAGACCCGTGCCGCCGCCCACGGCGACGATCTTGGGCCCCCGCTCCCACTGCTGGGGGTTCACGGACAGTTCAGCCATAGCTCGGCTCCTCTCCCAGTGTGTTCAGTTCCGGCCCAGGTCCCGGTGGCTCTCCGACACAGGGAAGCCCGCCCGGCGGACCAGATCGGCCAGGGCGTGGGCCACGGCCACGGAGCGGTGGTGCCCCCCGGTACAGCCCACGGCCACCACCAGGGCGGTCTTGCCCTCCTCCTCATACCGGGGCAGCAGCCAGCCCACAAAGTCCCCCAGCCGGGACAAGAATTCGTCGGTCACCGGGCTTTGGAACACATAGTCCCGCACCGGGGCGTCCAGGCCGGTCATGGGCCGCAGCTCGGCCACGTAATAGGGGTTGGGGAGAAAGCGCACGTCAAAGACCAGGTCGGCCTCCATGGGGATGCCGTATTTAAAGCCGAAGGAGCTGACCCGCACGTCCATCCGGCCCTGGGCCGAGCCGCTCTTGGCAAACAGGCGGCGCAGCTCCCCCTTCAGCTTGGCGGTGGACAGATTGGACGTGTCGATCACATAGTCCGCCCGCTCCCGCAGGGGGGCGAGCATCTTCCGCTCCAGCTCGATGGCCTGCTCCAGACTGTCGCACTCCTCGGCCAGGGGGTGGCTGCGGCGGGTCTCTTTATACCGCTTGATGATGACCTCGGTGGCCGCCTCCATGAACAGGATGTGATACTCACACTGCATGTCCGTCAGGTCCTGAAGGGCCTGGAACAGACTGCCAAAGTTGGTGCCCCCCCGGATGTCCGTCACCAGCACCACCCGGTCATATTCCCCCGACCCGGCCATGCCCAGCTCGGCAAACTTGGGGATGAGGGGGGCAGGTAGATTGTCCACACAGAAGAAGTCCATGTCCTCCATAAAGGAGGCCGCCTTGCTCTTCCCCGCCCCGGACAGGCCGGAAATAATCACAAATTCCATGATTTTTCTCCCCTTTTATACGCTCTGGATAGGATTTTCCCTTTAGCGCAGCACTTTCACTTCCATCTTCAAGGTCACCCCGGTCTGCTCCAGCACCCGGGCCTGCACCTGGCGCACCAGCTCCAGCACGTCGGCGCAGGTGGCACCCCCCCGGTTGACCACAAAGCCCGCGTGCTTTTCCGACACCTGGGCCCCACCCACTGTAAAGCCCTTCAGGCCGCACTGGTCGATGAGGGCGGCGGCAAAATAGCCCTCGGGCCGCTTGAACATGGACCCGGCGCTGGGATACTCCAGGGGCTGCTTTTCCTTCCGCTTGGCAGCCAACTCGTCCATCCGGGCGCGGATGGCGTCCGGGTCGCCGCTCTCCAGCTGAAAGCGGGCCTCCAGCACCAGGCGCTGCCCGTCGGAGAAGATGCTTTTCCGATAGCCCAGGCCGCAGTGTTCGGCGGGGATGGTCTGGATGTTCCCATCCAGATCCAGGGCGGTGACGGAGACCAGCACCTGGGCCATCTCCCCGCCATAGGCCCCGGCGTTCATCACCACCGCGCCCCCCACCGAGCCGGGGATGCCGGAGGCAAACTCCAGCCCCGTCAAATTCCGTCCCAGGGCGGCACTGGCCAGCATGGCCAGGGACACGCCGCCCCCGGCGCACAGCTGGCCGTTCTCCTCCCAAACCCGGTTCAGCGGGTCGGCGGCGTACCGCCCGGCGGGCTGGATGAGAAAACGCTCCACTCCCTCGTCGGGCACCAGCAGGTTAGAGCCGTTGCCCAGGAAGAAGGGGACGATGTCCGCCTCCCGGGCGGCCAGAACAGCGGCCTTGGCCTGGGCGGGCGACTTGGGCAGGGCCATCAGCCGGGCCGGGCCGCCGATGCGGAAGGACGTGTGCCGGGACATAGGCTCGCCTGCGCGCACCTCTAAGTCAGGGCACCGCCGGGCCAGCTCCTGTTGCAAGCATTCAAAACGATCCATAGGGACCTCCAAAATACAATTCTTGAACCATTATTATACCAGACTTGCCGGAAAATTTGAAGGGGTCGGCGGCAGAAAAACGCCGGGGCATTTTGAAGCACCGCTTCATTTACAGCCGGGGCAAAAGGGGCTATACTGGCCTCAACGAACAAAAAAATGGGGGAGTTTACCGTGGAAGACGCCCTGCGGCGCAGGGAGCGCACACTCTATTTCTATGGCGATCAGGGGGAGGACGTCCGGGTCTATTGCTCTGGGCTGATGGAAAACGGCGCAGCCATGGTCCTGTTCGTCCAAGGCGGGCGGGAGGCCCTGGCCCTTATCCCCGGCGTGTGGTGGGAGGAGTATGACGGCTTTTCCGAGCCGGAGCGCCAGGCCATGGCGGCCTATCTCAAGGAGCATCAGCGCTCCCTGTGTCACTTTGCCCTGGACCGCTTTCTGGACCACACCGTGTCCACCGACCTGGAGCTGGAGGAGGAGACCCTTCAGCTTATCCGCCAGGGCTGCGCCAAGCTGGGGATATCCCCCCAGCACTATGTGACGCGGCTCATCCGCGGCTTTATCAAATCGTATCAGGAGGATGCAAGCGCATGGGAACCTTTTCATATTTCTTAGGAGAGATGGACATCCCGGAGGAGCGCCGGGAGGAGTTTGCCCAGGGGGCCTTAAAGCTGCTGCGGGCCGGAGGGATGCTGATCGCTGAGCCCACGTCTATGTTCGGGCACCAGATCTATCTGCTCCATCCCCCCGAGCTGGACGAGGAGGGCCGGGCCTACGGCTGCTATAACTACTTTGAGGACGACTGCTGGGAAAACTGGTCTCTGGACGCCAAAAATGGCCGCTTCGCCTGCGGCAAGATCGGCTACCGGCAGTTTCATGCGGTGGCGCTGGCCATGGGGGTGTATACCTCTCTATACTGCAAGAGCTTCAGCGCCGCCACCCTGGAGAGCCGGCTGCTGTATGAGGGCCGCTTCATCGGCTGGATCAACTATGTGCTGGGCACCCAGTTCACCAACTGGCGGGACACCCAGATGTGGAAGTTTTATAAGCTGCTGATGGAGGAGGACCGTGAGTCTCTCCTGCGCGACAACAAAAACCTGACCGCTCTGATCTGGGACCAGGGGCTGGAGAAAAACGTTGACATCAACGACCTCGTCTTTTATGGCATCGTGTCCAGCGCCCCTGACATGAAAAAGCGGTTAAAGGAAAACGAGGCGCTGGCCCGTGACCCGGAGACCCGCCGGAAGATCCTCGCCTCCGGCAAGCACGACATGCAGCACTGCCTGGATCACAACTATCTCTACGACGCCCTGGTGGACTTCCGCGCCAAGGGCGGGACGCTGAAGCAGGCCGAGCGCTATCTCCTCATGCCCGAGGAGGACCTGCGCGCCTTGGCCAAAGAGACGGGGGACGAACTGCCCCTGCTGTTCGCCCTCCCCAACCGGGCCTATGCCGCCGTCTTTGTGGCCATGGTCTTCGATCTGGAGGTCTTTCCCTACCTGGACAAGCTGCATGACGTCCTCCCTCTCCGCGACGACACTGACCGCACGCCCGTCCCCTGTCCCCCGGTGCCGCCCATCTCCACCCAGGAGTGGCTGAAGCTGGACCCGGACGACATGGCCTATTACTGGACGCCCGGCGGCGACGTCCACTTCTCCGATGAGATGAACGCCTGGATGGCCGGCCTGGCCCTGGAGCTGGACGGCATCCACGTCACCCTCTCCCCCCAGGAATTTTTGAAGACCCTGTTCCAGAACATCGCCGGATGCGACAAAAAGTCCTTCTTCCGGGAGGCCTTTTACGACTTCATCGCCCACCAGACCGACCCCCGGTTCCAGGCGGCGCTGGTCCTGCTGGGCCGCCTGGTCCAGCGGGAGGAGCAGAACCTCCGCCGGTATGTGGCCATTCTGGGCAACCCCGCCCTGCGAAAAAAAGTGTTCGATTTTTAAGCATAAAACAGCCGCGCAGACGAAAATCTGCGCGGCTGTTGACGTTATGATGTCTGTATCCGGCGGGGAAATTACTCCTCGTCGTCGGCCTCCACGGTGTCGTCGCTCAGATCCAGAGCGAACTTGTCGTGGCAGTTTGGGCACTGGATCATGCCGTCGGCCAGGGCCTTGTCGTCGATGACCAGAGGCTCCTCGCAGGTGGGGCACTCCACCTCGAACCAGTCGTCGTCATAATCCTCGTCGTCCTCGTCTTCGTCCTCATCCTCGTCAAAGACCACGTCTTCCACGTCGGACAGGTCGTCAGACAGCACGTCGATCTCCTCGCCCAGGGCCTGGGTGTTCTCCTCCAGGTCCTCGATGGACAGGCCGATCTCCTCCAGGATGCCGATCATCACGGAGATGAGCTTGCCCTCCTTGGACTTCTCGGTGTCCAGGTTCAGGCCCTCGGCCAGCCCCTTCAGGTAAGCAACTTTTTCAGAAATCGTCATAGCTATCTCCCTTTCTGAGGCTGTGCCTCAAATTGCTTTTAGAAACCGGATGGTATCACGCCTCGCCTGTTCACAACGGCTTGGACGCTTAGCCCTTGCAGCGCTCCAGATACTCGCCGCCGTTGCGGGTGTCGATCTTGATGCGGTCGCCGGGGTTGATGAACAGGGGCACCTTGATCTCGGCGCCGGTCTCCACGATGGCGGGCTTGGTCACGTTGGTGGCGGTGTTGCCCTTGAAGCCGGGATCGGTCTGGGTGACCTCCAGCTCCACAAAGTTGGGGGCCTCCACGCCCACGACCTTCTCCTTATAGAACATGAGCTTGCAGATGGTCTCCTCCTTGACGAAGTCGAAGCTGCTGGGCAGATCGGCCTTGGCCACGGGGATCATGTCGAAGGTCTCCTGGTCCATGAAGTAGTACAGGTCGCCGTCGTTATAGCTGTACTGGGCGTCCTTGCGCTCGATAAAGGCGGTCTCGAACTTGGCGGTGGGGTTGAAAGAGGTCTCGGTCACGCCGCCGCTGAGAACGTTCTTCATCTTGGTGCGGACAAAAGCCGCGCCCTTGCCGGGCTTAACATGCTGGAATTCCACGACCTGCATGACCTGGCCATCCATCTCGAAGGTCACGCCGTTGCGGAAATCGCCTGCGGTAATCGTTGCCATTGGAATCATCCTCCACTGTTTTTATAGATTAAGCTAATTTATTCTACCCTATTTTTTTCTCTTTGACAAGAGGGTATCCTTAGGAATCGGGGCCGTTCGGGCAAAGTTTTCTGTCTGTTTTTGACAGAATCGGCCCTCCGCCCTGCTCCGGGGACCCTTTACAGGACGATTAGGTCCTTGGGGGAGCGGGTGATGTCCTCGCAGCCGCCCTCCTTCAGCACCAGCACGTCCTCGATGCGCACGCCGAAGCGGCCCGGGATGTAGATGCCAGGCTCGGCGGAGATGACCGCCCCGGCGGGCAGGGGCCGGGTCTCGCTGGGGCTGGCGTTGGGGGACTCGTGGATGTCGATGCCAAGGGAGTGGCCAAAGCTGTGGGTGAAATACTCCCCATAGCCCGCCTCGGCGATGACCTGCCGTCCGGCGGCGTCCACCTCCCGGCCGGTGGCCCCGGCCCGGGCGGCGTTGATCCCCGCCCGCTGGGCGGCCAGAACCGTGGCATAGACCTGCTCCATCTCGTCGGTGGGCTCTCCCATGGCCACGGTGCGGGTCATGTCGGAGCAATAGCCGTCCACCTTACAGCCAAAGTCCATGGTGATGAACATGCCCGTATCCACCACCTGGTCCCCGGGGACGGCGTGGGGCCGGGAGCCGTTGGGCCCGGCGGCCACGATGGGGTCAAAGGAGACCTTCTCGCCCCCCCGGCGCATCATCTCATACACCAGACGGGCGGCGATCTCCCGCTCCGTCATGCCCGGGCGGATAAAGTCCAGCACCGCCTTAAAGGCCCCGTCGGTGATCTCCTGGGCATGGCGCATCACCGCCAGCTCCTCCTCGTCCTTGCTGGCGCGCAGGTCGTCCAGCAGCTGCTGGGCGGGGGTGAGGATGCAGGGCAGCTCCTGGCTATAGCGCCGGTGGGCGTCCACCGTCATATTCCCGCTCTCAAAGCCCACGTTGTGCAGTCCCCGCTCCTCCAGAAAGGCCCGGGCCTGGGCCAGGTGGCTGCTGTCCCGGGTGACCAGCTTTACGTCCGCCCCCTGGACCTGCTCCTGGGCGGCCTCGATATACCGCCCGTCGGTGGTGTAGTGGGTCTCCGTCCGGGTGATGAGCAGCAGCCCCTCTCCGTGGAAGCCGATGGCATAGCGCTCCCCGGCCTCGCTGGTGATGAGCATGGCGTCCAGGCCATACTCGGGCAGCTTCTCCGCGATCTGTTTCAAATGATTCATGTGGTCTCTTCCTCTCCTTGGCCGGTGTACAGGGCCCGCTGGGCCCGATAGATGTCTTTCATGGTGCGGGCGTCCTCGGCCTGGGTGCCGGCGCTCTCGCAGATAAAGGTGGGACTCCAGCCCCGGCGGGCGATCTCCGCCGCCAGGGGCTCCCAGTCCGGCCCAAAGCCCCCATGGTCGGCAAAGGTCCGGTGGCACTTCTCGCCCCCCTTGGGGGTGAACTCGATGCGGGAGAAGTGGCTGTGGAATCGCCCGGCCCGCTCAGGCCCCAGGGCCGAGGCCACCTTGTCCAGCATCCGGGCAAAGACCTCCGCCCCGTCATCCGCCCCCAGGGAGCGGGCGTATAAATGGCCGAAGTCGATGCAGGGGAGCAGCCGCCCGTCCAGCTGGCACAGCTCCAGCACCTCGTCCAGGTCGCCCAGCTGGTTGATCTTGCCCATGGTCTCTGGGCACAGGGTGATGTCCCCAAAGCCCTGATCGTCGCAGGCGGCCATGGCCTGGCGCAGCGTCTCTTTGGCAATGTCCAGGGCCTGCCGCCGGGTGCGCTTGAGCAGGGCCCCGGTGTGGATCACCACCCGGGTGGCCCCCATCCACCGGGCGGCCAGGCAGCTGGTGGTGATATAGCCCACCGTCTTGCGCCGCATCTCCGGGTCCGGGTTGGACAGGCTGATGAAATAGGGGGCGTGGAGGGACAGGGCGATGCCCGCCTGTCTTGCCCGCTCCCCCAGCTTCTCCGCCGTGACCTGGCCCACGTGGACGCCCTTGCCGCACTGATACTCATAGCAGTCCAGGCCAAGCCCGGCGATCCAGGCCGGGGCGTCTAAAGAGGACTTATACTGCCGGGAAAAGGCGATGGCGTTGCCCGCCGGGCCGAATCTGGCCTCCATGCGATCCTCCCCGCTCATACAAAGGGCCTCCACCGGCCCAGCAGGCGGAAGGGGGTCTCCACGGCGTATCGAATGTAGCGCCCCGGGTTGCCCGCCAGCCGGATGGGCTTGACCAGCAGGGGGGTCACGCCGGAGCGGTTGGCCCCCAGCACGTCGGTAAAGATCTGGTCGCCCACCATCACCGTCTGGTCCGGGGTGACGCCCATGCGCTCCATGGCCCGGAAAAAGCCCTCCCGCTTGGGCTTGCCCGCGTGGCCGATGCAGGGGATGTCCAGCTTTTGGGCAAAGCCGTGGGGCCGCCCCGGCTTGCGGCTGTTGGACAGCAGGAACAGGGTGATGCCCTCCGCCGCCAGGGCGTCTTTCCAGGTCCTAACGGCCCGGGTGGGCTCGGTCTCTTTATAGGGGACCAGGGTGTTGTCCAGGTCGGCCAGCACCAGGCGCACGCCCTTTTCGGCCAGGGCCTTGGGGGATATTTGGGTCACGGCGGGATACACCCCCCGGGGAATGAGAGAAAAGGGCACAGGCGGTCCCTCCTTTATAGAATGTCTTTCGGTTCTGATCTGGGTCGGACGGGCATAGGATACTCTTGCAAAACGCCCGGCTGCCGCAGGCCGGTTTTAACAGGTGGATAGTATATCACATCCACCCAATTTGGACAAGGGGGAGCCGCCCATGGCAAAAGACATCTTTCTCATTCCCATCCCGCCCCAGCAATTGCGGAGCATCCAGGGCTGGAACGCCCAGCCCGCCCACCTGGCCTATCGGGTGGGCCAGGGGCCCCATCTGTTCCGGGCCGGAGGCTCCGTCCCCCTCCGGGGCGGGGTGATGGTGGTGGACGGCCAGGGGTACGACGGCACTGGCCCCATCGGCCCCTTCTGCCAGGAGGTGGTCAGTGAGTGCTCCGTCCGGGGCTTTTCCGGGGCGGTGCTGGACTTTGACCGCCGCCTGCCCCCTCTGGAGCAGCTGGCGGGGCAGCTGGACCGGCTGTTTGCCCAGCGGGGGTTGCAGCTCTATGTGCCGGAGACCTTTGGCCACTGCGTCGCCCATGGCCGGGTGATCCTCTCCTCCGCCCTGTCCGGGGGCAGCCTGGCCCAGCGGCTGGAGGAGGCCGCCGAGCGCTTTGGCCGGGACCGCATCGCCCTGTCGTTGGAGCGCAGCGCGGAGGACTTCTCCCTCCCCTCCCCCACGGGCAGCGGCGCCCCCCTCACCCGGCAGCAGCTGCGCCAGCAGATGGACACCCTGCGCCCCGCCGTCTTCTTCTCCCGGGAGCTGTGCGCCCGGTACTATACCTATATGAACCGGGACACCGGGGCCCACTTCGTCCTCTTTGACGACGGGGACACCATGCTCCGCAAGGTGGAGGTGGCCCGCCAGGCGGGGGTGTCCGTCTTCCTGGCCCCCTATGAGGATATCCGGGACTGCGCCGGGCCCTTAGGGCTGCTGCCCCACCCGGCGCAAAAAAGAGGGCCCCGGGCGGTTGACGCTGTCTCCGCCGGGGAGTACAATAAACCCTGCTGAACATTATACTAAGGAGGGTCCCATTTATGGTCCGTCATATCGTATCCTGGAACTTCAAGCCCGAGCTCACCCCCCAGCAGCGCCAGGCCATTGGCCAGGAGGTAGTGGAGAAGCTCACCGCCCTGAAGGGCAAGGTCCCCGTGCTGAAGGACATCAGCGTCTTCTGTCCCCCCATGGACAGCAGCAGCTGTGACCTGGTCCTCTATTCCGAGGTGGAGCAGGAGTCTGATCTGCCCCTGTATCAGAACCACCCGGAGCACCAGGCCATTCTGCCCCTGATCCGGGACAACTTCTGCGACCGCCGCTGCTGCGACATCCAGGGTTAAGCCCATCTGTCCCCCTCCCCGCCGGGTCCTGTTTCCCGGTGGGGAGAGCGGGGCGTTTGGCCCCGAGTTTCACGCCGTGAAAAATTTTTTGAGAAATTTGAAAATAACGCTTGACATTTCTCAAATCCCTGCTATAATCAGTCATGTTCCTGCGGCGAACCACTTCGCCAGACGGACATAGCGGGATTGTGTAAGGGTAGCACGACAGACTCTGACTCTGTTTGTGAGGGTTCGAATCCTTCTCCCGCTGCCAGAAAATCACCACTCATCCGAGTGGTGATTTTTCTTTTCTCTCATCAAATATTTAAGCTGCCGCCCCGGTATCCGCATCAGGACGCCGGGGCGGCGGTCTGTTATTTTCTATCACAGTTGGTCCAGAGCTTGGGCGATGCGCTCCAGAGCCTGTGTCAGCTGCTGCCTGGTGCATGCGAAGTTCAGCCGCTGGAAGCCGTCCCCCTCGCCGTTGGGGCCGAACTTGGCCCCGTCGTCCGTGGCCACCCGGGCCTTATGGCACATAAAGTCCCACAGCTGCGCCCGGTCCATGCCATAGTCCCGAAAGTCCAGCCAGGCCAGATAGGTGGCCTCCGGCGGACGATACTTCACCCGGGGCATTCTTTGGGCGATAAATTCCCCAATGTATTGGGCGTTGCCCCGGAGATAGACCAGCAGCTGCTCCAGCCAGTCCTCCCCCTGGTCATAGGCGGCGATCTGGGCCGCCGCCCCAAAGTTGCCCGGCCACAGGTAATAAGGGGCCAGCTTCTCCTGAAAGGCCGCCCGGATCTGGTCGTTGGGGATGATGATGTCAGACACCAGCAGCCCCGCCAGGTTGAACGTCTTGGAGGGGGAGGTGCAGATGATGCACCGCTGGACCAGCTCCTCCTCCAGGGTGCCATAGGCCACGAACTGCCCATCCAGGATCAGGTCCCCGTGGATCTCGTCCACGGCCAGCATCACGCCGTGTTCCAGACAGATGCGGCCCACCCGCTCCAGCTCTTCCCGGGTCCAGCAGCGGCCCACCGGGTTGTGGGGGCTGCACAGGATCATGAACTTGGTCCTGGGGTCCCGGGCCAGGCGCTCCAGAGCGCCAAAGTCCATCTCATACCGGCCCTCCCGCTCCACCAGGGGGTCAAAAGCGATCTCCCGCCCGGTGCGGCGGATGTAGTCGTAATAGGGATAGTACACCGGGGACTGGACGATCACCCGGTCCCCAGGCTGGGTATACAGCTCGATGCCGCACACCAGGGCCATGTTCACCCCGGGGGTATAGAGGACCCAGTCGGGCCGGATGTCCCAGCCGTTGCGGCGCTTCTGCCAGTCCACGCAGGCCTGAAGATAGTCCGGGGAGGGATAGGCATAGCCATAGGTCCCGTGCTCCGCCCGGCGCCGGATGGCCTGGGCCACGGCGGGGGCCGTTTCAAAGTCCATGTCCGCGATGCCCATGGGGATGACGTCGTCTGCGCCGAACATCTGCCGCCGCAGCTGGGGGGACCACTTGATGGAGATCTCCCGGGTGCGGTCAATGGGCCGGTCAAAGTTGTATTCCATGGTGACACATCCTTCCCTTTTCTCTTGTTGTGTGATATAATGCAGTTAAGCGTTCAATATATCGCTCTGTTCGATATAATAATATGACTTGTTTATTAAAATGTCAATAGTGGAGGAATGATTTTGGACCCGGTAAATTTTGCGGTGGCGCAGAACATCAAGCGTCTGCGGGAAAAACAGAAGCTGAGCATGGACGAGCTGTCCCGGCTGAGCGGGGTGAGCAAGAGTATGCTGGCCCAGATCGAGCGTGGGGATGGCAACCCCACCCTGTCCTCCCTGTGGAAGATCGCCAACGGGATGCGCGTCCCCTTCGACGCCCTCACCGCCCGGCCCAAGCCGGACTATCAGATCATCCGCCTGCCCGACATCCAGCCCATTTTAGAGGACGAGGGCCGGGTGAAGAACTATTCCGTCTTCCCCGATGACGAGGGCCGCCGCTTCTCCGTCTATTACATGGAGCTGGACCCGGGCAGCTTTTGGCGCTCTGACCCCCACATCGTGGGCACCATCGAATTCATCACCCTGATCCGGGGGACGCTGGAGATCGTGGCCGGGGAACAGACCTTTACCATCCGCCCCGGGGAGAGCATCCGCTTCCCCGGCGACACCGTCCACTCCTATCGGAATCTGGACCCCGACTCCACCGCCCTGCATTTGATCATGTACACCCCCTGACCGGCCTTGACTTTATCACAGCGCTGTGTTATGTTGAACACACGGGTGAGCACCTACCGTCCAAGCAGTCAGGCTGAACAGTCTGGCTGCTTTTTTACCAGGAGGTCATGTTGTGACACAGACAGATACGCGGGGCGGCGTGGCCGCCGTACTGATCCGATTCAGCCTGCCGCTGATCATCAGCGGTATATTACAGCAGCTTTATAACTGGGCGGACGCCTTTATCGTGGGACACGCCGTGGGGGAGAGCGCCCTGGCGGCGGTGGGGGCCACCACGGCAGTGAGCGTATTTTTCACCATGGCCATCACCGGCTTCACCCAGGGGCTGTCTATTCTGGCCGCTCAGCGCTTTGGCAGCGGGGACCGGGCGGGACTGCGGCCCATCCTGTCCACCTTTCTGGTGGTGCTGCTGCCCCTGGCTGTTCTGTGCGCCGCCCTTGGGGTGTGGGCCAGCGGCTCCCTGCTGCACCTGCTCCACACGCCGGAGAACATTCTGGCCTTTGCCGGGGACTATCTGCGCATCATCTTCATCGGCGTGCCCTTCCTGGCGGCGTATAACCTCTATTCCGCCCTGCTCCGGGCCATGGGGGACAGCCGGGCACCCTTCTACGCGGTGGCGGTGTCCTCCCTGGCCAATGTGGCATTGGACCTGTGGTTCGTGGCGGGCCTTGGCTGGCAGGTGGCGGGTGCGGCAGCGGCCACCGTTTTGTCCCAGGGGGCCATGGCCCTCTTCATCCTGGTCTATGCCCACCGGCGCTATCCCCTGCTGCGCCTGTCCTTGAAAGAGCCCCTGTTCCGCCGGGAGGACTTTGCCCAGGGGCTGCGGTTCGGTCTGCCCCCCGCCCTGCAATTCAGCGTCACCGCCGGGGGCAACATCGCCCTGCAACACTTTATGAACGGCTTCGGCTCTCACACCGTGGCCGCCATCACCACCGCCTATCGAGTGGACACCATTATGCTGCTGCCCATCATCAATCTGGGGTCGGCCATCTCCACCATGGTGGCCCAGAGCAAGGGGGCGGGGGAGCCGCAGCGGGCCCGGCACTTCTGGCGCACGGGCGCTGTGATGAATCTGGTGGTCTCTCTGCTGCTCATGGCCGTCATGCTGCTGTTCGGCGGCAAGCTGGTGGCCCTGTTCGGCGTGGAGGCGGAGGCCGCCGCCATTGGCCGCCGGTTCTTCCAGCGCATCTCCCTGTTCTATGTGTTCTTCGGGCTGGCCTGCTCCATGCGGGGGACCATCGAGGGCACGGGCCGGGTGGTCTATTCCAGCGCCGTGAGCATCGCCGCCCTGCTGCTGCGCATCGCCCTGTCCTATCTGCTGGCCGGTGCCTTCCTGAACATGGCCATCGCCTATGCCGAGGGCCTGCACTGGATCTTCATGGTCCTGTGCTTTCTGCCCTTCTTCCTGCGCCGGGACCGCTGGGCGCAAAACTCCTAACTCCTCGCTCATCACTCCTAACTCCGGGAGGGGCTTCGGCCCTTCCCGGTTTTTCTCCCTCTTGTGCTCTTTGTCGTTTCGTGATATCCTGTTCTATCATTCCCTGTTCTACGATCTTCTGTTTTTCCCTGTCCTTTTGAAAGGAGGTCCTTTCTTTGTCCGAAAAGCTCCACGCCCTGGGAGACGCCATTGTCCGGGCCTTTCCCCAGGCCGACGTTCTGCGCACCCAGGTCCCTCAGTGGGTCCAGGCCCACGGGGAACTGATCTGGCTGTACACCGGGATCACCCGGCTGCTCTTCCCCCTGCTAGCCCTGCTCATCCTCGTCCGGGCCATCCGGGGGCTGCTGCGCATCCCCACCGCCGGGGAGGTCTGGGGTCAGCTGGCCCTGCCCGGGGGCGGCTCCCTGCCCATCCGGCACTGGGAAAATATTCTGGGCCGGGCTCCCCTGGCCGACCTGCGGCTGGATCTGCCCACCGTGTCCCGGCAGCACGCCGCCCTGGTCCGGGAGGAGAACGGCCAGTGGCGCATCCACGACCTGGGCTCTAAGGCCGGGACACTGGTGAATGACAAGCCCGTGGAGGGCTCCGCCCCCCTGAAAGTGGGGGACGCCCTCAGCGTGGGCGGGGTGAAGCTGCTGTTTCTGCCCCTGTCCCGGGCCGAGGAGGAGCAGCTGCTCCAGCGCCGGAGGGCGGAGGCCCCCCTGTCCATGGTCCCCTCCCTGCTGTGGCTGACCCTGTTTCAGATTTTGGCCGCCGTGCAGCTGTTCCTGGCCAGCGGCGGGGAGCACCGCACCGCCCCCCTGACCCTGCTGGTGCTCACCCTGGTCATGTGGGTCTATTACGGCTCCGCCCGCCGCCGTCTGCGGGGGTTCGAACTGGAGACCATCGCCTTTTTCCTGTCCACCCTCTCCCTGGCCGTCACCGCCTCCTCCGCCCCGGAGTCCACGGTGAAGCAGCTCATCGCCATCATCCTGGGGCTGATCTTCCTGTCCGCCCTCACCGCCTGGATGGCCGACCCGGCCCGGCTGCAAAAGCTGCGCTGGCTCATGGCCGCCCTGGCCATCGGCCTGCTGTCCGTCACATTGGTGCTGGGCCGGAGCAAATTCGGCGCGGCCAACTGGATCATTCTGGGGCCGTTTTCCTTCCAGCCCTCAGAGATCGCAAAGATCTTCTATATCTTCGCCGGTTCCGCCACCCTGGAGCGGCTGTTCCGCAGGCGGAACCTGGGGCTGTTCATGGTCCTCACCGGGGTATGCCTGCTGTGTCTGGCCCTGATGAGCGACTTTGGCACCGCCTGCATCTTCTTCGCCACGTTCCTGGTCATCGCCTATCTCCGCTCCGGCGACTTTGCCACATTGTCCCTGCTGTGCGGCGGGGCGGCCTTTGCCGGGCTGCTGGTGCTGCGGTTCAAGCCCTATATCTTCCGGCGCTTTGCCTCCTGGGGCCACGCCTGGCAGGCGGCCTCCACCACCGGCTATCAGCAGACCCGGGCCATGTCCGCCGCCGCCTCCGGCGGTCTGGTGGGCATGGGGGCGGGCAACGGCTGGCTGCAAAACATCCCCGCGGCGGACACCGACCTGGTGTTCGGGATGCTGTGCGAGGAGTGGGGCCTGCTCATCGCCGTGCTGGCGGTGCTGTCCATTTTGACGCTCACGGTGTTTGCCGCCCGGGCCTGCCGGGTGGGCCGCTCCGCCTTCCCCACCATCGCCGCCTGCGCCGCCGGGTCCCTGCTGGCGGCCCAGACCGCCCTGAACGTGTTCGGCGCCATGGACCTGCTGCCTCTCACCGGAGTGACGCTGCCCTTTGTGTCCAACGGCGGCTCAGCCATGATCGCCTCCTGGGGCCTGCTGGCCTTTCTCCGGGGGGCGGACACCCGGGAGCGGAGCCGCCGTGCTCCCGCGAAAAAGGAGGTCTCTTCCCAATGAAAAAACTGGAACGCCGGGCCCGGCTGTGTCTCATTCTGGCCGGACTGCTGCTGGCGGGACTGGGGCTGTTTCTGGTCCGCTTCGGCTTCAGCGGCAGCCGCTGGGCCTCCTCCCCCTTCAACCGCCACCTCTATAACCGGGACGGGGCCCTGATCAGCGGAACAGTGCTGGACCGGAACGGGACGGTCCTGTCCTATGTGGACGACAACGGGGACCGCCGCTGCGCCGACGGCAAGACCCTGCGGAAGGCCACCCTCCACGCCGTGGGCGACCCCCAGGGGAACATCGGCACCGGGGCTCTCACCGCCTTCGCCCGAAAGCTCACGGGATACTCCCTGCTGTTTGGGGCCTATAACGCCCGGGAGGGCAACGACCTGTATCTCACCATCGACGCCGACCTGAACGAGACGGCCTATCAGGCCCTGGACGGCCGGAAGGGCACCGTGGCCGTGTACAACTATAAGACGGGAGAGGTGCTGTGCATGGTCTCCTCCCCCTCCTACGACCCGAAGAACATCCCCGACGACTTAGAGACCAACGACAAGTATCAGGGGGTATACCTCAATCGGTTTCTCTCCTCCTCTTTCACCCCCGGCTCAGTGTTCAAGACCGTGACCCTGGCCGCCGCGTTGGAGAAGATCCCCGATTTGTACAGCCGCACCTTCTATTGCGAGGGCTCGGCGGAGATCGGCGGGGAGACGGTGACCTGCACCGCCGCCCACGGGGAGCAGACCATTCAGGACGCCCTGGCCAACTCCTGCAACGTCGCCTTTGGCCAGCTGGCGGTGGAGTTGGGGGCCAACACCCTGGAGAAATACGCCGGAAAGGCCGGGCTTACCAAATCCTATGACGTGAGCGGCATCCCCACCGCCGCCGGGTCGGTGGACCTGTCCGGGGCGTCGGATAACGACCTGGCCTGGGCCGGGGTGGGCCAGTATCACGACAGCGTGAACCCCTGCGCCCTGATGATCTATATGGGGGCCATCGCCAACGGGGGCAAGGCCGTGCAGCCCACCCTGATCCAGAAGGTGGTCTCCCCCGGTCTGCCCACCCTGCCCCAGTTCACCCACACCACCCGGCGGATGATCCAGGCGGACACCGCCCAGGCCATCGCCGACATGATGGCCAACAACGTCTCCGCCACTTACGGCACCAAGCGCTTTTCCGGCATGGACCTGTGCGCCAAGTCGGGCACGGCGGAGGTGGGGGCCGACCAAAAGCCCCACGCCTGGTTCACCGGCTTCCTCCGCAATGAGGAGGCCCCCTATGCCTTTGTGGTCCTGGTGGAAAACGGCGGCGGCGGGTCAGAGGTGGCCGGGACGGTGGCGGCAAAAGTGCTGAAAGCCGCCCTGGCTTCCTGAATCGGTTTGCACGTTTTTTCCCCCGGTTTGGGGTTGTCATATAGGCCATTTTAGGATAAAATAAGATATCTATTCACCATCTATTAGGGGGGACCGCCGTGGACATCGTTTTTCAGGAACGCCATGGGGTCCCCTTTTATGCCTGCACGGACCCACGCTGGTCCGGCGCGCCCCACGGCTTTTCCACCCGCCTGGGCGGCGTGTCTCCCGCTCCCTGGGACAGTCTGAACCTGGGGGCCGGACGGGGGGACGACCCCGCCCGGGTGGGGGAGAACTTCCGCCGCTTCTGCCGGGCCGTGGGCACCGACGCCCATGCTCTGGTGAAAAACCACCAGGTACACGGCACAGATATCCGCTCCGTCACCCGGGCAGACGTGCTGTCTGACCCCGCTCTGCCTGGGGAGTTCCCCGCCGACGGCCTGGTGACCGACCAGCCGGGGGTGTGCCTGACCATCTTCTCCGGGGACTGCATCCCCATTTTGCTCTATGACCCCCATCGAAACGTGATCGCCGCCGTCCACGCCGGGTGGCGGGGCACCGCCGCCGGGGCGGCGTTTCAGGGCGCCCTGGCCATGACCGGGCGCTACGGCTGCCGCCCGGAAAATATCCTGGCCGCCATCGGCCCGGGCATCGCCCCCTGCTGCTTCGAGACCCATATCGACGTCCCTGACGGTCTGCGGGCCGGGCTGGGAAAAGACGTCCAGGACTTTATCGCCCCCATCCCCGGCACGGACAAGTTCCACGTGGATCTGAAGGGGGCCAACGCCCGCTGGCTGGAGCGGGCCGGATTAGACCCGGCCCACATCGCCCTGTGCCCCGCCTGCACCGCCTGCCGCCTGGACCGCTTCTGGTCCCACCGCATCCAGGGCACCCGCCGGGGCAGCATGGCCGCCATGATCCAGCTGGCCGAAACCTGAATTTTTAAGGAATGACTATGAAACATCTCCGTTCTCTCCTCTGCCTGGCCCTGGTGGCAGTTCTGCTCACCGCCTGCGGGCCCAAGGGGGACGGCTCCGCCTCTTCCTCCGGCAGCGGCGGCTCCTCCGTCTCCTCCTCGGGCAGCGTCTCCGACCCGGAGCCTGCCCCTACCCCCGCCAGTCTCACCCTGGCGGCCTATCCCTCTGATTCCTTCCATCCCGTTTTGGGGACAAACCGCTCTAACCTGACCCTGGCCCCCCTGCTGTACGAGCCCCTGTTTCAACTGGACGAGACCTTTCAGCCCGTGCCTGTGCTGTGCAGCCAGGCTGACAGCGCCGACGGCCTCACCTGGACCCTCACCCTGCGGGAGGGTGTCACCTTCTCCGACGGCTCCCCCCTCACCGGCGCTGTGGTGGCCGACGCTCTGAACACCGCCCGCCAGTCCGCCCGCTATGCCCAGCGGCTGCGGGACGTGTCCTCCATCTCCGGCCAGGGGAATGTGGTCACCGTCACCCTGGTCCGGGCCAACGGCAACCTGCCCGCCCTGCTGGATATCCCCATTTCCTCCGGCACCGGGGACCGCCCGGTGGGCACGGGCCCCTATGTGCTGTCTGAGACGGACGGAGCTTTGACCCTGTCCGCCCGCTCCGGCTGGTGGCAGGGAAAAGCCCTGCCGGTGCAGAGCATCCAGCTCACCGCCGCCTCCCGGTCAGAGGACCTGGTGTCCTCCTTCGCCGCGGGGGACGTGAGTCTGGTGGACGTGGACCTGATGGGCACCAACGCCCTGGGCTACTCCGGCAGCTATCAGACCTGGGACTATGCCACCACGGATTTTCTCTATCTGGGCTTTAACACCCAAAGCGGCCTGTGCCGCGCCCCGGAGATCCGCCAGGCCATCACCCGGGCCATTGACCGCACCCCGGTGGTGCAGGTGGACTTTGCCCGCCACGCCGTGGCCGCCGCCCTGCCCGTCCACCCCAGCAGCCCCCTGTACAACGCCGCCCAGGCCCAGACCCGGAGCTATGACCCGGAGCAGGCCGCCGCCAATCTGGAGGCCCTGCGGGCCGCTGGCCGGACGGTCACCCTGGTGGCCAACAGCGAGAACACCGCCAAGGCCGCCGCCGCCCAGCGCATCGCCGCCCAACTGGAGGCCGTCGGCCTGTCCGTGCGCCTGTCCCTGCTGTCCTATGACAACTATGTCAGCGCCCTGTCCGCCGGGAACTTCGACCTGTATCTGGGCCAGGTGACCCTCACCGGCGACTTTGACCTGGCCCCCCTGCTGTCCTCCTCGGGCAGCCTGAACTATGGCCGCTGGCAGGACGCCCTGGGGGACGCCCTCCTCTCTGCGCTGCAAGGCGCTCAGGGGGACGCCAGGACCCAAGCCGCCGCCGACCTGTTCGCCTATCTCAATCAACAGGCCCCCATCGTGCCTGTCTGCTTTAAAAACGGCTCCGTCCTCACCCAGTGGAGCAGGCTGTCTGGCCTGTTCCCCGTCCGTGGGAACGTGTTCTATCAACTGGAAAACTGGAACCTTTCTTAAATCACTTTGTTAATTTATGCAGGCGAGCCGCCATTTGTATGTGGCCGCCGGGAGGAGAGATAGAAATGAGTGTTTACCGCTGTTATTCCCAGAAGAAGCCCGGCTTCGACGTGGAGGCCCAGGGGCTGTGCAAGGCCCTGCGGGAGCAGCTCGGCGTGGCCGGACTGACCTCCGTGGCCATCCTGAACCGCTACGACGCCGACCAGATCGACCCCGCCGTCTATCAGCAGGCCAAGGGCATCGTGTTCTCCGAGCCCCAGGTGGACGTGGTCTATGACGAGACCTTCCCCCAGCCCGCCCAGCCCTGCGCCCTGCTGGCGGTGGAGGCCCTGCCCGGCCAGTTCGACCAGCGGGCCGACTCCTGCGCCCAGTGCATCCAGCTGATGGCCGGGGTGGAGCGCCCCCTCATCGCCTATGCCAAGGTATATGTGCTCCAGGGCCAGCTGTCTCAGGAGGACCTGGACAAGATCCGCCACTACCTCATCAACCCCGTGGAGAGCCGTGAGGCCTCTATGGACAAGCCCGAGACCCTGGTCCGCACCCACGAGACCCCCGACCACGTGCCCACCATCGACGGCTTCATCTCCATGGACGAGAAGGCCCTGGCCGCCCTGCTGGACGAGCTGGGTCTGGCCATGGACCTGGACGACCTGAAGTTCCTCCAGACCTATTTCCGGGACGAGGAGCACCGTGACCCCACCATGACTGAGGTCCGCGTTGTCGATACTTACTGGTCTGACCACTGCCGCCACACCACCTTCTCCACCCACCTGGACCAGGTGGACGTGGACGACCCCCAGGTGAAGGCCGCCTATCAGCGGTATCTGGACGCCCGGGTGGAGGTCTATGGCCAGGAGAAGGCCGCCCAGCGGCCCCAGACTCTGATGGACGTGGCCACCATCGGCGCCAAGACCCTGAAAAAGCGGGGCCTGCTGCCCGAGCTGGACGAGAGCGAGGAGATCAACGCCTGCTCCATCCACGTCCCCGCCCAGGTGGACGGCAAGGAGCAGGACTGGCTGCTCATGTTCAAGAACGAGACCCACAACCACCCCACCGAGATCGAGCCCT
>ERZ856578.2426-NODE-2426-length-30693-cov-4.345408_pt1 | contig 30693 bp, 23 predicted proteins | sample MGYA00514384_ERZ856578 | MGnify/ENA primary metagenome ERZ856578 (study PRJEB29103, sample SAMN06111958) | human gut metagenome | biome: human gut; feature: ankylosing spondylitis patient; material: healthy_person | host: Homo sapiens | place: China:Hangzhou... | reverse complement strand
TTTCACCTCCTCACGGCATAAAAAAATTAGACTGCAAAGGGCTTGATGCCCTCTGCAATCTAATGATAATGCCTGCCCAAGAAAAAAGTAGGTGAAACGAAATCTTGACTTTCCGCACAAAGACTCGTATACTTAATATGTATGTGTTAAAAGAGCCGCAGGGCGGCTCTTTTGTGTGTGCTTTCGACGAATCGACACGAGAGACCGCACACGATGTGTGAATGATGTGAGGAGAAACATGAATTGGAAAAAGGACTATGAAGCAAAGCGCACGAGTGCTGCGGAAGCGGTAAAACTCGTTCGGTCCGGCGACAGAGTCTACGCGGGGACCGCCTCCAGTGTGGCGTACGGTCTGCTTGCTGCGCTCTGGGACAGGAGACATGAACTGGAAAATGTGGAGATTCAAAGCAGTCAGGCATTTGAGCCTTCACCGATCTTCGATGAAACGGTCGACAATCCGTTTCACTATCTGACCTATTTTATCGGCGTCGGCGAGAGAAAAGTCTACCGCGGCGGCCTGCCGGTCAATTTTACTTCTGTGCATTTGTCACAGGTAAACATTTGGTCAAAGGAAACCGCGAAGCCGGATGTGGCTTTTTTTGAGGTTTCCGCGCCGGACGAAGACGGATACTTTTCGTACGGAGCTTCCGGCGTCGCCTGCGGAGAGGAAATCAAAAAAACGGCGAGAACCGTAATCCTGCAGGTAAACAAGGAGGTGCCGTATGTGCTGGGCGAGCATCATCTGATTCACGTGTCCGAGGCAGACGCGCTGGTGGAAATAGATCGACCGCTCAAGAGCTATGACGTGCCGGAAAGCGACGAGGTCGCGAAACAGCTTGCCGCGCTGATTTTGCAGGAGGTTCCGGATGGTGCCACCCTGCAGCTGGGACTGGGAAATGTCTCTACGGCCATCGGCTACGGCCTCAAAGAAAAAAATGATCTGGGTATCCACACTGAGCTCTTCAATCAGCCGATGCTGGCTCTGATAGAAAACGGCAATGTAACCAACAAACACAAGGGGTTTTTGGATGGCAAAAACGTCTATGCGTTCGCGCTGGGCAATGAAAAGCTCTATCGCTTTTTGGATAAAAATCCTGATATGTACTGCGTACCGTTCCCTTACGCGAATGATCCGCGCATTATTGCACAAAATAAGAGGATGATCTCTATCAACAGCACGATGGCGATTGACCTGTACGGGCAGTGCGCGTCCGAATGCATGGCATGGAATCAGCAGAGCGGTACAGGCGGGCAGGCAGACTTTGTCAGAGGGGCGCAGTGGTCAGAAGGCGGAAAATCCTTCATTGTCACGACCTCCAGCTTCATGAAGAACGGAAAACGCATGAGCAAGATCGTTCCGTCGTTTCCGGCAGGCTCGGTGGTTACCACACCGCGTGCGGATGTCCAGTATGTGGCAACCGAGTACGGCTGCGTTAATTTGAAACCGCTGACGATGGCGGACCGCGCGCGGGCACTGATTCGCATCGCACATCCGGATTTTAGAGAGCTTTTGACGGATGAAGCGAAGGCACATGGCCTGCTGTAAGCGAAAAACGGAATCGCGGCGGCGAAGCTTGTGAAAAAATGGAAATGAGATAAACGAATGAAGCATAAAAAAACAAATCAAAACGTAAAACACAGAAAAACAAGTCATCATCGCCGCAAGCAAAACGGAAATCGGCGACATCAGGAAAGCACCTTGCATCTGAACCGCCGTATCGGCGCGGATGGCGCGTTCCGCACAGGCTTTCTCGTACCGGAGGAAACTTCGCACAGCACGCAGGAACCGATCACCGGAATCATCGAGAAGCATGCGAGAGGCTTTGCTTTCCTGCGCAGAGAGGAGGGCGCTGATATTTTTATTGCGCCGGATAATCTGGGCGGCGCGATGAACGGTGATACGGCGCAGGTCGAACTCCTGCCGCCGTATCTTTGGACGAAATCCAAGGAGGGGATCGTTGTCAAAATTTTGGAGCGTGCGACCAAAGAAGTGGTCGGTACCTTCCAAAAGAAAAAAGGCTTTGGATTTGTCGTTCCGGATGACCGCAAGCTGACGGAGGATATTTATATCAAAAAGGACGCCTTTCGCAGCGCGGCAAACGGCGATAAGGTCGTGGCGAAGATCACGCAGTATCCGGACAAGCAGCATAGGCTCGAGGGAAAAATCACCGAGATCGTCGCGCGCAAAGGGGAAACCGGCAGCGATGTTCTGTCTCTGATCCGCGGCTACGGACTGTTTCAGACCTTCCCAAGTCGTGTCAACGCGGAAGCGAAGGCGCGCGGCAGGGAAAAAATCACCGACGAAGAAATCGCGAGACGTTTGGATCTGCGCGGCAAAAATATTTTTACGATTGACGGACCGGACGCAAAGGATCTGGATGACGCAGTATCGATAGAACGGCTTGCCAACGGGCATTACCGCCTCGGCGTGCATATCGCGGACGTCAGCCACTATGTGGAAGAGGATGGCTGGCTGGACAAGGAGGCGTTGAAGCGCGGCACCAGTGTGTATCTGCTCAACCGCGTGGTGCCGATGCTGCCAAAGGGGCTTTCCAATGGGATCTGCAGCCTTAACGAGGGCGAGGATCGGCTGACACTTTCCTGCTTCATGGAAATCGACGCGCAGGGAGAGGTCGTTCATCACGAGCTCGCGGAGTCTGTCATCAACTCCAAGGCGCGCATGGTCTATGATGACGTGTCGGAGCTTTTGGAACATGAGACACCGGCGCTGCGTGCCAAATACGCGCCGCTCTTGACGGATATCCGCGCGATGGGGGAATTGGCGCGCGTACTTCGCGACAAGCGGAAACAGCGGGGCAGTCTGGATTTTGATTTTGCGGAGTCGGAGATCGTTTTGGATGCGCGCGAGCATCCGATTGCGATCTGTCCGGCAGAGCGCCGCAGCGCGAATCGCCTGATTGAGGAATTTATGCTGATCGCCAACGAAACAGTAGCGGAGCATTTTTACTGGATGAACTATCCGTTCGTCTATCGCGTGCACGAAAAGCCGGACCCGGAAAAAATGATGGACTTAAAGGCTTTCCTGATGAATTTTGGTATCCATCTGAAGGGAAATCCGGACAATATCTATCCGAAAACCTTGGCGGATATCATTGACACGATCGCTGACGAGCCTTATGAGGCGGTCGTCAACCGAGTGATTTTGCGGACGATGAAGAAGGCTTATTACAGCCCGGAATGCGACGGGCATTTTGGTCTTGCGTTCCGGTATTACTGCCATTTTACTTCGCCGATTCGTCGCTATCCGGATCTGATGATCCACCGCGTGATCAAAGCAGCCATCAACAATCGCATGACGGAAGCAAAGCTGAAAAAGTATCGACACGATGTGCAGGAGGCGGCGGAGATCTCCTCCCGGACCGAGCGCAAGGCGCAGGAGCTGGAGCGGGAGGTCGAAAAGCTTAAAAAATGTGAGTACATGCTGGATCATATCGGTGAGGAATATGACGGTATCGTCAGCGGCGTAACGGAATTCGGCGTTTATGTCGAGCTGCCGAATACGGTGGAGGGTATGGTGTTTGCGCGTGATCTCCGCCGCCCGTACCAGCTCGGCGAGCAGGTGCGGATCCGCGTACTCGACGCAAGGCCCGCGGAGCGGCAGATCGACTTCTCGATGCTGCGAAAATAGCATTGCTGTATGTTTCGCGCCCGGTATTTTGAATTATTTTGCTGCCGGGCTATTGACAAGACCGCAAAAAGTGGTATGATAGACAAGAAGTTAGTTATGGCTAACTGGAAACACATGCCGATGTGATTCAGTTAGCCTTTTTTTATTAAATAGTTAGCATGTGCTAACTATTTAATAAAAAGCATGGGAGCATAGTCAAAAGCCATGCGTTGTCTTTACGCGCAGGGCATCCAATACAAAATCTGCATACAGGAAAGAAAGGCGATATGATGTATCTACAAATTCAAGAGTTCCGCAAATCATTCGGAGCAGGGGATAATCAGACCGAGGTGCTCAAGGGCATCAGTTTCGGCGTAGAAAAAGGCAAGATCTGCGTACTGCTGGGGCCGTCCGGTTCCGGCAAATCCACGCTGCTCAATATCATCGGTGGAATCGAAACACCGGACAGCGGCAGCGTTTCCATCAACGGCGAAGCGATGCGCAGCATGAACGAAAAGCAATTGACTGAATATCGGAGGCGTCATTTGGGCTATGTGTTCCAGTCCTATAACCTGGTCCCAAACCTGACGGTCAAGGAAAATATCGAAACCGGCGCATATCTATCCGAACACCCGCTGGACGTCGATGAGATCTTAAAGACGCTGGGACTGTGGGAACATCAAGATAAGATCCCGAATCAGCTTTCGGGCGGACAGCAGCAGCGAACAGCGATTGGCAGAGCTGTGGTTAAGAATCCGGATATTCTGCTCTGCGATGAACCGACCGGCGCGCTGGATTACAATACTTCCAAGGAGATCCTCAAGCTGATTGAGGAAGTCAATCAAAAGTTCGGCTGTACTGTGATTTTGGTTACACATAATGACGCGATCCGCCACATGGCCGATCAGGTCGTGCGGCTGCGTGACGGGCAGATCCGCAGCATAGACGAAACTGCCGTCAAGATTCCGGCTGCCAAGCTGGAATGGTAGAAAAGAGGCGGGGAAAGCATGAAAAGAACGAAGAAAAAAAATCCGCTGAATAAGCGCGTTCCGCGGGAATTAAAGCAAGACATCGGCAAGTATCTGGCACTGCTTCTATTCCTGACGCTGACCATCGGCTTTGTTTCCGGCTTTTTGGTCGCCGGCGGCAGCATGAAGGGTGCTTATGACGACAGCTTTGAAAAATATACCGTCGAGGACGGGCATTTTACCTTAGCCACAGAACTTCCGGAGACGCTGCAGGAGGAACTGGAAGCGGAAGACGTACGAATCTATCCGTTATGGTATAAAGATTTTGAACTTTCGGACACGAGCAGTGTGCGGATCTACAAGCCGCGTACGGCGGTCAATCGCATCTGCCTAATGGAGGGTAGTATGCCGGAGACCAATGATGAGATTGTCATCGATCGCTTGTACGCGGAGAACAACAAAATTGCGATCGGCGATGAGATGCGTCTGGACGATAAGCTTTTTACAGTCAGCGGCGTGGTTGCTTTTTCGGATTACAGCGCGCTGTTTAAGAACAATACGGATATGATGTTCAATGCCAGCACCTTTACAGTCGCCTGCGTGACAGATGCGGCCTTTAACAGGCTGACGGATGCTCACATCAAATATACCTATGCCTGGGTCAACGACGACCGCAGTCTGAGCGATGCCGCCGCTTCCGACAAGGGTGATGAGCTCAAGGATATTCTGGCAAAGAGTGGTCTTTTGACCGATTTTGTCAAAGCCGGAAACAACCAGGCAATCATCTTCACCGGAGATGACATCGGCGGCGATCAGGTGATGGTCATCACGATGCTGTATATCGTCATGGCAATTTTGGCTTTTATCTTCGGTGTGACGACCAGAAATACGATTGAAAAAGAGGCAGGCACGATCGGTACACTGCGTGCCTCCGGCTACAGCCGCGGCGAGCTGGTGCGGCATTATATGATTCTGCCGTCGCTGGTCACGTTATTTTCGGCGGTGCTCGGCAATGTGCTCGGCTATACACTCTTTAAAGGCATGGTGGTAGACATGTACTATCACAGCTATTCGCTGCCGACCTACGAGACCCTGTGGAATTCCCGTGCCTTTGTTTTGACGACCGTCATTCCGTGCATCATCGTCATGGTCGTGATCCTCTTGGTGCTCTGCGCGACGATGAAATTGCCGCCGCTGCAGTTCCTGCGTCACGAGCTCTCGGTCCGCAAAGCGAAAAAAGTCATGCCGCTGCGGCATTTCAGCTTTATGACGCGCTTTCGCCTGCGGGTCATCAGGCAAAATCTGACGGCTTATCTAACCTTATTCCTGGGCGTGCTGATGGTCAGCTTCCTGCTGTTCTTCGGCTTGATGCTGAGCCCACTTTTGGATCATTTCAAAGGGGAGGTGCTCGATTCTGAGATCGCGGCTTACCAGTATATCCTCAAGGTGCCGGTGGAGACAAGTGCGGACGATGCGGAGAAGTACGCGGTGCTTTCTTTGGAAAATCCGAACGGCGAGGAGATCACGGTATACGGCATCAGCGAAGACTCCAAATACTTTGGAGAGCCGATCCCGGACGGCGAAGTACTGCTGTCGGACGGCTATATGGAAAAGTACGGTGTACAGCAGGGCGATACGGTGACTTTGACGAAGAAATACGCCGACGACAGCTATGATTTTACGGTAGATGCAAGCTATCATTATCCGGCGACGCTGGCGTTGTTTATGAATATCGATGATTTTCGAAAAATGTTTGACAAGGATGAGAACTATTTCAGCGGGTATTTCTCCGATCAAAGGCTGAATGACATCGACGACAGTTTGGTTTCGACGATCATTACGGAGCACGATCTGACGACAGTGGCTGACCAACTGTCCGACTCCATGAGCAAGTCATTTTGGATGCTGATGTTCTTCGCGGTGATCCTCTATCTGGTGGTCATTTACCTGTTGTCCAAGCAGGTCATCGAAAAGAATGTGCAGGCGATCTCCATGACGAAGATCTTGGGGTACAGCAACGGCGAGATCACAAGGTTGTATAACTTGACGACGGGGATTGTGATGCTGGCTTCGCTGCTGGTCAGCCTGCCGCTCAGTAATCGGTTTATCAGGTGCGTATATTACCTTATGATGCAAAAATTCAACGGATGGCTGACATATTACGTCGCGCCGTGGATCTATCCGGCGATGGTGGCAACCGGCGCGGCCTGCTACGCGGTGGTCTATCTGGTACAAACGCGCCGGATCCGCAAGATCCCGATGGGCGAGGCACTCAAGAATATGGAGTAGCAGTTTTCTTCTACCTTCAGTTGACAAGAGCACATACGCCTGGACGAGCTGAAATTTCAACGCATGCTTCGTTCTCGTCCTCGCCTTACGTCCAGTAAGATTTCGTCCTGCGGCCTTGCCTGCGCCGAAATTTCAAGCCGCCAGGTTCCAAGGAAGTTTGCAGAGAAAATATTTGCCTCTGTCAACTGAAGGTAATTGCATGATAGATAAATGAAACGGTACGGGTCCCCGAACATGCCGCGGCATGTTCGGGGACCCGTACCGTTTCACTGCAGGCAGTTCATGATCACGGTGATCATCATGTCCTTTTCAATGGGTTTCGATTCAGCAATCATAATGGTCAAGGCAACCAAAGTATGATTTTCAATCAGTTTTTTGCCATCCACAAATAGAACGCCGTTTTTATCAAGAAAGTACAGAAACATAGCGGCGGCAATGCGCTTGTTCCCATCGAGAAAGCTGTGATTTTTGGTTACGAAATACAGTAGGTGCGCAGCCTTTTCTTCTAAGCTTGGATATAATTCCTGTCCTCCGAAGGATTGATAGATATTCCCGATGCTCCCGCGGAAAGAATCATCCTTTTCTCTTCCAAACAGTTCCGATTCATTGCCAAAGCGCATCTGTGAAATGACCTGCATGCATTCTTCATAATCCAGTGTATAGGTTGCAGGGTTTCCTTTTGGACGTGTCATGGTCTGGTGATCATAGGAATCCAGCATATCAAGCGCATCGCTGTACTTTTCGATCACGCTGAGAATTTGCTTGCCGTCCAGAGAATCTTCGGTTCGTTTCATAATTTTAATGACTTCTCCGAGCTGGGCGATGCGATGGTTGTTTACCGCATAACCTTGCAGTATGTATTGCTTGAGCACGGAGTTTGCCCACTTGCGGAACTCTACGCCGCGTTTTGATTTTACGCGATAGCCGACAGAAATGATGACGTCGAGGTTGTAAAATTCGACCATATGTGTTTGTGTTTTGTTTTCGATCGCACCATGTTGTGTGGTAGTCGCAAATTTTGCGACTACCACTTGCTTATCTAATTCTTCAAGGAAAGCATTATTGATATGCTTTCCAATGGTTTTGACATCGCGATCAAAAAGTTCGGCCATTTGCTGGCGATTCAGCCAAACCGATTCTTCATTCACCGGTACTTCCAGTTTTACTGCCTGGTCTTTCGTTTCAAAAAAAACGAGTTCTTTCTTTTGTTCCATTTCAAAATCTCCTTTCTTACGTGCAAACAAAAAGCGTGCAAGTACAATGCGGATTTTCCGCAATCATCCTTGCACGCTCATGCCCGTGTATAGCCCGGACGCTGAGCGGCTCTGCTGTCGTCTTTCGACTCGGCAGTCGCCTTCGCTCGGGCATCTGTCTTTCATCGGCTCTGCTATCGCTCTCGCTTGGCAATCGCCGTGACAAGTACATTAGCCCGGCCGGATAAGACCTAACTCTAGTTTAACACATTTTGCGGGAGCTCGCAAAGGATTTATTAAGAGAAGAAAATTGTATTTATTCAAAATAAAAATGAAAAAGTGTTGTGAATTGTAACAAAAAAACACTTGATTTTTGTTTTTTGTTGTGGTATAAATACAAACTATAGAGATACAAAACAAACATCAAATGCATGGACCGGAGAAGTATCTCGGGTTTGACACATCACAGAGAACCGCCGATGGTGAGAGGGCGGCATGAAGCAACCGGGTGAAAAACAACCGAGAGCAGCCGGAAGAACGGAGGGCAAGCCAAGACGCGGCAGTAAAGGAATTCGCGCAGGAAGCTTTCTCAGTAGAACCGGACGCAGGCGGAGCGTAACAGCCGCAAAGAAAGAGAACTGCAGGTCGCAAGGAGGCAGGCGTAAAATGGCTCCGATACGCGGCAACGTGAATCCGTACAGGAAACCGCGAAGAAGCGGGCGCGCAAGGCTGCAGTTAATATGGGTGGTACCGCGGAAGCTTTCTTTCGTCCCATAGGAGGGATGAAAGAGGCTTCTTTTTTCATTCTTCTCTTAATTATGAAAGCAGTGCGTCAGCGCAGCAGAAGCAGGACGCAGCCGTTCAGCTAAGTGAGGCAGGAGAAACCCTATATGAGAGATTACGGCATGAGCGAAAAAACGGCGGGCATCCTGACTGAGGAAAAGCATTTCGCGGAGATTTTTGAACGGACGGCTGGCTTGAGTGGTGAGCCGGAGGAAGAAAAATGGCTGGGACAGCATTTTCTCGCGGAAACCGGTCCTCCTCTGGTGTTTGTGACCCATTATCCGTCGGTCAAACGGCCGTTCTACGCGATGGATGATCCGGAGAATCCGCGCTATACGCTCAGCTATGATCTGCTTTTGCATGGACTGGAGATCACCACCGGCGGACAGCGCATCCATGATTATGAACAGCAGGTCGCCAAAATGAAAAAGCGCCATATGGATCCGGCTGACTTTGAAAACTACCTGACCATGCACAAATACGGCCTGCCACCGCATGGCGGTTTCGGTCTGGGTATGGAGCGCGTGGTCGAAAAGCTCCTCGGGCTGGAAAACATCCGCGAAGCGGCGGCATTCCCGCGTGACAGAAACCGCCTGCAGCCATAGCGCGCGGAGCATTGCCTGCCGCATCCTCTCACGCGTTTTCTCTTTTGAACCTGCTGCGTCCTTTCGCGCAAAGCTTGCGGTGCCCCACATTGTGAGAACTGAAAGCACGTATGAAGGCTGCGTCCCGCCGGGACAGCGAAGGACGCATGTGGGCGTTACGGGGAAAGTAAAGTTTTGCGTGCGTGCGCGGAGCAAAAGTGGTATGATAAGAAAGTATACGAAGACCTTTGCAGATTGGCTGGAGAGCAGGACGAAAGGAGAAAAGAATGCAGTCAAATAATTATAAACTGGAATATGAAAGCAAGCGGGTTTCGGCAGAGACAGCAGCACAGGTCGTGCGCAACGGATATCGCGTGCATTTCGGCACCGGCGCGGGTATTGTCGATACGATGGATAAGGCACTCGCGATGCGCGTGTCTGAGCTGCGGGATGTTACGATTTTATCGACGGTGGGAATCCACGAGGAACCTTTGGCTACCTATCGGGCGGCCGCGGCGCTCGGAGAGGAAGGTCCGAAGCATGTGCGCTTTACTTCCGCGCATTTCAGCGCTTTCGATCGCCGCATGGCAGACGAAGGCAACTGTTGGTACATGCCGATGATGTTCTGCGAACTGCCGGAGCTTTGGAATGACAACGGCAATCACATCGATGTCGCGATGTTTCAGGTCGGACCGATGGACAGCAATGGGGATTTTAACCTCGGACCGCAGGTCGCGGATATGCTGGGCGTCATTCGCGGCGCGCGCAAGATCGTCGTGGAGGTCAATGAAAACATGCCGTTTGCTTACGGCTATAGCAACGAGATCAATATTAAAGACGTAGACTATATCGTCGAGGGCGAAAATCTGCCGCTGGCAGAGTTGAAAATGAAGGAACCGTCCGCGGAGGATCAGGAGATCGCCAATCATGTCGTGCAGAATCTGGAAAGCGGTTCCACCATTCAAATCGGTATCGGCGGTCTGCCGTCGTCAGTCGGATCCTTATTGGCGAATTCTGATATCAATGAACTGAATATTCATACAGAAATGTTCGTGGACGCGTACTTGGATCTTTACGCGGCAGGCAAGATCGTCAATAAGATCAATCTGCCGATGAACCATGGCAGAGCGGTTTATTCCTTTGCGGCCGGCAGTAAGCGGCTCTATGATTTTATCAACAACAATCCGACCTGCTGCTGCGCGCCGGTCGAGTGGGTCAACAACTGCACGAACATCGCGGAGATCAACAAGTTCGTTTCCATCAACAGCTGTATCGCGGTCGATATTTACGGGCAGGTCTGCGCGGAGACCGCCGGTTATAAACAGGTCAGCGGTACCGGCGGTCAGCTCGACTTCGTAATCGGCGCCTACCGTTCCAACGGCGGCAAAAGCTTCTTATGCCTGCCGTCCACCAGAACGCTCAAGGACGGCAGGCGCGTATCCCTGATCACACCGATCCTGCCGCCGGGCTCTGTGGTCACGACACCACGTTCCTGTACCGGCTTCATCGTGACAGAATACGGCGCGGTCAATCTCAAGGGCAAGTCCACCTGGGAACGCGCGGAAATGCTGATCGGCATCTCCCATCCGGATTTTCGCGATGATATGATACGCGAGGCCGAAAAAATGGGCATCTGGTCAAACACCAGCAAACGGGAATATTAAAACGGAATCAAATCATAAAACAGTATCGCGCGAAAGGCTGGCGTAAGGGTCGGCTATGCGGGGTGCTGTTTTTTTATGTAAAATTTCAAAAAAGGCATTGAAATGAAAACAAAAATGTGTTAATGTTTTGTTAAATGCAAACGAAATAGAAAAACGTTTATAAATACGCAAACGTTTGATGGGAATATAGATACAATAAGAGGGAGGCGGGCTATATGGAATTCAAGGAACTGACATTGGAAGAATTGATTCAGGGCTATGTTCGGTTAGATGAGGAACAGGCGTATCAATGCATCTTTTGCGGCGAAAGATTTGAAGAGGGGCTGATCTATACCTCACGCGGCAGATCCGTGAGCGCGCACCGCGCCATGCAGGAGCACCTCTTCGACGAACATGGCGGCGTGTTTGAAAGCCTTTTGGAAATGGATAAGCAGGTAAACGGGCTTTCGGACAGCCAAAAGGAGGTCCTGGAGGGTATGTACCGCCAAAAGGACAATAAGGCGCTCTGCGAGGCCATGTCGATCAGCGCCGCGACCGTACGAACGCATAAATTCAACTTGCAGAAGATGAAGCGGGAAGCGAGAGTTTTTTTGGCAATCATGGAGCAGATCGAGAACGAGGAGCTCGTTGCCGCACGCAAGCGTCTCGACTTGCAGGAAGATGCGCATACCCCGCGCAAACCGCATTTCGATCCGCAGTTCGCTGCGAATCTCCTGCATCCGTTCTTTACGCAGTATAATTTGAAATAGATATGAAATGTATGCTTTACGCAATCAGTCATTGACTGATTGCGCCATGCAGAAAGACAGGAGGACTATATGATGGAACATGCGCAATCTGTGCAGCAAAGACAAAAGAGAAATCTGATTTTGTTCATCGTCAGCTATGTGATCAATAATCTGGCGAGCGGCATTTTATATGATACCTATGTCAACTATCTGCAGGAGGTATCCCTGCCGACGGCAACGTCTTTTTGGGCGTTTTACGGCTATGCGACGTTTTTGAGTGCTTTCATTTTGCTTTTGGCGCCGAAGAGCGGCTACAAGAAGCTGCTGTTGTTCTGCGCAGCGGCTACTTCAGCGGCATTCTTCTGCGTCGTCTATATCAAATCGGAAATGATCTTTTATCTATCAACCCTGCTGGCGCTGACCGGCGTACAGCTGCATTTCATCATGCTGGCTCCGTATGTGGCAGCCTACGCGGATCATGCGGGAGGCAAAAGCATCGACTGGTATACGCGTACCTATTATATGGGCTATGTCGGATATTTCCTGACTACGTTTTTGGGCGGGGCGGCGACCGTCAAGCTCTTCTCCGTACACGCGGGATTTTCCTATGCCGAGGCGAAAGCGCAGACCGCCTATATTGCGGAGGTGTCAGAGAGCGTCCGCGCTGCCTATCTTGACGGAAACAGAGATGTGCTGATCCTTACCGGAATCGCGACGCTGCTTTCCATCCTCCCGATTTTATTCATCCACGAAAAAAAAGAGGACTATGCAGCATTAAAAGAGGAAACAGAGCAGAAGCAGAGCCTGCGGGAGAGAGCCGGAGATATCATCAGCGTCTTGTTCCGCAAGGACGCGTTGATGTATCTGCTGTATTGGGCGTTGATTTCCTTTGCCATGGGACTCTTCACCTCCTACTATACGGTATTTCTCAATCGGAATCTGCATATCGACAAGGCGACCGCGTCGCTTTTGGTTTCGATTTCCTACGCTGCGATTGTGCTGTTCATGCTCTTTACGCCGTATGTGGTCAAAAAGCTGGGAACGGTGGGAACCATCTGTTTTACGGTTCTGCTGTCCGTACCGTTTATGCTGATCATCGCAAACGGAGACCGGTTCGGTAAAGCGATGATCCCGATGGTCGGCATCGGACTGTTTATGCGGGCGGGTCTTGCCAATCTGGGAAGCCCTGCGGAAAGCTCGCTTTCGATGATGATCGCGCCGAAGCATCTGCGTCCGGCCTTTACCTCTGTGGTGAATTTTATGGCAGGCATCGTCAGCATCGTCAGCGGTAATTTTACGGGAAAATTTCTCTTCGCAACGCAGGAGGGATATCGCAGCGCGTATTATATCGCAGCCGCCTTATATTTCCTCGCAGCGCTAGTCATGGTGACACTGTTTCAAAAGTACAACAGAAAAGAGGAGGAAGCATGAGCTACCAGTCACAGCTTACTGAGTTAAAAAGCATCATTGAAAAAATAGAATACTATAAATATACGACGAATTCGCTGATTTACTGGGATAAGATTACCTACATGCCTAAAAACGCGATTGGATATCGAAGCAAGGTGATGTCCTTCCTCGCGGGAGAACAATATCGGCTTTTGTCCGACAGCCGCTTTCATAAATTGGCATCCTATTTTAAGGATAACCGAAAAAACGATTTTTTGACAGACGCGATGATCAAGAAGCTGCTTGTCAGCGCTGAAAGCGTGCGCGCCATTCCGGAAGCAGAATATCAACGCTATGTGGAATTGATCGCGGTTTCCGAGCAGGTTTGGGCGGAAGCGAAGGAAAAACAGGACTTGCAGAGCTTCCTGCCGTATCTGAAGCAAATTTTCGACACCTTTCGCGATTTCACGCGGTATTGGGGGTATGAAAAGGAACCTTACGACGCGCTTTTGGAACACTACGTCGAAGGACTTACAGTAGAGATCATCGACAGCATGACCGCAGAAATCAAGCCGCCGCTCATCGCGCTTTTGGGACGCGTGGAGGAAAAAAACAGAAGCGGCGACGCGCCGAAGCGCATCGAGGTCGGACCTGTCAGCCGCGAAAAGCAGCAGGCAGTCTGGGAAATGATCCTCAAAAAAATCGGCTTCAATTTTGACAGCGGACGGGTGGATATCGGCTCACACCCGACCATTCTGGCAAGCTCGCCGGAGGATGTACGTGTTGTCAACAGCTTTGCTGAGGACGATTTTTGGGGCGGCATTTTTAATATTCTGCACTGCGGCGGCAGGGGCATCTATCAGCAGTCGATCAGCAAGGAGCTGATGGGAACGCTGCTTGCCGAGGTACCGTCGTTCGCGGTAGAGGAAGCGATCGGCAGGCTTTATGAAAACATCATCGGCAAAAGCGAGGGCTTTTGGCAGTACATTTACGAGCCGCTGGTTGAGATCCTGCCGCAGCTGAAGGCTTATACGCCGCGGGATTTATTTGCGTCCGTCAATTACGCGCAGCCATCGCTGCTTCGCCTGGAGGCGGATGAACTGACCTACCTGCTGCATATCATCATTCGATATGAACTGGAGAAGGACATCCTCAGCGGCAGCTTAAGCATAGAAGCACTTCCGGAGGCATGGAGCGAAAAGTACGAAGCCTATCTGGGCATTCGCCCGCAAAACGACGCGGAGGGGGTACTGCAGGATATTCACTGGGCGGCAGGCTATGTCGGATATTTTCCGTCGTACTTCATTGCCAATATTACCGCGGCGCAGCTGGCGGCGGCAATGAACGAACAGCTCGGCGACATGCATACGCTGATGGCAGACGGCGCATTCGATGAAATCCATGCGTGGCTTTCGCAGCGAATCTATCGGTACGGTTCGCTGTATTCCAGCAGGGAGCTGATCGAAAACGCGTGCGGTAGACCGCTGTCCTCCGATGATTACATGGATTACTTACGGAACAAGTTTTCCGAGGTATATAGATTACACTAAATATTGAATTTTACCAGAAAAGGAGACAAAGCATGAATAAGTTACTTGCAAAGATGGGACTGGGCGAAAAAATGTCCAAAAACTTTTTGGCGATCCTGATTGTCGCGTTCAGCGGCGCGATCATCTATGGGTTGCCGTACTTCCGTTTTGACTATTACGATGTATATTTGGAAACCTATCACCTTACCAACGTGCAGATGGGCGTTTTTGGAAGCGTACTCGGCGTATTCGGTATGATTTCCTACTTGTTCGGCGGTATCGTCGCTGACCGTTTTTCCACCAGAACGATTCTGACCGTATCCCTGCTCGGTACCGGTATCGGTGGACTGGTACACTTACTGCCGTTGAACTTTCCGGCACTCGTCTGCCTGTACGCGTTTTGGGGTGTCAGCTCACTGTTCGCGTTCTGGCCTGCCTGCGTGAAAGCGGTTCGTATCCTGTCCGGCTCCGGAGACCAGGGAAAAGCCTTTGGTTTCTTTGAAGGCGGCAGAGGCGTCGCAGCTGCGCTGATGGCCATGGCGGCTGTCGTTGCATTCCGAATCGGCGCGGGGCAGATGGAGGATCAGGCACAGGGTATGAAATATGTCATCGTATTCTATTCCGTACTGACCATCCTGATGGGCGTCCTGTCGTTTCTGACGGTCAAGGATGATAAGATAGAAGAAAGCGAAAGAATTTCCTTCCAGGGCATCGGAGAAGTGCTCAGACTGCCTGCAGTATGGATCATCGGTTTCGTTACCTTCTGCAATTATGTTTTCACACTTTCCCTCTACTACTTCACACCGTATGCGACAGGTATCTTGGGAGCTTCTGTCACGTTCACCGCGACACTGGCTGCGATCAAGAGATGGTTCTCGCTGTTTGGCAACGTCGGCGGCGGTTTCATTACCGATAAGGTCGGTACCGGCAAAATGCTGCTGATTTCTTTCCTGGCTATGGCAGCAGGTACACTGGGCATTTTGCTTCTGCCGACACATTCCGGAAGCATCATGGCGTTTACGGTGCTGTTTATTGTCATTTACATTTTCTACAATGTTAACTACGCGATGACCTGGGCGATGATGGATGAAGGCGCGATTCCGGCGAAGTACTCCGGTACAGCGGCCGGTGTCATCTCTACGGTAGGATATCTGCCGGAGATCTTCTGCTCGCTTTTGGCAGGCGCGCTGATTGACGGCAACCCGGGCGTAAGCGGATTCAGACAGTACTTTGGATTCTTGATCGTGATGCTGCTCTTAGGCGTAGTCTTCGTATGCGTCTGGATCAAGTATTTGAAAAAAACAAAGAAAGAGGAAACTGTAAAATAATGGTGAATACAATGGAGAAGAAACCATACATCACAGAACGGGTCTACGTGGAAACGCCTGTGGATACCGACGGCGACGGCAAAAAGGATCTCATCGCCGTCTATCTCAGACTTCCGCGCGACCTGCGGGAAGGCGAGAAGGTTCCGGCGATTTACATTGCCAATCCGTATATGCTGACCTGCAACGAGGATTGGTATGTTCCGCACGATGTCAATTGTGAAGTACAGGCGTTCGCGGCGCAGGACATCAAGGAGGCGGATATCCGCTTTGATTACGAGGCGTATGAAGCAAAGATCACCGCAGGACCCTTTGCGGAACGCAAGACGATGGGATTCGCGGAACACGCACCGATTGACGCGGAACCGGAGTTTGAATGTGTTTCCGATATCTATGAATACTTTAACGCGCGCGGCTACGCGACCGTCCTTTGCGGCGGATTGGGGACCCGCGGCTCCGAAGGCTTCACCTTGACCGGGTCCAGAGAAGAGGTATTGGCGTTCAAATCTGTCATCGACTGGCTCAACGGACGCTGCCGCGCGTTTACCGACATGACGCAAAATATCGAAATCAAAGCCTCCTGGTGCAGCGGCAACGTGGCGATGACCGCGAAATCCTACCTTGGCACCATGTGTATCGGCGTGGCGACCACAGGCGTGGAGGGGCTGAAGACCATCATTCCGGAGGCTGCGATTTCCAACTGGTACGCGTATTATCGTGTCGGCGGGCTGAACCTTCCTGCGATGGGCTGGCAGGGTGACGACTTGGATATTTTAGCAAAATATTGTTTCAGCAGAGCCAAGGACGCGGCGGATTACGCGAAGGTCAAGGAGGCCTATGACGCGGCGCTTGCGGCGCTTGTACGCGGAGAAGACCGCGCCTCCGGCAACTACAATCGTTTTTGGGACGAAAGAAACTATTTGAATCTGGCAGATAAAATCAAAGCCTCGGTGTTCATCGTACATGGCATCAATGACTGGAACGTCAAGACCAACCAGTGCGTGCCGTTCTTCCGGGAACTGGAGAAGCGCGGCATCCCGGTAAAAATGATGCTTCATCAGGGACAGCATATCTATATCCACAAGCTGCGAGATTCCCATATGCTTGAAATCTTAGAACGCTGGCTGGAGCATTATCTCAAGGGCGTGGACAACGGTATCGAAAACGAACCGGCAGTACTGGTAGAAAGTTGCGTGGATCAGTCCGTTTGGATGCACTCCGACACCTGGCCGCCGGCAGACTGCCGGGAGGAGAGTTTCCCGATTAAGTCTACCGGCAAAAAGCTTATCGTTGATGATCTTGCCAAGACCGTTTATGATAAGGAAAAGGATAATTTGAAGGAATGGCTCGATGAGCTGGTGCTGCGTGATGACGCGGAGCCGCTGCACCGTTTGAAGTTCGTTTGGGACCCGTTTGCGGAAACGGCGCAGACTGAAACGGAGAGCCTGAGAATTAGCGGAACGGTCAAGCTCTCTTTCGATGCGGCAATCGACCGCGAAACCGCGATCCTCAGTGCGATGCTGGTGGATTTGGGAGAGGCCTGCCGCATCACCGAGGAGGAGATCCAGCATCCGGACGGTATGTATACGTTCGGTCTTGAAAAAGAGCCGTCGGCATACAAGGTGATTTCCCGCGGCTGGCTGAACGCGCAGAATCGAAGCTGCCTCTGGAGTAAGGAAAAAATCGTGCCGGGCGAGTTCTGTCACTATGCAATCGATATGGTTCCGACAGATCATGTCCTCGCGTCCGGTCACAAGCTGGCACTGATTCTTTACGGTATCGACGCCGAAGAAACGCAAAGACCGGATACCGTAACGAATATCACTGTCGATACCGCAAGCATACGCGCAGCAGTACCGATTTTGCGCAGCTGATTTGAAGAATTTCCCCTTGACACATGCGCTCTGCCTGTGGTAGAATCTTTAGCGAAAGAAATCTTTAAGCACGATACAGAGATGTCGGCAAGGTGGACATAGAAGCAAAAAAGAAAAAGAGAGCAGGGAGACTCCGCGTGGTTTATATGCGCGTGCCGAATGCGGGATATCCGCAGAGGGGAGTTTGTCACAAGCGCTCTCGCTTCGTGCGATTGTATTTAAAACCTGCCGTCAAGGCAGGTTTTTTTGTAGGAAATAGCGCAGCGCGATATTTCCGGAATAAGGGCAAAGGGAGCCTTCCTACCTTTGTCCCATCTATGAGGAGAAAGACGATGAGAAACGACAAATGCACAGAAACAAGAGAATATCCGGCTTTTGCTGCAGCCTCCGCACTTCGCGGCGAAGGCGTGTTTCCTGATTTATCCGCATCGCCATTTTTGACAATCCCATCTTTTGTGGATGTGCATGTACATCTGCGAGAGCCGGGATTTTTTTATAAGGAAACGATTTTGAGCGGCACGACGGCGGCGGCAGCCTCCGGTTACGGACATATCTTCGCGATGCCGAATCTGAACCCGGTGCCGGATACTTTGGAAAATCTGAACATCCAGAGAGCCATCATCGAAAAAGACGCCCGCATTGATGTCCGGCCGTACGGCGCCATCACTACCGGCGAAAAGGGCGAAAGGCTGGCAGATCTTGCGGCGATGGCGCCCTATGTCATCGGTTTCAGCGATGACGGGGTGGGACTGAATGACCCTGCGCTGATGCGGGAGGCGATGCGCATCGCGCGGCGGCTGGAGCTGCCGATCGTCGCGCACTGTGAAGATCTGACCCTGCGTGACGGCGGCTACATTCACGACGGTGTTTACGCCCGCAGACATGGACACAAGGGCATCTCGTCCGAGAGCGAGTGGCGGCCGATCCAAAGAGACCTCGCGCTGGTTCAGGAAACCGGCTGCAAATATCATGTCTGTCACATTTCTACCAAAGAGAGCGTGGAGCTGATCGCGGAGGCCAAGGCGCGCGGACTCGACGTGAGCTGCGAGACCGCGCCGCATTACCTCCTGCTCTGCGACGAGGACTTGCAGGAGGACGGCAGATTCAAGATGAATCCGCCGATCCGCGGCAGGGCGGATCAGGAAGCGCTGCTGCGCGGCATTTTGGACGGCACGATCGATATGATCGCCACCGACCACGCGCCGCACAGCCGGGAGGAAAAATCCAAGGGGCTTTCCGGCAGCGCAATGGGGATCGTCGGACTGGAAACGGCGTTCCCGCTGCTCTATACGAAGCTGGTACGTGCCGGTCTTCTCAGCCTCGAACGCCTTGTTGCGTTGATGGCAATCGCGCCGCGCAGGCGCTTCGGCCTGCCGGACGCCGAAGAAGCAGGCGACTACGCAGTCTGGGATCTTAGCCAGGCTTACGAGATTGATCCGGAAAGCTTTTATTCCAAAGGCAGAGCTACACCGTTCGCGGGCGAGCACGTCTACGGTAAATGTGTGCGCAATGTGCTGGGCGGCAAGACCGTCTGGGATACAAACGACGGCAGCGCGGACAACGCGAAGGGCATGCTGTAAATTTTACAAAGGGGTTCCGATAGCTATGAAACAAGGTATGTTTACCATTACAGCAAACAGGCGGCTGACACAAAACGTCTGCGAAATGATATTGGCGGGCGATACCTCCGCCTGTCAAAGACCGGGACAGTTCCTCAACATCAAGCTGGACGGGCTGTTCCTGCGCAGACCGATCTCGGTCTGTGACTACGATGACGAAAAGATCAAAATTATCTATAAGATTGTCGGCAAAGGGACGCGGGCGATGGCAGAGATGCGGTCGGGACAAACGCTGGATGTGCTGACCGGTCTCGGCAATGGCTATGACAGCAGCAAGGCAGGCACAAGTCCGGTGCTGATCGGCGGGGGCGTAGGAATCCCGCCGCTGTACGGACTGCTCAAGGCGCTGCAGCGGCAGCGCGCGGCGGATGCAAAAGCTGCGCGCGCGGCAGGCGGCTTGGCGCACGGCGAGTCTGCCGGTACAGAGAAAATCCGCGTGATCCTGGGTTTCAATACCGCGGAGGAAATTTTTTATCAAAAGGAATTTGAAGCAGCCGGAGCGGAAGTGCTGCTCGCGACGGCGGACGGCAGCGCGGGCGTGAAGGGCTTTGTGACTGATGTGCTCGCGGGGCTGGATTACAGCTATTTTTATACCTGCGGGCCGGAAGCGATGTTCCGCGCAATCGAGCGCGTCGCGAAGACCTCCGGACAGTACAGCTTCGAAGAGCGCATGGGCTGCGGCTTCGGCGCCTGCATGGGCTGCTCCTGCGAGACCAAATACGGCAGCAAGCGGATCTGCAAAGACGGTCCGGTGCTGGAAAGGGGGGAAATCCTATGGTAAATCTCAAAGTGAAACTCTGCGGTATCGTGCTTGACAATCCGGTGATCCCGGCCAGCGGCACCTTCGGCTACGGCAGCGAATACGCGGAGCTTTATGATATCAACTGTTTGGGAAGTTTTTCGTTTAAGGGGACGACCCTGGAGCCGCGCTTCGGCAATCCTACGCCGCGCATCGCGGAGTGTCCGGACGGCATGATCAATGCCGTCGGCCTGCAAAATCCCGGTGTGGACGCGGTGATCCGCGAGGAGCTGCCTGCGCTGCGGAGGATTTTCCACAAGCCGGTCATGGCAAACGTCAGCGGCTTTTCGGTCAGCGATTATGTCGAAACGGTCGCGAAATTCGAGGCGGACGAAGCGGCAAGCAGCCAGATCGGCTGGTATGAGATCAACATCAGCTGCCCGAATGTGCATGGCGGCGGCATGGCCTTTGGCACCAGCGCGCAGGCCGCGGCAGAGGTGACCGCGGCGGTACGCAGGACAACCGACAAACCGCTGCTGCTCAAGCTTTCACCGAACGTGACAGACATTACCGAGATCGCGAGAGCCTGCGAAGCGGCAGGGGCAGACGGTATCAGTCTGATCAATACCCTGCTCGGCATGCGGATCGACCTTAAAACCAAACGTCCGGTGATCGCCAACAAGATGGGCGGCTTCTCTGGACACGCAATCCTGCCGGTCGCGCTGCGCATGGTATGGCAGGTCTATGAGGCGGTCAAGCTGCCGATCGTCGGCATGGGCGGCGTCAGCAGCACGGAGGAGGTCATTGAAATGATGCTGGCCGGCGCGACCGCCGTCGAGATCGGCGCGGCGAACCTCGTCGATCCGTTCGCCTGCAAGCACATCATCGAGGCACTGCCGACCGTTTGTGAATCTTATGGCATCACAAAATTAGAAGAAATAATCGGAGGAGGACATTGACATGGGAAAAGATGTAATTGTTGCGTGTGATTTTGCGTCCGCGGCGGAAACCTTCCGCTTTCTGGATCAGTTCACCGAAGAAAAACCGTACGTCAAGATCGGTATGGAGCTTTATTACGCCGAGGGACCGCAGATCGTGCGCGAGATCAAAGCCAGAGGGCATCGGATTTTCCTCGATCTGAAGCTGCACGATATCCCGAATACCGTTAAAAAAGCCATGAAAGTCCTCTCCGGACTGGACGTGGATATGTGCAATCTGCACGCGGGCGGTACGATTGCGATGATGGAAGCCGCGCTCGAGGGACTTACCCGTGCGGACGGCAGCCGGCCGCTTTTGATCGCGGTTACGCAGCTGACCTCCACCGACCAGAAACGTATGGAAGAGGACCTTTGGATCGAAAAGCCGCTGGAGCAGGTGGTCGACCACTATGCAGCCAACGCCAAAAAGGCGGGACTGGACGGCGTGGTCTGCTCACCGCTGGAGGCGGCACGCGTGCATGAGACCTGCGGCAGAGAGTTCCTAACGGTTACACCGGGCGTGCGTTTCGCGGACGGTGAGGCAGGCGATCAGGTGCGCATTACGACACCGGCGCGCGCCAAAGAGATCGGTTCCGACTATATCGTGGTCGGGCGTCCGATCACGCAGGCGGCAGATCCTGTGGCGGCTTACCGCAGATGCGTGCGCGAATTTGTCGGCTGAGTCGTGAAGGACAAATACGAGCGGGCATGCTTGTGCAAAAGAGAAACAGATAGATAAAAATTAAAATAAATGGAATAGATGGGAAAGGAACATATCGATGGAATTCAAACAAGAGATTGCGAGAGGTCTGCTTTCGATTGAAGCTGTATTTTTAAGGCCGGAGGAGCCGTTCACCTGGGCGAGCGGCATCAAAAGCCCGATTTACTGCGATAACCGCCTGACGCTGACCGCGCCGGATGTGCGCACGATGATCGAGAACGGTCTGGTGCAGCTGATCCGCGCAAATTATCCGGACTGTGAGGTGCTGATGGGCACCAGTACGGCAGGCATCGCGCACGCGGCGATCGTCGGACATCTGATGGATCTGCCGATGGGCTATGTCAGAGGTTCCGCGAAGGATCATGGACGCACCAACCAGATCGAAGGGAAGCTGATCCCGGGGCAGAAGGTGGTGGTTGTCGAAGATCTGATCTCTACCGCGGGGTCCGCTGTCGATACCGTCAAGGTGCTGCGGGAAGCAGGCGCGGAGGTGCTCGGCATTGTCAGCATCTTTACCTATGGCATGCAAAAGGGGCTTGACCGCCTAGCAGCAAACAATGTGAAGAATGTCAGCCTGTGTGACCTTGACGCGCTTGTGGAGGTCGCGGCGGCAAGCGGCTATATTCGGCCGGAGGACAAGGAAAAAATCTTAAAGTTCAGAGATAACCCTTCCGATGAAGGATGGATGAGAGGAGATAAATAAATGAGTGAAATCAGAAACCTGATCAACATTACCGACCTGACAGTAGAGGAAATCGACCGACTGATTGCGGTGGCCGATGATATTGTCGCGCATCACAGCGCGTATGAGGATATCTGCGCGCACAAGAAGCTGGCGACGCTGTTCTTCGAACCGAGCACCAGAACCAGATTGAGCTTTGAGGCAGCGATGCTGGAGCTCGGCGGCAGCGTACTGGGCTTCTCAGAGGCAAATTCCAGCTCCGCGGCCAAGGGCGAAAGCGTGAGCGATACGGTACGCACCGTTGGCTGCTACGCGGATATCATCGCTATGCGCCACCCGAAGGAGGGCGCGCCGATCGTGGCGGCACAGCGCACGACCGTACCGATCATCAACGGCGGCGACGGCGGACATTTCCACCCGACGCAGACCTTGACCGACCTTTTGACCATCAAGCGTAAAAAAGGCCGTCTGTCCGACATGACCATCGGTCTTTGCGGCGACCTCAAATTCGGCCGCACCGTACATTCCCTCATCGAGGCGATGCTGCGCTACGAGGGCATCCGCTTCGTGCTGATCTCGCCGCAGGAGCTGCAGGTGCCGGATTACGTCAAGGAAAAGATGGACGCGGCAGGCGCGGCGTGGAAAGAGGTGGAGTCTCTCGAAGAGGCAATGCCGGAGCTCGACATTCTCTACATGACCCGCGTACAGAAAGAGCGTTTCTTCAATGAAGAGGATTATGTCAGACTCAAGGATAGCTACATCTTGAATCTCGAAAAACTGGAGACAGCCAAGGGGGAGCTGACGATCATGCATCCGCTGCCGCGTGTCAACGAGATCTCGGTCGAAGTCGACGACGACCCGCGCGCCTGCTATTTCTTCCAGGCACTCTGCGGCAAGCACATCCGCATGGCGCTGATCCTTTTCCTGCTCGGCATCAAGAGAGAGGCATAAGGGGTGGTGCGCGCGCAAAACGTACGGCAAGCCGCAAGAACCATGCGAAGATATTTTCTTGGGTAAATGAACTATGTGAATCAGAACGGAGGCAAATTATGAATATAGATGGCGTGAAAAACGGAATCGTGCTCGACCATATCAAGGCGGGCAAGAGTATGATGGTATATGAACTTTTGGGGCTCGACAAGGTGGATAACTGTGTCGCGGTCATTCAGAACGCGGACAGCGCGAAATATGGCAAGAAGGACATCATCAAGATCGATGACCGTATCGATATCGACCTCGACGTGCTCGGCTACATCGACAGCAACATCACTGTCAATCTGGTCAAAGACGGCCAGCTGGAAAAGAAGCTGCACCTCGAGCTGCCGCAGACCCTGCGCAATGTGATCAAGTGCAAGAACCCGCGCTGTATCACCACTGTCGAGCAGGAGATCGTCCACACCTTCCGCCTCACAGACCGCAGCAAAAAGGCATATCGCTGCATCTACTGCGACGCGGAGCACCGGGTAAAATAGGAGGGTGTGAACGGAGCAGATCGCGGACTTGACCGGTGTAAACCGTAAAAAGGCGGTAATCTGCTGCTCATGCGGCAGACACGAAAGTACAAGTCACGAAAAAACGAAAAAGGGAAAAACATGAATCAACACATCGAAAAAGCGAAAGCACTCCGCGCGCAGGTGCCGCCTGCCGGTAATTGCGCGCAAACGATCCTGCGGGTTTACGCCGCGGAGCTGGGACTTTCAGAGGAGCAGGCAGCAGCCATCGCCGCGAATTTTGGCGGCGGCATGAAACGCGGCAGCGTGTGCGGCGCTGTGACCGCGGCTCTGATGGTACTTGGCGCAGCCGGCATCACTGACGCGGCATCTGTCCAACAGTTTCAGACAGCGTTTGCCCAAAAGCATGACGGTATGCTCTGCTGCGCCGACCTGCTCAAAGCGAACATGGAAAAAGGCGGAAACAAAAAGGCACACTGCGACGGCCTGATCCTAGAATCCATCGAGCTGATAGACAAGCTGATGGAAGCAGAAGGGAAGTAAACTTACGCAGTAAACGAACCCCACGATATGGCAGATCGTGGGGTTCCGTGTTTTTGGCTCAAAACGAGCCATAGATGGAAGCGTGGCAGCAATTTTGACGATCTCTGCATTCTACGGACTATTTGCATGATTGACTACTTGCTTCAAAATACAAAAAATTGTTGACAAATACATGCGAAAAGCATATACTGAAATCACAAGAAGGATGTAAGTAAACTTACGCAACAAATAAAACCCCACGATATGGCAGATCGTGGGGTTTTCTAGTGCCTCGTTTTAAGAGTCAGGCTACTCTTTCGGCTGGTTGCCTTTCTGTCGGTTTCCGTCCAGCCATTTGCAGAGATAGTGGCAAGTCAGTCCTGCAGCGACGGAAATCACAAAGGATATAAGTAAAGGACGCATAGTTTCACCTCCTTTCCATGCCAGAATAGAAAGATGGCAACATAATTAGTATACATTAAATTAAAAATAAGGTCAATTATTACATAATATGAATATTATAATAATTTTTTAATAAAAAGTAAGTTCAGAGAAAAATTTTCTATCCAAGCCATGTATCAATAGACTTTTTTCGACAATTATGCTAGAATGAAGAGGAAGCGTGACCCTTAGAGATAGACCTATGACAATCTACCGAGGGAGTGTGTATCCATGAAGAACACAAATATCAACATATAGAAAAAAGAAACCAGAGCCAACCGGACGCACAAGCAAGGCATATAAATATGCGGGCAGAATCGAAGGCGCTGGTTTTTGTGCAAAGGAAGGAGAATACTAATGAAACATTTGTTTTTACAATTGGGAGATTTACATATAGATGGTAATGATAATTCAAATGATTTAGAAAAAGTTTTTCATTTGAAAGAGATTCTAAACTCATTGAATGAATTTCCTGCTAAAGATATTGGGGGATGTTCAATTATACTAGTTGGAGATATTGCAAACAAGGCAACAACACAGGATTATCGTAGAGCGAAGAGATTTTTACATAGCATAATTAAGGGTTTAAAACAAAAGTATCAAAGAAGGTACATAAATGTTTTTACAGCTCCGGGTAACCATGATATAGATTTAGAGGATAGGGATTTAACCTATGCAAAAATATGTGAAGCATACAAAAATAACAGCATTCAGGCAATTATTGATGAGGAAATAGCTCGAATGAACAATTTTTGGGAATTAGCTGATAGAGAGAAGTGCTTTATAAATAGTAAACTGGTTGATTCCAAATCTATTATGGTTGGTAAAAAGAAGCTGAATTTTGTTTTGATAAATTCTGCTCCGTTATCCATGAAAGGTGGAAGAAAAGAGGATAAAGGGTGTCATTATGTACCTAATATAGCGTTGATTGAAGATCAAATGATTAATGATGGGTTCAACTTGGTTGTGATGCACCATGATGCAGAGTGGTTTTATAAAACAGAGAGCTTAGAAAGAATTTTTACCCAAAATGCACAAATTGTGATTAGTGGACATGAACATTACGAAAAAAGCAAGCAAATTGCATTCGATAGTGAACTAGGATGCCTTTATGTACAAAGTCCAGCGCTTTCTGGTGATGTTGAACATAAACAAGGCTACAATGCATTAATGTTTGATTCGAATGCAGATACAATAGATGTGTATAATTTTACATGGGATTTAGAGAGTGAAGTATACAGAAGCAATACAATAATAAAAAGTAAAAAAATTAGTCACAATGTGAAAGCAATTAAACATGATGCAGACTTTATAGAGAGTTTAAAAAATCCAATAGGTGAAAAAGATTATTTTGTTTGTCCAAATATGGAATGTGAAATATTCACTGGAGAAAAAGTACATACATCGTCTTTTGATTCCATTGGTAATTTAGCTCAAACGATTAAGGACAATAAAACAATATATCTTTTAGGTGGCAGAAAAATGGGAAAAACAACAATAGCGGAGAAAGTATATTTGCATTTTGCAGAAGAGAAAGAGTATTATCCGGTTTTGTTGAGAGGAAAAGAGCTAACTAAAACAAGAGTTGATAGACTTGTTCAATATGAATTTAATGAGGAATATTTAGAATCCGAGAAAAAATACGAACTGTTTTTGCAATTAGAAAGTTCAAAAAGAATATTGATCATTGATGATTATGATTACATCAGAGAAACTCATTTTAAAAAGATTATTGAACAGTATAGGGATCAATTTTCTCATATTGTGTTGTTGGGAAAAGGCGAAAAGTCCTTTAATATTTCAGAACAGTTGAAAGACAGTTTGAACGAAGATTGTATTGTGAAAGTAAAAATACAGCCGCTACTCTATTCAAAAAGAAAAGCTCTAATAAAAAATGTATGTCAAAAAGAGATTGCCCCAGATACTACGGACTATAATACTGTAGCAAATGAGATTAATAATCAACTTAGTACTCAGGTCAGATTATGTGCTTTAAACCCCAAGTTTGTTATTGAGTTTGTGAAACAATCAATCGAAAATAAAATCATTTTTAATAGAAACCAAGAGAATATATATTCAAAAGTATTCGAAATGGGAATTGTAAGAAAAATAGACGAAAATATTCATAAGAATTCGTCAGCAGATTTAATGATACGCGTTCTACAAGACATTGCATTTGAAATGCATTTCTCACATAATAAATATTTTGATGAAGGCCAAATCTTCAATTGCATTAAAAAGTATAACGAAGATTATAGAAAACATATCTTGGGTGCAGATTTTATTGCAGATTGCAAAAAAAGTAATATTTTTACTCAAAGCGACAAAGGCATATGTTTTACTGATCAAAGCGAAATGGCCTACTTTGTTGCAAGGGCGTTAAATCAGAGAATTAATAAAAATTTAGAAAGTATAAAAGGAGAACTTGATGAAGTACTAAAATATCTTTATACAGATATTAATAATGATGTAATCCTTTTTTTAGCCATGATAACACAGAACACAAATGTAATAAATACGATCTATCAAAAGGCTGAAGAACATTTTGCAGGGATAGATGAATTTTCTTTATTTGATAATGTGACATTCATTAATGATATTAAACAAGGCATTGTTAGTGACGCGCCAAATGTAAACGATAAGAAAAGACATGAACAATTTGTGGATGCAGGAGAAAAAAGGAAATATTGTGATGATATAGTGGAAGTAATAAATGAGTATGACTACAATGATGAGGAACTAAAACGGGCTGGAACACAAGCACTTATATCTTTAAAATATCTTGAAATAATAGGACGGATATTGCCTTCATTCGCTTATGATTTTGACCGGACAGAACAAGATGAAGCAGCGAGAGCCATTTACAGATATACAAATAAATTTCTATATCAAGTGTTACAACCCATGGATGATGACTTCGCCGAAGCTGTTAATGAATTGGCAAAAAGCATAAATAAAAACAGAGCTGAACATAATCTTTCACAAATTAATGAAGAACAGGTTGCTGAGATAATCAAAGAAATTTCAATTGCCCTTATATGCGGAATTTATGATTCCGTAGCTAATATTGCTGTAAACGAAGATACTATTAGTGCATTGAATGAATGTGAATATGATGCAGGTATGATTAATAATGCCATCTTTAATTTATGTTTTAATACGAAGACAAGCAATGAAAAGAAAATAAAAGACGATGCTATAAAATTAAAAAATTTACGGAGTGTGAAAGGCAAAAATAGTATAGTTGTTGAAGAAATGGCGAAAATTGTTGTTTATGGATATCTGATGAACAACAGTGAGAAAGTGATTGGCAATTTAGAGTCCTTAGCGGAAACCTTTTTCGGAAAGGGAAAAAAGAAAATGAAACTTGCCTCGGCAGAAAATATCGAAAAAAACATAAAGCAATTAAATTAAAAATTATGAGGAAATGAAAATGAGTAGCAATGATTTAATTTCAAATGTTGGAAAGAACTCGAACGATACAGCAGCTCTTGTATGGTCTGTTGCCGATGACCTTGTAGGAGCATATAAACCGCATGAATATGGTCTTGTTATTCTGCCGATGACAGTAATCAAGCGTTTCCATGATTGTTTACTGCCAACGCATCAGGCAGTTCTTGATACATACAAGAAAGTAGAAAAGCTGGCGGTAAAAGATGGTTTCCTGCGTAAAGCGTCAGGCTATCAGTTTTATAATACAAGTCCATTTACGTTCAAGACATTGATTGCTGACCCTGAAAATATCGTAGATAATTTCAAGGCGTATTTGAATGGATTTTCTGATAATATTCAGGATATTCTTGCACGTATGGATTTTGATTCTCAGATTAAGCACATGGAAGAAGCCGGTCTTCTGTATCAGGTAATCTCTGATTTCTGTACAGATAAGGGCGATTTTTCACCTGAAAAAATCAGTGCTGTTGACATGGGATATGTGTTTGAAAATCTTGTTCGTAGATTTTCTGAATCATATAACGAAGAAGCCGGAGCACATTTCACAAGCCGTGACATCATCTATCTGGTGAGTGACCTTCTCGTAGCTGGTGATGAATCTGCATTTACAGGAGATGGCATTTCAAAGACCGTCTATGATATGACGATGGGAACATCTCAGATGCTTACCTGTATGGAAGAAAGATTGAAACAAATGGATGCGGATGCAGACGTTACTGTATTCGGTCAGGAGTTCAACCCATTTACATTCGGTATTGCAAAGGCTGATATGCTTATCCGTGGCGGCGACCCTAACAATATGCAGTTCGGTGATACCTTGTCTGATGACAAGTTCAGCGGATATAAGTTTGATTATATTATCAGCAATCCGCCCTTCGGTATTCCTTGGAAACGTGAGGAAAAGGAAGTTGAAGCAGAGTTCAAAAAAGGCGCGGCTGGAAGATTTGCGCCGGGACTGCCAGCAAAAGGTGATGGACAGCTTCTGTTCATGCTGAACGGTCTTGCAAAACTGAAAGATGATGGTCAGATGGCAATTATCCAGAACGGTTCATCTTTGTTCAATGGTGATGCTGGTTCCGGTCCTTCTGAGATTCGTAGATATTTAATCGAGAATGATTGGCTGGATGCGATTGTACAGTTGCCAAACAATGCTTTTTACAATACAGGTATTGCAACCTATGTTTGGATTATAATGAAAAATAAGCCAGTCACACATCAGGGGAAAGTACAGCTGATTGATGCATCCGCTTGTTGTTCAGCAAGACGTAAGAATATCGGTTCAAAGAACGTAGATATTACAAAGGCTTGCCGTGATTTGATTATTGAAGCGTATGGTGCTTATGTAGATGGTACATACAATGGAGTAGATGAAAATGGCAAAGCAATCACTGTAAAGAGTAAGGTCATGGATGCTATTGACCTTGGATATAACAAGATTGTAGTGGAGACACCGCAACTGGATGAAGATGGAAATGTTGTCATGAAGAAAAAGAAACCAGTAGCTGATACATCAAAGCGTGACACAGAGAATGTACCACTTGCAGAAGATATTGATGCTTACTTTAACCGTGAGGTCATTCCGTATAATCCACAGGCTTGGATTGATAAATCCAAAACCAAAGTGGGATATGAAATTCCGTTCACCAGAACATTCTATGAATATAAGCGGATTGAGCCGTCAGATGTGATTGCAGCACGTATTGAAGAACATGAAAAGAGCTTGATGGCGAAATTGCATGATTTGTTCGGGGGTGAATGATTATGGCAATGATTAGACCTGAAACAGAAATGAAAGATAGCGGTATTGAATGGATTGGAGATATTCCAAGTAATTGGGAAACTACTCCGTTAAAAAAAATCGTAGTTGATAGAGCTGGTGGGGCTTGGGGAAATGAACCGTATGAAAACAATTCGACTATATGTATGCGAATTGCTGATTTTGATTTTGATAGAGGTGTTTTTCAAGATAAAAGCGAAACAGAGCTTACGAAACGTTCATATAAAGAATATCAAATTGATAAATTATTATTACAAACGAATGATATTTGCATTGAAAAATCTGGTGGTGGCGAAAAAACACCTGTGGGAAGAGCTGTTTTGTTTGATAAGCCATATGATGCTTTATTTGCAAATT
>ERZ856578.2421-NODE-2421-length-30732-cov-4.392204_pt1 | contig 30732 bp, 31 predicted proteins | sample MGYA00514384_ERZ856578 | MGnify/ENA primary metagenome ERZ856578 (study PRJEB29103, sample SAMN06111958) | human gut metagenome | biome: human gut; feature: ankylosing spondylitis patient; material: healthy_person | host: Homo sapiens | place: China:Hangzhou... | reverse complement strand
TGCTCCGGAGGCAGATGGGGGTGACTCAGAAGGAAATCGCCCAGAGCCTCAACATAGATCGTTCAACGTATGCGTATTACGAAACAGACAAGACCAATCCGGACCTCATCACGCTGCGGCGGATAGCCAGCATCTTCCATGTGAGCACCGATTACCTGCTGGGGATCGAGACACCGGCCATTCACGCAGCCCCCGTGCGGGATCGCGGGCCGGAGCCGGCACAGCCGGCATCGGAGGGGATCCTATCGGGATTACAGGAGGATGAACGGATTTTCATCCTCCTATACCGGCAGCTCGACACGGAGCAGCGGGAAAATCTGGTCCGTTATGTCATGGACACCATCAACCGGGAGCTGCCCAGTGAGGCGGATCCCCAAGGATCCGGTTGAGTGGATATGCCATATATCAAGCAGGCGGGAGACGAGAGGGCTCCCGCCTGTTTCCTGTCTGTTCCGCCTTTTCTTTACGGTTCAACTTGTCACGGGGCGGGGTTTATGGTATGATATATAAAATCAGGACATATAGGCTTTTGCGTTTGAAGCGGATAACCTGGAAATAGTGAACGAGGTGACCAACATTGGGATTGATCAAGTCGCTGTTCGGAGATTACAGCAAACGGGAAATCAAGCGGATCCAGCCGCTTTGTGACAAGGTGCTGGGGCTGGAGGAGACCTACCGCGCCATGAGCGAGGAGGAATTGAGGGCCCAGACCGACAAGCTGCGGGACCGGCTGCAAATGGGAGAAAGCACCGACGATATCCTGCCAGACGCCTTTGCCGTCTGCCGCGAGGCCTGTGACCGGGTGCTCGGGATGCGCCCCTTCCCTGTCCAGATCCTCGGCGGTATCATCCTGCACCAGGGGCGGATCGCCGAAATGAAAACCGGTGAAGGCAAGACCCTGGTGGCCACCCTGCCCGCCTATCTCAACGCCCTGTCCGGGGAAGGGGTCCACATCGTCACGGTCAACGATTACCTCGCCCGCCGCGACAGCGAATGGATGGGCAAGGTCTACCGCTATATGGGGCTGAGCGTGGGGCTGATCGTCCACGATCTGGACAACAACGCCCGTCGGGAGGCGTACGCCGCCGATATCACCTACGGGACCAACAACGAGCTGGGCTTCGACTACCTGCGGGACAATATGGTGATCTACAAGGAAAACAAGGTCCAGCGGCCCCACCATTTCGCCATCGTCGACGAGGTCGACTCCATCCTGATCGACGAGGCGCGCACCCCGCTCATCATCTCGGGCCAGGGGGACAAGTCCACCGACCTGTACCAGCAGGCGGACCATTTTGCCAAGACCCTGAAAATCACCAAGGTCAAGGAGATGGACGCCAAGGAAGAGCAGGATACCGTCGAGGGGGATTACATCGTCGACGAAAAGGCCCGCACGGCCACCCTGACCCAGTCGGGCGTCAAAAAGGCGGAGCAGGCGTTCGGAGTGGAAAACCTGATGGATCCCGACAACGTCACCCTGCTGCATCACATCAACCAGGCCATCAAGGCCCGTGGCGTGATGACGCGGGATGTGGACTACGTGGTCAAGGACGGCCAGGTCATCATCGTTGACGAGTTCACCGGCCGCCTGATGTTCGGCCGCCGGTATAACGAGGGCCTGCATCAGGCCATCGAGGCCAAGGAAGGCGTCAAGGTGGAACGGGAAAGCAAGACCCTCGCCACCATCACCTTCCAGAACTATTTCCGCCTCTATCGGAAGCTCTCCGGCATGACCGGCACGGCCAAGACGGAAGAGACCGAGTTCCAGCAGATCTACAAGCTCGACGTCGTCGAGATCCCCACCAACAAGCCGATGATCCGCAACGATCTCTCCGATGTGATTTACAAGACTGAAAAGGGGAAGTTCAGCGCCGTCATCGACCAAATCGTCGAGTGCCACGAGCGCCAGCAGCCGGTGCTGGTCGGCACCATTTCGATCGAGAAATCCGAGCACCTTTCCAAGCTGCTCAAGCAAAGGGGCGTTCCCCACGTGGTGCTCAACGCGAAGCATCACGACAGGGAAGCCGAGATTGTCGCCCAGGCCGGCAAGATCGGCGCCGTCACCATCGCCACCAACATGGCCGGGCGCGGTACCGACATCATGCTGGGCGGCAACGCGGAATACCTCGCCAAGGCGGAAATGCGCCGCCTCGGCTTTTCGGAGGAGCTGATCGTGGAATCCACTGGGTTCGGGGAAACCGACGATGAGGAGATCCTCGGCGCCCGCCGGACCTTCCAGGAGCTGGAGGCCAAGTACAAGGAGGAGATCCGCCCCGAGGAGGAGGCGGTCAAGGAGGCCGGCGGCCTCTTTATCCTGGGCACCGAACGGCACGAATCCCGCCGGATCGACAACCAGCTGCGCGGCCGGGCCGGCCGTCAGGGGGATCCGGGCGCATCCCGGTTCTATCTCTCGCTGGAGGACGACCTGATGCGCCTGTTCGGCGGTGAGCGGATCAATCATCTCATGGAAATGCTCGGCATCGACGAGGATACCCCCATCGAGAACAAGATGCTGACCAACTCCATCGAAAGCGCGCAGCGCAAGGTGGAGGAACGCAACTTCGGCATCCGCCGCGACGTGCTCCAGTACGACGACGTGATGAACCGTCAGCGGGAACTGATCTACGGCCAGCGGGACAAGGTGCTCGACGGCGAAAACATCCGGGAGTCGGTTGTGGGCATGATCCGGGAATCGATCGGCGCGACGGTGGCACAGTATACCGCGGGGGATGACCATGAGGAATGGAATCTCGACGGCCTGCGGGAGTATTACACCGGCTGGCTGACCACAGAAGACGATTTCCGTTACGACGCGCAGCAGATGGAGGATCTCGGGCGGGAAGAGCTGACCGAACAGCTCATCGATAAGGCCATGAAGATCTATGAGGAGAAAGAGACGAATTACGGGCCCCTGATGCGGGAGCTGGAACGGGTGGTCCTGCTCAAGACGGTCGACCGGTATTGGATGGACCACATCGACAACATGGAGGAGCTGCGCAAGGGCATCCACCTGCGCGCTTACGGGCAGAAGGACCCGGTCGTGCTCTACCGCATGGAAGGCTTCGATATGTTCGACCAGATGATCGCCTCGATCCGGGAGGACACCGCCCGGCTGATGCTGACCGTCCAGATCCGGCAGAAGGAGGAGCCCAAGCGGGAACAGGTGGCGAAACCCACCGCAACCTCCGCCGACGGCACCGACCGGCCCCGCACCGTCCGGAAAACAGCCGCCCAGAAGGTGGGGCGCAACGATCCCTGCCCCTGCGGCAGCGGCAAGAAATACAAAAAGTGCTGCGGACGGGACGCGGAGGCGTGATGTCCCGCTGCGTCCGCCGTCAGGCGGAGGGGCGTCCCGCATCCCCCGTATGGAAAACGCTGTAAAGGAAGATTCGACTGTGAAACTCGGAATCGTGGGTCTGCCGAACGTCGGCAAGTCCACTCTGTTCAACGCCCTGACCAATGCCGGCGCCCAAAGCGCCAATTATCCCTTCTGCACCATCGAGCCCAATGTGGGAGTGGTGGCGGTGCCGGATGAGCGGCTGCAGAAACTGGCGGACATGTACGATCCCCAGAAGATCACCCCCGCGATCATCGAGTTCGTGGACATCGCGGGCCTGGTCAAGGGGGCCAGCAAGGGGGAAGGACTGGGCAATCAATTCCTCGCCAACATTCGGGAAGTGGACGCCATCGTCCATGTGGTCCGCTGTTTCGAGGACGACGATATCGTCCATGTCGACGGCGGCGTCGATCCGGCCCGGGATATGGAGACTATCAATCTCGAGCTGATTTTCGCCGATATGGAGATGCTCGAGCGGCGGATCGACCGGACGGTCAAGGCGATGAAGGGAGACAAATCCCTCGGCGCCGAGGTGGAATTCCTGAGGAGGGTTTACGCGGCGTTGGAGCAGGGCCTGCCCGCCAGGACCGTGGAGGCTTCTCCGGAAGAGGCGGCCCTGCTGGCGGGAGCGCACCTGCTCACGGCGAAGCCCGTGATTTACGCCGCGAATCTCAGCGAGGCGGATTTTTCCGGCGAAGGCGCCGACGCCAACCCGCATTACCGCCGGGTAATGGAGCAGGCTGCCGCCGAGCATGCGGAGGTGCTGCCCATCTGTGCCCGGATGGAGGCGGAGATCGCCGACATGGACAGCGAGGAAAAAGCGTTATTTTTATCTGAGCTGGGACTGGAAAATTCCGGGCTGGACCGGTTGATCCAGGCGAGCTACCGCCTGCTCGGCCTGATTTCCTACCTGACCGCAGGCGCACCCGAGGTGCGGGCCTGGACGATCACCAAGGGAACCAAGGCGCCGCAGGCGGCGGGGAAAATCCACACCGATTTCGAGCGGGGATTCATCCGGGCCGAGGTCATCGCCTATGATGACCTCATCGCCTGCGGTTCGATGGCCGCGGCCAAGGAAAAGGGCCTGGTCCGGTCGGAAGGCAAGGAGTACGTGATGAAGGACGGCGATGTGGTGCTGTTCCGCTTCAACGTCTGATACCGGGAGGCCGCGCCGGCGGGAGGATGCGGAGCATTTAGCGCCTATGCGGCCGTGCGGAGGAGGGGGGCTTTATGGTGGATTCCATCGGGAAAATTCGGGAACCGGAGAGGGAGCTCGAGGTATTCGAAGACCGGCAACGCAGGCGGTATATCCGGGGGATGGTCCTCACCCGGCTGATCGCGGCCGCCATCGTTGCCGACGGGTTATTGGTATCCCTGGAATACCGCTGTTTGCCGCCCCTCGTGGTTTCGTCCGCCTTGGCCATAGCCCTGTATATGGGGGTGAGGTGGGTAAAGGGGCTGCTGATCGCCGGCTTCGGACTGGGAGTCCCGCTGACCCTGTACATGTTGCTTCAGGGCGGGCTCTATTTTCCTTCCAGGCCGCTGGGCGGCGCCGTTTATACGCCGGCGGTGCTATATCCTCTCCCCGTGGCGGCCATGGCCGCCCACCTGGTGTTCTGCCTGCTGGGCTGTCTGGTTTTGTTGTTCAGCAAGAGCGTAGATGCCTTTCTTTATGCTCAGAAAAACGGATAGAGACACGGCCGTATTGTTTAGACACCCGCCTACAGGAGCTGCAGGCGGGTGTCTATTAAGGTGCGCTGTATGGACTGGACGGAATGCCTGTGCGGCCATGCCCGGCCTTGGCGCCGCGGGCAGGTTGCCCGTATGAAAAGATCCGGTGGGGATTTTATAGTTTACAAAAGGGTGTCCCTGTCCAGAGGGCCTCAGGCCTCCTTTCTGTATGGCACTGGTTTAGGTGTCGGCATCAACGCCGGTTTTCATGGGGGGGGAAACCAGCGGCAGCGTTATCACCCGAACGAATCATCTTTTTCACGACCGATGGCCGGTTTTGCAGCCGTGCCTCGGGTTTCTCTGTCGCCGGAGGCGGCACTTCCGGTATAAAACGGCATCGGTGTCCGGCTGCCGGCTGTAAGCTGGACGTAGAGAAAACCACACCGCCCTGCAATTTTGAAGAATTGTTCTGAACAATATTGCTTCCAGATACGCGTATCGTCCTTCATATACGCACCCCATTCCCCCATTTTTCAAGTGATGAATAGGGGAAATACGAGACAGCTTGACTTTTATGAGAGAATGGGATAGAATTATTGCAATTCATTTGCAATAATTCTAAAGGAGGGCGGCTTATGAAACGGCTGTACGGCGGCGTCCTGCTGCTTATGGCGGGGATCGCCGCGGTATCCATCGGCATCACCGCCCTGCTTGGCCAATACCGGACCCGGAGAGAGGACGGTTTCGCTGTCATGGCGAGCTTTTATCCCATGTATACGGCCGCGCTCCAGGTGGCGGGAGGGATTGACGGGGTGACGGTCTCCTGCCTGACCCAGCCCCAAACCGGGTGTCTGCACGATTATCAGCTCTCGCCCGGGGAGATGATCGCTCTTAAGGAGGCGGATATCCTGGTCCTGAACGGAGCCGGAGCCGAGACATTCCTATCCTCCGCCCTGGCCCAGCTGCCCGGCCTGCGGGTGGCGGACACATCAGAGGGGATCCCCCTTCTGGAGGGCCAGGGGCATACACATGAGCACGACGGCAGCGAGACAGCGGAGGAACACGCCCACGCGGTCAACGAGCATATCTGGATGAGCCCCGCCCGGTACGCCCGGCAGGTGGAAAACCTGCGGGATGCCCTGGCCGAGGCCGATCCCGCCCATGCCGCCGCCTATCGGGCCAACGCCGAGAGGTATCTTGCACAGGTCCGGGAGATGGAGGCGCGCACCTCCCGGCTGTCCCAGTCTCTGGCCGGGAGGGACTGTGCAACCTTCCACGATTCGGCGGCCTACCTGGCCGCCGACCTATCCCTGCATGTGACGGCCGCGCTCTCCATCGGGGAAGAGAGCGGCGCCTCGGCTGGGGAACTGGCCGCGGCGGCCGACGCGCTTCGGGGCCGGGACGTGCTGCTGCTCTACGACGGACAGTATCCGGTGGAGTACGCCTATCTCGCGGATTATGCGTCTTCCAGCCGGACCGTGGTGCTGGATACAGCGGTGAAGCCCTCGACAGGGGCTGACCCGGCCGTCCGGTGGCTGGACGCGATGGAGGCGAACCTGCGCGCGCTCGAAAACGGGGGATGAGGTTTTTGTGCTTCATCCCATACAGGAAGGCGGCATAGCCATGGAACACTGCGGACTGCACTGCCTGAAAATTGAACACATCGGGGTGACTCTTGGCGGGGAAACCCTGCTGCGGGATGTCAGCCTCCATGCCCACTGCGGCGAGCTGACCGCCCTCATCGGCCGGAACGGGGCGGGCAAGTCCACCCTTCTCAAAGCCATTCTCGGAGAACTCCCCCATACCGGCAAGGTGGATTTCAGCGGCCATGACGGGGCTCCTGCGGCGGGCAAGCCCCGCATCGGCTATGTGCCCCAATCCCTAAATCTGGACCGCGGATCCCCCGCGACAGTGTACGACTTGGCACTGGCCTTCACTTCCGCTTATCCCGCCTTCCTGCCCAAAAGCCGCCGGATCGAACGGAAATTCGCGGAGCATTTCGCCCGGTTCCGGGCGGACTATCTACTCGGCCGGCCAGCGGGGCGGCTGTCGGGCGGAGAGCTGCAGCGGGTGCTGTTGGCGGTCGCCACCCTGCCCATGCCCGACCTGCTCGTGCTGGATGAACCGGTTTCAGGGGTGGACCGGGCGGGGCTGCGGGACTTTTATTCCCTGCTGGAGGATCTCAAACAAACAGCCGATATGGTGATTCTGCTGGTGTCCCATGACCTGGATTTTGTCCGCCGGGCCGCCGACCGGGTGGTGCTGCTGGACAAGACGGTGCTCGCCTGCGGCAAACCCGGCGAGGTGTTTGCCGCCCCGGCCTTCGCTGCCGCCTTTTCCGGAGAGGAGGGGCGTTATGCTTGATGCGCTGCTGACCCTGTTCGACTACGATTTCATGCGCCGTGCCCTGCTGGCGGTCCTGCTCGTCATGCCGCTGTTCTCCTTGCTCGGCACCCTTGTGGTGAACAACGGCATGGCCTTTTTCTCCGACGCCCTGGGGCATTCCGCCCTGACCGGGGTGGGGATCGGGGTGATCTTCGGTATGGCCGAGCCGGGGCCGGCTATGGTGCTCTTCGCGGTGGCGTTCGCCTTGCTGATGAACCGCATCCGCCATTCCCGCCTATCCTCGACCGACACCGTCATCGGGGTGTTTTCCTCCTGCGGGGTGGCGCTGGGGCTGGTCATCCTGTCCCGCGGCGGCTTTTCCGGTTATCAAAGCCTCCTCATCGGGGACATTCTCTCGATCTCGTCGGGCCAGCTTCTGGTGCTGGGGATCACTCTCGGCGTGGTGGCAGTGCTTTGGCTGCTCTGCTTCAATCAATTCCACGCCGTGAGCATCAGCGCCTCCCTGGCTAGGAGCAAGGGTCTGCCCGTCGGCCTGCTCGACAACCTCTTCGTCGTGGTGATCGCGGTGGTGGTCATGCTTGCCATCCAGTGGGTGGGGCTCCTTCTCATCAACGCCATGCTCATCCTGCCCGCCGCCGCGGCCCGCAACGTCGCCCGGAGCATGCGGAGCTATCTGGCCCTTGCCCTGATATTTTCCCTCTTTTCCGGCTTGCTCGGGCTGTGCCTGTCCTATCTCAACGCCGTGGCGGCCGGTCCGACCATCGTCCTGGTATCCGCGGCCCTCTTTTTCGGCACCTACCTCATGGGCAGGCGGGCCGGATAGCCCCTCCGGCAGACCGCCGTTTTTCATAAAAAGAAGCGGGGCCGCCCGGAGCGGCCCCGCACTGTTTATCTGCCATATCCCCGAGGTGTCCCGGCCCTGTCCTCATCGCCGGTGATGCCGCCCCCGGCACGATACCGCATGACGGCTTCCAAATCCTCCTGCGCGTCCCGGATCAGGCATTTGAGCAGGATCACGGAAAAAACGGACAGGACAAACAGAAGGATGCGCGCCATCAGAAAAAGCAACGCGCGGTCGTCGTAATCGTGCAATGGCAGCAGCTCAAACAGGATCAGCATCCCCATCACGACGCTGATCCCGGTCATGACATGGGAGAGAATCCGGCACCGGCTAAAAAATTTCAACACATCGCATCCTTTCATCCACACCCGGCGGGTGCCATACGGCGTAATTCCGCCTAAGGCGTCTTCAACAACGGCAGGCATCCATAAAAATCATATGTTCCACATATTTTCAGTATATATTTGCTATGCCTGTATGTCAATCTCCATTTTGCCCGGACAGGCGGCATATCCCGCCCTGCCGCGGCGGCTTGAAAAAAGCCGGAAGGAAGAGTATACTGAATGGGTATCTCACCCGCGTGCGGAAGAAAACAGCAAACGGGACCGGTCCGGAGCAGGACTTGCCGGCCGGCCTGTCTCACAAATCCGGAACGCGGCAGGAATTAGGGAAGCATCGGCATGGAAAGGGAGAGGCAGATGAAACGTTGTTTGGCAGGCATGGCGGCGCTGCTGCTGGTTTTGGCGGCGGGCTGCCGCAGGACTCCATCTCCGGACGGATCGGAAAGCGAAGGCCTGCCATCGGCCTCCTCCGATGTCACTTTGCCTTGGGAGCCATCCCCCGATTCTGAGACGGTCCCCACTTCCAGCCCCACACCGACGCAGCCGGAGCCGACCCGTTCGTCTCCGCCGTCCTCGGCGCCCACGGCCTCTTCCCCGCCCACGACGGCGGTCCCCACCGAGCCGCCGAGGGCCGAGACGGTCCGGCTCACCTTCAAGGAAGGGGATTCCCTGACCAAAATCTTTCAGAAGCTGGAAGACGGCGGCGTGACCACGGTCGCCAAGCTGATGGAGGCCTCGGACACTTTGGATCTCAGCGAATTCCCTCTGGCCGCGGCGATGCCGCAGGACAGCCGGCGCTGTTTTAGGCTGGAGGGGTATCTCTTCCCGGATACCTATGAGTTTTATATCGGGGAACGGCCCGACCGGGTGCTGCGCCGCATGCTTCAGAACACGGAAAAACGCATCACCTCCGCCATACGGCAGGAGGCCGCGTCGGCAGGCCGGTCGGTGGACGAAATTCTCATTATCGCCTCGGTTATCCAGAGGGAGGGCTCTAAAACAAGCGAAATGCCCAAAATCGCCGGGATATTGTACAACCGCCTGCGGGATGGTATGCGGCTGCAGATGGACAGCACCACCGATTTCCTGCAAAAACAGATCGAGCCCTATCTGCCGGGCGGTGCCGCGCGGTTCGCCCCGTCCTACGATACCTACCGCATCGACGGCCTGCCGGCCGGTCCCATCTGTTCCCCCGGCCTCGCAGCCATCCGGGCCGCCTTGGCCCCCGCAGACGTCGATTATCTGTATTTTTGCAACGACGCCGAGGCCAACTATTATTACGCTGTGACGTATGAGGAGCACCTGGCCAACATTGAGAAGGCCGGCCTCCGTTCTCCGGATGGAACCGGGGTATCGTAACGCCCGGCGGGATGCAGACAAACCCAGGCGGTCTATCCGCCTGGGTTTATATATACCTCCCAAATCTTTGGGGACGGGGCTTTATTGTATGGTGGCGGGTCGGACAGCATGGCCTGAGTCGATGTTTATAAAGAGAAAACGGCGTAAACGCCGGCACCTGAACCTACGCCATACAGAGAGGGGGCCCGAGGCCCCCGGGGTCTGGGGGGCATAATTTTATAGATAAACCGCCCCGAAAATCGGACGCAGCGGTTCAGGGCTGCCCTTTGAAGCTCAGAAAAGTCTTTACGTTTGAAATTTTGCGGATTCCAGATTTGACCGCCGGGTTATGCCTCCTCCGGGGCTCCCAAGGTGCCGTTCGCCGCGGCCTTGAGGTAGGCATTGATGAACCCGTCGATATCCCCATCCATCACAGCACCGATATTGCCCATTTCATACCCGGTCCGGTGGTCTTTCGCCAATGTATACGGCATGAACACATAGGAGCGGATCTGGCTTCCCCAGGCGATCTGGGCCTGGCTGCCCTTGATATCCTCGATCCGTTCGAGGTGCTCCCGCTCCTTGATCTCGAGGAGCTTGGCCTTAAGCATGTTCATCGCCGTATCCCGGTTTTGGAACTGGCTGCGTTCGGTTTGGCAGGCGACCACGATACCGGTAGGAATATGGGTCAGCCGGACGGCGGAAGAGGTTTTGTTGATGTGCTGGCCGCCGGCACCGCTGGAACGGAACACATCCATTTTGATATCCTCGGGCCGAATCTCGATCTGGATGCTGTCGTCCAGCTCGGGAAGGACCTCCACCGCCGCAAAGGAGGTGTGCCGCCGCCCGGAGGCGTCGAAGGGGGAGATCCGAACCAGCCGGTGGACCCCGGCCTCCCCCTTGAGAAAGCCGTAGGCGTTCTGCCCGGTAATCTGAATGCTGGCGCTCTTGAGGCCCGCCTCATCCCCATCGAGATAATCGAGGATTTTATAACTAAAGCCGTGGCGTTCGGTCCAGTGGGTATACATCCTGTAGAGCATCTCGGCCCAGTCCTGCGCCTCGGTGCCGCCCGCTCCCGCATGGAAGGTGAGGATGGCGTTGCGGGCATCGTATTCGCCGGTCAGCAGGGTGGCGAGGCGCTGTTCATCCAGCGCCTCCTCTACCTTTCCCACCCCGGCCGCGCATTCCTCCAGCACGGAGAGATCCCCCTCCTCGTCGGCCAGGCCGATCAGGGTGAGGGTGTCGTGATAGTCCCGCACCAGCTTTTCATACCGTTCGATCCCGTCCTTGAGCAAAGCGGCGCGCTGCGTGACCTTCTGCGCCGTCTCCATGTCGTCCCAGAACCCGTCGGCGGCGGCTTTCATGTCCAGCTCCTCCGCCTCCCGTTTCATCTGGGGCAGGCCGATGGCGCCGGCCAGATCCTGGATCTGGGGATAGAGCCCCTCCAGCCGCTGCCGCAATTCTTCAAACTGTAGCATGTATACCCGCGCCTTTCCATCATTCGGTCGGTTTCGCATCCTTAGCTTACCCATTATAGCGGTTCGGCGCCCTCTTGTAAAGGAAAATTTAACGGAAAAGGCCCCCGCAGCCGCCTCTTTTCGGGAATTTCCCGGGAAAACCCTTGACGCCGCCGGGGAAGGCTGGTATACTATTTTAGCGTCTTTGACGGGAGGGGTCTGTCCAACAACAGACCGAATCCAGTCAAAGAGGGCCGACATCCTTGCCCCGTTCCCTGAAGCGGGGCCATCAGACCATGAGGAGGTGCAACCAAATGCCCATTGTCAAAGGTTCCTACGAGGCCGTCTTCATTTATTCGATGACCTCTGGGGAGGAAGGCGTCGCCGCACTGGCGGAGAAGTTCAAAACCCTGATTGCCGACAACGCCGAACTCGGCGAGGTCGACGAGTGGGGGAAACGCCGGCTGGCGTATCCCATCAACGACGAAACCGACGGATTCTACGTGCTGTACAACTTCGTCAGCACGCCCGAGTTCCCGGCCGAGCTGGACCGTGTGAGCAAGATCACCGACGGTGTTCTTCGCTCCCTGATCGTCCGCAAGGACAAGTAAGGAGGGTGTGAGATGCTCAACAGTGTATGCCTGATGGGCCGCCTTGTCGCGGACCCCGAGCTGCGCCAGACCCCCTCCGGAGTGTCGGTGTGCAGCTTCCGCATCGCGGTAGACCGCACCTACCAGCCCAAGGGACAAGAAAAACAGACCGATTTCATCAACATCGTCACCTGGCGGAGCACGGCCGAGTTCGTCAGCCGGTATTTCCGCAAGGGCCAGCTCGTCGCGGTGCAGGGGTCGATCCAGACCAGCCAGTACACCGACCGGGACGGCAACAAGCGCACCGCCTTCGACGTGGTGGCGGACAACGTATTCTTTGCCGAACCCAAACGGGACGGCACGTCCTCCGGCTCCCGGTACGATTCCCAAGTCCCGCAGTACAACGAGGGGGCCCCGGCCTTCCAGAACACGGGATCCGGGGATTTCGAGGAGATCGTGGGAGACGACGACCTTCCCTTCTAAAACAAGGGATGGCCGAAGAGCGGATCGCGATGATTTCCGCCGTCCCCGTTTTGGACGGGGTCACGGCATCATTTTGAAGTAAAGGAGGCCGCCAGCCATGGCTGACAGACCGGAAAGACCCGAGCGTCCGGAGCGTCCCCGGGGACGCAAAGGCCGCCGCAAAGTGTGCAGCTTCTGCGTGGACAAGATCGACACCATCGATTATAAGGATGTCGCCCGTCTGCGCCGTTTCGTGTCGGAGCGGGCCAAGATCCTGCCCCGCCGCGTCACCGGCACCTGTGCCCGGCATCAGCGGGAGCTGACCGTGGCGATCAAACGTGCCCGGCAGATCGCCCTGATGCCCTTTGTAAGCGATTGACCAGCAGCTGAAAGCCGCCCGTCCGCAGATGCGGATGGGCGGCTTTTTCTGCGATACATGCCACTTTGCAGGCGAACCGCCCGGAATCCGGGGACGAAGATCCAGCGACCCCGGCTGTCCGGACCTTTAATTCGGGTCCATATAGGCGCTGTTCCCATACAGTGACAGCCGGGTGATCAGTCCCGCGATTTCCGAGACCGGCTCGGCTGCCCCGTTTTGCAGCCATTTTTGCAGAATGGCAATACAGCCGCGGACGGCAAACAGGAGGATATACCCCTTCGTATGGTCGTCGAGCTTGGTATCGTGCTGAAAAACGATCAGATCCACCAGCCGCATCATATCGTTCTGAAAGCCGGCGTCCCCGCCGTCCGCCAGCAGGGTCAATCCGGCAAGGCTCCCGCCCAGGCGGCGCTCCAAAAGCTGCTCGATGCGTACGCGGCCTCCCGGGCTGCCAAGGGAACCTATACCGCCGCCGATCCGGAAACCCGGACGAGTATCCGGGACGGGATGGGTGCCCTCGCAGCCGCCCTGACTGTTATCGTGGGTGGGGACGGGACGCCGGATAACCCCGGCCTGGACGGAATCACCGCCGGATTGCGTGAGCTGGCGGACGGGCTGGAAGAGGGTCTGGGTGGGTCAAACTCGGCAGAGGGGCTGAAACAGCTAGCCCAGGGTCTGTCCGCCCTCTCGGCGGAATACGGGGCCTTCGACGCGGGACTGGCGGCCTATGCCGACGGGGGCGGACGGATGGCGGAGGGCTACGGCGGGCTTCACACCGGGCTGGAAGCCCTGGGAGACGGGAGCGTCGAGCTGGCCGAAGGAGGCCGGGCGCTCCGCGAAGGAACGCACGACATGCAGACAAATACGGCGGATCTGCCTCTGCCGGATATCCTGCAGGCCGAGATTGACCGGCTTGCTGGCGGACTACGACCCGGGCGATTTTTCCCCGGTCTCGTTTGTCTCTTCTAAAAATACCGACACGGCCTATGTGCAGTTCGCGATGGCCACCGAGCCGATAAAACGACCGAAAGAACCGGACCCGCCTCCCGAGACGGTGAAGGCCCCCGGCTTCTGGGACCGCTTTTTGGCGCTGTTCCGGTAAGCGCTCCCTGCCGGGCGGGTTCCCGCCCCCATAAGACGACGTATCCCCGCCGCTGCGTTGGCAACGGCGGGGATATTGTTCTTACGGCCGTCCTACGGGACCGGGGCAGGAAGACGAACAGAAGGGCTCCTGCGGCCACCAAAACGGACAGACCCGCAATCCAATGCTTTTCACGGGGAAGCCCCTCTCCATGAAGGGATGGCTTCCGGACGGAATCGAGATCATCCGGAAGCCACCCCTATATTCCTGGCCCTTCTTTACTTGAACCGCCGTACCTTTTTGCGGCCCTGGCGCCGCCGGTTGCGGTTGTGCACGATGTTGAGGACGACATACCCGATCAGCAGCAGCCCGACAAGGATGATGCCCGCGTAAAACCAGGGGGAGCGCAGAAATGCGCGGAATTTCTCCCAGGCGGCGAGCAGGTCGCTGCGTTTGGCCCCCTCGGCCGCGACCAGCTCCACCTCCCCGATTTTCTGGTCGATGTTCAAGTACAGTTCCACTTTCCCGAGAACCTGATCCTTTTCCACCGGTGCGGTCAGGGTTTCCTGGTATTTCGTGACCACCCGGATGACCTGGGACGCATCCACCCCCGAGGCGACAATGGTAGAAAAATCCGCGACCGGCACCAGCGCGACCGCATCGGTTTCCCAGGACAGGCCGACATCAATCCGGCCGACCGGCTCGTTTTTGCGCAACAGGGTTTTGTAAGAAAAATCCCGGAACCCCCAGCCGAGCAGGCGGGATACGTCACGGTAGTGGACGCCCGCCTTGTCCCCGTCTCCGGTTTTGGGGGCGCCGAGCGCCACCGCCATGTATTCATATCCGGCCTTCGAGCCCATGGCCACGACCGAGTACCGGTCGTCGGCAAATCCGGTGCGTCCGTACACAACATTGGCGTTGTAGTAAGGGGAGACCGACCGGACCAGTTCATTGGAAGCGGGCCAGCTGCGTGGGGACCCCTTGCTGACGGGGTTGACGGAGTACTGGGAAAGCTCCATCATATTCCGCAGGGCGGGATAATCCGCCGCATAACGGGTGATTTTGACGGTGTCGCGGGCCGTCATCACCTGGTTGGGGTCGTGCAGGCCGGTGACATTGGTGAAATGGGAGCCGGTACAGCCGAGCTCCGCCGCCAGCTCGTTCATCCCGGCCACGAACGCGGCCTCACTGCCCGCGACGGCCACGGCCATGGTCAGGGCAGCGTCGGCGGCTGTCGTGACCATGGAGGCGGTCAGCAGATCCCGCAGCGTCCAGGTCTCGCCGAACGCCATGTTGCAGTTGCCAAGGCCGGTGCCCGCGATGGTGGAATTGAACATCTCGAGCGTATACGTCCCCTGTACAGTGTCCAGGTCAAGCGACTTCTCCTCGATCGCCTTCATGGCATAGGCCCCCACCATCACCCGCACCAGCGCACCGGGGGAATAGGGCAGGTCGGCCTCCTTCTCATACAGGATGACGTCGTCCGCGGCAGTGGTGCCCAGATAAACCAGCATGGCCGACGCGGATTCCACCCGGTCGCCCTCCGTCTCGGGATAGGGATAGAGGACCTGTCCGGCGGCAGGAACCGCCAGAATCCCCATTAAAACAACCAAACAGACGAAAAACGCCGTAAATCTGATTTTCTTCATAGACATTCCCCGAACTTTTGATATAATAAAAGAGTATCCCGTTCAAGACTAGTATAGCATATCTCGGCCGGTCTTTGAACCGGTTTTCCAAAATTTTCGAAAGGGTGGAGCCCCGCGATGGTCTATGTCACCGGCGACCTGCATGGAGAGTATGCCCGTTTTTCCGATCCCGCCTTCCGCCGCCTCAAAAAAGGCGACACCCTGATCGTCTGCGGCGATTTCGGTTTTTTGTGGAAGGGCGGAAAAAAAGAAGAGGCCCTGCTCAGAAAAATCGGCAAAAAGCGATACACCGTGCTGTTTCTCGATGGACAGCATGAAAATTTTGAGCTGCTGAACGCCTATCCTGTCACCGATTGGAATGGGGGCAAGGCGCAGGTTGTCAGCGGCAACCTTATCCATCTGCTGCGGGGGGAACTGTATACCCTCGAGGGGGAAAGCTATTTCACCTTCGGCGGCGGCGAAAGTCCCGACCGCGAACTGCGGGCGGCGGCCGGAGCCTGGTGGGAGGAAGAGATGCCCTCCCCGGCCGAGATGCGCCACGGGCTGGAAACCCTGATGCAGGCCGGCAAAAAGGTGGATTACATCCTCACCCATGAGCCTTCTGGGAAATGCCGGGGGCTGCTGGAAAGCCGGGGGGCCCGGCTGGACGGTCTCAACATCTATTTCAACCAGCTCGAAGAGCACGTGGAATACAGCCGGTGGTTTTTCGGCTGCCAGCATCTGGACAAGGCCCTCTCCCGCCGCCACCGTGCGGTGTTCCGTGACGTGGTTCCGGTCCGGGAGACGCCGAAACGGACATGACCTCCCGGACGAATGGAGAGGCGGGACGCCGGGCAGACTAACCGCGAGGTGATATGTATGTCGTATGTCAGCCCCGCCCTGCAAAGCCGGTTTGAATCCCTGTCCATCGACTTGAAAAACGAGATCCTATCCCGGAACGTCACGCTGAACAGCCTGCAGGACCTGATCGAGGTCCTGCAGCAGATCGTGGACGAAGGCGAGGCCGCCCCCTGACAGGGGCGGCTTTGTTCCATGGCATTCCCCCCGGCGGCCGAGGGGATTCCCATCTCCTTCCCCCTGCGAGAAAGGAGCGCTGCACATGGAAAAGCCCCTCCGGCAGCCGCTGGGGAGGGACATGTACATAATGCCGTCAGCCCAGCCTTCATATCATGGAAAACCCGCCCCTGGAAGCCGTTCCGGGGGCGGGTTTTGACGATATTCAGGGGGTTCCGCCATCCTCCTGGACGAAGGTGAACTGTTCCCCACAGGTCAGGCGCTTGACCTGGGCGATGAAGCGGGAATAGAGCTCCTCCCCCATGCGCGCGTAGGATTCGCTGCCCGGCCGGCCGCAGAGGGAGGCGAAATTTTCTCCCACCCGCCGTTCGACCTGACGCCCGTCCCGCACACAGAGATAATAAAACGAGAAGGCACCGGATTCCTGCAGGTCGTCGTAAAAATCCGGGGCCAGGATCTTCAGGGTATCGTAAAACACGTTCTGCGCCGACTGCGCCACCAGGTTGTTGGGCAGGAAAGCATCCAGCCCGACCTCCACGGCAAACGCCATCAGGATCCGGCGCTGAGGCAGCAGGGACGGATTTTCCGCCGGGCCGCCGGCCGCCGTGGAATATCCCTCGACCGACGCGACCTCCTCCGCCATCCGGGCACCGAGCCGCCGCGCCTTGCTGAGATTGCCGTTTTTCTTTTCACGGTCGAGCAGGCGGGCCATGGCCTCCACGCTGTCTTCAGCCGGTTCGGGCATTTCCACCGCCCCGTCCGGGACGATTTTCATATCGCTGTCTTCTTGTCTGGCCATACAAGACTCCATCCTTTGTCACGAATTCGGTGCCATGGTCTCCGCGTCCGCCCCAGTGTCCCCTCTCGAATCAGGGGGCGTGTCGAGCGCCCGTCTGAGCGCCTGGGCGAGCTGATCGGGGCAGGAGGTGGGTTTGAACCCGCACCGGATTCCGGCCAGCCGCCGAATAGCCTCCTCAGCAGGCATCCCCTCCACCAGCCGGGCCACCCCCTGGGTATTGCCGCTGCAACCCCCTTCAAACCGGACGTTTTTCACCGTCCCGTCCTCCAGGTCGAATGTTATACCGCGGGAACAGACCCCACGGGGAGTATAGGTATAGGCCATCTCCAATCCGGTCCTTTCGGGAGAATATGGGCGCGGCACAGCCGCCTGTCCTCGTTGCAAACGAAAACGGGGGGCTGCCTCACGCGTTTTTCCTCTTTTTCTTATCCTTAAACGCCAGCAGGGCCTCGACGCATTCGTCTGGCGCCGCGGTGCTGCCGAGCGGCCGGGCCGCGGGTGTATACATACCGTGGAAGTCGGACCCTCCCGTCGTCAGCAGGCCGTGCTCCGCTGCGAAGGCGGCCAGCCGGGCCGAATCGGTCTCGCTCTGATCCGGGTGCCAGACCTCAACCCCGTCCAGGCCCAGCCCGGTAAGCTCCTCCAGCAGCTCCTCGTTGCGGTAAGGGACCGGATGGGCGAGCACCGCGATCCCCCCCGCGCTGTGGATGAGCTCAAGCACCTCTTTAACGTCCGGGTATTCGGGCTCCACCAGGGCGGAGCCGGTTTCGGGAGAAAAGAGCTTCTGGTACAGCTCTCCATAAATGGAATCCGCGTACCCCGCGTCCATCAGGGCATGCATGATATGCTGCTTGTAAATGTTGGTGCTGCCGGTGGCGCATTTGACGATGAGCTCGGGGGTGATGGGGTAATACCGCATCACCTTGCGCACCATCGCCATCGCCGCCTGACGGCGGCTTTCCCCTGTCCGGCGGCAGAGGCCCTCCAGCCGGTCGGGTGTGTCGCACAGATAACACAGAAGGTGTGCCTCGTTGCCGCGGGCCTTGTCGATCGTGGAAAATTCCACCCCATGGATCACCCGGACCTCCTGCCGGCGGCCGATAATGACTGCCCGTGTGGCGGCGGCGGTGGTGTCGTGGTCGGTTACGGAAATAGCCGACAGGCCCCGCCGTTTGGCGATGGCGATCAGCTCCTCGATCCCCATTGACCCGTCGGATATTTTCGTATGGCAATGTAGGTCACTGGCCACGTTGACACCTCCAAGTTGATGCGCGAAAACCACATGAAAACAACGGCGCCCCCCCGCACCCGACGGCTCATAGCCCGTCAGGAAGGCGCAATACCGGATTCTGTATTGGCTTGTATAGATATTATTATACACTCCCTTCCGGAGAAAGGCAAGTCCTTTGACAAATTCTGGCAGTTTATCGGTTTTTTCATCCCTGCGGTGAGAAAAACGCACCAAATAGCAATCCTTTTCCCTGTATCGTGTCCGCCCCCCTATTCCCATATCCGGACTCTGATCGGAAGCTGCCGGCGAAAATGCGCCCCCGTGTACGCCGATCCCCCACTGAAAACGGCGCATACTCGAAAGAGGCGGCGCATAGAATGGTAGCAAGTAACTGCAAGGGGTGATACACGTGAAAGGAGCCGTTGAAGAAAGAGCCATCGAACTCGGTGAGTATATTATTGAAAACAACGCGACGGTCCGCGCCGCCGCCAAGAAGTTTCATATATCCAAATCGACTGTACATAAGGACGTGTCCGACCGCCTGCAAAACGTCAATCCACAGCTCTATGGCCGTGTCCGCCACGTCTTGGAGGTGAACAAGGCCCAGCGCCATATCCGCGGCGGGATCGCCACGCGGGAAAAATACCGGCACGACGACCCCTGATCTCAATCTATCCGGGAAAAAGCAAGCGGCCGACAAGCCCGTCGGCCGCTTTGGCATGCCGAAAACCTCCATCCGGGAGTCTTCCGCCAGCCGGCACTCGTTTCCCCAACCCCGCCCTGCTTTACGGCTTGTGAGATCGCTTGACCAGCCATACCACAAGGGAAACCACAAACAAGGCAAACGAAACCGGGACAGCGATAAAAAGCGGGTCGCCGAAGATAATGGTCCTGATCAGATACTTTGCGGTAGGTCCATCGGCGCCGCCGATAATCGCGATACTCGGCCCGTTTGGGCTAAACAGCCAAATCCTGCCGAGCCGCATGCCGAACCAAAGAACGAGCGCAAGAAACACCAGGAACGACGCCGCACACGTGATCTTGGATACTTTCCGGACCATACATTCCCCTCCTCGTCTTTCAATTATACCGTCCTCGTCCAGAAAAGACAAGGGAACAAAGCCTCTTCTTTGTTCCCTTGCACGACAATTGTACGGTTATAAAGCCTATCCGGTCTGCCTTTTCATGCGCAGAACGTCGGTTTACTGGAAATACCGGTTCAGGAGGCCCTCGAACGCCTTGCCGTGACGGGCTCCCTTGGCATATCCCACTTTAGGCCACATACATGTTTCAGCAGCAAACCGATACCAACGTATTGCTGAAACCCGATCGTGTTTATGCAAGGGGAACGAGATGGAAGTCTCGTTTTGCCAGCGCGAAACAGGAGATACCAACTCTGCATTACTTTTTGGCAAGATGGTAGGTATAATATCGGAATTGTCGGAAACACCCGATGTTTATGGCTAACGAAACCCGTAGAAATTCTGAATTCCCTGCACACGGCCTATAATGCATTGTTTACTACTTTAATGATTTTAAGTATACCGACAGCAGTTGTAATGCTGTTTCCCTGTCTTTGGGATTACAGATGTCGAGTTGGGCCAATAGCTCTTCCCGTTGAATAGTGGGAGAAATGTTTTCTTCGGTTAAAATTTCGTCCGGGGTTATGTGGAGTACATTACAAATCCGGAGAATGGTTTCAACCCGCATATTGACAGTTCCCCGTTCAATATCTGCATAAGTGCGATCCGACAAGCCAGCCGCTTCGGCAACTTCCGCTTGGGTCATTCCCACTCTCTTACGAATAGACAACAGCTTATTTCCAACAGCGTGAAAATCAAGCACAAGCATTTTTCTTCCCCCATGACAGATTGATACAAGAAGCATACTTCCTAATTCGATTGACAGACAGGAAGAATAATGTTATAATTATAGGAAGAATGGTTCCTATTATAAATTTGGAGGAGATACATATGGAAAACGTAACGACAACGGCTGCCTCAGAAGAAAGGACAAAATTCTGCAAGTATTGTGGCGGAAAAATCCATGAGGATGCAGTACTTTGCTCCCACTGTGGCCGACAAGTAGAAGAGCTAAAAAAAGCAGAGCAGCCAAGTATTGTCATCAATAACTCCAATCAAAATGTCAATAGCAATACCAATGTTGCCGGTATGTATGGTGGGCGCCTCAAAAATAAATGGATCTCCTTTTTCCTGTGCCTATTCTTGGGCGCTTTTGGTGCTCACAAGTTCTACGAAGGCCGAGTCGGTATGGGAATTCTGTATTTGTTTACAGGCGGCCTGTTTGGTATTGGCTGGTTTGTCAATTGTATTACATTACTATTTAAGCCCAATCCTTATTATGTGTGATAAATAGCAGACTAATACTCCCGGACAAGTTGGCCCGGGAGTATTTTTGTTCAAATAAAAAAGAAGGAACCACGAGTGGTTCCCTCTATGATATATGTTTTGTTATTTACCGAAATACCGGTTCAGGAGGCCCTCGAACGCCTTGCCGTGACGAGCCTCGTCCTTCGCCATCTCGTGCACGGTGTCGTGGATGGCGTCATAGCCCAGCTCCTTCGCGCGGCGGGCCAGAGTCATCTTGCCCTCGGTGGCGCCGCACTCGGCCTCTACCCGCATCTGCAGGTTTTTCTGGGTGGAATCGGTTACGACTTCGCCGAGCAACTCGGCAAATTTAGCGGCGTGTTCCGCCTCTTCATAGGCGGCCTTCTCCCAGTACAGGCCGATTTCCGGATAGCCTTCCCGATGGGCAACCCGCGCCATGGCCAGATACATACCCACTTCGGAGCATTCACCCGTAAAGTTGGCGCGCAGCATCTCGACGACCTCGGGATCCACACCCTTTGCAATCCCCACGCGATGCTCGTCAGCCCAGACCCGCTCACCAGCAGGAGCAGCTGCGGGCGCGGACGGGGCAGCCGCAGGCGCCTCGGCCGGCATTTCCTTGAACTGATCGGCACCCGCGCCGCAGATCGGGCAGGAAGCCGGGGGCTCATCGCCCGTATGTACGTATCCGCAGACCAAGCAAACAAATTTTTTCATCGTGTTTTCCTCCTGTTTCGTTAAAGAATATTAAGGTTAGAACCATAACCTGCAAAAAAGGTAGTCAAGCCTGCTTGCAGCGGCAGGCCGAACAAGTCCCGACCAGAAAGACGTCACGCACGTCGGGAGAAAATCCGGGGGGACAAAGGCAGCGGAGCTGCTCGTCATCCAGTTCAAAATCGAACAGCTCCCCACAGGAACGGCAACGGAAATGCCCATGATCGGCTGGATTCCCATCGAATCGTTGCTCTTGCGGGTCGATGTTCACTTCACGGATTAGGCCCGCGCCGGTCAATGTGTGCAGGGTATTGTATATAGTGGTACGGGAAAAGGTGGGATAGCGCGGCAGCAATGCGGTGAAAATCATGTCTGCGGTAGGATGGATGGGATGGAGAAGCAGATATTCATACACCGCTACGCGCTGCTGTGTGGCGCGGACTCCATGCGCCTGCAGCGTTTCGGCAATTCGTCGAGGTTCCATACCCCTCCCTCCTTTTTTGTAATCTATTTTATTTTGTATTGATTACATTTTTAGTATAGCCTTCCGGCTTAAATTTGTCAAGCATTTTTTGGAAATTTTTTAGTTCTTTTTTCCTGATGAATATCCCTCAATTTTTTGCTGAAACCCTTGACAAGCCGGAGGAAGTATGCTAAATTAGAATCCGTCGTAAAAAAGAGCATATGTGGGGGTATAGCTCAGCTGGGAGAGCGCTTGAATGGCATTCAAGAGGTCAGCGGTTCGATCCCGCTTATCTCCACCAAAATAAGACGGTTCGCGCAGCAGCGCGGGTCGTCTTATTTTTTATACTTATTGGAGTGTGGTGAAGTTGGTGGCGCACGACATTTGGGACAGATATATACATTTATTGAATATAAAAACGAACATTTTCAAATAAAGAATTAGAAGATTGAAAACATTTGATTTCATTTTCAGGTTCTCAAATTTTCGTTTATCGAGCCGATAAATAAAGGGGGCATGACCACCTTTCAGCGGGTCACGCTCCCTCTGAATGTCTGCGCCTCTTTCTCCCTGCTGGTCTTTCACTTCACCACAAATGAGCCGCCAGCCGTTGTGTAGTAGGTGGTAAAAACCACCCTTTACACAATAACTCTCAAAACCGCTGAGTTTTTACTTCGGCGGTTTTACCTCGTGACTATTTCTTTTAATGTATATCGGCATTTAGGAAAGGTTTGCCAACCTTAAAGCTCACCGCGTTTTCTGTATACGGGCATCTTTTGGGGGCAACAAACTGCAAATCATAGTAATAATTGATACATTTCAACAACATAGATACCTTTATTTCCATCGGGCAAAAATCGGGAAAGACGAGGCGGGCAGGGTTTAGATTCCGGACTTTGCGCATACACTATTGCATAAACTGGCCGGCATCCACCTCTCGAATAGGTGGATGGACAGCCGGAAAGGAGGCGGGCGGATGGACTTTCACGCCGGTGAGGGTGCACGGAAAATCCTCATGCTGGCGATTGCGGCGGCCAGTGTCCTGCTGGCTGCGCTGATCGGGCTGCTGGCCGGGCTGTTCACCCCCTGGATCCTACTCGCCTTAATCCCCATTTCCGCCGCGGGGGTATTCTTGTTTTTGTGGTATCCGCCCCGCTTTGCCGCTTCGATGGAGGGCAGCTTTGACGGAGAAGCCGTACGCGCCCGGATGGGAGTGCTGTGGAAACGGGAGGTATTCATCCCCATGAACGCCCTGCGGACGTTTGAAAGCTGGGCGCCTCCGCTGCATCGGATATGGAACTGCCGTACCATTGTGCTGCGCTTCGCGGGAGGGGGGGCCATGCTGCCCCTGCTGTCGGAGAGGGAGGCCGGGCAGCTCGTACAAATGCTGGAAGACAGCGAGAACGGTTGAAGGGAGGGGACGAATATCGAAATTCATCCGTACGGCGCATATATATTCTACGACGCGAAAAAGTGGATTCCCCTGCTGCTCATCCCGGCCCTGCGGATCCTGACCGCCCCGTTTCTAGAGGATTCCTACACCACGGCCGCCGGTTTGATCCTGGCCTCGGTCCGAGACGGCGGCGTCGCAGCGCTGCTGCTGCTCTATTCGGTGCTCAAATGGCGGCGGTGCCGATATCATCTGCGGGAATATGCGGGCGGGAGCCTGCACAGCCTCACCCTCTCCCAGGGGGTGGTCCTCCGCCGGGTGCTGCGGATCTCGGCGGAGGATGCGGCGTCTGTGGAAATGGAACGTACGCCGCTGCTGTGGCTGCTTGGCGGGCGGAGGATCCGGGTGAATACGGCCGGCCTCCGCCGAAAATCCGATGCGGTCCTTTACCTGTCGGCCGCGCAGGCGAAAAGCCTGATGGGCAGCGGGGTCGGACATGCGGGGAAAAACCGCTACACCGCCCGTCTCTGGCCGGTTTTGATGATGTCCGCCTCCAGCTCGAACGCGGCGCTCGGCCTGCTCGCGCTGGCGCCCGCCCTGCGCCAGACAGGCAAGGTGCTGGGAGAAGAGCTGCCCGGCGAGGTGGTCAGCCTGTTCCGCCGGTTCGTCTCGCTCGGGCTGCCGCCTATCCTGGAGAGTGTGGCCAATATACTCGTCCTCGGGTGGGTTTTCGCGTTTTTGCGCAGTCTGCTGCGGTATATCGGATTTCGGGCCGAGCGACAGGGGAACCGCCTTCACCTCGTCTCGGGGCTTTTTACCCGACGGGATGTTCTCATCGACTGCGACAAAATCACGGCCCTGGAGCTGCGCCAGACACTTTTTATGCGCCTGTTCGGGTTGTATACCGCGGTCATCACCGCGGCGGGCTACGGACGGGACAGCGGCGCCCGGCCGGTGCTCATCCCCGCCGCCCGGCCGAAGGAGCTCTGCGCGGCACTCGACGTCCTTCTGCCCGATTATCCCATCTGCACAAGCATCCTGCGGCCCAAAAAAACGGCACTCTTCGGGTATCTGGCTCCGGCGCTCTGGCTGCTGGCCGGCTGCCTTGTGCCGTTGTGGCTGGGCGGTGTCTGGAAAGTCGCGGCGGTCCTGTGGGCCGCGGGGGCAGCCTGGTGGCTGCTTGTGCGGTTCCTGGGGTTCTATCAGGCGGGTTTCGGGGTCGGGAGGAGTGCCGCAGCGATCGGGTATTCCCGGGGATTGGCTCTATACCGGGTATATATCCCCCTTGAGGTAACCGATTGCGCCGTCATCCGCCGCAGCCCTTGGCAGCGGGGCTCCGACGGATGCACCGTCGAGCTGCGCTGCTTCGGGGAAAAGAGGCGGCGCCATCGCGTCCGGCATCTGCCCTACGGCCCGGCGTTGGATCTGGCACTCAAGCTCCATTTATAAAAGAACAACCCGGTCCGCGAACAATCCGTGTTCCGGACCGGGTTGCCTAGCTTGATTCAAGGTCATAAGGAGAATGTGAAAACACAGAAATTGTGGCTACATATTATTGACGCAGCAGGCCCCACCAGGCGTGCAAGCGATATTTATAGGCGGGAAGGCTCGGTATGGCCGTCTTTTCTCTCTTCGTGACTCTCCGAACTGGGGGCGGAAGGGGGATTTTCTATACGCACCAAGCGGGAAGAGCTGAGAGGGAGCGGAATGTCGGTCAAGCCCATCAAATAGTCGAAGGAGACGTCGAAGTATTCCGCCAGCCAGATTTTGGTCGCGTCGTCGGGTGTGTCGACATCGTGCGCATAGGAGGATATGGTGTTCACCGGCGAAACATCCGTGCGGCCAGCTGCCGCTGTGTCAGGCCCCAGCTCAGGCGGAGGGCCCGCAGCCGTTCACCCAGCATAGAGTGTCATCACCTGTCTCTCTGCACGTGTCAGAGGGAGGGCAGCGCCCTCCCCGGAACAGGTTTCGGCCCGAAGATATGACACGCGGCCGGATATAAAGGCGGCCGGCTTTGTTTTCAAGTGTTCAAATCAACCGGCCGCGGCCGTTTTTTCTCGCGGTTTTTCTCTCTGAGATACCGGCCGACCGACGCCATCATCTCCTGGTCCTCCGTGGGAAGTTCGCGGCATAAAAGGAGAATCTCCTTTTCGAGATTGGTATAAAAGATATTCCCCGAGTCCACTCGATAAGGCAGATCGGTGCGGCCAACCAGATAATCAATGGTTACATCAAAAAAGTCAGCGAATTTCATGAGAAGGGATATATCCGGTTCGCGGGTCCCCGACTCGTAATTGCTGATGGCCGACTGCGTCGAGCCGAACTGTTCAGCCAGCTCGGGCTGTGTCAGGCATTTCGCCTCCCGAAGTTTCCGAAGATTATTAGCGCGGTTAATCTCTCCACTCTCCCAAAGAGGATCGTTATGCGGACGACCCATATTTGCCGGCTAAGGTCAGTTTAACAGAGGTAAGGAGAGATTTTTCATCACAATTAAGTATATAAATATATTTTTAATAATATTTTTCATAGTTAATGTTTTGCTTTTTTCTCATTTCGAAAAAAATTGTGAAAAAAGACGAATGCCCTGGAAGGCGAAAAACATCAAATATTTTCCATTGGCAAATATTCATTTAAAACGTCCTCAAATAAGCAGACGGCCAGATGACGTCTTTTTTCGCATTAAGGCCCTCTAAAACGCGATGGAAATGTTTTGGTTTCTTCCCTCCCCTACCTGGGAAATCCGCAACGACGCAGAAACTTCGGAACGGCCATCTATGAGATGAATATCGGCACTTAAAATTACCATGGTCAAAATCAGAAGGACGCTAGAGCACCGGTGCGGACAGAGATGCGAGACGGAAAAAGCGGGCCGCGGAGTTTATCCCGCGGCCCGCCTTTCAAAATGATAGGATCAATTCACCTTGACATCTTTTCCCTCGAGATAATTGCCGAGCTGTTTAACCGCCTCGTTGACTTCGGAGGCATTGACGGCGTAGGTCTCGCCTGTTGTGAAGCGGACGATAAACACGTTCGGATCGTGCTTGTAGATCGAAAGTTCCACCACACCGTCGGAAGCGGTGGTCGGCACCAGCTTGATAGAAAGGACCGGATCCCCCGCCGGTTCGGCCGGAGCCGCCCCTTTACGGTAAATGCTCATGAGCACCTGGTAAAGGTTCCGGAAATTGTCGGTGTCGTACTGCTGGCCGTCAGCGGTGACTTTCATCTGATCGTCCTTCTCGGATGCATCCGGGAAGTGCTCGAGAGCAAAGTCGGTCTCCCGGCCGCCCGCCGTGAGGATGACGTTGGACAGAGAATCGATGTTGCGCAGGAACAGCAGTGTCTCCGCGACATCGTCATACTGGGCTTCCGCCCAGGCCACGGAGGAAGCCGAGAAAAGGTAGACCACGGGAATCCGCTGATCCTCGTTGTAAACCAGGGCGTAATACTCTCCGTTGTCGTTTTTATTGCCCAACTGGATGGTATGCTTTTGGATATTGTAATAGGAGGTCTTGGCCGATTCCCCGGAAGTCTCGGATGTTTCAGTCGTCTCGACCGCCAGGGTGAAGACGGCCGTTGAATACGGATCGTCCAGGCCGTACCGCTTCAAGTCCTCGGCGGTGGGATAAGGCTTTTCCACCCCCGACGCCGTGACCGACGTATAGGTGCCGAGGGCCGTGACTACAGCGCTCGACGAATTGGCGGCGCGGAAATAGGGCTTGGTGATGACATAATTCGAGGAATTGTTCAGATTGTCGTCCGCCGTGGACCGCCGCAGGATCAGGGGCGAGGTCCGCACCCGGCCGGTCAATTCAATCTCCCGAAGAATGGCCTGGCCGTTGTCGTCGTCGGTTTTCACCGTCGGCGCCGTCACGACATTCCGGCCGATATAGGCGGTAGACGGCTGGGAAATGGTGGAGGCAAAGGTGGAATCCACCAGATAAACGGGATTGGTCCCCACCTCCCGCAGATAATAGCCCTCTTTCGTGGGGGACTCCCGTCCCACCTCGAAGGAATGGATGGAATCATCGTGATAGGTGACCGAAATCTGCGCGGTCAGCCCCACGGCCTTTTCGGCCTTAGCCGCCGAGCTCACGCTGCTGGAAACAGCGGAGGCATCCGAAGAATCCGGAGCTGCAAATTCACCCGTAAATCCGTAATCCGACGGGGATTCCGGATTGGAGGAGATCTCCTTGGTCGCGGTCACGGTTTTTAGGGTACTGACCAGATAGGAGATCTCAGAGGTGTTGATGGGGAGGTCCTTGTAAGGATCCGCAACCAGATCGCCGTCCTCGTTCTGGGAGAAAGTAAAGGTCTCGTCCCGGAGCGTGATCTGGATACTTTTAATCGGGTTGTCAACGGTTTTGCCGTCGGCGTCGGTGGATTTGTCGAGCACTGTCACGGAAGTGTCCGAGACGGCGGTGGAAGAAGCATCTTCCCCACCGCTGCCGGGAAGGAGAAACACGAGCACCAGCAGCAGGGCGACCAGCGCGACCACCGCAACCCCGGCCAGGATCAGGGTGCGCACTTGTTTGCTCATAAATGCCTCCTCTTCAGGAATACGACCAGGCAGATGATCAGGGTGATCGCCGGGATGCCGATGGTGAAGATGCCGAGACCCACGATCTGGACGGTGGCGTTGCTGAAATCCAGGGTTTCGGAATTGAGAGGCTTGCCCGAAATCACCACCGCGCCGGTGTTGCCGCTCATCGTATTCATGGCGCCGACAAGCAGATCCTCATTGTAATAACGGCTTTGTGAGAGATAGTACAGCATATCCACACTGCCGCTGACGAGGACATGGCTGCTGACCGATTGGGTATTGTTGATGATGCCCTGGCGCTGCGCGTAGGCCATCGCGGTGACGGGATAGCTCTCCGCGTCGACCGGATCGGATCCGGCGTCGCTGCCGGTGGAATCGGTGAGCTCAAGCAGTTTGGCGGTGCTGCCGAAGGTGATAAGCGGCGTATTGGAGGGATTGTCCTGCGTGATGTCGCTATCCTTCGTGGTGACCAGCTGGATGGGATTGGGCATGAGAACCCTTTTGCCGGCAGAGGTCTCGGTCAGATCGCTCTCCAGAACGCTGCTGACTGCGATAGTGCCGTAATAATAGTCCCTTACCACGTTGCTGTCGTTGGTCTCCTGGATGACGTTGTTGGTAATCTGGATGCCGTAGTCGGCCTCGACGAAACCGTACAGGACCGGCAGGTTGGTCCGCAGGGCGCAGAACAGCAGGAGGTTGCGCTGAAGGTTGCCGTCGTTCGACAGCCATTCCTGCAGGCGGTTCCGCTCCTCTTCGCTGAAGTCCTTGGTCGGGCCGACCAAAATAAGGGCTTTGCTGTCCGCATGGATCTCCTGCGCCGTGGTGAAGTCCACGGTCTCCACCGTGTATCCGTTGAGCTCATAGAGCTGCTGGAGCATGGAGATCGCGCTGGTGTCCTCGCCGTGCCCGGTCAGCATGGTGACAACGGTCTGGTTCTCACTCGCCACGGCGTTGAGGCAGGAGGCGAGCTTCTGCTCGACCAGGGACGTGACCGTGTAGCCCGCCATGGAGGTGGAGCTCTGCTGGAGATTGAACAGGTCGCTGTAGTGGATCATCTGATGACGGTCGCCGGCCTCAAACAGGATGCTGCCGTTGGTCAGCTCGTTGCCGTAATCCTCATATTGAGAAGCCAGGGTGGGGTTGGCCGTCAGGTCGATATAACTCACCTTCACCTTACCGCCGGTGCGGGTGCCGTACTCCCGGGCCATCTGGTGGAACTGGCGCATAACGGTGTCTACCTCATCCAGCCCCGTGGCGGGGGTGGTAAACACGGATTCATCCGCAAATACCGTGATCTGGACATCCTTTTGGATGCTGTCGGCCACGGCGGCGCCCTGTTCGCTCAGGGAGAAGGTCTTATCCTTGGTCAGGTCAAAGGTCAGGGGGAAGCGGTCGGCCAGGATGCCGACGACCACGTTGAGCAGCACGACGGCGGCGATGACGATGACGCTCAGCCCCGTGGCCATGGCGCCGTAACGCAGCTTGCGGGTATCGGAGCGGCGGCGGGCCTTTTTCTCTTGGGCGGGTTCTCCGTCCTCCTGTTCCACGGTTTCTACGGAGGTATCGGCCTCGTTTTCGGCCGCAGCGGCGCTCTCCTCTTCGGGGGAGGGGAGGGTGGTCTCCTCCGCCTGGTTTTCGGCGGGGGCCTCCTCGGTCCGGGGCGTCTGCTCCTCGGGCAGATTATCTTTACTCATGGCGCAAATCCTCCTCTCAGCTCCATCTCTTGCGATCCAGCACACGCACCGTCAGGAACAGGAACAGTGCCTGCATGCTGAGAAAGAAGAGGACGTTGTCGTAGTTGATGACCCCGATGGTAAAATCGTTGTACCGCTGGGAAACCGATATGAAATTCACCACCGCGCTCACCGCGCCGTTCGAGGGGAAAAGGGTGGACAGGCCGTCCACCATCAGCAGGCCGAAGGACACCACAAAGGTGCCCAGGGCCGCGATGAACTGGCTCTCGGTCAGGCAGGAAATGAGCAGGCCGATGGAGATGACCATGCCGCCCAGCAGCAGCAGGCACAGGAAATTGCCGATAATCACCATCCAGTCCGGGGTGACCTGGAAGGCGATCACGATGGCAAACACGACGGTGATGGAAATTCCGATAGCGAAGATGAGCAGGGCCGCCAGGAATTTCCCCATGACGATGCCGGTCAGGCTGACCGGGGCGGTCAGGAGGGCCTGGTCGGTCTTCTGCCTCTTGTCGTCACTCATCAGCCGCATGGTCAGAATGGGCAGGACCAGAAGCATGACGATGGAAAAGAGGTTGGAATACACCGTCGTCAGGTCGATGCTTTTCAGGGCCATATTGGCCACATAGAAGAAGTAGCCGGCGAAACAGAACATCATCGCCAATACGAAATACCCGATTGGAGAGGTAAAATAGGTTTTGAATTCCCGTCTGAATACGGCGCTCATTTCTTTTTACCCCCTTTTTTGGATTTCGTGGAACCGTGGGGGATGGTCTCCCTCGTCAGGGCGATGAAGATTTCCTCCAAGGTCATTTCCATCGACTTCATCCCCATGAGCGGCCACTTACGGGCCGAGAGGCGGTCGAACAGCTCCCGGCGGAAGTCCTGGCCTTCAGCGGGATCCAGCGCATACTCGAACACGCCCGACTCCTTTTCACCGAGGGGCGTGACGTTCTGCACGCCGGGCACGCGGGAAAGCAGGCCCAGCACATCTTCCTCGGGCCCCGACACCCGGATCAGGTTGCGGCGGTCGCTGGAATAATTTTT
>ERZ856578.2408-NODE-2408-length-30855-cov-5.016765_pt1 | contig 30855 bp, 29 predicted proteins | sample MGYA00514384_ERZ856578 | MGnify/ENA primary metagenome ERZ856578 (study PRJEB29103, sample SAMN06111958) | human gut metagenome | biome: human gut; feature: ankylosing spondylitis patient; material: healthy_person | host: Homo sapiens | place: China:Hangzhou... | reverse complement strand
ACTGTTCACAGCCGCATGACATTAGCTGCATTTTTGGAGAAGATGCCGGATAACTTTATTCGAATTCATCACAGTTACACAGCCGCAGTCCACGGCGATATGTCCGGCACCTTCGTAGATCAGTGGTTCCATATCTTTCCGGATCAACTGGGTGGGGGTGTGTCCGGTCACCAGATAGATGGAAGGATCGGAATAATATCGTCTTTCATAATCGGTCCGTTCGTAGATAAAGTCCTGAAGTTTATATTGCTCCAAAGGTTTTGACTCTTCAAAATCACGGATGCCGCCATGAACCAGAATGTAAGTTTTGTCTGCGGCTGTCACTTTCTGATAAGAAGGCATCTTCCGAAAATAATCCAGAAATTCACTTCGTTCATGAAGGCTCATATTTAAGAATCCCTGTACCGTTGACTTTCCGCCGTCTTTGATCCAGTATTTGCAGGTCAGCAGATCCTCGGAATTGATGATGGTTCCATGTGGGTTCGGTGTCTCGCCGATATCGAACCGCTCCAGGATCCGCAGTGCCCGGTAGTCATGGTTGCCCATGATCGTCACCACATTTTTTCGCCGCATCACGTCCTTGACCACTTCCATGGGCTCAGGTCCACGGTCTACCAGATCTCCCAGCAGATATAAAGTATCTCTCTCTGAAAAATGAATTTTATCTAATAATTTCATGTACTGCTCATAGCAGCCATGAATATCTGAAATCACGTAGTTCACAGTCAGTCCTCCGTCTGTAAGTGGCTTTTATTATAACAGACTGCACCGCAGAAGTATAGAAATCTTGTTCTGCCATGGTTGAACTTCCTGCCAAAATATGAAATAATGAGCGCAAGAGAGTCAAAGAGCGCTTGCTCACTCTTGACGAACGGCGAAATTATTGAGTGATGAAATCACAAAATAATAGAGAAATAATAAAGGGGCCGATTATGGAGAACGAACATTTACCTGATAAACAGACAAAGAAAAGGGCACATCATAAAAAATCACAACACAAAAAGACCACAACAAAGAAGCATTCCCGCAAGAACATGAACAGTTTTGTATTTCATCTGACACAGATCTGTGTATTGTGTATTGTACTTGGTGCGATCGGACTGTTTTTTGTGGCAGGATATCCGCAGAAAGTATTTTCTCTGTATCTGGAAGCACAGACCGTTGCCAGGGAGTCATCTGCCAGTGATTTTCAGACCGGGCAGGTGGGGGAAGTCTATGATTCCGACGGCAACCGGATCGCATTACTGCAGAACGATAAAAATATTATTTATCTGACTTCTGACCAGATTCCGGAACTGGTAAAACAGACATTTGTCAGTATTGAGGATAAGAGGTTTTACAAGCACCATGGTTCTGATTCATTCGCTATTGTGCGTGCGGTGACTTCGCTGCTTGGAAAGGGACGGATCACACAGGGCGGAAGTACGATCACACAGCAGCTGGTGAGGAACATTTATCTGACTCATACCATCCGCTGGGAACGTAAAGTGGAGGAGATCTTTATCGCCCATGCTATGGAACGGGAATATTCCAAAGACGAGCTGCTGGAATTTTATATCAATAATATTTATTTTTCCAATGGATGTTATGGTATTGAGGCTGCCAGTCAGAAATATTTCAGCCGCAGTGTGTCTGACCTGGATCTGTCGGAAACGGCATTTTTATGTGCAATTCCCAACAATCCAAGTATCTATGATCCGCTGACTCATGCGGACAAGACAGTAGAACGCCGGAATCTGATCCTTCAGAATATGCTGGATGACGGTCTCATCAATGAACAGCAATATACGGATGCGGTAAATGAGAAGATCACGCTGACGACCTATACGCCATCTTATACAAGAACCTGGGCACATACATATATCTATGAATGCGCAACGAGAGCATTGATGGAAGTGACGGGGAAGGATTATGATGCCTGCCATGATATGCTGTACAACAATGGTTACAAGGTCTATACCTCCATTGATATGGAAGCGCAGGAACTGCTGCAGACGACGGTAGATACGGAACTGGAAGATTATAATACGAGAAATAACAACGGTTCCTATGCGCTGCAGGCATCAGCTGTCACCATTGACAACACGACTGGTCTGGTCACTGCTATTGTAGGCGGACGCAGCCAGGATGATGTGTCTGCGGATTATAACCGGGCTTACTTAAGCTTCCGTCAGCCGGGAAGCTCCATCAAGCCATTGATCGTCTACACGCCGGCATTGGAGCGTGGCTACACAGCTTCTTCCACGGTGGTCGATTCCAAGGAGCCGGATGGACCTTCCAATGCAGGAAGTTATTCCGGAGCCATATCGCTTCGGACTGCAGTGGAACAGTCCAAGAACACGGTTGCATATAAACTGTTCCGGGAACTGACACCGGAGGTGGGGCTTCAGTATCTGTTGAATATGAATTTTTCATCGATCCAGGACAGCGATTATGTGTTATCCGCTGCACTGGGTGGATTGAGTAAAGGTGCAAGCTGTCTGGAGATGACTTCCGCTTACGCGACTCTGGAAAATGAAGGGGTGTTCCGTCAGCCAACCTGCGTCACCCTGATCACTGACAGTAAGGGCAATGTGGTCGTCAGGTCGGAAACAGAAGAGAAGCAGGTCTATCAGTCTTCGGCTGCTCATGAGATGACCAACATTCTGGAAGGAGTTCTGACTCGCGGAACCGCCCATGGAAAAGCACTGACCAATATGCCCTGCGCCGGAAAGACCGGAACCACCAACGACAATATCGATGGATGGTTTGTGGGCTATACAGCTTACTACACCACCGGCGTGTGGATAGGATTTGATTCTCCGCGCAGTACCCACTCTCTGTCGGGAGCCACCTATCCGTTGGATATCTGGTACAATTATATGACGGAACTTCATAAAGACCGGTCTTCACGGAATCTGAATGATTGATATGAAAAGTGGCTGCACATTTCTGTGCAGCCACTTTCATACAATCAACTATTATCTTCCTGTTACATACTTATAAATATCACTACGAATATATTGTTCATTATAATAGAGAACCTTATCGTTTTCTCCGTATACGATCTGACTGACTCCAAGTAATGCCGTATGTGCAGGACAAAGAAGCCATTCACCTTCTTCCTTATCTGCAAAATGAACATCAAACGTGTCCTGATATCGTTGTACTTCGTACCCTGTATTTTTCACTATACTCTCACGGACAGGTACATTTTCCATGTCAACATTAAGAATGTATTCATGCTCTTCCGAAAAATAATCTTTTTCAAATATTACTGGAATCTCATTAGCCATTCTCACTCGTTTTACACAGATAACCTTTGCATTTTCCTTCACTCCAAGCTGCTCTGCAAGCCAACATGCTGCCTTTTCCTGTTCTACAGAAATTACTTTTGTAGATGGCACTGCATTCATCTGCTCACAAGATCGGGTAAAACTATTCTGTGCCAATGTACTCTCCACAAAAGGGCTGCTGACAAATGTACCAATTCCATGACGCTTCACAAGAATTTTTTTATCAACCATCTTCTGAAGTGCCTTTCGGACAGTCACACGGCTGACATGAAATTTTTCACACAGATATCCTTCAGCCGGAATTTGTTCTCCAGATTTATAAATTCCTAAATCAATATCTCGACATAGTGCACTGTATACTTGTTCATACAAAGGAATTCCATTTTTTGTCTCTATATTTCCCATACAAATCTCCTTTGTCTTACCTTAGCACGTTGCGATATCTCTGTCAAACCGCTTTATAATCCGAAAACAAAACAAATTGCACAGCATACTACGATTAATACCATCAAAATGGTTGTAGTCTTAACTTTCTTTCCAAGTATCCAATACATACCGCCAAACAGGCCAAGCTGGATCAGGCACGGCATAATCTGATCAAGATAATTAGTCAGTGGTTCTGCAAAATCACCACTTCCCACCATAATAGGAAGATCTAATGCAACCTGTTGGCAAACCATTCCACCGATAACCATCAAGCCAATAATTCCTGCATAATAGGAAATTTTATTCATGATTCCAGATTCAGCAATCTTTTCAATAAAAGTAGATCCAAAACCATATCCCCACTTCAAGCAAAAATAGCGAATAATAAATGCTGGAATATTAAATATTAGTAAAAACAGTAAAGGTCCTAAAATACTTCCATTTGCTGCAAAGGAAATGGCAATGCCTGATGCAATAATGCGCAATGTTCCAGGAATCAAAGAGTCCCCAATTCCTGCTAATGGTCCCATCAAAGATGTTTTTACTGCGTTAATAGAGTTTCCATCAAACTGCGGATTATTGCTATTTTCCTCTTCCATTGCCGCATTGATTCCCATTAGAAGCGTTGATAATTGAGGCGTAATTGCCATAAATTCCAAGCCTCGTTTCAATGCCGCAACACGTTTTTCCTTATTTTCTTCTCCAGGATATAACTTTCTGATAACTGGAGTTAATGCATAAGAATATCCCATATGCTGTTGACGCTCATAGTTCCAAGAGATATCAAGCTGACAAGACCGTACATAAATCTGCTTTAATTCTTTTTCGGTAAGCTTTGCCTTGTCATCTGTGGTTTCCATTACATCAGAATTCATTGTCATCATCTGCACCCCCTGCTACTGCCTGTACACAGTTCTTCTCATTGAAATACAAAAATGCTACGATACATGCGCCGATTCCAGCAAGACCAATTATCGGCATATCTAAATATGCACATAAAATGAATCCCAGAAAGAAAAAACACGCCAACTGTTTATTCATGATCATCCTTACAATCAATGCAAATCCAATTGCCGGAATAATACCTGTTGCATAAGACATTCCACTGGTAAGCCATCCAGGAATCACATTCAGAATTGCCTCAATTGCAGGAGACCCAAAATAATATGCCATTCCAACTAAAAGAGCCTGCGGTATCACTTGAACTAAAATTGCCAGATAATGCATTCTATCCACGCCATCACAATCACCTGTTTCTGCATATCTATCTGCTTTATGACCACACATAGGAACAACAAACATCATCAGCAGATCATTAAGTCTTGCAATCAATGTAGCAATCGGCACTGCCAAAAGAACTGCAGAAGCCGGATCTGCTCCAGACAAAATCACATAGCAAGTTCCAAGAATCGAACCTGAAGTAAAATCCGGCGGATTACTTGCTCCAATTGGGAAAGCTCCCAGCCACACTAATTCCAATGTTGCTCCTGTCATGATTCCAAGGCGCATATCTCCCAGAACCAATCCTGTTAATGTTCCCATTACCAGTGGGCGTCCGATATTTCCGCTTCCAAAGAAACTGTTCAAATATCCAAAAGCAGCTACCAGGCAAATCAGTATCGTTGTCATTAACATCTTATTACCCCCTTAAATTAATTTCATAGCATCTTGAGATTTATCTTCCGGAACCATTTTAATTTCCAGTTCCACTCCTCTGTCATGCATATTTCTGAGAAGCTTTGTTTCCTCTTCAGAAACAAAGACAGCCATGGAAATCTGTTTTTTTCCTTCTTCTTTTTTTACTCCACCCAGATTCACATGTTTGATCATTCGCAATTTATCTGTCAATCGGTCAGCATCTTTGATCGATTCCAATATGATCATCAAATGATACTTATCGGTCTTTCCAGATTGAATAGCCGCTACCGAGTCCACAATATTTTTAATGACAACTTTTACTCCAGCCGGTGCTGCCATGCGAAGTGCTGCCATGCGAAGTTTATCAGCTGCCACCTCATCATTTGCAATCAAAATACAATCTACACTCAAATTTTTTGTCCATGCAAAAGCTACCTGTCCATGTAGTAATCTATGATCAACCCGAACTAATTTAATCATTTATTTTATCCCTCAGTATTCTGACCCTCTCCATAAAATTCTTTACATGCTCTGCCGATACATCTCCAGTATCTTTGTATGTATCTTTAAAATAACTTCCAACTACTCCGGCATCTGCAACTTTTAATTGCTCTTCTACGTTTTCTGCCGTCATGCCTGCACATACGATCAATGGAAATTTTCCAATTGCATTACGGAACTGTTCAATCTTTTTCATAGAAGTTTCCTGACCTGTAGCATCTTCTGTTACACAAATCGCATCGCAACGATTCATACAGATCTTTAAATCTTCTTCTGTGGATCTTCCTGAGTTTACTGGCTGATATTTGAAACGAACACCTCCCATCAAATATGCATCACATTTTTCTCTAAAGTATTTAAAAAATGCATCTAATGTTTCATCATCTCTGCTTTTAAGATGACCGCCTACAGAATCAATCTGCAAATAATCACAACCAAATTCCTGTGCCAGAACAAATCCCATAGCGTCCACATTCAGACAATTAACTCCATACGGATAACCTGTCTGTTCTTTCTGTAAATATCCCAGCACCTGTTCCACATTATGGTAAGTTCCAAAATAGGTTTCTACCAATACACCATCTACTCCACCAGTTCTGTAAATATCAATTTCTCTTTTTGCTCTCTCCAGCACATCCGCATCTGTATCTCCCTTACAATGAATCACACCAATAATAGGTTTTTTCTCTTGAAATACAGATAAAATATTTTTTTTCAATCTTAAAAATCCTCCTGTTCCGTTATTTCTATTTTTACTTCACGAATTCCTTTTCTTGCTTCTTCGATCCACGCATCTGTGCAGCTTTCTGTTCCTGTATCTGTCAAAACATCCAAAACCATTCCCAAATTCATACCTGAAAATACTTTCACATTCTCATATTCACTCAGGAGTGACATTGCCGTACATACACTGGCTCCATACAAATCTGTCAGTATCACAAACTCTGTATCCGGATTTTCCAGAATTTCCGCTTTTATTTTTTCTGCAAAATCCACCGCACTCTCTCCCGCTCTCATTCCGAAGGTTTCCAGATTTTCTTGTTTTCCAATAATCATGTTAACCGAATCTTCAATCCCTTCCGCAAATCTGCCGTGAGAAGCAAGAATTACTTTTCTCATATACATCCTCCTTTTTGTTTTCTTTTAATAAAGACATCCTATCACATCCTATTATTTTTGTCAGTATAGCCAAGACAAAACAAACAAATATCAGCACTTGTATTATTATTGTATTTATAATATGTCAAAAAAAGCTATCACCAAACGATTGGCATCGTTATAGTGATAGCTTTGATGTTTCTTCTTTATTTTCTAACCTTATGGAATTGGATTCGGTTCATTACTCTGTGCTGCCGCGTCTGCTCCAGCGTCCGCCTGAGCTGCTGCATCTCCCGCTGCCGGATCCTGCGTTGGTGCTGCCGTTCCAGCGGCTCCGCCGCCGGACAATTCATATTCACTCGGCACATAGACACCGCCACTATGAACCGTACAGGTTGCTGCCTGCAGATTGGCACTGATACCATATGCCGTATCCTGCGTTACTGCCTCTGCCACTCCCTCCTGCATTGCCGGAAGAAGCAGTTTCACCTGCGGTACCTGATTCGGGCACATGCTGGTTGCCAGAAGTCCTGTATCTGCACAGATATTTACGATCACATGATGATCACAGGTCTCTGTCGGCACGGTTCCTTCTGCAAAATATTCATTTCGCACGATACCTTCCCGACCATCACTGTCACACAAGCCAGCCACTACCAGTTTGCCTGATTTAGTACAGATGGTTGCCTGCACAATTCCTGAAGGTTTCTCAAAATCTTTATTTTCCAGACCTTCATGGATCCGGCTCATAACTTTCGCCCACAGCTTCTTGTGGAAGCTGGTCTCACCGGCCTTACTGCTCAGCTCATGCTTATACCCGTTGTTATCATAACCAACCCAGATACCTGCCGTGTAATACGGAGACATACCAACAAACCATACGTCACGGTTTTCGGATGTAGTACCGGATTTACCAGCAGTAGTCATATTGGTGATCTTCGCCGAACCTGAAGTTCCGCCTGCACCATTGACAACATCTTTCATACAGTCAATGAGAAGCCATGCGTTCTGCTCGGAGATGACCTGCGTCTCCTCCGGCTCGTTGTCCAGGACTACATTTCCCTCATTGTCCACAACCTTGGTGTACATTCTCGGTTTGATATAGTCACCCTTGTTGGCAATACCTGCATAAGCGGCTGTCAGTTCCAGATTGGATACACCGTTGGTGATTCCACCCAGAGCAGTTGCCTGACCATAGTCTGTATTAGAACCCTCCAGTGACAGGCTGGTAAATCCAAACCGAAGCAGATAATCAACCGCTACCGGAGTAGTCACATCTGTAATGGTCTTAACTGCCATAATATTCATAGAACGGGTGATTGCCTCGCGAATCGTTGTCCATCCACGGTATGGAGTATTTTTATCCCAGTTCTTTACCAGTCGGCTGTCCGCACCGGAATATGCATACGGTCCATCATATAATACAGTTCCCGGTCCATAACCCAATTCCTCAAAAGCAGGCGCATAAGCTGCCACGATCTTAAAAGTAGAACCAGGGTTTCTGAGGGAATCAGATGCACGGTTCAAAGTTTTGTTCGCAGTCTTTTCTCCACGGCCTCCGATCATGGCAACCACTTCGCCAGTTGTCTGATCCATGATCACCATGGAAGCCTGTGGCTGCATGATAAAGGAACAATCTTCATAGACCGTATCATCATCTGTAATTCCAAGGGTTGCCACATAACCATCAATAGCTGCCTGTGCATCATCCTTGGAGCTGTACAGAGGTTCATAACTGCTGTCGTTCTGTTTATAGTAGGAGATCATCATTTCCTGACTGTAATTGGTGGTATCTCCGTTAGGCTTCACCACAGTCATGGCCCACTCAATACCTACCTTTACATTGCTCGGGAAATTCTCTTCATTTGCAAATTCTTCATCCAGCGCTTTTTGTATACTGGGACTTTGTGTACTGTAGATCTTCAATCCGCTGCTGTACAGCGCATTGGACGCCTGGGAATCCGTATATCCGGCTTTTTCCACCAGATCAGCCTTTACCTGATCGATCAGCTCATCTACAAAATAAGAATATACTGTGTTGGTTGTCTCTGTTGTTTCATTATTTTCCTGGATCCGTGCATATACATCATCTGCCAGTGCGTCTTCATACTCACTCTCTGAGATGTACCCCTGATCCATCATATTTTTCAGAACCAGTGCACGACGCTCTTTGTTCTTATCCGGATGCTTGATCGGGTTATATCCGCTGGGGCTCTTAGTGATCGCCGCAATAACCGCTGCTTCAGAAATATCCAGTTCACTGACACTCTTTCCAAAATACCGGTTGGCTGCCGCCTGAACACCCAGGCAGTTCTGCCCCAGGTTAATGGTATTCAGATAGCTCTCCAGAATCTCCGTCTTAGACATGACCTTTTCCAGCTGGATCGCCAGATACTGCTCCTGCAGCTTTCTCTCGATCTTATCCAGCATGCCGTCCTCCGACATGAAGTCAAAGACATTATTCTTCAGCAGCTGCTGGGTGATCGTACTTGCACCCTGTGTAGTTCTGAATCCGCTGACTACAAATTTGACTCCCGCACGGACCATACCCTGAATATCAATTCCATTGTGATCATAGAATCGCTCATCCTCGATGGCGATAAATGCTTCCTGCACATGCTTTGGAATATTATCCAGTTTTACATACGTACGGTTGGTTCCTTCTGCCACAAGCTCTGCCGTCTTGTTACCATCCGCATCATAGACAACGGATTTATAACCTCTTGGAAGTACACTGGCACTGGTAATATCAGGTGCATTTTCCATAACACCTTTAATAATACCGATTCCGCCGCACAGACCGGCGACGCCCAGCGCAATGATCAGCACCAACAGTGTCTTCATAAAGACGACTCCCAGTTTCTTACCCATCTTGGTACCTTTTCCTTTGAGAGCCTTCTGTTTTCTGGAGGTGCTTTTCTTACTGTAATTCATTCGTTGGCCTCCTTTTATTCGCTCAATACTTCGATTGCCTTCTGCAGCTGGTTATCATCTGCACTTTCTGTATCTTTATCTAAAACAATATCTGGTGCGATTCCCACTTCATGAATATTATTTCCTGCCGGAGTATAATATCTGGACACAGTGATCTTAATGGCAGATCCGTCGCTTAAGGGGAACAGGCTCTGCACGATTCCTTTTCCAAATGTCTGGGTTCCGATCAGGGTTCCCACTCCATAATCTTTGATGGCACCTGCGAAGATCTCGGATGCACTGGCACTGTTTCCATTGACCAGCACAGCCATCTTTCCGTCAAAATAATGCTCCGCATCGGAATATTCTTCCTGACGATTGCCATATTTATCTTCTGTATAAACGATCAGACCTTCCGGAAGCAATTCATCCAGAATATTACAGGTCACATCCACCAGTCCGCCGCCGTTGTTGCGAAGATCAATCACAAGATCCTGCATTCCTTCTTCTTTCAACTCATCTAACGCACTTAAGAACTGATCATCTGTCACATCATCAAATTCTGTGATTCCAATATATCCGATGGTATCTGTGAGCATTCTGCTCTCTACTGTCGGAACTTCGATCTTTCTTCTGGTTACCGTAAGATCAATCTCCTCAGTGCCTCTCATCACACTGATATCCACATCTGTGCCTTCTTCTCCTTTCAGATCTGTCACGACCAGAGACAGATCCTGTCCGGTTACTTCTTCCCCTTTTACCTTGTAGAGAATATCGTCAGGCTGAAGTCCCGCTTCTTCTGCCGGGGATCCTTCAAACACCTGTACAACCGTGATGATACCGGTGGAATAGTCCTGGCTCAGCATAGCACCAATACCGCTGTAATTGCCATTGGAGCTCTCCATGAAGCTGGCATACTCATCTGGTGTATAATAGCAGGTATATATATCTCCAAGTCCTGCCATCATCCCTTTATAGATGCCGCTTTCTACATTCTCATCTGTGTAATCAAAGAGGTAGTACTGATTGATATAGTCGTTCAGTTCCTCCATCTTCTCTGTGATCTCTGCTTCATTTTCCAGACTTTTGTTCAGGCTGGTGTGTGTGAACATTTTATAGAAATAGGGCGCAGCACATCCGCCCACGCCCATCGCAACCACACACAACAGAATGCCACAGAGCAGCCCTTTTCCAAAAGAATGCCGCTTCGGTCTTTCTTCCATCTGTTGTCTCTCCTTTTTTACTCCTCACATTCTATGTTCCAATCAGTTTACATAGCCCAACGGGTTCACATAACTTCCATTGACGATCACGCCGAAATGCAGATGCGGTCCGGTTGAAAATCCTGTGGATCCCACAGCAGCGATGGTCTGCCCTTTGGAAACCACATCACCTTCTGATACATAGCGTGCAGAAGCATGCATATACACCGTTGATATCCCATTTCCATGGGAAATAACCACATAATTTCCTGCCGAAGAACTATATGCAGAGGTCGTCACTCTGCCGGAAGCCGCTGCCACAATGGCAGAGCCCGATGATGCTCCAATATCAATTCCTTTATGATAGGTGGATGCTCCTGCAACCGGTGCCGTACGATTACCAAATGTACTGGTGATCCGATGACTGGCCGGACATGGCCACATGAAACCGGAGCTTCCTCCGTCTCCATCACTGGCCGCCGCTTTGGCAGCTGCCGCCGCTGCAATCTGATTCTCCACCTGTGCCAGCAGCTTTTCCTGTTCGTTCAGCTGCTTTTCATATTCGCTCTGTTCGCCGGAAGCGGAATTGATCTGCTCCTGATAGCTGTTGATCTCGGCTGTCTTGGCATTCATGGCCTTGTTGACCGCCTGCTTCTGTGCCTGTACTTCACTCAACAGGTCTTCCTGCTCCTGCTTCTCTTGCTCCAGCGCTTCCTTCTGTTCTTTTATGTCCTGCATGGTATCACTCAGCTTCTGCATCATCCGCTGATCATATTCAGACACCTGTCTTGCATATTCTACCCGATTTATCATATCTGCCATACTGTCCGCTTCCAGAAATGCAGCCAGCATCGACGGATTCCCATTTTCATACAAATAGCAGATCCGCGTTTTCATCATCTCATACTGATCCTGCGCATCCGCTTCTGCTTTTTCCAGCTCTTCTGTACGAGCTGCTATATCATCTTCCGTAGCTGCTATATCATCTTCCAGCTTTTTGATCTGGGAAGAAAGAGTATTCATCTGCCCGTCAAGCTGATTGATATATGACTGAAGATTGCTCTTACTGTTCTTCAGTTCCTTGATCTTGCTCTCTACAGTGGAAATATCAGACTTCAGTGACTTGATCTGGTCAAGCGCATTATTTCGCTTCTGTTCCAGTTCTTTTGTATAACTGTCGTCCTCTTCTTCCTCATCTTCATCCTCTTCATCATCAGACGTGTCCGACTCTTCTGCCGCATACACACTGTCAATCGCTGTGCTGACCCTGCCAGACACAAAAGCCAGCACTGCCATGCCAAGCAGGATACCGATCGTTCTTTTTCTCATGTTCAGCCTCCGGCCTGCACTCCTCTATACCTTCAGATGTCTCTGAATGGTCACTATACTTCCAAAAAATCCAATTCCCACACCCAGTGCCATACCTACCGGAAGCAGAGTCTGGAACAGCTGCGCTGCAGGAAGAAAATCCATCACATTGCTCAGTCCTGTAAACTGGGTTCCCACATAAGTGATCAGTTTATTATACAGGAAATACAGAAGGATCAGCGGGAAGATTGCTCCCACCAGTCCGATCACAATACCTTCAATAAGAAACGGTGCTTTGATAAAGGAATTCTTCGCTCCGATCAGTCTCATAATACCAATCTCTTCTCTTCTGACGGAGATACCGATAGCAACTGTATTATTGATCAGGAAGATCGCTACTGCCAGCAGCAGTCCGATAATTGCAACCGACACATAACTGACCAGTCTGTTGAAATCTGTCAGCATGGATGCAACCGAATCTGAACGGTTTACTTTTCTTACCTTATCCAGTGATTCAATATAGGTAACCAAATCATCCTGTTTGGAAATATCCTTCATATAGATCTCAAGGTTCGAACTGTTTGCCAGCGGGTTATCATCTACAAATGCCTCAGCAACTTCCGGATTGCCCTCAAAATATTTCTCCTGATAGCTTTTCCATGCTTCGTCCGCTGAAACATAGACAACCTCCGAGACACCGTCACGCTTGGTCAGTCCCTGCCCGATCTCCAGGATCTCATCCTCTGTGGTTCCTTCGTCAAACAGAACCGTTACTGCAACACCCTCTTCGGCTTCTCTTACAAAATGCTGAAAATTCTGTACCATACAGAAAAAGATGCCAAACATAAATATACATGCGGCCATGGTTGCCATGGAAGCCAGTGAAAATAACTTGTTTCTCCAGATATTTTTAAATCCCTGCTTAAAGCAGTATCCTATCGTATTGAATCTCATCCGATGTACCCGCTTTCTTTCTCGTCTTCCGTAATGATTCCCTTCTGCATACGGATCACTCGTTTTTTCATCGTATTAACGATTGCCTGATCATGTGTAACCACAAGCACCGTCGTACCGCGGGCATTGATCTCCTCCAGAAGCTTCATGATCTCTCTGGAGGTCTTGGGGTCAAGATTTCCGGTCGGCTCATCTGCCAGCAGGATATCCGGGCTGTTCACCAGCGCACGCGCCAGTGCCACTCTCTGCTGTTCTCCACCGGAGAGCTGTCTTGGAAATGACTTGTATTTTTCTGCCAGTCCCACCAGCGACAACATGGCCGGAACATTTTTCTTGATCTCTTTGATCGGTGTGACAACAACTCTCTGGGCAAATGCCACATTCTCATATACATTTCTGTCTTTCAGAAGACGGAAATCCTGGAATACACATCCGATCTTTCTGCGATATTTGGGGATCGCGCGCTTTTTCATACGTCCAAGATTCACACCATTTACACGGATCGTTCCGCTGGTGGGTTCCAGTTCCTTCAAAAGCAGCTTGATCAATGTTGATTTACCCGAACCGCTGTCACCTACCACAAATACAAATTCTCCCCGCTCAATATGCAGGCTGATCCCATTGATGGCGCCCACGCCATTGGGATATTCTTTCACCACGTTTTCCAGTACAATCATGGAAATCCTCCTAAGTGTCTTACTTCAGCAGCGGCATACTGCCGCGGGAGACTTTTTAATAATCCAGAGTCTCCATATACTTCATATATTTTACAACCATCAGTGCGATCTTGAACGTGATGGCATCTTCAAACACACGAATGTCAAGTCCTGTGGACTTTTGTAACTTATCCAGACGATATACCAGAGTATTTCTATGAATGTAGAGCTGTCTGGAAGTCTCCGATACATTCAGGCTGTTCTCAAAGAACTTATTGATCGTTGTCAGCGTCTCTTCATCAAAATCATCCGGCGATCTGCCGTCAAAGATCTCTCTGATAAACATCTTGCACAGCGGAATCGGAAGCTGATAGATCAGACGGCCAATTCCCAGGGAGCTGTACGCAATAATATCTCTGTCATCAAAGAAAATACGTCCCACATCCAAAGCCATCTTGGCTTCCTTGTAGGATCTGGATACTTCCTTGATCTCACCTACAATGGTTCCCAGCGCCACATGAATATCTTCTCCATCCTGTGCCACTACACCTTTCATGGCTTCTGCTTCCTGGAACATCTCATCATAGCCTTCATTCAATGCCAGTTCTTTTACCACGATCACGTTCTTCTCATCTACGGCTGTAATGAAATCTCTGGATTTCGCACCATAGAGATTACGCACGCTGTCCAGTGCTGCATTCACACGCTCGCGGTCGCTTTCTATAATAAATACCACACGACGTACTTCTGTTGCAATATGCAGTTTCTTTGCACGGTTATAAATATCTACCAGAAGCAGATTATCAAGCAGCAGGTTCTTGATAAAATTATCTTTATCAAAACGCTCTTTATAAGCAGTCAGAAGACTGGTCAGCTGGAAGGATGCCATCTTTCCCACCATATAAACGTCATCACTGGATCCCTTTGCCAGTAGAATGTACTCCAGCTGATTTTCATCAAATACCTTAAAAAACTGATATCCATGAACCACCTGACTGTCTGCCGGTGATGAAATAAAAGCCGCGACTTCACCGCCAAAATTCTCCGGCTGTGCTTCTGTTGACGCAAGGGTCTGTCCCTCCATGTCCAGTACGCACAGGTCGATCCTGGTAATCCCCTTCAGTCCATCAATGGTGTTTTGAAGTATCTGATTCGAAATCATAGCATGTCCTCTCCTTTACAACGATTCTTTTTTCCCCTGAAACCCCTAGATACTAAATATCTACGTTATATAATAATGCAAAATAGCAAAAAAAGAAAGAACTTTTTTATGAATTTTTATGCATAAATCCATGACAGCTCACATAAAGTGTAGTCAAAGAAACCCCGATACAGGAGTCCATCCATGAGTTCAAAAACCAGAATATGGGTCTTCCATATGAAAGAACTGATCTATACCGCCATCTTTGTTGTACTGGGCATCGTACTGCTTCTGCTCCTGATCTTTATGTTCTCAGAAGACCATTCAGAACACACTCTTACGGATCTCTCCGGTAAATATACAGCCGGGATCTACACTGCTTCCATGACTCTTGGCGGCAGTCCGGTGGAAATCGCAGTCACTGTGGACCGGGACTACATCTCTTCCATCACCTTTCATCAGCTGGATGAGACTGTAGCAGCCATGTATCCTCTGATGGAACCGGCTCTTCATGATCTCTCTGCTCAGATCTGCGAAAAGCAGTCTGCGGAGGATGTCTCTTATTCCGAAGACAGCCAGTATACCTCCATGATGCTCATGAGCACCATCCGCACTGCTCTGGAAAAAGCCGAAAAATAAAAGAAGCCACTCCCGGAAGTCTTATCTTCGGGAATGGCCTTCTCTTCCAAGCCAGACAAGCACAGCGCCTGCCATAATAAAGAAGTCTGACAGATTAAATACCAGCTCATTCAACCGTTTCCATGGAGAATGGAAGCGGATATAATCTGTTACATAACCTTTCCTGCAACGATCATACAGGTTGGACAATGCTCCTCCCAGCAGGAACGTATATCCAGTCTTCTCCATCTTCCGATCTGGCTTTGTCAGCACCCACGCAAACATAGCAGCAATTCCTGCAGTCACACAGCCGCTCCAGCGGATGATCTTGTCCATGTGTCCCCTGGCATGTCCTCCGGCTGTTCCATAATTATGTAATCGCTTAATCCCTGCCAGCCCTCCAGGAAGAAGATGTTCTTCTTCCTGTTCAGGCAGCTGCTCGATCTCCTGCTTCACTGCATGATCCAGCTGAAACAGTCCCAAAGCAAGTTGTACATATAATAATTTCATCTCTTAGCCCTGCATTTCCAGTGCAGGCACTCCGCGCATGGTGATCAGCGGTCCGCCCTTATGTTCAATATAGTCACCGGTGATCGTCACCTGTCCGATATTATCATCTTTGGGAATCTCGTACATAATATCCAGCATAAAATCCTCAATGATCGCACGCAGTGCTCTCGCACCTGTATCTTTTTCCATCGCTTTTTTGGCGATCGCAGACAACGCATCATCTGTAAAATCAAGCTTTACTTCATCCAGCGCCAGCAGCTTCTGATACTGCTTCAGGATCGCATTTTTCGGCTCTTTTAAGATACGCACCATCATCTCTTCACTGAGTCCATCCAACGTGTAGATGATCGGTAATCTTCCAAGAAATTCCGGAATCATGCCAAAATTACGAAGATCCTCTACAGTCACTTTCCGGATCAGATTCTTTTCATGATCATATTTATCCTTCAGATCTGCCCGGAAACCGATAGAAGACTGTTTATTCAGACGCTCCTTGATAATATTTTCAAGATCCGGGAATGCACCTCCACAGATAAACAGAATATTCTTCGTATTCACAGTCTCCAGCGGAACCATGGCATTCTTGCTGTTAGCTCCCACCGGCACTTCTACCTCTGCACCTTCCAGCAGCTTCAGCAGTCCTTGCTGCACAGATTCTCCGCTCACATCACGCTGATTGGTATTGCGCTTCTTGGCGATCTTATCGATCTCATCAATGAATACGATTCCTTTTTCTGCCTTCTCCACGTCATTGTCTGCAGCTGCCAGAAGCTTGGACAATACACTCTCAATATCGTCACCGATATAGCCGGCCTCTGTAAGAGACGTAGCATCTGCAATGGCCAGCGGTACATCCAGTAATCTGGCCAGGGTCTTTACCAGGTAAGTCTTGCCGCTTCCAGTCGGTCCGATCATCAGCATATTGGATTTTTCGATCTCAATGCCATCTGCATCCGGACCTGCAGCCACTCTTTTATAGTGATTGTACACTGCCACGGAAATCACTTTTTTCGCCTGCTCCTGTCCCACTACATATTCGTCCAGGCTGGCTTTGATCTTATGAGGTGCTGGGATTGAATGGATATCCAGCACTTTTTCCGGCTTTTTTTCCTTGTCCGGTGCTTTTTTCTTTACTTTCTGACGACCCGGGAAGATGTTCTGGAGATCTGACAGATTCACCATACTGATATTGGGCATTCTGGAAAAATCCATCTTACTGTAATCCACATTGCCATTATTCATCATATCCAGTGTCTTCTGCATGCAGTCCTGGCAGATGCAGATCTCATCGGTCAGATGAATCATCTTTCCCGCTTTGCTGGCTGGTCTGTGGCAGACAAAACATGCCTCCTGGCTGCTGTTGTCATCCGGATTCTGTCCTTCTTTTAATTCTGTATCTTTTTCGTCTATGTTCATACTTGTTATTCTCCTCTTTTCACTGGTTCAATTATATAGTACCGTTTTGCCATCCGCAAGTGAACTTTTTATAAACAACCTGTTGAAAAAAGGCTGCGGCAGTAACTGCCTCAGCCCTCTTCACTGTTTTTATTTCCTCTGGATTATTTTTCCTGCTTATTCTGGATCTGGCTCTGAGCTGTCGTCTCATCCTGTGTACTTAAAGTCACCTGCAGAGTCTGCTCCTCATAAGCATTGCCATTCAGACGCTGTACCTTTACCTCAATGGTCTCTCCTGCGGAATAATAGCTCATCATCTCTCTCAGCTGATCAGACGTGCTTACCGTGGTTCCATCTACAGAAGTAATAATATCTCCATCCTGCATACCGGCTTTGTCGGATCCCAGTCCTTCCAGAACGGTCTTTACATAAACACCTACCGGCATATTGTAGTTCTTGGATACATCATCGGTAACATCTACCATATTGCTGATTCCAAGGTAACCTTTCTGTGCATCGTCTACTTTATCTCTGGTCTCTTTATTCATCAAATTGCCAATAATAGACTCTACATCAGAAATCGGGATTGCATAACCCATGCCTTCCACATCCTCTGAGATGAATTTTACAGAGTTAATGCCGATCAGCTCTCCTTTGCTGTTCAGAAGAGCTCCGCCGCTGTTGCCAGGATTGATGGCCGCATCGGTCTGAATCAGTTTGTTGGTAATATTCTGTCCGTCAGACTGTACGGTTACTTCACGGTTCAGTGCACTGACAATACCGGATGTTACAGACAATCCATAGCCGTATGCATTACCAATAGCAACTACCGGCTCGCCAACTTTCAATGCGGAAGAATCACCGACTGTTGCAATTTTGATGCTCTCCATGGTCTCATCCGGAATATCAGACAGCTTGACAGCGATAACAGCCAGGTCTTTATTCGGATCAGTTCCCTTAATCTTAGCAGAAATCACATTACTGTCATCAGCGGCATCTCCGTCAGAGTTAAAATAAACACTCAGTTCTTTTGCTCCGGATACTACATGATTGTTGGTCACGATCAGAAGTTCGGTGTCATTCTTTCCAATAATAATACCGGATCCACTGGACTGTGTATTCTGTTCATAATTTCCAAAGATCGTCTGGAACTCCTGGGTTCCTACATTCGTGATGGATACTACCGACGGCATGCAATTTGTAACAATGTCAGATACATCATACACATCAGAAGCGGATGATGCCGTAGTTGTAGTCGTCAGATTATTGCCTGCCTTACTCAGGGACACCTGACTTTTCACAGAATTTCCCAGATACTGGTTTCCCACATAATTCACTCCCATGAAGGCTGCACTGGAAACACTTCCGAATACCAATGCCAGAACCAGACATTTTGCAACAGTTCTGCCAAATCCGCCTTTTTTCCGTTTCTTCGGAGCTGATCCCTGATTCATCGCCTCGGAAGAATCGTAATGGGTGTAAGTACTTCCTGTATCATAGTGATTCATATTTTCCTGTTCATTATTATTTATATCATCATACATAATTGCTTTCTCCTTTCACAATTCCTGTTGTTCTCTTTGTTTGTGACTACAATATAACAGTCAATTGTGATGGAAATGTGATGAAATAGCGAAAAAAATTTGAACCCAAAAGAAAAGTAGTGTATACTATAAGAATCTGAGAAAAAACAGAAAGGATTCAATTGCATGAAGAAAAAATTGTTACTTCTTTTCCTCAGCACCGCACTGGCTGCCACTACACTGGCAGGATGTGGAAATTCCACTGAAGAGGCTGCAGCACCGGCTGTAACAGATGTCTCCGAAGCAGAAGAGGAAGTAGAAGCAGAAGAACCGGAAAAGGAAGAACCTGCCGTAGAAGAAGAAACCCGTGAAGGAATGTACCGCAGCGAGATGACCAACGAGTGGATTGATGATAGTCTCCAGAGTCAGCGCCCGGTAGCAATTATGGTCGACAACGAGAAGACTGCACTTCTTCACTATGGACTGACTCAGGCAGACATCATCTATGAGATTCAGAACAGTACCATGAACGGAGGAGTTACCCGTTTTATGTGTATCGTAAAAGACTGGGACAGCATCACTCAGTTCGGTAGTATCCGAAGTGTCCGTCCGACTAACTTCATGATCGCACCAGAGTATGATGCAGTCGTGATCCATGACGGAGGTCCTTACTATATTGATGCATTCTTAAAAAACCCGTGGGTTAAACATTTAAGCGGCGGATTCAAACGAATCAACAACGGTAAAGCAAGAGAGTTCACTGAGTACGTAGCGACTGGTGAAGTTGCAAGCCGTCTGAAAGCTGCCAACATCTCTGAAAGCTATGATGATTACTATCAGGGACCACACTGGCAGTTCGCAAGTGAAACTGATCCGACCGATCTGTCTGCTGCAGCTGATTCTATCGACTGTACACTGGTAGACCTTCCGTTCGAGCACAATGGATCTCAGCTTGACTACGATGCAGCAAGCAACACATATCTGTATTCCGAATACAATATGAAACATACTGATCCGGCTAATGGCAACAAGCAGCTTGCATTTACCAATGTTATTCTTCAGAGTGCACCGATCACCCAGTATGATGATCATGGTTATATGCAGTACAATATTCTGAAGAGCAGCGGTAAGGGCTACTATATCACCGGCGGAAAAGCGATCCCGATCACCTGGTCCAAGGGCAGCGACGTTGATATCACCAAATTTGTTGATAAAGACGGCAATGAGATCAAGCTGAACACCGGTAAAACCTATGTAGGTCTTGTAAACTCTGCAAAATGGAATGACCTTGTACTGAAATAAATCATCCCGAAAAAGAATGATCCCCGATCCGCAGTTCCGCGGTCGGGGATTTTTTGATGTTCAAATTCTATAATTCTTCCATTACACTTTTATAAGACGGTCGGATGATCTTTCCATTTCCAACAATCTCTTCCAGGCGATGAGCACTCCACCCCACAATACGGGCTACTGCAAAGATCGGAGTGTACAATTCCACCGGAATACCAAGCATATCATAGACAAAACCACTGTAGAAATCCACGTTAGGACTGACACCTTTATAGATCTTCCGCTTCTGGGCAATGATCTCCGGCGCAAGCTCTTCAATATTATTGTAAAGAGTCATATCCCTCTCCCGGTGTTTTGCCGCAGACAGCTGCTCCACAAAGCCTTTGAAGATCCGCTCTCTTGGGTCAGACAAAGAATACACTGCATGTCCCATTCCGTAGATCAGGCCTTTCTGATCAAATGCCTGTCCCTCCAGGATCTTTGTCAGATACGCTTTGATCTCGTCTTTATCTTCATAGTCCTTCACATGCTCCCGGATATCGTCCATCATTTCCATAACCTTGATATTGGCTCCGCCGTGCCGTGGTCCCTTCAGAGAAGACATGGCCGCCGCCACCGCAGAATAAGTATCAGAACCGGAGGATGTTACCACACGGGTCGTAAAGGTAGAGTTATTACCACCGCCATGCTCCATGTGAAGCATCAGCGCCACATCCAGAACCTTTGCCTCCAGAAAACTGTACTGTTTATCCGGGCGCAGCAGCATCAGAAGATTCTCTGCAGTAGACAGTCTCGGATCCGGGCGATGGATGTACATACTTTCATCTCTCTCATAATGGTTGTATGCATGATAAGCATATACTGCCAGCATTGGAAATACACTGATCAGGTTCACGCATTGACGGATCACATTTCCGATATCATTGGAATTGACATTTTCATCATAAGATGCCAGGGTCAGAATACTTCTGGTCATAGAATTCATAATATCTTTACTTGGCGCCTTCATAATAACATCTCTGGTAAAATTGGTAGGAAGTGCACGACACTTACCCATCAGTTCCTTAAATTCCTTCTCTTCCTCTGCTGTCGGCGCCTTTCCAAAGAGCAGAAGATAGGCAGTCTTTCCAAAACCAAGAGAATCTTTTGGAATATTTCTGATCCAGTCTGTCACATTGTATCCACGGTACCACAGCTTTCCATCACACGGAACTTTCTTTCCGTCTTTTACGCAAAAGGAATCGATTCTTGAAATATTGGTAAGGCCGGTAAGAACACCATTTCCATTAATATCTCGAAGACCTCGGTTCACACCATATTCTTTGAACAGACTATCCGGGATTACATCATTTTCCATACATAATTTCTGATATTTTTCCGTATAATTCTCCCACTGTTTGTTATATCCCATATAACATCTCCTTTCTTCTGCATTCTACACAAGTTGTCAGTCTTCTTTATCTTACCATATCATCCGTCATTTTTCCAGTTCAGACTCAGTGGAACGTTCTGTTCCTGCCAGATGATAACAGATCACCGGCGTTCCTTTTTCAATATAGCCGTATAGCTCCTGCGCTTTTTCATAAGGCATATTGATACAGCCATGCGACCCTTTCGTCTTGTAAATAGTTCCTCCAAAGCTGGATCTCCAGGTAGCATCATGCATACCGATATTTTTGTTGAACGGCATCCAATAAGATACCGGCGTCTCATAGTTTTCTCCCACCAGTGTCGCATTTCGCTGCTTGTAAGTGATGCTGTAAGTTCCCTCCGGAGTATCATAACCTCTCGCCGAGTTACCGGACACAAAATCAGACTCCATCACCAGCTGCCCATCCTTATAGAAAAACAGATGCTGCGCAGTCAGATTGATCTCAACATAGGTATCACCATAATCCGGTGCTCCATAAGAAGCAGCTGTCTGATAATAGACCGGCGTCCTCTCTCCGCTCTCTCCGGTCTCGATCTGTGCTGCCAGTTCTTTAGCCTCCTGCTGGTAATTCATCCACCAGCCATAATCGCCGCCATCTACTGTGATCTCCTTCCCATAGCTGGTCATAAACGTTCTGGAACGGAAAATCGAATCATACTTCTTCCGAAGAGTCGCCACATAATTTTCCACCTGCGTCTGATCCAGCGTCACAGCGAATCCATCAACCTCCAGCCAGGTACTGATGGTGCTTCCATCCAGAACTTCTATGTTATCTCCAAACCGATATGTAATCGTAACTGTCCCATACTTCTGAAGCTTCTGCAATGTATTCTGAAGTTCTTCGCTGTCTGATGTTACTGCAGGTGTTTCATAGCAGCCCTCTGCATCCAGATCCACCAGACCTTTAAGTTCTTCCACTGCATTGCTGATCACTTCCAGTGTCTTTGCCTGATCCAGCTCATTTCCCTGTGTCTCTGCCACAATGGAAAATCCAGTCTCCGGGGTATACTCACTGATGTGTGCGTTCGTGGGCGCCTGTGCAAAATCTTCCTCAAAGCCTTTTAATGCCTGAACCGCCTGTGTCAGTTTATCTTTACTATAGGAAAGAAGGGCTTCCGTTTCATGTTCTTCATGCTGCGGCAGAAACCACAGATATTGGTTCTGCTCTCTTAGGATCTGCTGCAAAGGTTCTGTGGATGCATAAGAAAGATCAATGGCTTTTCCATCGATGGATTCCTCATAACTGCTACCGTCGCTTTTTCGCTCCTGAATCCGAAGGAAATACGCATCTACCCGGTCTGCCAGATCCTGCACCGTCAGGTTGGAGACGTCCACCTGATCGATCAGAGTTCCCCGTTGGAAATGGTTTCCGTAATAATAGCAGCCTCCTGCGTAGACAACCAGTAAAAGAAGTACACATGCACATATGATCTTGATTCCAATTCCAGTTTTTTTCATTTATCCTCATCCTCTCCGGTTCTGTTCGTACCTTACAGTATACTGGTTTCCACCAAAAATACAACCGAAGGATGTCGAATTCCTGATCTTTCCATTCTGAAATATTTTCATGAACGGAGTATGAATTTTTTGACTTTTATTTTCATTTATGATATACATTATTTATCTTAGGAATTCTCCTATGATTTCCCTATTATACACTAATTGATTTATTGCAGTTCTATTGACATACGTATTTTTACGTAATATTATATGAAGTAAAGGAGATACAAAAGATGCCGATGACTCCACGCGAACTTATTGTCCTTCTAAAACATAATGGTTTTGAAGAAGTCAGTCAGAATGGATCGCATGTAAAAATGAAAAATTTCCAAACAGGAAAACAAACTATTATTCCCTATCACAATAAAGCTTTGAAAAAAGGGCTTGAACAGGCAATATTAAAACAGGCTGGACTAAAATAGCCCGTTTTAAGTGTGCAGAAAGGAGTGTATTTCATGAAAAAATTATTTTATCCGGCAATTTTTCATAAAGAAGATGATGGCTTCTGGGTATCTTTTCCTGACTTTCCAGAATGTCTGACAGAAGGGGATAATATGGAACAGGCTTATGATATGGCTGTCGATGCTCTTGGGCTGGCAATTACCAGCAGAAAAGAGGAAAAAGAAGAGATTCCATCTCCATCCGATCCCGATGTAATTGATGCCGATGGTGGAATTATCACTGTCATTTGCTTTGATATGATGGAATATTTAAAAAGACACAGCTCAAAGGCTGTCAAAAAAACATTGAGTATTCCAGAGTGGCTCAATGAAGCTGCCTGCTCTATGGGTCTTAATTTCTCGCAGGTTCTTCAAGAAGCATTACTGCAGAAAGTGCAATCAAAATTTTAAATATGGTATATCATGCCCCCAGCCCAAAGGTTGGGGGCTTTTTATCTGATCCGTATTTAGAACGGTTTGATCTCAATGCCTTCCGCAGTCAGTGCTTCTCTGATCTTCTTGACGAATGCCAGTGCTTTTTCACCATCTCCGTGAACGCAGATGGAATCTGCCTGAATAGCAACTTCTTTTCCGGTGATGGCGGTTACTTTTCCGTCTTTTACCATACCGATCACACGGCGGATGGCTTCGTCTTCATCAGTGATCATAGCACCTGGTTTGCGGCGGTTCACAAGAGTTCCGTCTTCTTCATAGGCACGGTCTGCAAATACTTCCTGTGCATAGGCAAGACCCGTATCTTTGGCTGCTTCGATCATCTTGCTGTTGCTTAAGCCCAGAAGCTTGATGGACGGATCTACTTCATAGATGCCTTCGCAGATGGCTTTTGCCAGATCATAATCTTTGGCTGCCATATTGTAAAAAGCACCATGAGGTTTTACATGGGCAAGCTTTACACCTTCTGCTTTGCAGAATGCCAGCAATGCTCCGATCTGATATTTGGTATAGGCTTTTGCCTCCTCGTTGGAGACTGCCATATTTCTGCGGCCAAATCCCATCAGGTCCGGGAATCCGGTGTGAGCACCGATGCTCACCTGATGCTCCTTCGCCATTTTAACCGTTTTTTCCATGATTACAGGATCGGATGCATGATATCCGCAGGCAATATTTGCTGAAGAGATCAGCGGAATCACCTGATCGTCCAGTCCAAGTGTATATCTTCCAAAGCTCTCGCCAAGATCACAGTTCAAATCAACGCTTTTCATAACTTATTCTCCTCATATCCTTACAGTTTCAGTGACACATTTTTCACATCTGTGATAAACATATGTCCCGGTGCATGGGTGATTGCAAATGACGGACGACTGTTCATCACTGCCGCCTGTGGAGTCACACCACAAGGCCAGAATACCGGCACTTCGCCTTCGCGGATGGTCACCATATCACCAAAATCCGGTTTATTGATATCTTTAATACCGATTGCTTCCGGATAACCAATCTGTACCGGCGCTCCATGGACTCTCGGCATCGCTGCTGTCACAGTCACTGCAGCCGGAATCAGATGATGAGGAATCGGACGCATACTTACGACCATATTTCCGGAGAATGCGCCTGCAGACTCACAGGGAATATTGGTCAGATACATAGGAACGTTACAGCCTTCTTCAATGTGGCGTACCGGAATACCAGCTTCCAGCAGTTCTGACTCAAAGGAGAAACTGCATCCGATCAGGAAGCTGACCAGATCTTCTCTGTAGAACCGGGAAACATCTGTATACTCTCCTGTCAGTTCTCCATTTTCATAGATCCGGTATTTTGGAATATCTTTGTAGATGTCCACATTCTTGCCAAGATAGGACAGACCTTTTCCACCCACATCACTGACTTCCAGCAGCGGACAGGATTTTGGATTTCTCTGTGTAAACAATAAGAAATCATATGCCAGATCTTTGGGCAGGATCACCAGGTTTGCCTGAGCATAACCTGCGCACATTCCTGCTGTGGGTCCTGTGATCTTTTCTTCTCTGATAAGTGCTCTCACCTCTGCCGGTGACATACTGCTGTAATCCATCCCTGTGTTCCTCCTTGTTCTCTGTTTCCCTTAGCCGTTGATCTTCTTATCCAATGTATCCAGATATTTTTTCCGCTCCAGATTAAGCTTCTGAGCTTCTTCTACTGATATATAGGAAAATCTCACTTTTTCTCCCGGTTTCCGCTGTCCGATAGCCGGAATATCCGTGGAGATCACGGTTCCGATCTTAGCGTATCCGCCAGTTGTCTGATGATCTGCCAGCATCACGATGGGCATCCCGCTGGATGAGATCTGAACAGAACCTGTTGTGATTCCATCCGAGATAATATCTCCGCTGGTCACAAATTCAATTGCTTCTCCGGTAAGCTTGCATGCCATCCGGTTAGAATCCTGCGTGACCGTATATGCCTGTTCCGCAAAGGTCTTCTGACCTTTTTCTGTGAAATACTCACTTTGCGGTCCTGGAACCACCCGCAGCACTGGAAGTTTATCCGCTGATACAGGCGTCTGAAAACTTCCTTCTGCAGCATTTACTTTTCGTTTTTCCATATGCGGAAGAGTTGCCTTTTCTGTCCGAAGTTCCAGCACATCTCCAGTCTTCAGTGCACGTCCCTCATATCCGCCAAGTCCACATTTCAGATTGGTGGAACGGCTTCCCAGCACCGGTTCCACAGCAAATCCGCCAGCCACTGCCAGATATCCTCTGCAGCCGGTCATGGCAAATCCACACACAAGCGTATCTCCTGCATGAACCTCCACTGCTTCATACAATGGCATCGCTGTACCATTCAGTTTCGGTGTCATGTTGGCACCCGCCATGGCGATCACTGCCGGAGCAGTAAACCGGATCGAAGGTCCCATGATCGTTGCTTCCAGAACCGCTTCCTTCTGGTCATTTCCCACCAGAATATTTGCCAGACGCATAGCCTGGTCATCCACAGCTCCTGACACCTGAAATCCTTTATTCATATATCCGAAGCGCCCCAGATCCTGAACGGTTGTCAGGGCGCCGCCATTTACTATTTCCAGACTCATAGGTATGCCTCGTATTCTTCCGCTGTGATCGGTACAAAGCGGATATAGTCTCCTGCCTGATAGAGAAATGGCTGTTCTCTGTCAGGATCATAAAGTTTCAGCGGTGTTCTTCCGATCAACCGCCAGCCGCCAGGAGATTCCAGCGGGTAGATACCGGTCTGTTCTCCGCCGATTCCCACGCTTCCTTCCGGGATTCTGGTCCTCGGATTATCAAGACGCGGGGTAAATAACTTCGGATCCAGTCCTCCCAGATACGGAAATCCAGGAAGGAATCCCAACATATAGATATTGTAGTCTACAGAAGAATGAAGGCGTATCACTTCTTCCTCGGTAAGACCTGCGTGAGCTGCCACATCTTTTAAATCTTCTCCGTAACTGCCGCCGTAGCATACCGGAATCTCCACCACATGATGAGATGTCTCCTGTCCTGCAGATTCTTCTACGGAAATACCGGACAGTTCTTTTTTCAGCTGTTCAAAGCTGATCTCTGACGGATCATAGGTCACCATCAGCGAACGAAAGGTAGGAACCGTCTCCACGATTCCTTTCACATGGGCTGCTGCCACTTTTTCATTCAGACACTGAACCTTTCGGTTCAGTGCCTCATTGATCTCATTTCCAAATTCTACCACCAGAGCACAGTCTCCAGCCGGCAGGATCTTTCTTCCATCTTCCGGTTTCTTCCCGAAAAGGGAACGGAATACAGACCACATAGGTTCCACCTACTTTCTGCCGATGGCTGTCAGATACTCATCCATCAGAAGTTTTCTTAATGTTGCAAGGATTTCCGGAGCTTTTCCTCCTACCGGTTTCTCATCGATCTCATGAGCACTCAGGCAGAAGTTGCTGGAGGAACTTACGATAACCTCATCTGCATCCATCATCTCTGCTACAGTAAACGGTCTTTCATCAACCGGGATGCCTGCCACTTTACACATCTTGATCAGATGGACGCGGGAAATACCCGGCAGAATATAATGATCTGTCGGATGTGTGATAAATACGCCATCTTTGATCATATGTACATTACTGTGTGCACACTCGGTTACAATATCACCTCTGTGGAATACGATCTCGTTGCATCCATGCTGTTTACCAAGCTCGGAAGCCATAACGTTCGGGATCAGGTTCAAAGTCTTGATGTTGCAGTGCAGAAAACGGGTATCCTCTACGGTCATCAGTTTCAGAGTCTTGGACGGATCACCGATCTTGGATGGACGGATCATGACCCACAGACGTCCTTTCTGTCCTTCCGGAAATACATGATTTCTCGGTGCAACGGCCCTGGTTACCTGCCAGTATACGAACAGCTCATCTCCGTCAACTTTTTTCACCATCTCGTTCAGAATATCTTTTACTTCCTGTTTCGTATGCGGAATCTCGATCTTCAGCAGTGCTGCACTGTTAAAGAAACGATCCACATGCTCATCCAGATTGAAGATCACATGGTTGCCTGCACAGGTGGCATCATATACACCGTCACCATAGTAATGAGAACGGTCATCAAAAGGAACCACCATTTTGTCGATTTCGTCATACTTTCCATCATAGTAACCTAAAGTCTGCATCATACATTCCTCCATCTCCGGTGCGCAAGCGCGATGTCTCTTTCCTCATCGTTATAACAAAAAAAGATGCTGCCCGGCCCCCAGGCCAAGTAACATCTTTGTTACGCTTGCATTTCACTCATTTGTTGCAATGATTATATATCCAGACTTTAGGAAATGCAAGTTTTTCAGATATTTCTGAATGATTTTTTATTTTCAGCTTTCTATGCGAATATTTTTGAGTTTTATATTATATTTTCAAAAATATTTACATTTTCTTTTATTTGATCAGTTCTTCCGCATGCTTCAGAGCATCTGAGATATTGGCGCAGAAATTGTCTTTTCCAACCAGCTCCACAAATCCGGACTTCTCCATCACATGCATCGGCTGCTCATTCACATGAGAAAAGATTGGTGTGATGCCTTTAGCTTCACAATATTTCACCAGATTCTGAAGAGCATTCATAGCAGTACTGTCAAGTGCAGGAACACTTCTCATACGAAGCACCAGACATTTGGTAAAATCTTTCACTACAATGTGTTCAATCGCATTGGCCGCTCCAAAGAACAACGGTCCGGTAATCTCATAGACACGGATCTCTTTCGCAAGTTTCTGCATATGATCATTAACTGCATCTGAATCATCGTCCACGTAAGTCCAGCTGTCCACGTGCGTCTCATCACTCATGCGCTTCATGAACAGCAGACAGGTCAACAGCATACCGATCTCAATAGCAACTACCAGATCAAATACAACAGTCAGGAAGAAGGTTACCAGCAGCACCAGAATATCACTCTTCGGTGCGGTCTGGATCAGATGAGTGAACGGTCTCCACTGACACATATTGTAAGCAACCACGAACAGGATCGCAGCAATGGTCGGCATGGGGATCATTCCCGCATAAGGCATCAGAACTACCAGTACCAGTACCAATGTGATAGAATGCACCATTCCGGCTATGGGAGTACGTCCACCATTTTTAATGTTGGCTGCTGTACGTGCGATGGCTCCTGTGGCCGGGATTCCGCCGAACAGGGCAGAGGCAATATTTCCTGCTCCCTGAGCTACCAGTTCCATATCTGAACGATGTTTCCCGTTGATCATACCGTCTGCAACCACGCAGGACAGCAGAGACTCAATAGCTGCCAGCACCGCAATGGTAAATGCATTTGGAATTGCATCCTCCACAGCTGCAAGGCTCAGTGCCGGAAGATGGAATCCTGGCAGTGAATTGCTGATAGAATACAGATCTCCGATGGTAGAAGCCTTCAACGGAAGGAATTTTACCATCAGGATTCCTGCGACCACAGCCAGCAGAGAACCCGGAATCTTTTTGAAAATATAAGGAGAAATGATCAGGATTGCAAGACTTACCATGCCAACAATCACTGCAGACAGATTGACAGTGCCGCAATTTTCAACAAAAGCGTGAAGCTTTTCCATGGTCTCAATGGGTTTTACTCCGTCCGGATAAGTCACGCCAAAGAAATCTTTGAGCTGACCGATCACGATGGTCACAGCAATTCCGGCTGTAAATCCGGTGGTGATGGTGTACGGAATAAAACGGATCAGTGTACCAAAATGGCACAGTCCCATCAGAATCAGAAAGATTCCTGCCAGGATCGTCGCAATCACCAGTCCATCCAGACCATTTTTCGCCACAATGCCAGCTACAATCGTCGCAAATGCAGCTGTCGGTCCCGCAATCTGTACGCTGCTGCCACCCAGAGCAGAGATCACAAATCCTGCCACAATCGCGGTAAAAATACCTGCCTCCGGACCGACGCCTGATGCCAGTGCCAGTGCAATGGACAACGGAAGGGCAATGATCGCCACAATGATTCCAGCTGTCACATCTTTGACAAACTGTTCCCGGCTATACGTTTTCATACATGTTAGTAACATTGGTTTCAAAGAACTCATCAGTTAAAAATCCTTTCTTGTTGGATATCCTCGGTTGTTAAACACAACTTTCCCAGTATATCACAAGAAAGGGATTTTTCAATGTTTAATTCGTACAGATTTCGTTTAATTCTTCTGCGATTCTTCTTGCCACATAAACTCCACTGGCTGATGCATGAGAAAGAGAATGGGTGACCCCGCTTCCATCACCAATGATATAAAGTCCACGATGTCTGCTCTCCAGATGTTCATCAATATCAACTTCCATATTGTAGAACTTTACTTCCACGCCATACAGCAATGTATCATCATTAGCCGTTCCGGGTGCAATTTTATCAAGTGCGTAAATCATCTCGATGATTCCATCCAAAATTCGTTTAGGAAGTACAAGACTAAGATCACCAGGTGTAGCTGCCAATGTTGGAATCACAGTACTCTCTTCCAATCTGCGGGCATTGGTTCTTCTTCCTCTCACCAGGTCTCCAAATCGCTGTACGATCACACCACCGCCCAGCATATTGGACAATCTTGCAATACTTTCTCCATAACCATTACTGTCC
>ERZ856578.2406-NODE-2406-length-30879-cov-9.773294_pt1 | contig 30879 bp, 22 predicted proteins | sample MGYA00514384_ERZ856578 | MGnify/ENA primary metagenome ERZ856578 (study PRJEB29103, sample SAMN06111958) | human gut metagenome | biome: human gut; feature: ankylosing spondylitis patient; material: healthy_person | host: Homo sapiens | place: China:Hangzhou... | reverse complement strand
AGGCAAAAATCCCATTGCCGTAGGCAATTTTTAATGGATTTTTGCGCGTGACTGTGAAGGTACTGAACAGTTACAAATAAGAATTATAAAAAAAGGGTCTTGCAGGTAAAAGATTTTCTATCTGCAAGACCCTTTTTTGCTTAAAATTAATGTAATTATCGGACAATATAGACATCGGCGCTTCTCTTTCCATACTGCAGTGCCTGACTGTGGGAATTGAAGAAGATGTCCAGCTTGTTTCCGCGGATGCCGCTGCCGCTGTCTTCGACGGTATAGACAACGCCGTTGATGCGGAGTTTAGTTCCGAGCGGGAATACGCGCAAGTCGGCGGAAATGGTATGTCCTGCCTGCGGAATGGTGCCGGATTTAGTGCGGTTCTTTCCACCACGGCAGCATCTGCGGCAGCTGCAGTAAGCAGTTGTCGTAAAACGTCCGGCGTAGATTTCAGCAGGTGCCTCTGCTTCCTGTGCCTCGGCAGCAGCATTTGTGTCAGTATTTTCAGTCATTGCAGCTTCGTCAGCGTTCTCTGCCTCTGCCTGTGCAGACTCATTTGAAAATGCAGCGACTTCTGCCTCGGAAGAGTTCGTGTCAGCTGCTTCTTCCGCAGCAGCGTTTGTCTGCTTTCTAATCAGCTCCGGATCGGAAGCCGGACCAGATGGTGTCTGGGCTGCTTCGGTGGAAGTGCCGTTTGTTTCTTCACCGGCTGCCGCATCTATTTGGGAGACAAGCTCGGTTCCGGCATCTGTGGCTGCCAGTGTATTCATGGTGCCTGCCATGAGACAGACCAGGCTCATTGCCGTTGTGGCAAGTCCGCGCCGCATGGTGTTCATCATATTCATCAAATAAAAACCTCTCATTTCAATTTAGATTCATTTGTCTCACCGCAACGATTGTGTATCTCACAAATATTGCAATGCGTTTACAAATGTTATAATTTGTTACTATTATATTACAAAAATGTTAAATGTCAAGCCGGAGAGCCGGAAATAGGGCTCTGGGAGCGGTCGGAGGTTCGACAAGCCGAAAATTTGTTCGAACGCAAACAGGAAAGCGGGTGAGTGAGTTTCTACTTATAGAAAGTGTGAAAATCAGCGTGCCTAAAAACAGGGTATGCAGAATGGAAAATTTTATTCGAAAAAAGAAGAAAAAATTTTTTTTAAAAACCGAAAAAAATCATTGACAAATACTTGCGCAAGTAATATAGTATGAACTGTAGATATTAGCACTCTGATAGATTGAGTGCTAACAGAAAACTTCCAGAGCGGGTTTAAGAGACCGGCGGAAGCGGATGCACGGAAGGAGAGATTGGATGGAACTGGATGAGAGAAAAGAAAAGATTTTGAAAGCGATTATCCAGAACTATCTGGAGACCGGAGAGCCGGTTGGTTCCAGAACGATCTCCAAGTATTCCGATTTGAAACTCAGTTCGGCGACGATTCGAAATGAGATGTCGGATCTGGAAGAACTGGGATATATCATTCAGCCGCACACATCGGCAGGCCGGATTCCTTCAGATAAAGGATATCGTTTCTATGTGGATCAGTTGATTCATGAGAAGGAGACGGAGGTCACGCAGGTGCGTGATATGGTCATCCAGAGAGTAGATCGGGTGGAGCTTCTGTTGAAGCAGATGGCAAAGCTTTTGGCGAGCAATACGAATTATGCGACGCTGATCAGCGGACCGCAGTATCACCAGACGAAGATCAAGTTTATACAGCTTTCCAGAGTGGAAACCGGGAAACTCCTGATTGTCACTGTTTTAGAAGGCAACATTATCAAGAACTCGATTGTGACACTTGATGCGGAACTGACCGATGAGGACATCCTGAATCTGAATATTCTTTTAAATAGCGGTCTCAACGGATTGACGATGGAGCAGATTAATCTGGATGTCATTACCCGGATGAAAGGGCAGGCAGGTGAGCGCAGCCACATCGTGGATGTGGTACTAAGCGAGGTGGCCGAGGCGATTCGTTCCGGCGAGGAAGATTTACAGATTTACACCGAAGGTACGACGAACATTTTCAAATATCCAGAACTGAGCGATGGCGCGAAAGCCAGCCAGCTCATCGGGACACTGGAGCAGAAAGACCTCTGGAGAGAGATTCTTACCGAGGACGATGCGGACAGCGATAAGAAAAATGAGATTCAGGTCTACATCGGAAGTGAGACACAGGTGCAGTCGATGAAGGACTGCAGTATCGTTACTGCCAATTATGAATTGGGGGACGGACTTCGGGGAACGATAGGAATCGTTGGACCGAAACGAATGGATTATGACAAAGTTGTATCGACCCTGCGCTCATTAAAGAGCCAGCTCGATCAGACATTCAATCATAAAGATACCGAGTAGCACGGATGTGCAAAATAAAGAGGTGAGAGACATGGCAAAGACAGAGATAGATTCCAAAGCAGCCGAGGCAGCAAATGAGGAGCAGGTAAAAGAAACAGAAACCCAGGCAGAAGCTGAGGCAGTGAAGGAAAAGGAAGCTTCTTCGGAAGACGCACAAGCGCCGGAGGGAGAAAAAGAGAAAAAAGGATTTTTCTCCAAGAAGAAGGATAAGAAAGATGAGCAGATCGAGGAGCTGACGGATCGCCTGAAGCGCACGATGGCTGAATTTGACAATTTCCGGAAACGAACGGAGAAAGAAAAATCAGCAATGTATGAGATTGGCGCAAAGGACATCATCGAGAAGATTCTCCCGGTGGTGGACAATTTCGAGCGTGGTCTGGCGACCATCCCGGAGGGCGAAGAAAAAAGTGCTTTCGCCGAGGGCATGGATAAGGTTTACAAGCAGCTCGTAAAAACACTGGGCGATGCAGGTGTAAAGCCAATCGAAGCGGTTGGTCAGCCATTTGATCCGAACTTCCACAATGCAGTGATGCATATTGAGGATGAAAACCTGGGTGAGAATGTGGTAGCCGAGGAGTTCCAGAAAGGCTATGTATACCGCGACAGCGTGGTTCGCCATAGCATGGTAAAAGTGGCAAATTAAAATAGGTAACACGTAGACAGCTGGCACCCAGAATTCGGTGCTGGTGGTTGATTTGATATAATATAGACAGACAGGCGGCAGAATTTAGCTCCTATGAGGAGAAAGAGAACTGCCAGAAAAAGATAATTTCAGGAGGAAATAACTATGAGCAAGATTATCGGTATTGACTTAGGTACAACAAACAGTTGTGTAGCCGTTATGGAAGGTGGTAAACCGGTTGTTATCGCAAATACAGAAGGTATCCGTACCACACCGTCCGTTGTGGCATTTACAAAGACAGGCGAGAGACTGGTCGGCGAGCCGGCAAAGCGTCAGGCAGTTACCAACGCTGAGAAGACCATTTCTTCTATCAAGAGACACATGGGCAGCGACTACAAAGTAACCATTGATGACAAGAAATATACGCCGCAGGAGATTTCAGCGATGATTCTTCAGAAGCTGAAAGCAGATGCAGAGAGCTACTTGGGCGAGAAGGTAAACGAGGCAGTTATTACTGTTCCGGCTTACTTCAACGACGCACAGCGTCAGGCAACCAAGGATGCAGGTAAGATCGCTGGTCTGGATGTAAAGAGAATTATCAACGAGCCGACGGCAGCAGCGCTTGCGTATGGCCTTGATAATGAGAAAGAGCAGAAGATCATGGTATATGACTTAGGTGGCGGTACATTCGATGTTTCCATCATCGAGATCGGTGACGGCGTTATCGAGGTTCTGGCAACCAACGGCGATACACATCTGGGCGGCGATGATTTCGATAACCGTATTACCCAGTGGATGATCGACGAGTTCAAGAAAGCAGAGGGTGTAGACCTTTCCGCTGATAAGATGGCGCTTCAGAGACTGAAAGAAGCAGCTGAGAAAGCGAAAAAAGAGCTTTCTTCCGCAACTACAACCAATATCAACCTTCCGTTCATCACTGCAACCAGCGAGGGACCGAAGCATCTGGATATGAACCTGACCAGAGCTAAATTTGATGAGCTGACTAGAGACTTAATCGAGAGAACCGCAATTCCGGTACAGAACGCACTGAAAGATGCTGGTATCACTGCTTCTGAGTTAAGCAAAGTACTTCTGGTAGGTGGTTCCACACGTATGCTGGCAGCACAGGAAGAAGTAAAACGTCTGACTGGTAAAGAGCCGAGCAAATCCTTAAACCCGGATGAGTGCGTAGCAATCGGTGCAGCTATCCAGGGTGGTAAGCTGGCTGGCGATGCTGGTGCCGGTGATATCCTTCTTCTGGATGTAACTCCGCTGTCCCTGTCCATCGAGACTATGGGTGGTGTAGCAACCAGACTGATTGAGAGAAATACCACAATCCCGACCAAGAAGAGCCAGATCTTCTCTACCGCAGCTGATAACCAGACCGCTGTTGATATCCACGTTGTACAGGGCGAGAGACAGTTCGCAAAGGACAACAAGACACTGGGAACCTTCCGTCTGGATGGCATTCTTCCGGCAAGAAGAGGTGTTCCGCAGATTGAGGTTACCTTCGATATTGATGCAAACGGTATCGTAAATGTATCTGCAAAAGACCTTGGTACAGGTAAAGAGCAGCACATCACGATTACCTCTGGTTCCAATATGTCCGATTCCGATATCGATAAGGCAGTCAAAGAGGCAGCTGAGTACGAGGCACAGGATAAGAAGAGAAAAGAGGGCATCGATGCAAGAAATGAAGCTGACTCCATGGTATTCCAGACCGAGAAGGCTCTGCAGGATGTAGGCGATAAGATCGATGCAAACGATAAAGCAGCCGTAGAAGCTGACTTAAATGCACTGAAAGAAGCTATCAACAAAGCTCCGATCGACCAGATGACCGATGCACAGATTGATGAAATCAAGGCTGGCAAGGAAAAACTGATGAACAGCGCACAGGCACTCTTCAGCAAGGTTTACGAGCAGGCACAGGCAGCTGGCGCAGCAGGAGCACAGGGCGGAGCTCAGGGTGCAGCTGATGCAGGAAGTGCACCGCATGACGATAATGTAGTTGACGGAGACTTTAAAGAGGTATAATATAATAGGCAGCCATTTTTCAAAGAAAAATGAGCGGATTACGAATGTTTTTGAGGATTGCGGGAGCACGCAGTGCGGAGCAATCCGGGGCATCGGGGTATCAATAGAAAAACGCAGTGAGGGGCTGTCGCAGGAATCTGCGGCAGACCCCCATTTGTAGGTTGTGGGGTAACTGTTCAGTAGGTCTGCGCATTTACTGCGCTGACCGTACGAAAACATGGGCCAGCAGGCAAAAATCCCATTGCCGTAGGCAATTTTTAATGGATTTTTGCGCGTGACTGTGAAGGTACTGAACAGTTACGTTTTGGGAAGATAAATAGATACGATAGAAACTCTGCCGGATGCGGTCAAATGCACCGGCGGATTTTGGGAAGGAAGAGCTGAAATGGCAGAGAGTAAGAGAGATTACTATGAGGTCTTAGGCGTCACGAAGGATGCGGACGATGCGACACTCAAAAAAGCATACAGAACCCTGGCCAAAAAGTATCATCCGGATGCAAATCCGGGCGATCAGGCGGCAGCCGATAAATTTAAGGAGGCATCGGAGGCCTACAGCGTACTGAGTGATCCGGAGAAGAGACGTCAGTATGATCAGTTCGGCCATGCGGCTTTTGACGGCGGTGCAGGCGGCGCTGGCGGATTCGGTGGTTTTGATTTCAACGGCGGCGATATGGGAGACATTTTCGGAGATATCTTCGGAGATATTTTTGGCGGCGGACGCAGCCGCGGCGGCAGAAGCAACGGACCGATGCGCGGCGCGGATGTGCGTACCAGTGTGCGGATTACTTTTGAAGAAGCGATCTTCGGCTGTGAGAAAGAGCTGGAGTTAAACTTAAAGGAAACCTGTGAGAAATGTCATGGAACGGGTGCAAAACCGGGAACCCAGCCGCAGACCTGTCCGAAATGTAACGGTAAAGGCAAGATCATGTACACGCAGCAGTCGTTCTTTGGTCAGATTCAGAATGTACAGACCTGTCCGGATTGTAACGGAACCGGAAAGATCATCAAGGATAAATGCCCGGATTGCTACGGAACCGGCTATGTAGCGAAGAGAAAGAAGATCAAAGTGACGATCCCGGCAGGTATCGACAACGGTCAGATGCTGCGTGACCGCGGCAACGGCGAACCAGGTACCAACGGCGGTCCGCGCGGAGATCTGCTGGTAGAAGTAGTGGTATCCCAGCACCCGATCTTCAAGCGTCAGGATACAACGATCTACTCAACCGTGCCGATCTCCTTCGTGAAAGCAGCACTCGGTGGTCCGATCCGCATCAAGACGGTGGACGGCGAGGTAGAGTATGAGGTCAAACCGGGAACCCAGACAGATACGAGAGTCCGTCTGAAAGGAAAAGGTGTTCCGTCTTTGCGTAACCGCAACGTGCGCGGCGACCATTTCGTGACGCTGGTGGTACAGGTTCCGGAGCGCATGACCGAGGCACAGAAGGAAGCGCTTCGCAAGTTTGACGATGCCATGAACGGAATTGCACCGGAGGGCGAGAAACATAAGAAGAAAGGACTGTTCGGAAAGCTGGAGAAATAGAATACGGACAGGACAAAAATAGAAAAGAGCTGTCGGGCTGACATAAAAATGCGGCGCGGCAGCTCTTTGTTTCTGTTTCATAGAAAATTACGTCCCATTACGCGTTCTGTAACAGAATATAGTTACTGTTCACGCATACGTGCCCAGTAACGGAATTTGCCGTGGCTTCGCATTTAAATACGGCAAATTCCTGCTGCCACCACGTTTTCTTACGGCACTTTCGGCTCCAAAAGTGCCTACCCGTGAACAGAAACGTAACAGAATATACCAGAAAATGACAGAGTTTTGTAAGTTGACTTCCGTTTAAAACTTATATACAATAGGACGATGGAGGACCAGCAACACAGATAGCATGGATTTTTGTCAGAAAAATATGCCAAATGATAAAACCATTACTTGAATGGCAGGTCCTTCCGGGAATAGGAACCCGTATTGGATTTTTAAAGGGAGAATAGGAAGATGACAGATAGAAACGGGAATTTGAATAAAAATTCACGTTCCGGCAGCCGCGAAGATGGGCGGGAGCCGGTGAGACGAAATACGGCGATGAACAGCCGGGAGATTATGCTGGAAGATGAAGATTATCTGGATGAGCCGGATGAGGGCTATTTGGATGATGATTATTTCGACCGGGATATGGAAGAACGGATCCTGAGGGAAGCAGAGCTGGACATGGAAAACATACACCAGTCAGAGCGTCAGGATCAGAACCGGTGGGAAGAGCCGGAACGCCTGCCGGAGAAAGAGCCGGAGGAGACAGCCAGTCGAAAGCGCAGCCGTGCCCGTGGAAATCAGAGCGCGGGTACAGGGCGGGAGGCAGCCCATGCGGCGCCGCAGCGGGGACAGGATTCCGGAAAGACGGCATCCTGGACGGAAGCCACCCCGGAAAAGGCAGCTCTGAAAGCTGAGCATAGAAAAAACGGTAAAAAGGCGGCGTGGATCGTTGCCTGTACGGCGGGCATTCTGCTCGTGGCAGCCGGAGGCGTCTATGTGGGAATGTCCCAGAAATATAAGACCCGTTTCTTTCCGAATACGCAGATCAACGGTGTTGACGCGTCCGGAAAGACAGCGGCAGAGGTGCAGGAACTGATTGCGGAAGGTGTGAATGGTTATACACTGACGATCGATGAGAGAAATAATCAGACAGAAACCATCGCCGGAACCGATATCAAGCTGCATGCGGAGTTTGACGGAAGCCTGGAAAAGATGGTAGCGGCGCAGAACCCGTTCGCATGGCTGTGGCATATGAAACAGGAAGAATATACGATCGGAACGATGGTGGCGTATGACGATGCGGCGCTGGAAAGCCAGATCCGGAATTTATCGTGTTTAGACCCGGAGAAAGCGGTAGAACCGGTCAATGCAAAGATTTCAGAGTATGTGTCCGGACAGGGATATTCGATTGAGCCCGAACAGGAAGGAACGGCAGTCGAGGCGGAGAAGCTGACACAGGCGGTAACGGGTGCGATCGAGAATCTGCAGGATCATTTATCGCTGGAGGAAGCAGATGTCTATAAGAAGCCGACGGTATTGAAAGACGATGCATCTCTGGCAGAACAGCTGGATAAGATGAATAAATACGCGAAAATGAGCGTGACATACCAGTTTGGCGATTCGACGGAGACCTTAAATGGAGATCAGATTCATGCGTGGCTGATTGCCAATGCAGACGGAAGTGTTTCGGTAGATTCCTCCAAGGTGTCGGAGTACGTGTCTGAGATGGCGAAAGCACACAATACTTCAAACAAAGCGAAAACATTGAAAACATCGTATGGTTCCACGATTCAGGTAAGCGGCGGAACGTATGGCTGGAAGATCAACCAGGCGGCAGAGACGGAAGCGCTGGCAGCGATAATTGCCTCCGGCGAGAGTACGACGCGTGAGCCGGAGTATTCCCAGAAGGCGGCGAGCCATGGGGCAAATGACTACGGCGATACTTACGTGGAGATCAACCTGACCGGACAGCACCTTTTCTTCTATAAAGAAGGAAAGCTGGTGGTAGAGTCGGATTTCGTATCTGGAAACCTGGCGAAAGGCTGGGGAACCCCGGCAGGCTCGTATCCGCTGGCATATAAGCAGAAAAATGCGGTCCTGAAGGGTGAGAATTATCGGACGCCGGTTAATTACTGGATGCCGTTCAATAATGGTATCGGTATGCATGATGCGAAGTGGAGAAGCAGTTTTGGCGGTACGATTTACAAGACGGGCGGTTCCCACGGCTGTATCAACCTGCCGCCGAGTGTTGCAAAGACGATCTTTGACAATATTTCGGCAGGAACTCCGGTGATCTGCTACAATCTGCCTGGTACGGAGAAGAGTACGACGAGCGGTACGGCAAAACCGGCGGAGACGAAGCCGGCAGAGACCACGGCGCCAGCAGAAACACCAGCTCCGGCAGAGACGCAGGCGCCAGCACCGGCAGAAACACAGGCACCGGGTCCGGCACCGACCACAGCGCCGACGCAGGCGGAGACGAAAGCGCCGGAGACTGCGGCACCGACCCAGGCAGGACCGGGAGGTCCTTCGGGGGATAATGGTGGAAATATTGCAGTGGGACCAGGAGCATAGGAAGAAACGGGAATAAAATCGAGAAAAAACCTGCATAAAATGATTTACACCGAAAACATATTGTGTTATACTAAATACGTATGAGTCCGCCGGTGCTCAGTTTTTTGACGACTCCGACATAAACTTAGCATACGGTAAGAATAATTTTAAGGAGGAAATCACAATGATTTCAAAGGAAAAGAAAGCAGCTATTATCGAACAGTACGGAAGAAAAGCAGGCGATACAGGTTCACCGGAGGTTCAGATCGCAATTCTGACCGCTAGAATCGCTGAGCTTACAGAGCATTTAAAATCCAATCAGAAGGATCATCATTCCCGCCGCGGACTTCTGAAGATGGTAGGACAGAGACGTGGTCTTCTGGATTACTTAAAGAAATCCGATCTGGAAGGATACCGTGCACTGATCGAGAAGTTAGGCATCAGAAAGTAATTAAGATTAAAACGTATAGGGTGGAGCAATCCACCCTAGTTGTTTATGTAGAAGAAAAGTCCGAGACCGCTGCTGTACCCGTAAAGCGGAAAAACATATTTGCGGGCAGAGCAGTAGTTTCGGTATTACTTTTCACAGAAAGGCACTTTTGGAACCGAAAGCGGCGTATGAGAATGTGAAGGTTCTTCTGCAAAACAAGATGAAAGGAGATATGAGATGTACAAGAGTTTTTCGATGGAACTGGCTGGCAGAACTTTAACAGTGGATGTTGGCCGTGTAGCAGCTCAGGCAAATGGTGCTGCATTTATGCATTATGGAGATACAACCGTATTATCAACCGCGACAGCTTCTGACAAGCCGCGTGACGGTATTGATTTCTTCCCGTTAAGCGTTGAGTTTGAGGAGAAGATGTATTCGGTCGGAAAGATTCCGGGCGGATTTAACAAGAGAGAGGGAAAGGCATCTGAGAACGCAGTTCTGACTGCACGTGTTATCGACCGTCCGATGCGTCCGCTGTTCCCGAAGGATTACCGCAACGATGTTACCTTAAATAACCTCGTATTATCCGTTGACCAGGACTGCAGCCCGGAGTATACCGCAATGTTAGGTTCTGCAATCGCAACCTGCATTTCCGATATCCCGTTTGATGGTCCGTGTGCGACCACCCAGATCGGCATGATCGACGGCGAGTTTATCGTAAACCCGACTAACGCACAGAAGAAAGTATCTGATATGGCTCTGACCGTTGCTTCCACCCGCGAGAAGGTTATCATGATCGAGGCTGGCGCAAAGGAAGTTCCGGAGAACATCATGATCGACGCGATCTTCAAGGCACACGAAGTAAACCAGGAGATCATCAAATTCATCGACACCATCGTAGCAGAGTGCGGCAAGCCGAAACATTCCTACGAGAGCTGTGCAGTTCCGGAAGAGCTGTTTGCAGCGATTCGTGAGCTGGTTCCGCAGGAAGAGATGGAAGAGGCTGTATTTACAGACGAGAAACAGAAGAGAGAAGAGAATATCCGCGCAATCACCGAGCGCCTGGAAGAGGCATTCGCTGATAACGAGGAGTGGCTGGCTGTTCTGGGTGAGGCTGTATATCAGTACCAGAAGAAGACTGTCCGTAAGATGATCCTCAAAGATCACAAGCGTCCGGATGGCCGCGGTATCACCGAGATCCGTCCGCTGGCAGCAGAGATCGACATTCTGCCGCGTGTACACGGTTCCGGTATGTTCACCCGTGGACAGACACAGATTTTAAATATCTGTACACTGGCTCCGCTGTCTGAGGCACAGAAGATCGACGGACTGGATGAGAATGAGACATCCAAGAGATATATGCACCATTACAACTTCCCGTCCTACTCCGTAGGCGAAACCAAACCGTCCAGAGGACCGGGACGCCGTGAGATCGGTCATGGTGCGTTGGCGGAGCGTGCGCTTGTGCCGGTACTTCCGACTGCGGAAGAGTTCCCGTATGCAATCCGTACCGTATCTGAGACGATGGAATCCAATGGTTCTACCTCCCAGGCAAGTATCTGTGCATCCACTCTGTCCCTGATGGCAGCAGGTGTACCGATCAAAGCTCCGGTAGCTGGTATTTCCTGCGGTCTGGTAACAGGCGACACCGATGATGATTACATCGTTCTGACCGATATCCAAGGTCTGGAAGACTTCTTCGGTGATATGGACTTCAAGGTAGGCGGTACTCACAAGGGTATTACTTCCATCCAGATGGATATCAAGATCCACGGTCTGACCCGCCCGATCATCGAGGAGGCAATCGCTAAGACGAGAGAGGCAAGACTCTACATTCTGGATGAAGTTATGGCGCCGGTTATCTCCGAGCCGAGAAAGACCGTCAGCCAGTATGCTCCGAAGATCGTTCAGATCTCCATCGATCCGCAGAAGATCGGCGATGTAGTCGGCAAACAGGGCAAGGTAATCAACAAGATCATCGAGCAGACCGGCGTTAAGATCGATATCGAGGATGACGGAAGCGTATCTGTATGCGGCACCGATCAGGCAATGATCGACAAGGCAGTTTCCATCATCAAGGGCATCGTGACCGACATCGAGCCGGGTCAGATTCTGACAGGTACCGTTGTCCGTATCATGAATTTTGGTGCATTCGTAGAGCTGGCTCCGAACAAAGATGGTATGGTTCATATTTCCAAGCTTTCGGACAAGCGCGTAGCGAAGGTAGAGGATGTTGTCAACATCGGCGATGAAGTTACTGTAAAGGTAATCGAGGTCGATAAGATGGGTCGTATCAACCTGAGCATGAAACCAGGCGATCTGGCTGAAAATAAATAATAAATAGATTGCAAATGCACACGATGTGCTGCAATCATCCATCATAAAATCAATGTGCCTGCATCACTGCGGCGCAGACCAGATAAAGTAAGGAATGCTGCAAGGCAGAGAAGCGGTTCGCTTCTGCTTTGCGGTGTTCCTTTTTACTTTACAAAGAGGAAAAATATGTTAGAGGTAACAGGGATAGAAAAACGGTACCGCGGAAGGACGATCCTAAAAGATGTCTCTTTTCGGGCAAATCCAGGGGAATGCATCGGGATTGTCGGCGGAAATGGATGCGGCAAGACGACGCTGCTCTCGATCCTCGCGGGGATCCGCAAGCCGAATCGGGGGAGTATTCGGATTGACGGGCAGGAGGCGCTTGGAAGACATCGTCTATTAGAAGAAAAAATCGCCTATGTGCCTCAGGAAAATCCATTGATCCCGGAGCTGACGGCATTTGATAATTACCGTCTCTGGTTCCGGGGGAAACGGCGGGAGATGGAGCGGGATCTGGAATGCGGCGTCGGTCGTGTGCTGGGCGTGGACCGATTCTTGAAAACGCAGGCGGGACGGCTTTCCGGCGGAGAGAAAAAGAGGCTGAGCATCGCGGCGGCACTCTCCGGGCGCGCGGATATCCTGATTCTCGATGAACCGGGGGCAGCGCTTGACCTGGAGGCAAAGGAGCAGATCCTGACTTATATCAGGAGCTATGTGAAAGCAGGGGGGACAGTTCTTTTAACGTCCCATGAGATGGGAGAGATAGGGGCGTGTACAACCCTTTATGTATTAAAGGACGGTGTGCTGGTTCCAACGGAGGCAGGGCTTTCGGCGCGGGAGCTGATACAGAGGTTTTAAGGTTACTGGGCACGTATGCGTGAACAGTAACGTTTTAGGAGTGAGAAAACAGGAGGAGGTACAAGATGGAAGAGGGAAACAACACAAACAATACAAACAATGCAAACATGTCAAGCAATTCAACCCCGCTAAACCCGGCAGAGGCAGCGGCACAGGCGCTTACGGCCGCATCTGACACAGCGGATGGAACCGGTGCAGGCGGCTCCGCTGGTGCTGGCGGCGGAATCGGTGGAAATGCTGCAGGCGGCAGTGACGGTGGCAGAACGGGCGGAAATGGTTCTGGCAGGAAGAAATGGCTCATTTCAGCCGGAGCAGCCGCAGCGGTGGCCGTGGTCGGCGGCGGTGTGATGCTCAGCCATCAGGCAGACCCGAAGGACACAGTGATCGATGCGTTCAAGAGCATCACGGCGGAAGGGCAGTTAAATCCGTCTGAGGAGATCTTTGGGACGAAAGAGCTGGAAAAACTTTTACAGAAGGGATCCGCGCAGACGGGGATGGAATTAAGCATGACAGGTATTTCCGATGAATCCCTGAACCAGATGAGCGGTGCGGGCATCGGTCTGGATGTGAAGCGCGATGTGGACAGCGGACGGCAGCTGCTAAATCTTTCCTTGCAGTATGGCGGCGGAGAATTGGCGGACGCACAGCTTTACATGGATGATACACAGATCATGGCGGCGATTCCGGCACTTTCCAGCCGCATGTTTACCCTTGACTATGTCAATGATCTGGAAGGACAGCTCATTAATTCTCCGTATGCGGCGCAGAAGCTCGAAGAGCAGGGGATTGATATTGAGGGGCTGGCAAATTATCTGGGACAGTACAAGGCGGCGCTTTCGGACGAGGAGCCGATGATGGATCTGAAAGCACTCTGGAACCGCTACAAAGAGGGAAGTAAGGCGATTGATGACCTCAAAACGGCTATGACCGTCACTAAGAATGACAAAAAAGAGTTTACGATCGACGGACAGAGCGAGAACTGCCGCGGTTACCATGTGACTTTGCCGAAGGATGCGCTGATTCGCTTTGCAAAGACGACGAGAGAATTTTTCCTGAATGATGAGACACTCAAACAGGATGTGGTGCGCTATCTGGAACTGGCAGGCGACGCAAGCAGCATCTATGCAGCGGACGGGGACGGAGAGAGCGTGGATCCGGAGGAACAGCAGAAGGAACTCTGGGCGCAGGCGGAAGCGGTGCTGGACAATCTGGTAGAGGGAATGGAAAATACCATCGGGGATGTGACGATGGATGTCTATGTGAGAAAAGATGGCAAAATGGCTGGATTTTCCTATGAGACGGATGCAACGGTTGAGGAAGAAAATGTCCGTTTTTACGGCGATGTTTCCTTTGGCGGCGGTTACAACATGCTGTCGAATGTGAATGGGGCGTTAAATATTGAGGATTCGGACGGTCAGATTATCACGGTTTCCCTGGATAAAACAGGCGCTTACGAGGCTGGAAAGAGCTGGAGTGGTCAGGTAATTGCGACCCTGGAAGATGACGAAGAGAAATACCAGTTTATCCTGGATGGCGATTATCAGATCGCGGACGGCAGCTATGAGGTAAAGCTGGATTTGCAGAGTAACGGTGCGTCTCAGGCGTCGCTCACGGCGAATGGCGCGGTCAGCGACCTTTCAAAGGGCGAGAGCGTCCATATCGATATGGATTCCCTGCGTCTGGAAACTACATTGTTAAATGGAAGCAGTTCTTATGTTGAATTTGCCGGTTCCTATTATGTCAACCCGCTGGAGGATGAGATCGCGCAGCCGGACGGCGTTCCATTTGATGTGCTGGCTTCCTCCGAGGAGGATTATAACCAGGTCACAACGGAGATAACAGGCAACCTGTTCGCAATTCTCCTGAAAGTCATGTCATAGGCGGCGGAAAATGCGAACATATATGATATATCTGCTGCTGACCGGAAAGCGCCTGCTCCGCCAGCTGCCGTATTTTCTGGCAGGGCTGGCGGTGATGGTGCTGCTCGTCGGCATGGCGGCGTTTTCGGCATCTAAGGTTTTATATGGGGAAACTTCATTAAAGAAAATTGAGGTGGGCGTGGTGCTTCCGGAGGACGATGCGCTTTCGGAAAAGATAACCAAAATGATTGCCTCGCTGGACAGCGTGGAAAGTCTCTGCGACTTTTCATATCTGGAACACGATGAAGCGTTCCAAAAGATGAAAAGCGGGGAGCTTCAGGCGGTTTTCGAGGTGCCGTCCGGCATGGCGCGCGGCATTTTGGACGGAACGAACCAGCCCGCCACGATCTGGTTTCCGGATGAGAGCGGGCTGGAAGGCGCCGTTTTCCGGGAGCTGGCAGAGTCGGGCAGTTCGATGCTTGGCACTTCGCAGGCGGCGATCTACGCGGCAAATGAATGTTTAAATATCCAGGGAGTGCCGGAACAGATTTCGGTGTCTGAACAGGATTTGAACCGTATCTTTTTAAAATATGCGATGAACCGCGAGGCACTTTTCCGGAAGAAAACGGTCAGCGCTGCAGGGAATGTATCGACGGCGGTCTTTTATGGAATTTCGGGGATTGTATTTCTGATGATTCTCACCGGAATCCCGGCAGCACCGTTTCTGGCTCCCCAGACGGAGGCGCTGGAACAGGGGCTTCGGCGCATCGGGATCCGGCGGTGGTATCCGCTTTTTTGCAAATGCTTGTGCATGACGCTTCTTCTGATGGCAGTCACGGCGGGCGGCTATGGCTGGGCGGTGCAGAAGGGATATGCGCTGGCGGGGCGGGAAGAACTGGCGGCGTGGGGGCTGACCTGCGCGGCAGTTTCGGCGTGGATTCTGCTGTTTTATGAGGTGTGCAGAAGTTCGGCAGCGGCGATTTTGACGTTGTTTGCGGTCAATGTGGTATTTCTCTTTCTGGCGGGCGGCATCATCCCGTCCGTCTTTCTGCCGGAACTGGTTCAGAAAGTCGGAAATATGACGGTGACGGCGCTCTGGATAGATGGAATCCGCTTTATCGCTTCGGGCGAGGAGACAGGGACGGTTCCGGTGCTGTGGAAACTGGCTGCGGCGGCATTGGCATGCTTTGCACTGGCGCTTGCCGCCGGAAAAAGGAGGGATTGACGGATGCGGAAGCTGGCGTGGTGGTTCTGTATGTTTGGAATGACGCTGCGGCGGGCTCTTTACCGCCCGGTGTTCCTCCTGTTTCTTCTGATCTTTCCATTGGGAATGGGCGCGCTCCATCAGGTGGAAAAACGGGATTCCGGGCGGATCGCGGTGGCGCTCTGCCCGGGAACGGATGCGTGGAATCAGGCGCTTGCAGAAAGACTGGAATCGGAAGAGAGCCGTTCATTTTTCTTTTATCCGTGCGGGACGGAGGAAGAGGCAAAGGAGGCGGTTATGACCGGACGGGCGGAGTGCGCCTACCTGTTTCCAGAGAGATTAAAGGAACGGCTGGACGAGGGGCGTTATACCCGTGCGGTCCGCGTGCTGGTGTCGCCATCCACAGTGGCAGAGAAAATTATATCAGAAAAGATATTTTCTGAACTGTTCGAGGTGTACGGGCGGGAACTGCTGGCGGACTATGGGAAAAATGGAGCGGCATTCCAGACGGTGATGGCGCGCTGCCAGACGACGGAGGCGCGGGAAAAGGCGTGCGGCGTGCTGATGGAACTCTATGAAAAATACCGCAGCAACGGAAGCACCTTTACCTTTGATTATCAGACCTTACAGGGAGGAACGGCACTGCAGACAGGGGCGATGAAGGTGGTCTTTCCGGTGCGCGGGCTGACGGCGGTTTTCCTTTTTATCATGGGGCTGGCGGCAACTGTCATGGCGGGCGAGGATGCGGAGCGCGGGCTTTATACGGCGGTCCGGAGCCGGGAGCGGTGGCTTCTGCAGACGGCGGAGATCGCGGCGTTTGTATTTTTAGCATCCATTTCGGCCTATGCGGCGCTTCTGGCGTCGGGAAATGGGGCAGAGCCGCTTTTAGAGGCGGGAAAGCTGCTTTTTTATCTCTTCTTCGTGACCATGTATGCCTTTGGATGCCTGGCAGTCTGCCGGAAGCCGGGATTTCTGGCGGCGCTGATTCCGGTGTTTATCCTTGCGAGCCTCCTGCTCTGCCCGATCTTTTTTGACGCTTCGCTCTTTTTGCCGGGAGCCGCGGGTATGCGAAAGCTGCTGCCGCCGTGGTGGTATCTGAGCGGCATTTTCGGTTCCAAAAGTGCCTACCCGTGAATAATTACTTTTTAACAACGTTTTTTTGGATAACTTCGATAAAAAGATTGCTATTTTTTCATTCAATTATTATAATAAAAAGAGACATCCGGTATCGAACATCAATCTGCCGGATGTTTTCATGCGAGAAAATCAGGAGAGGAGTGAACACAATGGAAAGCCGGAGTCATAAGGCGGAATCAGACGGCAGCTACCCAGAACCGAAGGCAGCGTACACATGCATTTGCAGGAATGACAGCTGCAAACAGCGGATTCCTTGTGTACACTGCCGCATCTGTGGATAAGTTTCCGGCATTCTGCCTGTGTGCAGGAGCAGGAAGGGAGCAGCCTGTCCGATTTCCAAAATGACAATATTTTGGAAGGAGACGGGAATGTTAGAAGAAGAGAAGAAAGAAGAGCTGCTGGCTCTGCTGACCGGGAAGAAGTACCGGGAGCTGAAAAGCCAGCTGGTCGAGATGAATGAGGTGGATATTGCCTCATTTATCGAAGAATTGGATTCAGAAAAGACGGTCGTTGTATTCCGTATGCTGCCGAAAGAGCTGGCATCGGAGGTATTTGCCTGTCTGGAAGTCGAACAGCAGCAGCACATCATTACCAGTATCACGGATAATGAGCTGCGTGCCATCATTGACGACCTGTATGTCGATGATGCGGTCGATATGCTGGAGGAGCTGCCGGCGACGATCGTGCGGCGTGTACTTCAGAACTCCAGCCCGGATACGAGAAAACTGATCAACCAGTTCCTCAATTACCCGGAAAACAGCGCTGGAAGCGTCATGACGGCGGAGTACGTGGGACTCAAGAAAAATATGACGGTGGAGCAGGCATTTGCTTATATCCGGAAATATGGTGTGGACAAGGAGACGATCTACACCTGCTACGTCATGGATGAAAAACGCCGCTTAGAGGGCGTTGTGACGGTCAAGGATCTTCTGATGAATGATTATGCGGCGCTCATGGGCGATATCATGGATCCGCATGTGATCAAGGCATATACGACGGAAGACCAGGAGAAGGTCGTGGAGACGTTCAATGAGTACAACCTCCTGAGTTTACCGGTTGTGGACGGCGAAGACCGTCTGGTCGGCATCATCACGGTCGATGATGTCATGGATGTCATGGAGCAGGAGGCGACGGAGGACTTCGAGAAGATGGCGGCGATGCTGCCGAGTGAGAAGCCGTACCTGAAGACGGGCGTGTTCCAGCTTGCGAGAAATCGTATTCCGTGGCTGATGATCCTGATGTTGAGCAGTATGGTGACCGGCGGTATTTTGTTAAAATATGAGAATGCCTTTTCGGTGATTCCGCTTTTGGTTACGTTTATTCCGATGTTGATGGATACGGGCGGAAACTCCGGCAGCCAGGCGAGCACGATGATCATCCGTGGTATGGCGGTCGGCGAGGTAGAACCGGCGGATATTCTGAAGGTTATGTGGAAAGAGATCCGCGTGGGAATGCTCTGTGGACTTTCTCTGGCGCTTGTCAATTTCGTGCGTCTGATGATCCAGTATCCGGGGCAGGTACTCATCTGCCTGACGGTAGTTATCAGCCTGTTCTGCACGGTTATCATCGCGAAGACGATCGGATGTGTGCTTCCGATTGCGGCGAAGACGATCCATCTCGACCCGGCGATCATGGCGTCGCCGATGATCACGACGATCGTGGATGCGTGCAGCCTGATGATTTATTTCCAGCTGGCGTGCCATCTGCTGAATATGAAGGCGTGATATAAATTACCTGCCTGCTGGCCCATGTTTTCGTATGGTCAGCGCAGTAAATGCGCAGACTTACGGAACAGTTACTTTATTTTATAATTCCAATATTTTAATTATTTCTAGGAAAGGAAAAACTGTTTGGAACATAAGCTTCCAGACAGCCGTGTGAAAAGTATGACAAAGATCAGAACCAGATACGCACCGAGCCCGACAGGCAAAATGCATGTAGGAAACTTAAGAACTGCATTATACGCATACCTGATTGCAAAACATGAGGGCGGCGATTTTATCCTGCGAATCGAGGATACCGATCAGGAGCGTTTCGTTGAAGGCGCGACCGAGATCATTTACAATACGATGCGCGATACCGGACTGAAGCATGACGAAGGTCCGGACATCGGAGGTCCGGTTGGCCCGTATGTACAGAGCGACCGTCAGAAACAGGGCATCTACATGGAATATGCGAAGAAGCTGATCGATAAAGGCGAAGCTTATTACTGTTTCTGCGATCAGGAACGCTTAAACAGCTTAAAGAGAGAAGTAAACGGCGAAGAGATCATGACCTATGATAAGCACTGCCTGCACCTTTCCAAGGAAGAGGTAGAGGCAAACTTAAAGGCAGGAAAGCCGTTTGTCATCCGTCAGAACAACCCGACCGAGGGAAAGACTACCTTCCACGATGAGATTTATGGGGATATTTCCGTAGATAACTCCGAGCTGGACGATATGGTTTTAATCAAATCGGATGGATTCCCGACCTACAACTTCGCAAATGTGGTGGACGATCATTTACAGCAGATCACCCATGTAGTCCGCGGTAACGAGTACCTGTCTTCTTCACCGAAGTACAACCGTCTGTACGACGCATTCGGATGGAAGGTTCCGGTTTATGTGCACTGCCCGACCATCACGAACGAGGAGCACAAGAAGCTGAGCAAGCGAAGCGGTCATTCTTCCTATCAGGATCTGATCGATCAGGGCTTCGTTTCCGAGGCAGTTGTCAACTTCGTTGCCCTGCTTGGCTGGTCACCGGAAAATAATCAGGAGATTTTCTCCTTAGATGAGCTGGTAAAAGAGTTCAACTACAAGAATATCAGCAAATCTCCGGCTGTTTTCGATATGGTAAAACTGAAATGGATGAACGGCGAGTACATCAAGGCGATGGATTTTGATAAGTTCTATGAGATGGCAGAGCCGTACATCAAGAAAGTAATCACCAAGGATCTGGATCTGAAGAAGATCGCGGCGATGGTTAAGACGAGAATCGAGATTTTCCCGGATATCGAGGGACACATCGATTTCTTTGAGACACTGCCGGAGTATGATCCGCAGATGTATGTTCACAAGAAGATGAAGACCAATCTGGAGACATCCTTAAAGGTATTAAAAGATGTTCTGCCGATTCTGGAAGCACAGGAAGATTACTCCAACGACGCCCTGTACGCGGCGCTGTCCGAGTATGTATCCAAAGAGGGCGTTAAGACCGGCTTTGTAATGTGGCCGATCCGTACCGCTGTATCCGGCAAGCAGATGACGCCGGCAGGCGCGACCGAGATCATGGAAGTGCTTGGCAAGGAGGAGTCGATCAGCCGTATCAAGAAGGGGATTGAACTTCTGGAGGCACAGCAGTAGGCTGTCGTAACCGTCGATGTTCGACTTGAAGCAAGTTTGGCTTCGCAGATTAAATCAGTAGGTAGTAAATAAACAACTGCTTTTTCATGTATCGTAGATGCATGAAAAGCAGTGAAAAGGTGCGCTTTGTGAGAAATACATTCCAAGGCGCACTTTTCTTACATTTGTACTTGACAGATTTGCTTCAGATGCGCGGCAGAAGGATGTCTTGCACGTCAAAATGCGAATTTCGAAGCAAATATGCCGAGATATTCTTGAATTGTGGAGTAAGGAAACAGGAAATGGCATTCAGTAAAGCACAGACACAGGCAATCATGCATAAAGATGGTCCCATGATGGTTCTGGCGGGACCGGGATCAGGGAAAACAACGGTGATAACCCATCGGGTCCAGTATCTGACGAAGGAGTACGGAATCGATCCGGGGGATATTCTTGTGATTACCTTTACCCGGGCAGCAGCCGAGGAGATGCGGGAGCGGTATGAAGCATTGACCGGCGGCGGCTCCAGAGTCACCTTCGGTACTTTTCATTCGATCTTTTTTAGGATCTTAAAGCTGGCATACCGATATACCGCTGACAATATTGTCCGGGAAGAGCAGCAGATGCAGTTTGTCCGGGAGCTGGCTCAGGCCGGAGGTCTGGAGCCGGAGGATGAAAATGAGTTTGCAGCCTCCATTTTAAGTGAGATAAGCTCTGTCAAGGGAGAGAGGATTGCACTGGAACATTACTATTCCAAAAACTGTCCGGATACAGTTTTCCGTCAGCTCTATGCGGGCTATGAAGAGAAAATGCGCCGGGCCGGACTCATCGATTTCGATGACATGATGGTGCTGTGTCTGGAACTTTTTACGGAAAGAAAAGATATCCTGTCTGCCTGGCAGAGGAGGTATCGGTACATCCTGATTGATGAGTTTCAGGACATCAACCGACTTCAATATGAGATCGTGCGGATGTTAGCCAAGCCGGAAGATAATCTTTTTATCGTGGGCGATGATGATCAGTCGATTTACCGGTTTCGTGGGGCCAAACCGGAGATTATGCTGGGGTTTGAGCGGGATTATCCGGGTGCCGGACGGATTCTTCTGGATGTGAATTACCGAAGCACCGAGGAGATCGTGGCACCGGCTCTGCGCTTGATCGGGGAAAACCAGAAACGTTTTTCAAAGGCCATCCATACAACGGGACGTCATGGGAAGAACGTGATCACGAAGCTCTGGCAGGATCCGGGGGAAGAAAATCTGGCCATTGCCAGGGAGATACAGCTGTATCTGCAGTCGGGAGTGCGGCCGGGGGATATCGCAGTTTTATACCGGACCAATGCTGGTCCTCGTTTTCTGATGGAAAAGCTGATGGAATACAACCTTCCCTTCCGGACACGGGATACGGTGCCGAACCTCTATGAACATTGGATTTCGCGAAATATTCTGACCTATATCCGGATCGCCCTGGGAAGCCGGGCGCGGGAAGATATTTTGCAGGTCATCAACCGTCCGAAGCGTTATATCAGCCGGGATGTGATGCCGGATGAGACGGTTTCGTTCGAGAAGATGAAGGCATTCTATGCGGAGAAAGACTGGATTGCCGAGCGGATCGAGAGCCTGGAAGGGGATCTGCGGGCCATCGCCCGGATGTCACCTCTGGCAGCCGTCAATTATATCCGCCAGGGCATGGGATACGATGAATATCTGATCGAGTATGCGGCATTCCGGCGGATGCGGCCGGAGGAGCTTTTAGAGACTGCCGATGAGCTAAAAGAAAGTGCGGCGGGTTTCAAGACCTTTGACGAGTGGTTTGCACACATCGAGGCGTACAAGGAGGAACTGCTCCGGCAGGCGGCGCAGCGGCGGACGGAGACGGACGCGATCACGCTCGCGACGATGCACAGTGCCAAGGGGCTGGAATTTCCCATTGTCTATATTCTCGATGCCAATGAAGGCATCACGCCGCACAGCCGCGCGATGCTGGACGAGGATATGGAGGAAGAACGACGTCTGTTCTATGTGGCAATGACGCGTGCAAAGACCCGGCTGCATGTGTATGCGGTGCGGGAGAGATACCATAAAAAGGCGGAAGTATCGCGGTTTGTGTGGGAGTATCTGGGGCGGGATGGAGATAGCAGGTAACGAAATTCACAATGAAAATCGGGAAATCATATAAATGACGGTATTAAACATATATTGTGTACGGTTTATTGACATTTTTTGAAAATTGTTTAATAATAACATCATGAGAATTAATCTTCATGGGCGTCAAAAGAGATGAAAGGTAAACAGAGAGGAGATGGGAGAATGAAAGATATACGAAGGGCGGCAGCGGTGTGTCTGACAATGACATTGGCAGTATCGACATTATTTGGAAATACAGCATGGGCGGATATGCCGCAGAAGACGGAGAGGAAAAAATGTGTCCATGTGCATACCGAGGAGTGCTACGGCGAGCCGGATGAGGAAGCAACCTCGTCCCAGATAGGAGAAGAGCCGACGGAATGTACCCACGTCTGCACTGTAGAAAGCGGATGCATACGGAATACAGCCTCGTCTTCCGGTACGGGCGCGGACGATTCTGAAACCGGGCCGGATGATGAAGAAACCATCGATCAGAAAGATTCTGCTGACAAAGCAGAGGATGACGAGAAACAGGAAGGTGCTCCTTCCGTCAGTACACCATCGGATATGGAAGATACGACAGTTCCAGGCGGAACAGTGATACCGGCTGTGAAGTCCCAGATCTTCTCCTGGTCCTGGTATGATCCGGAAGAGAACCTGCTGGATGGAAAATTAGAGCTTAACGGAGTTACCGAGGAATCCCAGCCATCCTTCGAAGAGGTCACGGAGTACTTACCACAGGCTATTATTGCCCAGGTCGGAGAAGAAAGCGAAGTGGGGGGGGGAAGAAGAGGAAAAAATTTCGATCACTGGCTGGAACTGTAACGAGTACGTGCAGGATGAAGAAGGCCGCTGGCCTCTGGAAGGCACCTATGAGTTTGCAGCAGAGCTGCCGGAGGCATATGAACTGGCGGAAGATGTAGAGGCACTGGTGGTGGAAGTGTCTGTGACGGGAGACCAGGCGGCGATGCCGGTGTATGATTATAAAAATGTTGTGTTAAATGTAAATTTTGACGAAGGGAAAACTTGTAAAGGTCTTGCCTATGATGAGAGTGGGTTTTCTAGTCTTAACGACGACGTAATGAATTTATTGAACGCTCGCGGTATAGAGGTTACTAATTCAGGAGAAAATAGCTTTCAATTAAGAATGACGAATGCTACTACCATACAGAACCTTGAGTTAAGCCGGGGAACATGGGAGATAGTATTAAAGGGAAGCAATGTATTAGAGGGGAAAGGAAAAGGTGTTGGAGGAGTTGGCCTCAAAATTAAGGAAAATGTAAGAGCGACGATTAAGGAAGGAACAGCACCCGCTTCTTTGACAGCTAAGAATTATCCAACGACAGGAACAAGTAGTGATGGATCCAGCGGAATAGCAGTCGAAGGTAACTTGACGATAGAAAGTGGAACGATAGAAGCAACTGCCGATGGGGGAAAAAATAGCGCTTCATTCTCAGGGGGCATTGTTGTGGGAAGAAATGGAACTTTAAATATTAACGGAGGCGCTGTTACTGCTGCGGGAACAGGCAAGAATGGCGTGTTTGTCCGTGGAAATTTCCGGATGAAGGGTGGATCATTAACGGCAACTGGAAGTGGAAAACCCGGAATTGAGAATGAGGGTATTTTTGAACTTTCAGACGGAACAATTTCAACAAAATCTAATAGTGGTGGAATAGGATTTTTGCAGGGGCGTGGATCTGTAACGATCAAAGCCAACGAACTGAATACTGATCGATTAAACATTACTGGAAATAGTTCCTTCACTGTTGCAAGAGGCGGAAAGGTAACCTCTGGAAGTACGATAATTAATAGTGGCACACTTACCAATGAAGGAGAATTTGTTTCAAACGGTCCATTTGTAAAAGAAGAAAACGGAAGATTTATCAATACCGGCACAATCAGCGGAAACGGAAGTCTGCCCGATGATGTAAAGCAGACTCCAGATAAAATTACAGGTCATAAAACGAAAATAAGTGCAGATTATTGCAACAATATGTCGATCAATGTTCAAAACCTTGCGACTATTCAGAAACCGGTTAACGCCGGAGACCTGCAATATGAACTTGTTAAGTATACAGGAAGTGATAAGGGAGAAGGAACGATTGACAAGAAAACAGGTCAGTTGACGGTGACCAAGGCTGGTGTATTTAAAATCAAGGTGAATACACAGGCAAGTGGATTCTATAAAGCCGGAGAAAATCCGGTTTATATAACATTGACGGTTAATAAAGCAGCTTTTCCTGCTTCCTGGAATTTGATCGTAACGGCTACCAGCGGTATATATAATGGATCTAAAGGATATCCGGCAGCTGCCATTAACGCAAGTGGCATTCCTAGTGGTGCAAGGTATGAATATCAGCTGAAGCGTACAAGTAGTACGGATGATTTACAAGAAGATCAGTGGAAGTCGGAGTGTCCGAAGATTGTGAATGTAGCAGAGTCGGGTCAGTTTGTATTTGTAAGAGTGACAGTAGATAATTACAAGTCGAAGGTATTTTGCTCTGGCAACCCAACGAGTATTATCAAACGGAGGTTTGCAGATACAAAAGTAACACTCGAACCAGAGACCGTCATTTATAATGGTCAATCCTGGAGCCCGGAGATCAAAGTGGTTGAGAACTGGCAGGGCGGAGATGCAGTGGATAGGGCGGATTATATAATCCAAGATTGGACATATTGGACAGGAACTGATAATAGTAAAGTTACAGAGCGAAAAGATGCTGGAATATACACTGTCTATCTGTTGGGTCAGAGAAATTATACGAATGAATCGAAACAAGCTATATTTACAATCGACAAGTGTAAATTAAATGCGCGGATAACAGGAAACTCTTTCGATAAAGTCTATGATGGAACGACAGATATTAGGGAGGAGCAGAATTTATCTGTTCAGCTTTACAGTGATTCCGGTACTCCTGATTCTCAGGATGTTCGTGCTGACCAGGTAAATTGGGCATATCAGAGTGCGGATGTTGGAGAGCATGATATTGAGGCGGCAAATATTACGTTAGCAGGTGACAATGCAAAGAATTATGAGCTGACAGAAAATAGCACATCTATCAAAGGCAATATCGTAGCACGTGATTTTGCATCCATGACTGTATCGGCAGATCCGCTTACCTATAATGGTACCGAACAGAAACCGCAGATCCATGCATCTGTGAAAACCGGTCTTTCAAATGTGAGTCCGGATGCAGTGGTATTTACTTATTCTAAGAATGGAGTGGATTACCAGAGTGAGATCCCAGGCTTTACAGATGCGGGAACTTATCAGGTATATGTGAAAGCTTCGATGGCCAATTTCAATGATGCTGTAAAAACAGTCAATGTGACGGTTCAGCAAGCGCCTTCAAGCTCAGGCAGTCATTCAGGCGGCGGAAAAGACAGCGGCGGAAAAGGCAGCGGCGGAAAAGGCAGCAGTGGAAAAAGCAGCAGTGGAAAAAGCAGCAGCGTAAGTTCCGGCACAGTAACCAAAGATAGCCAGAAAGGCTACCGCAGCGAGGAGCAGGGGGTTATCACCGGTGCATCGAATCAGGCAGTGAATGACGGTTACAGCCATTGGATAAAGGATGCCAGAGGCTGGTGGCTCCGCTACAGTGACGGCACCTGGCCTATGGGCAATACCGGTGCATTTCATTGGGAAAAAGTCAACGGCAGATGGTGGGCATTTGGCGCTGAGGGATATCTGAGTACCGGCTGGATCTATGACACCCTGTACCAGGGATGGTTCTATATGGACGAAAACCAGGGTATGCTTACAGGATGGCAGTTCATCAATGGAAAATGGTATTATCTGAATTCGAATCACGACGGCAGTGCCGGCATTATGTATTCAAAACGCCGGACACCGGACGGCTGGTATGTGAAAGAAGACGGCAGCTGGGATGAAGAAGTGAGAAGATAATAGGTAAAAGAGTTATTTAAAGCGGTTGATCGGGAGGTCAGCCGCTTTTTTGACAACATTTTGGCTTTAAAAATTGAAAACGTATCAATGAATCGATTGATAAAAGAACGGAGATACGATAAACTATTTATTATAGAGGAAAGTATATTTTAGCCGAGAAAGGAGGAGCTATGCCATTACCTAAATACAAAACGTATACAGTACAAGATATATATGATCTTCCGGAAGGAACCCGTGCAGAATTGATAGATGGTACCATGTATATGATGGCACCTCCAAGCCGGGCTCATCAGGAAATTGTAGGCGAATTATTTGCAGCTATTCGGGACTATATTAAGGAGAAAGGCGGGATATGCAGGCCTTATGTCGCTCCGTTTGCAGTATTTTTAAATGAGGATGATCATACTTACGTAGAGCCGGATGTAAGCGTGATCTGCGATCCATCTAAATTAAATGATAAAGGATGTGCGGGAGCACCAGATTGGATTATTGAGGTGGTTTCACCGGGAAGTCAGCGAATTGACTATATGATAAAGCTTTTTAAATATCGTACAGCCGGTGTCCGTGAATATTGGATCGTGGATAAAACGAAAAACAGGATTATTGTATATAATTTTGAAAAAAATGATATGAACGAATATACATTTTCCGATCTTGTTCCGGCAGGGATTTATGATGATCTGCAAGTTGATTTTACGAAGATTGATGAATTGCTGTAGGTGTTGAATGGTTTGTATACCGGATTGGGAAATATAAAAAGAAGAATTTTGTGCAGATTATAAGGAATAGTTAAAGCGGTTGATTAAGGTGTTGATCAGCCGTTTTTTCTTTACGGAAAAAATTATCATTGTATGGAATTCTAGGTGGGAATTTTAGACAGATGGTATTATTTCATAAGTTGAATTATTCACGTTTTCGTGATACACTTTCTATATATCTGTTGGCAGACGAATGGAGGAATGACATGGCGGTCAGTTATAAAAAATTATTCCATTTATTGATAGAAAAAAATATGACAAATGCACAGTTGCAGAAGGAGGCTGGTTTCTCTGCAAATATTATCACACGGCTGAAACGTAATGGGTATATTTCCCTCGAGAGTATAGAGAGTATATGCCGTGTTATGAACTGTGGCGTTGACGATATTCTGGAATTTGTACCAGAGGATAACGGAGGAAAAGAGAATGGTTGATACCAAAAAGGAACAGGAACGAGATGAGCTGCACCGTGCAATATGGGCAATTGCAGATGAATTGCGAGGAGCAGTCGATGGCTGGGATTTCAAAAATTATGTTCTTGGCACGATGTTCTATCGCTATATTTCCGAAAACCTGTGTAATTACATAAACTGCGGTGAGATTGATGCGGGCAACACTGATTTTGACTTTGCAAAAATGCCGGATGAGAATGCAGAAGAAGCAAGAGAAGGACTGGTAGAGGAAAAAGGTTTTTTTATCCTTCCGAGTGAACTTTTCTGTAATGTCCGTGCCAATGCTGCGAATGATGAAAACTTAAATGAAACACTGGAGCGTGTGTTCCGTCACATAGAGGAATCAGCGAAAGGCAGTGAGGCAGAGAGCGACTTTGCCGGACTATTCGATGACTATGATGTAAACAGCAATAAACTGGGTTCTACCGTTGCAAAGCGTAATGAGAAGCTTGTAAAACTGCTGAATGGCGTAGACGAAATGAATCTGGGAGATGTAAAAGACCATTCCATTGACGCCTTTGGCGATGCCTATGAGTACCTTATGACCATGTACGCATCGAATGCCGGAAAATCTGGTGGAGAGTTCTTTACTCCGGCAGATGTGTCCGAACTGCTCACACGCCTTGGAACTGTAGACAAAACGGAAATTAATAAAGTATATGATCCGGCTTGTGGTTCGGGTTCATTGCTTTTAAAGGCTGAGAAAATTCTTGGCAAGGACGCTATACGTAACGGTTTTTACGGACAAGAAATTAATATCACAACCTACAACCTGTGCCGTATTAATATGTTCCTGCATGATGTGGGATTTGATAAATTTAACATTGCATGTGAAGATACATTGCTTAGTCCGCAACATTGGGATGATGAGCCGTTTGAGCTGATCGTGTCTAATCCACCATATTCTATCAAGTGGGCGGGAGACGAAAATCCATTGCTCATTAATGACCCTCGTTTTGCTCCGGCAGGAGTTTTGGCACCTAAGAGTAAAGCAGATATGGCATTTATCATGCACAGCCTGTCATGGCTTGCGTCTAACGGAACTGCCGCCATTGTATGTTTTCCGGGAATCATGTACCGTGGTGGTGCAGAGCAGAAAATCCGTAAATATCTGGTAGATAACAACTATGTGGATTGCGTTATTCAGTTGCCGAGTAATCTGTTCTTCGGTACTTCGATTGCAACCTGTATTATGGTAATGAAAAAGAATAAGACGGATAATAAAACGCTGTTTATTGATGCCACAAGTGAGTGTGTGAAGGTGACTAACAATAACAAGCTGACACCAGAGAATATTGACCGTATCGTGGATGTGTTTGCTAAGCGTGAAGAAGAGGAGCATTTTGCACATCTGGCAAGCTATGAAGAAGTATCCGGTAATGATTATAATTTGTCGGTATCCACTTATGTCGAAGCCGAAGATACAAGAGAAAAAATTGATATTGAGAAGCTGAATGCGGAAATCAAGGAAATTGTTGCTCGTGAGCAGGTGCTTCGTGATGAGATTGATAAGATCATCGCAGAAATCGAGGTGTAAATGATAATTCGACTGGTTCAAGACATAAGAAAGGCATTGGAAAACGAACTATATTTTGTAGCATTAAGTTCTGCACTCACCTTGCCAGACATCTGTGGTAAGGCCGCATATCCAACTGAACGAAGCAGCAGAAAACGATATATTTTATGGTATGACGAAGAAATAGGTAAATATGAAAAGAATCCAGAAGACAAAGATGATATGCCGTATTTGTCAGGAGAGGTAATTTATAGTTTGCGCTGTTCATTGTTACATGAAGGAAATCCCAATATGAAAAATGATAGTTTACGAACCAATCAACCAATAGATCATTTTTCGTTGGTTATTGAAAAAGCTAAACCGTTTGATATTTATTCAGATTCCAGTTCAATTACTCGATTTGGAAATGAACAGAAACGTGAATATAGAATGAATATTAGAAGAATATGCATGATCTTATGTGCTGTAGCAGAAGCCTATTATAAAGAGAATGGCGATAAATTTCATTTCAATTATGAAATTATCGATTGGGACGAAGTTACCTCACATTTACCGCCAATAGACATGGAGAAAGTCTTTGCAGAGTTGGCTAAAAGAGATAATGAATTTTATCAAGGAAGGAAAATGGGCGAAAATGAATAGAGTAAATGAACTAATAAAGGAATATTGCCCAGATGGTGTGCCGTTCCAAAAGGTGAAAGATATCTATACGAGAGTAAAGGGGACATCAATAACTGCTGGAAAAATGAAAGAAATAGCGTGTGATGATGGTGAAATTAGAATATTTGCAGGTGGCAAAACAATCATTGATGCTCATGAAAAAGATATTCCAAAAGCTAACATTACACGAGTGCCAGCAGTCTTGGTTCAAAGCCGTGGAGTTATAGATGTTGTGTATTATGATAAGCCTTTTACATTTAAAAATGAAATGTGGGCATACACATCAGAGGATATTGTCAGTGTTAAATTTTTATATTATGTTTTAAAGAATAGTATTCAAACTTTCCGGGATGCAGCATCGGGAATGGGGTCTTTACCACAAATTTCCTTGAAAGTCACAGAAGAGTTTATGCTCCCTGTACCTCCTCTGGAGGTACAACGTGAAATAGTCCATATTTTGGACTCTTTCACGTTACTTACAGCCGAGCTTACAGCCGAGCTTACAGCTCGGAAGAAACAGTATGAGTATTACAGAGATAATATACTTACATTTGATACTACAATCAAACACGTTCGTTTGGGGGATATATGTTCTGTTATTACCAAAGGTACAACACCTAAAAGCTATACTAAAACAGGGGTATCTTTTGTAAAAACTGAAGCATTTGATGGATCGAAGATTATTCCAAATAAGCTGTCTTATGTGGATGAAGAAACGCATACCACATTTTTGAGAAGATCTATGTTGGAAGAAAATGATATCCTTATTACCATTGCAGGAGCAACAATTGGGAAATGTGCAATAGTTCCTAAAGAGATTTTACCAGCAAATACTAATCAAGCTCTTGCAATCATTAGACTTGCAAAAGGCAACTGCCCCAAATATGTAATGTATTTATTGCAATCAGATTTGATGAAGCGGTATATGCAAAAAAATATCAAGGGTTCTGCACAACCGAATTTAAATTTGAAACAGCTTAATGATTTTTTTATTCCGCTCCCACCGTTGAATGTACAAGAACGTTTGGTTCGAGTATTAGATAATTTTGAAGCTATTTGCACTGACTTGAACATTGGATTGCCTGCTGAAATCGAAGCACGCCAAAAACAATATGAATACTATCGTGATTTACTCTTGACATTTGCAGAAAAAGGTAGCACCGTCTTGACAGACAGACAGACAGACAGACAGACAGACAGACAGACAGACAGACAGACAGACAGACAGACAGACAGACAG
>ERZ856578.2405-NODE-2405-length-30885-cov-5.487308_pt1 | contig 30885 bp, 27 predicted proteins | sample MGYA00514384_ERZ856578 | MGnify/ENA primary metagenome ERZ856578 (study PRJEB29103, sample SAMN06111958) | human gut metagenome | biome: human gut; feature: ankylosing spondylitis patient; material: healthy_person | host: Homo sapiens | place: China:Hangzhou... | reverse complement strand
CCGCACCCGCGGTGCGGTCCCCGGCTCTTCGACGGGTTTTCGGCATTTGACCCGGCCGTCCGTGTAGCCTCGATCCCCCCGGATGGGGGATGGTCAAAACGTGCGCTTGGCACTCAGCGTCCGAAAAAACGAACGAGTTTTTTATACCATGGGAGGCTCTCATGTGTCAATGTGTATTTTGACTGAAATTTTTTATTTATTCAGACTTTATAGCACCCGCCGCCGATGAACTCCCGCACCAGAGACGTCTTGGGCACGTCGTCGGCGGGAATGGGCAGAGAATAGCTGAGGAATTTCAGCAGACGCTTGGCCTCCACATACTCCTGGCTGTCCCGGGGCACGCCAAAGAGCAGGGGCTCCACATAGGTCTTCAGCAGGGCCGTCTCATAGATGAGGGCGGAGTTGAACACCGCATCGGCGCTGTCCTGATAGGGGAAGATGTTCCGCTCCTCCCCCCGGCGGACGGAGGGCCACATACGGATGGTGGCCTGGGCGCTGTAGCCCCGGGTGCGGGCGTCCCGCTCGATGCGCCGCAGCAGCCGGGCGTCTGTGGTGGGGATGCGGTTGTGGTCGTCCACGTTCAGGGTGGTCAGGCAGCTGATATAGATCTTGAACATGCTCTCCCGGGGCAGGGCATAGGGGAACTGGTCGTTGAGACAGTGGATGCCCTCGATGACCAGCACGTCGTTCTTCCCCAGGGTCAGCTGTTCACCGTTATACTCCCGCTCCCCCTTCTTGAAGTTATAGGTGGGCAGGTCGATGGTCTCCCCCCGCAGCAGGCGGCCCATGTCCGTGTTGAACTGCTCCACGTCCATGGCCTCCAGACACTCAAAGTCATATTGCCCGTCGGCGTCCTTGGGGGCCAGCACCCGGTTTTTGAAATAGTTGTCCGTGGCGATGGGGTGGGGCATCAGGCCGCAGGCCATCAGTTGGGTGGACAGCCGGTGAGAGAAGGTGGTCTTGCCCGAGGAGGAGGGCCCGGCGATCATCACAAAGCGCACGTCGGAGCGGTCCGCGATCTCCTGGGCGATGTCGCCGATCTGCTTTTCCATCAGGGCCTCCTGGCCCAGGATCATCTGGGTGGACAGTCCGGCGGAGATCATGTCGTTGATCTCCCCCACGTTGTCGATGTGCAGGGCCGACGTGCGCCGGGCCATGTCGTGCATGGCGTGAAATACTTTGATGGAGGGCTGGAACGCCCCCAGGTGCTCCGGGTCACTCTGGCTGGGCAGACGGAGGACAAAGCCGTCCTCAAACGTCTCCAGAGCGAAACACTTCACATAGCCCGCGTGGGGGGCCATGTAGCCGTAGAAATAGTCAGTGAAGTTCCCCATGCTGTACAGATTCACCCGGGAGCTCATGCGATAGCTCAGCAGCCGGGCCTTGTCCTCCATGCCCATATTCCGCAGCCGCTCTACCCCGTCGTCGGTGCTGATAGACTCCTTGACGATGGGCGTCTTCTCCGCCGCCAGGGTCCGCATCCGGGCCTCCACCCGCTCCAGCAGGGCTTTGTCCAGGGTAAAGTCCCCCGCCGCCCGCAGGAACAGGGCGTGGCTCAGAGAATACTCCACCCGCACCCGGCGCACGTTATCCCGGCCTACGATATCGTAAAAGGCCTTCAGCAGCAGAAGCAGGGCGGTGCGCTCATAGGTCTGCATCCCCGGCCGGTCCGCCGCCGTGACCATGGTCAGGGTGCAGTCCCGGTCCAGCTTTTTGTGCAGCTCACACAGCTTGCCGTTCCGGTTGACCAGCAAAATGTCGTGGGGATAGTCCCCCTGCACCTGGTCCGCGATGGTCTGAAAGGTCGTTCCGGCGGGATAGTCCCGAGCCGTCTGGCCCATGGTCACATGAAACATCTGGTTACTCTCCATGGTCATATCCTCCTCCGGGCCGCGTCGCCGCCGCCCGTGTATCTTATATGTCTCCGTTGGGTATAAAATCATTATATCGGTCTTGCCGCCCCACCGCAAGAGACAAAGCCCGCCCGGTGTCGCCTTTTCACAAAAAACACGCCCGCCCCCTCAAACGCGAAGGGGCGGACGCAGGCTTGCCTACTTCTTAGCAGGCTTGGGTTTACTTCATGCCGTTCTCATAGGCCTCGATCATCTTCTTCACCATCTGGCCGCCCACAGAGCCGGCCTCGCGGCTGGTCAGGTCGCCGTTATAGCCCTGCTTCAGGTTCACGCCCACCTGGCTGGCGGCCTCCATCTTGAACTGATCCATAGCCTGGCGCGCGTTGGGGACCATGATGTTGTTGCCCTTGTTGTTAGAGTTAGACATGATTTGTTTCTCCCTTTCTCTTTTTTGGTTTGTTGGGTCGTGGATGGAACATCCACTGCTAGCATGGCCCCCAGCGCCCCGGCTATGCGCGTTCCACCCTGCCTCTTTTTGACAAAATGGGCAAAATCCATCCGTGCGGCGCAAAACACACTACCATTATGATCTTTCTCTTGACAAGTGACCGCTCGGTAACTATAATTAAGTTACCAATCGGTCACTTTTTGTTTTCAGGAGGACATATCATGGCAGGGGAGACAAAAGAACGCATCTTATCCGCCGCCCTGGAGCTGTTTGCCCAAAGCGGCTATCTGGGCACCTCTATGAGCGACATCGCAAAGCAGCTGGGGCTGACCAAGGCGGCCCTTTATAAGCATTTTCCCAGCAAACAGTCCATTTTAGACCAGATCGTGGCCCATATGAACCAACTGGACGAGCAGCGCGCCCGGGACTATCAGATGCCCCTGGCCCGGGACAGCGGCGCGGCGCAGGCCTATTTACAGGCCCCGGCGGACAAGATCCGGGCCTATACCCAGGCTCAATTCGCCCACTGGACCCAGGAGCCATTTTCCGCCGCCTTCCGCCGGATGCTCACCCTGGAGCAGTATCACGACCCGGCCCTGGGCCAGCTGTTCCAGACCTATCTGGCCTCCGGCCCCACCAAATACATGGCGGAGGTATTCCAGGGTCTCACCGGGGACGCGGACCTGGGCGCGCAGCTGGCATTGGAGTTTTACGGCCCTATCTACCTGCTTTACGCCCTCTATGATGGGGCGGAGGACAAACCGGCGGTATTCGCCACCCTGAACAGCCACATAGACCGCTTCATTTCCCGGGTGGAAAACATCAGCAGCAGCCAGACACAGCCCTAAACCTTGTCACTCAGTTAGGAGTTAGGAAGTAGGAGTGATGAGTTATCCTAACTTCTATCTCATCACTCCTAACTCATCACTATAAACAGGAAAGGTCGATCAAAATGGACGCCATTCTCTACACCACCAACACCGGCAGCACCCAGCGCTATGCCGCCCTGCTGTTCCAGGCCACCGGCCTGCCCGCTTTCCCCCTGTCTCAGGCAGACCAGTCCCTCTCCCCCGGGGCGGAGGTCCTCTATCTGGGCTGGGTCCGGGCGGGCCAGGTCCAGGGCTATCCCGCCGCCGCGAAACAATACCGGGTCCGGGCCGTCTGCGCCGTGGGCATGGCCCGAACGGGCACTCAAACGGACCTGGTCCGGCAAAAGTCGGCCATCCCCGACGAACTCCCCCTGTTCACCCTGCAAGGAAACTTCGATTTGAAAAAGCTCCGGGGACTCTATCGCCTGATGATGACCATCATGGTCAAGACCGCCGGAAAAAAACTGGCCGCCAAAGAAGGCCCTACCCCTGACGAGGCGGACATGCTGGACATGATGTTCCATGGCGCCCACCGGGTGCGGGAGGAGAACCTGGCGGCGGTGCTGGCCTGGTATCAAAGCCTGTCCTAAGCGCTCTCCGCGCAAAAAACGCCGCCCGCCGGAGGTTTTATTTTCCTCCAGCGGGCGGCCTTTTTATCGATTTAAGTTGTCAGACCGGGTCTCAGCCCTCCAGCTTGCCATACTCCTCGTCGCTGACAGGCTCACACCACTCGTTTTTGCAGTCCTCACCGGGGACCTCCACGGCGATGTGGCTGAACCAGCTGTCCGCCTTGGCCCCGTGCCAGTGCTTCACGTTGGCGGGGATCATGATGACGCTGCCCGGCTTCAGGCTGACGGCGGGCTTGCCCTCCTCCTGATACCAGCCCTCGCCGGCGGTACACAGAAGCAGCTGGCCGCCGCCTTTTGTCGCGTGGTGGATGTGCCAGTTGTTGCGGCAGCCGGGCTCAAAGGTCACGTTGGCGGCGAACAGGCCGCCCTTGGGGTCGGTGAGGGGGTTCAGGAAGGAATCCCCGATGAAAAACTGGGCATAGGCGGTGTTGGCCGTGCCGGTGCCGAACATATTCTGCTGCTCAAAGCTCTGCTTGTCCTGAATTTTCATAACGCTTACCTCCGTGCTTTCTATCTTGCTTTTTGGTTTTTTATTTGCCCGCGGCCCAGCTCTGGATGGTCTTGCGGCTGTCCTCGATGTGGGAGCCGTGGATGGCCAGGCCCTTGCACACCGTCGCCCCGGGGCAGGTCTGGGCGATCTTGCCCTCGGTGCCGCTCATGCCGCTGCCCTCGTGGGTGCAGAAGGGGTGGATGCGCTTGCCGGACCAGTCAAAGTGCTCCAGAAACGTATACACCGCCATGGGCATGTCCCCGCAGTAGTTGGGATAGCCCAGATAGACGTCGTCATAGCCCTCCAGGCTGTCGGGGAACTCCTGCAGGGCGGGCCGGGCCTTCTCCTGCCAGTCCCGTCTGGCCTGGTCCACGCAGGTGCGGTAGTCGGCGGAATAGGGCTCCTGCTGCCGGATCTGGAACAGCTCCCCGCCCACGGCCTCCTGGATCATCTCCGCCGCCCGCTGGGTGTTGCCCACCTTGATATAGCGCAGGTCGCCGCCGAAATAGTTCTCGTCCGCCCGGGAATAAAACGCGATCAGTGCCGCCATATGTACTTGCTCCTCTCTGCTCACGCCGCGCCTGACGACGCGGCTTTTTTGATACTCCTATCATACTAGTTAAAGTCAACTTTAAGTCAAGAGACATTTTGCACAAAGGTCCACACTTTTGCTTGGAAAGTCTCCGCTGTATTTTTTAACGTCTCCCCGTCTTTTTCCTGCATTCTTTTCGGTCTTATGAATTATCTCTTGCACTGGCTCCCCGCCCCTGCTATACTATGCCCAATGGCTCCCCCTTTGGCGGAGCCGCTGTGTTTTCACCCAAATATCCTTTCCCAATCTGCGCTTGAGGAGGACATTTTTATGAACGCTTATCCTGTCACCGACGCGGTGACCTATGTGGGCGTGGATGACCCGGATCTTACCCTGTTCGAGGGGCAGTATCCCGTCCAGCCAGCCGGCGTGAGCTATAACTCCTATGTCATCACCGACCAGAAGATCGCCGTGATGGACACGGTGGACGCCCGGGCCACCGACGCCTGGCTGGAGAACCTGGACTTCGCCCTGGATGGCCGCACCCCCGACTATCTGGTCATCTCCCACATGGAGCCGGACCACGCCGCCAACATCGCCCGCCTGTCCGCCCGCTACCCGGAGATGAAACTGGTGGGCAACGCCAAGACCTTTGCCATGATGGGCCAGTTCTTCGGCCCCGACGCCGCCCCGGCAGACCGCCTGGTCACCGTGGGCGAGGGGGACGCTCTGGAACTGGGCAGCCACCGGCTGCGCTTCTTCATGGCCCCCATGGTCCACTGGCCCGAGGTGATGGTGACCTATGAGGAGAGCGAAAAGCTGCTCTTCTCCGCCGACGCCTTTGGCCGCTTTGGGGCGCTGTCTCTCACCGAGAAGGACCCCTGGGCCCCCCAGGCCCGGCGGTATTACCTGAACATCGTGGGCAAATACGGCGCTCAGGTCCAGGCCCTGCTGAAAAAGCTCTCCCCCCTGCCGGTGGAGGCCATTCTTCCCCTCCACGGCCCGGTGCTCACCCAGGAGATCAGCCGCTGCCTGGAGCTCTACGACCTGTGGTCCAGCTATCGCCCGGAGGAGCCAGACCGGGTGCTGGTGGCCTATGCCTCCATCTATGGCCACACCCAGCAGGCCGCCCTGGCCCTGGCCGACATCCTGACCGAGCGGGGCGTGGCCGTGACCACCTGCGACCTCACCGCCACCCATGTGTCCGACGCCCTGACCCAGGCCTTCTACTGCGGCAAGCTGGTGCTGGCCGGGATCACCTATGACGGCGGGCTGTTCCCCCCGGTGGAGGAGCTGCTGAACCACCTGAAGGCGAAAAACTTCCAGGGCCGCAAGGTCGGCCTGATGGAGAACGGCTCCTGGGCCCCCACCGCCGCCCGGCTCATGCGGGCCAGGCTGGAGGAGATGAAGAACATCACCCTCTGCCCCACCGCCGTCACCATCCGCAGCGCCCTGAACGAAGACAGCCGCCGGCAGCTCACCCAGCTGGCGGAGGAGCTGCTCTGATTGAAAACGACACACCGCCCGCCTCATTTGTGAATCGATGGGGCGGGCGGTATTTTTATTTCAGCAGCCACCGAGCCAGCCGCTCCTTTTCTTTTGTATAGGGCAGGTCCCGCACCGGGATATGGGGCCGGTTCCCCCGGTGGACAATGGCCTGGGGATGGCTGAAAGCGTCGAAGCTGTACTTTCCGTGATACTGCCCCATGCCGGAGGGGCCCACGCCGCCGAAGGGCAGACCGGGAGAGGCCAGATGGATAATGGTGTCGTTGACGCAGCCGCCGCCAAAGTCGCACGCTCCCAGCACCCGCCGCTCCACGGCCTTGTCCCCGGTGAACAGGTACAGAGCCAGGGGCCGGGGACGCTCCTGTACAAAGGCGATGGCCTCGTCCAGCGTCTGCCAGGGGATCACCGGCAGGATGGGGGCGAAGATCTCCTCCTGCATCACCGGGGAGGCCGGGTCAACATCCACCAGCACCGTGGGGGATATCTTCCCCGTCTCCTCGTCCCACCCCCCGCCGATGGCGGCGTTCTGTCCGGCCAGCAGGGCCTTTTTCTCCGCAAAATGCCGCCGGGAAACGATGCGGGCCATCTGGCTTAGATTCCCGCCGGGGAAAAAGTCCTCCAGGGCCGCCCGGTAGTGGGCCAGGAACTTCTCTTGCAGCCCCTGCTCCAGCAGCAGATAGTCCGGGGCCACGCAGGTCTGGCCCGCATTCAAGACTTTGCCGAAGGCAATGCGCCGGGCCGCCGTCTTCAGGTCGGCGGTGTGGTCCAAGATCACCGGGCTTTTGCCCCCCAGCTCCAGGGTGACGGGGGTGAGGTTTTTGGCTGCCGCCGCCATCACCGCCTTGCCCACCGCCTGGGAGCCGGTGAAGAAGATGTGGTCAAAGGGCTGCTCCAGCAGTTTTTCCGTCTCCTCCCGGCCCCCCTGGACCACCGCCGCCTGCTCCTGGGGCAGGGCCCGCTTCAGCACCTGCTCCACCACCTCCGCCGTGGCCGGGGCGTACTCCGACGGCTTGACCACCGCGCAGCACCCCGCCGACAGCGCCCCGATAAGTGGCATGAGACACAGGTGGAAGGGATAGTTCCACGGGCTGATGATGAGGGACACCCCCAGGGGCCGGGACCGGATCTCGCTGCGGGCGGGGAAGTGGAGCCAGGGCACCGGGCCGGGGCCGGCGCTCATCCATCGCTTCACATGGGCCAGGTGATATCGGATCTCGTGGAGGACCAGCCCCGTCTCGCACAGATAGCTCTCGCAGGGGGCCTTGCCCAGGTCCCGCTCCAAGGCCAGGGCGATATCCCCCTCCATATCCTTTACCGCCTGATACAGGGCCTCCAGCGCTTTTTTCCGGGCCGTTGACCCCAGGGTGGCCCCCGTTCGGAACCAGGCCCGCTGCTGCGTCAGCAGTTTTTCCATTTCCATCGTCCCCTCTCCTCTCTTACGGCTATTTTATCCTCTTTCGCCTGGGAGTACAATGAGAAATCCCCCGGATTGACTTTTTCCCGCTGCGCTACTATACTGAGTTCGACCCAAAAAGACCGCATTCAAAAGCAAGGGAGCAGATGCCATGACATTACGAGAATTAGGCGTTGGAAAAAGCGCCGTGATCCGGCAGGTGGGGGGCGACGGTGCCCTGCGCCAGCACTTTTTGGACATGGGCATGGTGCCCGGGGCGGAGGTGACGGTGGTCAAGCTGGCCCCCATGGGCGACCCCATGGAGCTGCAGATCCACGGCTATGAGCTGACCCTCCGCCTGTCCGAGGCGGAGCAGATCGCCGTAGATCCCATCCAGCACCGCACCCGCAGCCACCGGGGGACGGACCGTGCCCCGGACCGGACCCACCCCGGCCTGGGCGAGAACGGCTGGTCCCACGACAAGGCGGAGGAGCACCCCCTGCCCGACGACGTGACCCTCACCTATGCCCTTGTGGGCAACCAAAACTGCGGCAAGACCACGCTGTTCAACCAGCTCACCGGCGCCCGGCAGCATGTGGGCAACTTCCCAGGCGTGACGGTGGACCGGAAGGACGGATCCATCCTGGGCCATCCCAACACCCTGGTCACCGACCTGCCGGGCATCTATTCCATGTCCCCCTACAGCAGCGAGGAGATCGTCTCCCGGAACTTTGTGCTGGAGGAGAAGCCCCGGGCCATCATCAACATCGTGGACGCCACCAACATCCAGCGCAACCTGTATCTCACTATGCAGCTGCTGGAGATGGACGTGCCCATGGTGCTGGCCCTGAACATGATGGACGAGGTGGTGGGCAACCAGGGCTTTATCGACGTGAACGCCATGGAGGCCATGCTGGGCATCCCCGTCATCCCCATCTCGGCGGCCAAGAACGAGGGGGTGGACGAGCTGGTGCAGCACGCCATCCACATCGCCAAATATCAGGAGCAGCCCCTGAAGCAGGACTTTTGCGGCAAGGAGGACCACGGCGGAGCCGTCCACCGGTGCATCCACGCCGTCATCCACCTCATCGAGGACCACGCCCAGGCGGCGGGACTGCCCGGGCGCTTTGCCGCCACCAAGGCCATCGAGGGCGACCCCCTGATCTTAAAGCAGCTGCACCTGGACCAGAACGAGCTGGAGCTGCTGGAGCACATCGTCCAGCAGATGGAGACCGAGCGGGGCCTGGACCGCAGCGCCGCCATCGCCGATATGCGCTTTGAATTCATCGAGCGCCTGTGCGAACAGACGGTGGTCAAGCCCCGTGAGAGCCGGGAGCGGCTGCGCAGCGAACGCATTGACCAGGTGCTCACCGGAAAATACACCGCCATCCCCTGTTTTCTGGGCATCATGGTCCTGGTGTTCTATCTCACCTTCAACGTAGTGGGAGCCTGGCTCCAGGACCTGCTGGCGACGGGCATCGACGCTCTGGCCGCGGCGGCGGATACCTGGCTCACCGCCGTCCATGTGAACCCGGCCATCCACAGCCTGGTCATCGACGGCATCTTCACCGGCGTGGGCAGCGTGCTCAGCTTTCTGCCCATCATCGTCACTCTGTTCTTCTTCCTGTCCATGATGGAGGACAGCGGCTATATCGCCCGGGTGGCCTTTGTCATGGACAAGCTGCTGCGGAAGATCGGCCTGTCGGGCAAGAGCATCGTGCCCATGCTCATCGGCTTTGGCTGCACCGTCCCGGCGGTGATGTCCACCCGCACCCTCACCAGCGAGCGGGACCGGAAGATGACCATCCTCCTCACCCCCTTTATGAGCTGCACCGCCAAGCTGCCCATCTATGCCTTTTTCGTCAGCGCCTTTTTCCCCGGCCGGGGCGGACTCATCATGGCGGGGCTGTACATCCTGGGCATCCTCATCGGCATCCTGGCCGCCCTGGTCTATAAAGAGACCCTGTTCCGGGGCGAGCCCATCCCCTTTGTCATGGAGCTGCCCAACTATCGCCTGCCCGGGCTGAAAAATGTGACCCAGCTGCTGTGGGAAAAGGCCAAGGACTTTTTGCAGCGGGCCTTCTCCATCATCCTCATCGCCACGGTGGCGGTGTGGTTCCTGCAGAGCTTTGACCTGCACCTGAACATGGTCTCTGACTCCGCCCACAGCATCCTGGCCGTGGTCTCCGGGGCCATCGCCCCCCTGTTCGCCCCCCTTGGGCTGGGGGACTGGCGCATCTGCACCGCCCTCATCTGCGGCGTGATGGCCAAGGAGAGCGTGGTCTCCACCCTGGAGGTGCTCTTCGGCGGCAGCATCACCGCCGCCCTCAGTCCCCTGGCCGCCGCCTGCCTGCTGGTGTTCAGTCTGCTGTACACCCCCTGTGTGGCCGCCATTGCCTCCATCAAGCGGGAATTGGGGACCCGCTGGGCCGTGGCCGTGGTGGTGTGGCAGTGTGCCCTGGCCTGGGCCGCCGCCTCCATCGTCCACCTGATCGGCCTGCTGCTGGGGGTGGGCCTATGAACGGCTGGGACATCCTGATCGGCGGAGGGGTGGTCCTGATGTTGGTCTTCGCCTTCCGCACGGCCACCTCCAAAAAGGGCCGCTGCTGCGGCGACTGCTGCCGCTGCGGCGAAAAAAAGAAAAAAGGCGGCTCCTGCCGCTGAACGCAGCCCCCGTTCTGTTGATCTCTGTCAGCAGAACGGGGGCCAATTTTATTCTGCCTCCTCCCGGAAGGGCAGATATTCCATAAACTTCTTCACCACAGGGGTCAGGCGGCTCCGGTCCTTCATTACCAGCCCGATCTGGCGGAAATAGGGTTTTTCCAATGGGCGTATCTCGATCTCATAGGGGATGCGCCGCAGGATCATGTTGGGCAGGATGCTCACGCCCAGGCCCTTTTCCACCATGGCCATGATGGCAAAGTCCTCCCATGTGGTAAAGCGGATGTCGGGATGGATGTGGTCCCGCTCCAGCAGGTCCGAGACCTCCGTCCGCCGCTGGTGGGCGGGGGATACCTGTACTTCTCCCGCCGGGAGGAACGGCGCTTCTCCCACACGTAAAGCGAGGTCCCCCGCCGCACACGGGGGACCTCGTCTTTTTCTGCGCGAAGATTTACAGGATGGACATGAACCACTCCACCGTCTTGGGGTCGTAGTGGGAGAAGAACAGGCTCTCGCCGCCGTCCAGGGCCTGGATGGCCGCCATGTCCTCCGCCGACAGGGTGAAGTCGAACAGATCAAAGTTCTGCTGCATCCGGTCCTTGTGGACGGACTTGGGGATGACCACCACGTCGCTCTGCATCAGGAAACGCAGGGCGGTCTGGGCGGCGGTCTTGCCGTACTTCCGGCCGATGGCGGTGAGGACGGGGTTGGTGAACATGTCCTTCCGGCCCTCGGCAAAGGGGCCCCAGGACTCGACCTGGCAGCCGTATTTCTTCAGATACTCCCGGGCAATTTTCTGCTGCTGGAACACGTGGGTCTCGATCTGGTTCACGGCGGGCTTGATGCGGGCAAAGTGCTGGATATCCAGATAGCGGTCCGGGCCGAAGTTGGACACGCCGATGGCCCGCAGCTTGCCCTGGTCATACAGCTCCTCCATGGCCCGATAGGTGCCATAGTAGTCCCCGAATGGCTGGTGGATGAGCAGCAGATCCAGATAGTCGGTGCCCAGCTTGTCCATGGACTGCTGGATGGACGCCTTGGCCTGGTCATAGCCCGCGTTGGTGATCCACACCTTGGTGGTCAGGAAGAACTCCTCCCGGGGCAGGCCGCTCTCCTTCAGGGCCTGGCCCACGCCCGCCTCGTTGTAATAGGCCTGGGCGGTGTCGATGCTACGATAGCCCACCTCAATGGCGTCCAGCACGCAGCGGCAGGTCTCCTCCGGGGGCGTCTGATACACGCCATAACCCAGCTTGGGCATCTTGATCCCGTTGTTCAGCGTCACATATTCCATGATGATACCTCCATTTTTCTGAAACGCGGTTTTTCTTGCTGCTATCACTTTACACCGGTTTCTTCTGGATGTACACTATTGATATCGCAATCCAGATTTCAAAAACTGAAATGCAGACAGGAGGACGCCCTATGTTGGACCTGTATGAACTCAAGCAGCTCTCCGCCTTTGCCGAGCTGGGCACCCTGGCCCGGGTGGCGGAGGAATTTCACATCTCCACCCCCTCCGTCACCCGCTCCATGCATCACGTGGAGGAGGCCTTTGCCGTGCCTCTGTTCACCCGGGGCAAGAACAGAATTCAGCTCAACGAGACGGGCAAGGTGGCCGCGGAGCAGGCCCGGCGGCTGCTGGAGGAGGCGGAGCGGGCCGTGACAGAGGTCCGGGCCTTTGACGCCCGGCAGCACACCCTGGCAGTCCGCTCCTGCGCCCCCGCCCCCCTGTGGGAGCTGCTGCCCCGATTAAACGCCAGGTGGCCCCACATGACGGTCTCCGCCGCCGTCTGTCAGAATGACGAGGTGCTGTCTGCCTGGAGCCAGGGCAGCTGCGACGTGGCCGTGCTCCCCTTCCAGCCGCAGGACGCCCCCGCCCGGCCCTTCCTGCGGGAGCGGCTGTTCGTCTGCGTCCCGTCAGACCACCAACTGGCCCAGGGGGAGCGCCTGACCTTTGGGGACATCAACGGCTTCAACTTTCTCCTGCGCACCCAGCTGGGCTTTTGGGACGCCCTGTGCCGCGAGAAGATGCCCGCCTCTAAATTTCTGGTGCAGACGGAGGAGGCGGTGTTCGACGAACTGGTGCGGGCCTCCTCCCTCCCCTGCTTCACCACCGACTACTTCTTAAACCGCAACGCCGCCTACCCCGGACGGGTGAACATCCCCCTCACCGACCCGGAGGCAGACGTGACCTTCTATGTCCTCTGGCGGGAAAATCTGTCTGGTCGGTCCCCCGCCTTGTAATCCACGCCCCATTCTGCTAAAATGGGGTTGATTTTATCACGATTTTCAAGAGGAGGTGGCCCCATGGCCGTCGATATCCATGCTGCGCCGGGGCGGAGGATTCTGTTCACCGCCTCCACCTGGTCCCATCTGGCCAACTTTCACCGGCCCTATCTCCGGGCGCTGGCGGATCGGGGCTATCTGGTGGACGGGGCCTGCGGCGGGGCCCCGGCGGACCTGCCGGAGCTTGCCCGTGCCGTCCCCCTCTCCCTGGAGAAGAAGATGACCTCCCCAAAAAATCTGGCGGCGGCGGCTCAAATCCGGCGGCTGCTGGCCTCCGGGGAGTACGATCTGGTCAGCTGCCACACCGCCCTGGCCGCCTTTTTCACCCGCCTGGCGGTGGAGGCCCTGCCCAAGTCCAAGCGCCCCCGGGTGGTCTGCATCGCCCACGGGTACTTATTCGATCAGAACACCTCCGCCGCCAAAACCGCCCTGCTGGCCGGGGCGGAAAAGCTCACCGCCCCCGTCACCGATCTGGTGCTCACCATGAACCGGTGGGACTTTGATTATGCCAGCGCCCACCGCCTGGGCCGCCGGGTGGCCAACATCCCGGGCATGGGGGTGGACTTCTCCCCCCTGGACCGGGCCGACCCACAGGCGGGGCTGGCCCTGCGGGAGGAGCTGGGCTTTGGCCCGGACCGCTTTCTGCTGGTCTATGGGGCGGAGTTCTCCCGGCGGAAGAGCCAGGCGGTGCTGCTCCGCGCCCTGGCCCGGCTGCCGGAGCGGGCGGCCCTGCTGCTCCCCGGCCAGGGGGACCTGCTGCCCTCCTGCCAGGCTCTGGCCCGTGAGCTGGGGGTGGAGCGCCGGGTGGTTTTCCCCGGCCACGTGTCCATGGCGGCCTGGTACGCCGCGGCCAACGCCGTGGTCCCCTCCAGCCGCAGCGAGGGGCTGCCCTTCAACCTGATGGAGGCCATGCACTGCGGCCTGCCCGCCGTGGCCTCCGACGTGAAGGGGCATCGGGACCTGATCTGCCACGGGAAAAGCGGCCTGCTCTATCCCTATGGGGACGCCGCCGCCTGCGCCCGGCAGATTCAAATTCTAATGGATGACCCCCAGCTGGCCCGGAGCCTGGGTCAGGCCGGACAAAAAGCCATGGAGCCCTTCCGCCTGGAGGCCGTCTTCCCCTGTGTCATGGCGGAGTATGACCGGCTGCTCTCTCCCGCTCCCGCCCTTGTTTGAAGCTAAAAAATCGGCGCACACTCGATGAGTGTGCGCCAATTTTTATTTGCTTTAGTCCATGGTGAAGACGGTGAGAGCCGCCTGGACCTGGGGGCTGAGGGTGATGGTGCCCATGTGGTTCTCGTTCCAGTCGTTCATCCGCTGCTGGAAGGCCAGGATGTGGTCCATAGACTCCTGGCTGTCATCAGAATACTGGAACAGCAGCAGGAAGGCGTCGTCCCAGGTGGTCTCCTGGGTGGGGACAAAGTCCACGTACTTCTCCAGCATGGCATAGGCCTTGTCAGTCTCCCCGCGCTGGAAATAGGCCTGGGCCAGATAGAGGGGGGTGCTGTTGGAGTCCACTTTTTCCAGCTTGGCGGACCACTTCTCCGCCTGGGCCATAACGGCATCGGGCACGTCCTCCTGGGTGAGGGCGTTGACCACATAGCTGGTCATATAGTCGTCCCGGCGGAAGGGGTCTATGGCGATGGCCATGGACAGGTTGGCATAGGTGGGCTGGGCAATGAGCCGGGCGGCAAACAGGTTGCCCCCCAGCAGCAGGGCGTAGACCAGCACCGGCAGGGCCGCAATGCGCACCGCCCACTTGCCCGCCTTGGGGGAGCAGGGCAGAGCCATGGGCTGGCCGCAGCACAGGCTGATCATGGCGATGACGCCCAGGGCGATGGGCAGGAAATAGCTGCTGGAGAACACCACCTCCACGCCGCCGTGGATCGCCATGAACACCATGGCCGCCCCCAGGGGGGCGATGAGAGGCTCCTCCTCCCGGCGCACTCTGGCCCGGACCACCGCGGCGGCGGGCAGCAGCAGCATGAGCACAAAGGCCGCAAAGCCAATGACGCCCGTGTCCACAAGAGCCTGGATATAGTGGTTGTGGATATACTTGGTGGTGTAATAGAAGTCCTGGACGCTGTACACGTTGTTCTGGAAGCCGCCCAGGCCAAGGCCCAGGATGGGGCTCTGGCGGAACAGCTTCATGCCGTCCTGGAAGAAGACCAGACGCTGGATGGCATTCTGGTTGGCCCGCAGGCCCTGCATACGGTTGGCGATGAAGCCGGGCAGCAGCTTATAGCCCAGGGGCACGGAGCCGGAACCGGCGTCTCCCTGGAATTGGGCGGACTCCAGGGCCGTGGTCTGGTCGGCGGAGAAGTTGAAATAGACCACCATGCTGTCCTCGGGCACGGTGAAGGAGGCCCCGTCGGCGCTGCCCTCATACAGCACAGAGCTGGTGTGCATCATGGTGTCCTGCATGTTCTGGCTCTCGATGGTCACGGACACGTCGCCGCCGGCCTGCACCGCCAGGGAATAGGTCCCGGCGGCGGGATAGGCGGACCGGCGCAGGCGCTCCCCGGCGTTCAGGGTGGTGCCTCCGGTGACCGTCATGGACAGGAAGGCATAGATGGCCAGCAGGGCGGCCAGGGCCACCACTACGATGGCGAAGAGCTTGCCGTGGCCGGACAGGACGTCGGCCAGCTTCCGGCCCAGGCGCTCGTCCAGGACGATCAGCAGGGCGGCGGCCAGGACGGCACAGACCAGGGGCACGGGGTTTAAGCCGTTCCAGCCGTCAAAGGCGGTGAGATAGATGGGGAAGGCCGCGATCACCGTGAGGACCAGGGTCTCCAGCATGGTCAGCAGCAGACCGGCACGGCGCTGGGGCAGCTCCAGAACCAGATAGATGATGAAGGCGGCCACGATGGCGCCGCTGGCGCCCATACTGAAGGACAGCACAAAGGCCAGGGCGTTCAGGGCCAGACAGGCCAGATAGCCCCGGCGGGCCCCCTTCCGCTCCTCGGTCACCGCCAGCCCCAGGGACAGCAGCACGCCCAGGCCGATGCACCCGGCGAAAATGTTGGGGTTGCGGTAGATGGACACCATACGCACGCCGGTCTCCACCCCGCCCACATCCACATAGTCGGTGCTGAACTTGTTCATCAGCCACAGGAAGGGGGAGCTGAGCCACCGGGTGGACAGCTGGTCGATACTCAGCAGAGAGGCCAGGGCGGTGCTCACGGCGAACATGCCCCCGGCCCGGCGGCCGATCAACCCCTTCTGCCCCGGCTCAAAGGCCAGGATGAGCACGAACACGCAAAAGGCGCAGGCGATGGGCAGAAAGTCCTGAAGGGCGAACTGCCCGGACACGGAATACAGGGTGGAGATGCCGTTGACCACCACGAACAGGGCCACGGCGGCCACGATCCAGGTCAGCCGCTGGCGCAGTTGCTGCATACAGCCCAGCAGGGCCAGGGCCGTCACGATCAGGGCCAGCAGGGCGGGGATCTTGATGGCGTTGATGGTGGTCAGGGCGGTGAACAGGAACAGGACCAGCCCGGGCAGGAAAAAGGCTGCGGGCCGGAACCGATCCGCAGCCACAGCGGCGGCGGAATTGGGTCTCTTCTTGGACATGGCGTTGCCTCCGGTTTCAGTTTAATTTTTCTTGGTTGACAAACCCCTTGAACAGGGTGAGAAACAATATTTTGACGTCCAGCAGGATGGACCAGTTTTCGATGTAGTAGACATCGTGTTCGATGCGCTCCTTGATGGAGGTATCCCCCCGCAGGCCGTTCACCTGGGCCCAGCCGGTGATGCCCGGGCGGACCTGGTGCTTGACCATGTACAAGGGTATCTCCTCCTTGAACTGGTCCACAAAGTGGGGCAGCTCCGGCCTGGGGCCCACCAGACTCATGTCCCCCTTGAGCACGTTGAAGAACTGGGGCAGCTCGTCGATGGAGAACTTGCGGATGAAGGAGCCGAACCTGGTCTTTCGGGGGTCGGAGTTGGTGCTCCACCCGGTGTCTGAGCTGGCGTTCACCCGCATGGACCGGAACTTATACATATAGAAGGGCTTTTTGTTCAGTCCCACCCGCTTCTGCCGGAAGATGACGGGACCGGGGGAACTGAGCTTCACTCCGATGGCGGCAAATAGCATCACCGGGGAGGACAGGACGATAAGCACCAGGGAACCCGCAATGTCCATGGCCCGCTTCATAAAGGCGTTGCCCAGGTTATCCAGGGGAATGCGCCGCAGGTTGATGAGGGGCAGGCCGTTCAGGCTGTCGAACTGGGGGTGGGGCGGCATATACTCGGCGTAAAACGGGATGAGGGACAGCTTGGTCCCCGTGTGCTCGCAGGCCTGGATGACCAGGGGCATCCGCTCATAGTCCTCCGCCCCCAGTCCGGCGATGACCTCGTCGGGTTTGGTCCGGGAGAGATAGCCGTCCAGCTGGTCAAAGGTGCCCAGGTACGGCAGGGCGGACCAGTTCTTCCGGTCTGACACATAGCCCAGCAGGGTGTAGCCAAACTCCGGGCTTTGCCGGATGCGGCGGACGCAGTCCCGGGCGATGTCGCCGCTACCCACGATGACGATGTGCTTTTGGTTATAGCCGCTGGCCCGGAACCGGTGCAGGGCGGTGCGCACCACCATCCGCTTGCCGCCCACGGTGACGTTCACCGCCAGGAAGAACAGGGCCATGGCCATGCGGGAGAAGTCGGTGCCCCGCAGCAGATAGAGGAACATCTGCAAAATGACAAAGTCCAGGCAGTTGCAGAAGAACAGCCGGCGCAGCTCGCTCCCCATCCGGACCTTCCGGTGAGGGGTGTACAGATTGGCAAAGCTATAGGTCAGCAGGTGCAGGGGAACTAAGGCGCAGGCCGCCGCCAGATAGAAGCGGAAGGGCACCGAGCGGGTCCCCCCGGACAGCACATAAAAGCGCACCCAATAGCCGAACAAAAAGGACAGCAGCACCAGCACCCCATCGCTGATGACGTTCAGCTGGTTCAGCAGCCGCTGATTTTCCTGGATCATAGACAGCCCCCTCCAAAGCCCTTGTTTCTCGTCGAAAAAGGGCGGCACAGTGCTAATTTTGTAGTATAGCACAAAAGAAGGGAAAATGCTATGAAATGCGAGAGATTTTATCCCTGAATTTTCAAAAAACAGTCCCGCCCGGCGCTGGATGTCCAGGGCCGGGCGGGACGTAAGATCTTCGTCCATATATCCACCGTCCCACTGCTGGGGCGGGCTGTTTTTGGTCTGCCGCCCCGGGGCGCGGCCCGGGGGCGGCAGTGGGCGGCGCTTCAAACGCGCCTATGTTCTCTGTTTGCTTTGGGCCGCGGTTTTTTCGCCGCGGACTTTCAGGCGGATGCCGGACCGGGCGTTTCAGCTCCGATCTGCCCCTATTCTAGCAGAAGCGAGACGTCGGGTTTTCACGAAACCGAGAACAGTTTGTAAACGATTTAAAAACAAAAGCGCCGACCAGCTCTGATCGGCGCTTTGTAAAGTCTGGGTCACTCGATGCCCATCTGGGTCCACAGGTCGTTATACAGGGTGCGGGTGTTGGCGGGCAGGTTGAGGTACATCTCGCACTGATCCAGCACCTCCTGGGGGGCGGCCATCACCTGATAAACCTCGTCCGGCAGCTTCTCCCCGGTCTGCTCCTCATAATAGGCGGGGTACTGCTCCAGGGCCTCCTGATTGGGGGAGGCATACCAGATGAAGTCCATGTTCCGCAGGGAGGCCTCGGTGGAGCAGATGAAGTTGATCCACTCCTCCGCCTCGGTCTTGTGCTTGGCGTCCTTCAGCACCACCATGGCATCCACAAACCAGTTGGAGCCCTCCTTGGGCACCACATACTTCAGGTCGGGGTTGTTCATATACATGGACAGGTAGTCCCCGGCGTAGTAGGTACACAGGGCGGTCTCGCCCACTTCCATCTTGTCATAGATCTCGTCCATGAAGAAACCCTGATACTGACCGTTGGCCTTGGCGTCGGCGATGAGCTGATAGGCCTGCTGGATCTGGTCCGCATCGTCGGTGTTGATGGAGTAGCCCAGATACATCAGGGCGGTGGCCAGGGCGTCACGGGGATTGCCGATCATGGCCGTCTTGCCGGCGTACTGGCTGTCGAACAGAGCGCCCCAACTGTCCACGTCGCCGCCGATGAGGGTGGGGTTATAGATGAGGCCCAGGGTGCCCCAGGTGTAGGGCACGGAGTACAGGTTCTCCGGGTCATAGGGCAGATTCTTGAACCGGTCTGCGATCAGGCTGAAATTGGGGATGTTGTCAAAATCCAGCTCGGCCAGCAGGCCCTCCTCGGCCATCTGGGCAATCATATAGTCAGAGGGCACGATCACGTCATACCCGGAGCCGCCCATGGCCACCTTGGAGTACATCATCTCGTTGCTCTCGGCGGTCTGATAGATCACTTTGATGCCCGTCTCTTCCTCGAACAGGTCAAACAGGTCCTCGTCGATGTTTTCACCCCAGCCGCACACGACCACCTCGCGCTGGCCGCCGGTGCTGCTGCTGTTGGAACCGGCGGCGTCATCCTCCATGGCACAGCCGGACAGGAACAGGCCCATCGCCGTGGTACAGGCGAGGGTCAAGGCTACGATTTTCTTCAATGGATCATTCCTCCCAAATAAATATATCTCTCGGCCTCAGGCCGGAAAGACCAGGTCGCTCCGCTCAGTGCTTGGCCTGGCGGGCTTTCTCCTGTCTCGCCTGGCGCACGTTGACGATAATCAGCAGCAGCAGGACGGACACGAACAGCAGGGTGGACACGGCGTTCATCTTGGGGCTGATGCGCCGCTTGGCCATGCCGTAGATGGTCATGGCCAGGGTGCTGGTCTTGGCCCCGGCGGTAAAATAGGAGATGACAAAGTCGTCCACGCTCATGGTGAAGGCGATGAGCATACCGTTGACGATGCCCGGCTTGATCTCGGGCACCACCACCTTCCAGAATGCCTGCATCCAGGTGCAGCCCAGGTCCTGGGCCGCGTCGATGAGGTTTTTGTCCATCTGCCGCAGCTTGGGCATGACGGACAGGATCACATAGGGGATGTTAAAGCTCACGTGGGCGATGAGCAAAGTGCCAAAACCCAGAGACAGCCGGGGGGCCGTCAGGCGATAGGTCTGCTCCATCCAGGTGACAAAGGCGTCCCACCCGGCGAAGGCGGCCACAAAGAACAGACACAGGCTGACGCCGGTGACGATGTCCGCGTTCATCATGGGGATGTTGTTCACCGTCATCAGGGGCTCCCGCACCCGGCGCTTCATGTTGTAAAAGCCGATGGAGGCGAAGGTGCCCGCCACGGTGGCGATGGCCGCCGACAGCAGGGCCACCAAAAGGGTGGTGTACAGGGAGTTCATGATCTGGCTGTCCTGGAACAGCTCGGCATACCACTTCAGGGTAAAGCCCTGCCACACGGTGCGGCTTTTGGAGTTGTTGAAGGAGAAGACGATCAGCACGAAAATGGGGGCATAGAGGAACAGGAACACCAGCCCCATGGAGATACGCCCAAACAGGGACGGACGTTGTTTCAGACTCATAGCATCACCGCCTGTTCCTCGCCCTCGCCAAAGCGATTCATCACATACATACAGACCACCACAATGACCATCATCACCATAGCGATGGCGCTGCCCAGGTGGGGGTTATAGGCCGTGCCCACAAACTGCATCTCAATGAGGTTGCCCAGCAGCGTCTGGTTGCCGCCGCCCAGCAGGCGGGAGATGGCAAAGGTGGACACCGCAGGAACGAACACCATGGTGATGCCGGAGAGCACCCCGGGCAGAGACAGGGGCAGGATGACCTTGCGGAAGGTCAGGGAGGAGTTGGCCCCCAGGTCCTGGGCCGCCTCCAGCAGGGAGTTGTCCATCTTGATGATGACGGAGTAGATGGGCAGGATCATAAAGGGCAGATAGTTATACACCATGCCCAGCACCACCGCCCCCTGGGTGTTGATCATGGGGAAATACTGAAATTCGGTGCCGAAGATGTGGTTCACCAGGTCGATCAGGCCGATGGCCTGGAACAGCCGGTTCAGCAGACCGGTGTTCTCCAGAATGGACATCCAGGCATAGGTTCGCAGCAGAAAGTTCATCCACATGGGCAGCATGATCAGGGCCATGGCCGCCTTTTGAAACTGGGCCCCCTCTTTCGCCATCCAATAGGAGATGGGATAGCCGATGAGCAGGCAGACGGCGGTGGCGATGACGGCCAGCTTGAAGGAGCGGAAGAACACCACCGCATAGGTCCCCATCTGGGTAAAGTTGTTCAGGGTAAAGCCGCCGCCGCCGCTGGTGAAAGCATAGACCACCATCATAATGATGGGGATCACGGTGAACAGGGCCATCCACACCACATAGGGGGCGGCCAGCCAGGAGCGCTTATTCTTCATCTCCGCCCTCCTGATCCCCTTCCTCGGGATCGAAGGTGGCGTCGGAGATCTCCTCATATTCCTCGGAATAGGAGGAATAGTCCCCGAACAGGCCGGAATACTGGCTCTTCTTCATCACGTGAAAGCCGTCGGGGTCGATCTTGATGCCGATGCGGCTGCCCACGGGGGACAGGTCGGTGGTCTGGATCAGCCACTTAAAGCCATAAAAGTCCACGATGATGTCATACTGCATGCCCTTAAAGGTCACGTTGGTCACGGTGCCCTTCAGCTGGCCCTGGTCCTCGGGGACGATGTCCACGTCCTCGGGCCGGATGACCACGTCCACCGCCTCGTCCGGGGCAAAGCCGCCGTCCAGGCACTGGAAACGCCGGTTGAAGATCTCCACCACGCCGTCGGAGCGCATGATGCCGTCGATGATGTTGGACTCGCCGATGAAGTCGGCCACAAAGGCGTTCTTGGGCTCGTTATAGATGTCCTCGGGGGTGCCGATCTGCTGGATCTTGCCCTTGTCCATGACCACCACCGTGTCAGACATGGCCAGGGCCTCCTCCTGGTCGTGGGTCACATAGATAAAAGTGATCTCCATGGCCTGCTGGATGCGCTTGAGTTCGTTCTGCATATCCTTGCGCAGCTTCAGGTCCAGGGCGCCCAAGGGCTCGTCCAGCAGCAGGACCTTGGGCCGGTTCACCAGGGCCCGGGCGATGGCCACCCGCTGCTGCTGGCCGCCGGACAGGGCGGCGATGTGCCGCTTTTCAAAGCCCCGCAGGTTCACGATCTCCAGCATCTCCATGACCCGGTCGTGGATCTCTTTCTCGGGCAGCTTCACCTTTTTGCCCTTGGCGTCCGCCTTGGGGATGCGCAGGCCAAAGGCGATGTTCTCATACACGTTGAGATGGGGGAACAGGGCGTATTTCTGAAAGACCGTATTGATGGCCCGCTTGTGGGGCGGGACAGAATTCATCCTCACGCCGTCGAACAGCACATCGCCAGAGGTGGGCGTTTGAAAACCACCGATGATGCGCAGGGTGGTGGTCTTGCCGCATCCACTGGGGCCAAGCAGCGTGAGGAATTCCTTATCATTGATATACAGGTTGATGTTGTCGAGCACGATCTCGTTGTCGAAAGCCATGGTACAGTTGTCCAGGCGGATCAACTCTTTGGACATGTATCCTCCCCCATTTCGGAAAATTTTTTCGTTTTCAGCTCCCTTGTTTCATCGCTCCGTCCCTCCCTGCGGAACAAAGCGTCAGGTAGATAGCAAGCTCAACTATATCTGTTCCCCCCGGAAATGTCAATCATTTTTCCCCAAATTTCTCTTGTATTTTACCTGGGGTTTTTCTGTAGAGAACGGCGGCGGGGCGGGGGCCCTTCTCCCCCGCCCCACAAGGGCCGTTTATCCCGTTTTCGCCTTGGCGGGCCGCACGTCCCAGAACAGCAGCCGGTAATAGTCATAATCCAAAATCACCGCCGAATAGGCCACACGGTTCTGCACCTCCGCCAGCTTGGCCGCGGCCACGCTCATGTCCGACTCGGCCCCGTCCCAGCGGCGGTATTCGTCGGCCACCGAGTTATACCACCCGTCCTGGCAGATAAAGCTGTAGTTAGAGAAGATGACCATCCCCGCCTGGTCAGACAGGATGTCCGTGCCCATCATCAGCCGGGAGTCATACTCCAGGCCGAACAGGTTGGACAGAGTGGGCGCGATGTCCAGGCTGGCGCAGTATTTGTCCACCTCCACCGGCTCCTTCATCTGGCTGTTCCACAGGATCAGGGTGTTCTCGTATATCTCGAACACCGGGTCCACGGCGTGGCCCAGCAGCTCGCTGTACTCCTCGTCGGTGAGACCATAGGGGTAGTGGTCGGCGGACAGGACGATCACCGTGTCGTCCAGCTTGCCCGCCGCGTCCAGCTGGTCCACCAGGCTCTTCACCGCCAGCTCCAGCTCCTGCTGGCAGGCCAGATAGCACTTGACGCTGTCGCTGTAGGGCAGGTCCTTCACCTCGTCCCAGTGCTTCCGGGCCATGGCGTTCTCCTCCAGGTTATAGTTCAGGTGGCCGCTCACCGTGAGGCAATAGACCATGAACGGGTCCTGGTCCACAAACATGGGCACGATCTTCTCCATCATCTCCTGGTCAGAGGAAGGGAAGGCGTCGGCGGAGTCCAGGGCCAGCCCCTGCCCCAGGGCGATATACTCATAGCCCATGTTGGGGTGGGACCGGTTCCGGTCATAGTAGTTATAGAGATAGTCGTGGAAAGCCATGGTGCGATAGCCCAGGTCCCGGAACTGGTTGCCCAGGGAGAAGGGCATATAGTTTTCCGAGGAGAGCGAGTAGCTCCACACCCCCGACTTGGGCACCAGGCCGGTAGTGGTGACATATTCCCCGTCTGAGGTGGACACGCCCCACAGGGGTGTGTAGAAGTGGTCAAAGGTAAAGCCCTGGTGGGACAGCTTCCACAATGTGGGCGTCCGCTGGGGGTCCATGGCCAGGGTGGAAAAGCCCTCGGCCACGATCCACACCAGGTTCTTCCCCTTGAAATAGCCCGTCCACTGGTTTTTCTCCGTGGGCTCCCGCTGGGCAAACCACTTGTGGGCCTCCAGCAGGGTCTCGTCCGTCTCCTGGGCGATGAGCTTGTCAAAGTCGAAGTTCATGATGTTATATTTGGCGGTGGAATACCTGGGCTCCTGCTCCGGGTCCGTCCGGTTCAGGGGGCGGACCCACTTGGGCCGGTCCCGCATGTCCGGGTCGTCCGGGGCGATGCCCCCCACCAGGCGGCGGACCTCCAGGGTGGTCTGGGTGAGCATGCCGAAGTCCTGCATCTCCAGCTCCGGCGTGGCGGTGCGGTAATACACATAGCGCAGGGACAGATTGCCCCCGCCGCACAGATAGACCACGCCCATCACCGCCAGCTGCACCAGAATGGCCGCCACGGCCCACCGGATGCGCAGCCCCGCCGGGTCGGGCTGGTCCCGGACGATCTTCTTCCGCCCCAGGGCGGCCAGGACAACAGGCAGGGCCATCATCAGGATGGGGAACCAGTTCAAGATGATCTCGGTGGTGGCCATGCCGCCAAAGGCCCCGGCCACCATGCCCATCTTGGTCAGGGAGAAGATGGTGAGAAAGGTCTTGAACAGGTGGTAGTATACCGCCTGGGCCCCCAGCCATAAGGAGATCAACCCGGTACACAGCACCAGCAGCACCCGCCCTTTTCGGGGGGACACCCCGCCGCACAGCAACCCCAGGCCCATGGCGATGGGGACGGTGAACAGCAGGGTAAACAAAGCCCCCACCGGCGAAACGCCGTGGAGACAGTACAGCTTTAAAAACAGCTCCTCATAATAGATGACCGCCAGGAAATAAAAACCGGGCCGCACCAGCCGCAGCCGGGGCCGGAGCAGGGCCTGCCAGCGCCGGTGTAGTTTCTCCATGTTACCCATGGTATGCCTCCTAAAGAAAAGGGTATCCGCTCACAGTCAAGGGCAGTTTTCATTATTCTACTCGTCCGCCACCCCCCTGTCAACGAAATCAGGGGGCGGTTTTTCCCTTTTTGTGCCGCTTTGTGCCGCGTGGGACGGAATAAAAACGCCGTTCTGTTCTCCAATGAACAACAGTTGATGGAATGCACAAAAAAAATATGAATTCCATCCCTTTTTTCGGAAATCCACAACGGTGTTCCGCCTTGAAAAACAAACGTGCTTCTGCTATGATAGCTTTTAACATAAGAGATTCACAGATTATTTACAATTTGTTCTTTTGACCCGAACAGCGGCCTCTAAACCGAAACAAAGAGGCCAGGAGAGGAGTGCGGGGTTTGTCTCAACTGAGAGAAAATCTGGTGGAGCGGCTGAAAAAGGCCTACTCCGCCTATTATGATATAGAGGACATTCAGGACGGCACCCCCCTGAAGGCCCTGTGCAGCTATCACCTGCGGGACAGCCAGTATGTGCTGGTGAAGCAGGCGGAGCTGTGGGCGGCGGAGAGCCACGAATACCTCTATCTGTGGTCCACAGATCACCTGGATACCCCCCTGGTGGAGGATATCTTCCGCCGGGTGACGGAGGACGGCGAGCCCCGGGTCCGCCCCCACGCCCAGCACATGTACACCTATCTCACCGCCGTGGTGCTGTATGACAGCGCCGACCCCCTGGCTCTGGCCCGGCTGAAAAAGCTGAAGCGCCGCCGGGAATTCAAGCTATCCCTCCATGGATGGATGGAGTTTCGTATAGCCGCCGTGGACCTGTCCACGGGAGAAGTCACCACCAATCGCAGCGGCAAGCTCATCGGCAAAGACGTGAAGCGGCTGGTGGCGCGCATTGTTTCCAAAGAAAAAGGAGAGGAGCAAAAACAATGAATGCAGTATTGGTTTTTCTGGTCGGCTGCGCCATTCTTGTTGTAGGATACATTTTCTACGGCGGCTGGCTGGCCAAGCAGTGGGGCGTGGATGACTCCCGCGTGACCCCTGCCCATGAGCTGGAGGACGGCATGGACTATGTCCCCGCCAAGGCCCCCGTGCTGATGGGACATCACTTTTCCTCCATCGCGGGCGCCGGCCCCATCAACGGCCCCATTCAGGCCGCCGTGTTCGGCTGGGTCCCCGTGGTGCTGTGGGTGCTGATCGGCGGCATCTTCTTCGGTGCCGTCCATGACTATGGCGCTCTGTTCGCCTCTATCCGCCACAAGGGCCAGTCCATCGGCGAGGTCATCGCCCTGAACATCGGCTCCCGGGCCAAGAAGCTCTTCCTGATCTTCTCTTACCTGACCCTGATCCTGGTGGTGGCCGCCTTCGCCTCCATCGTGGCTAGCACCTTCCAGGCCACCTATGTGGACGGCGTTGTGGACACCGTCAAGTCCGCCACCAACGCCTCTGTGGCCATGATCTCCCTGCTGTTCATCCTGATGGCCATCATCTTCGGCTTCTTTGTCTACCGCAAGGGCGCTTCCCTGGCCGTGGCCACTGTGGCCGGCGTGATCGGCATCGTGGTCTGCCTGGTGGTGGGCCTGAACTTCCACCCCATCTACCTGTCCAACACCGCCTGGATGTGGATCATCGGCGTGTACATCCTCATCGCCTCTGTGGCTCCCGTGTGGATCCTGCTCCAGCCCCGTGACTATCTGTCCTCCTTCCTGCTGTACGCCATGATGATCATCGCCGCTGTGGGTGTGCTGGGAGCCGGCATTATGGGCGCTGACCTGAATATGGACATGCCCGCCTTCACCGGCTGGTACGACAACATGACCGTGGTGGCCGCCACCGGGGCTCCCGCCTCTCTGGGCTATGTGTTCCCCGCCCTGTTCGTCACCATCGCCTGCGGTGCCATCTCCGGCTTCCACTCTCTGGTGGGCTCCGGCACCACCGCCAAGCAGCTGGACCACGAGCGCGACGCCAAGCCCATCGCCTATGGCGGCATGCTGATCGAGTGCGCCCTGGCTCTGGTCTCTCTGTGCGCTGTGGCCTTCATCTGGCAGGACTATGTGAAGCTGCCCTCTGACGGCGGCATCCGCACCCCCACCGCCGTGTTCGCCACCGGTATCTCCCGCATGGTGGCCACCATCCCCGGCCTGGAGGGCACTCAGGCCACCGTCAGCTCCCTGCTGGTGCTGACCGTGTCCGTCTTCTGCCTGACCTCTCTGGACACCGCCACCCGTCTGGCCCGGTATATGTTCCAGGAGTTCTGGCTGGAGCCCGGCCAGACCTATAAGGACGCCACCGGCTTCAAGGCCGTGCTGTGCAACCCCTTCGTGGCCACTGCCATCACCGTGGTTCTGGGCATCGGCCTGGGCCTGGGCGGCTACTCCACCATCTGGCCCCTGTTCGGCGCTTCTAACCAGCTGCTGGCCGCTCTGGCTCTGCTGGCCGTGTGCGCCTGGCTGGGCAACGTGGGCAAGAACAACAAGATGTTCTACTTCCCCATGATCTTCATGCTGGTGGTCACTCTGACCTCTCTGGCTCAGACCGCCATCGCCAAAGTGAACACCATCTCCGCCAACGGTGCCACCACCGCCCCCGTGATCCAGCTGGTACTGGCCGTGGTGCTGTTCGTCCTGGCTCTGGTGCTGGCTGTTGAGGCCTGCCAGACCATCTTCGGCCACAAGAAGCCCGCCGCTTCCAAGTAAGGCCGTTCCATCCGCAAGACAAGCGGACCCGGGTGCATACTCGGGTCCGCTTCTTGTTTTTCCATCTCATGCGTGTTATGATAGGCCTGTTTGAAAGGGGGCATTCTTCTTGTTCTCCCCATCCCGGCGCGTTCTCACCCAGGCCCTCTTCCTGGCCCTGGAGGGTCTGATCTACGTCCGCTTTCTCTTTCTGGACCTAGTTGGCCAGGGGGCGGCGGGCAACGGCGTAAAGTATCTGGGCATCATTCTGTGTACCCTCTTCGCCTGGTATCAAGGGTCCCACGGCGGCTCCCGGCTGGTGGCCTGGGCGCTGACCCTCACGTTAGGCGCGGACTGGTTTCTGCTGATGCTGGACCGGTACTATGCCCTGGGGCTGCTGCTGTTCTGCGGCGTCCAGGGGCTGTATCTCCTGCGCATTTCCCGGGCCAACGGGGGCCGGACCCTGTGGGGCGCGCGGCTCGTCCTGTGCCTCCTCTCCCCCGCCCTGCTGGCCGTTTTAGGGCGGCTGACAGGAGAGAACCTGCTGGCCCTGATCTATTTCTCCAACTTCCTGTGCAACGTGGCCCTGGCCGTCAGGCTGCCCCGGGGCTGGGGGCGGCAGTTCGCCCTGGGGCTTACGCTGTTCCTGTGCTGCGACATGTGCGTGGGCATCTTCCAGTCCCCCGGCCTGCTCCCGCCCGCCCTAGAGCGCTTCGCCAGCCTGGGCATGTGGCTGTTCTATCTCCCCGGCCAGGTGCTCATCGTCCTGTCCGGGCGCGATCCCCACGAAATGAGGTCGTTCCATGAAAACCAGTAAACCCCTGTCCCTGCTGTCCGCCCTGCTCACCGCCCTGGCGGTGCTGTCCGGCTCCATCGCCGCCCCCCTGCTGTGCCGCCCCTTCTATTATGCCCACATCGGCCCCATGGGGCTGGCGGAGTATGTGGGGCTTACCCCGGAGCAGATTCGCCAGGCCTTTGACCAGGTGATGGACTTCTGTCTGGGGCTGCGGCCCGACTTTGCCGCCGGGGTGCTGCCCTGGTCCCAGTCCGGGGCCGACCACTTTGCCGACGTGCGGCGGCTGTTTCTCCTGGACCTGTGGGTGCTGGGCCTGTCCCTTGCGGGGCTGCTCTGCTTGCTGGTCTACAGCCGCTTCAAGCGCGTCCGGCCCTATTGCTTCCGGGGGCGCGGCCCCGGCTTTTGGGCCGCCGCGGGGCTGGCCGTCGTCTTTCTGGCCGTGGGCGGCCTGGCCGCATTGGACTTTGACCGGGCCTTTGTGATCTTCCACGCCCTCTTCTTCCCCGGCAAGACAAACTGGCTGTTCGACTATCGGGAGGACCCGGTGATTTTGATCCTGCCCGAGGAATTCTTCCGCAACTGCGCCCTGCTTATCCTGGCTCTGCTGATGCTGTGGTGCGCCGTCCTGATCTTCGCCGACCTGTGGGCCGGGAAGCGGCGGAAACAGCGGGGACTGGACCGCTGACAGACAAAAAACATCCCAGGCTGCGCTTCCGTTACAAAGCGCCGCCTGGGATGTTGCTTTATTTGCTTTTAAAGGCGAACCACCGCTGTCCCCCATAGTTCAGGACCACGAACAGGCCCGACCCGGCCAGCAGGGTCAGGTTGCCCTTGAGCTTCTCGCTCAGCGTCATTCCCGCCAGCACATGGGCCATGATGGGCTGGGCCAGGCCATAGGCCAGCAGCCAGCACACGGTGATGTTCAATGCGAAGCGGAGCACCACCCCCGCCCCCTTCTCCCGGCTGCGGAAGGTGAAGTGCTTGTTCAGGAAAAAGCTCACCACGCTGCCTACAATATAGTTGGCCGCCGAGGCGATCCACTGCCCCCTGCTGCCCCAGGTGTTCAGGGGCGTCAGGTTATACAGGCCGAACATCACCCCATAGCCCACGGCGGTGTTCACCAGGCCCACCAGGATAAAGCGGAAGAAGGTGGGGTCAAACAGCTTTGCCAGACGCGCTCTCATCGTTCCCTCCGCACTGATCGGCCAGGATATACCGGGGCCGGTCCTTGATCTCCTCGTAAATTTTGGCGATATAATAGCCGATGATGCCCAAGCAGATCATCAGGATGCTGCCGATGAGCAGCTGGAGCAGGATCACTGTCGTAAAGCCTTCTAACGCATGGCCGGTGAACTTCTGCCACAGGGAGTGGAGTCCCAGCACCGCCGAGGCCAGAAAGACCACCACCCCCAGCAGGGTGACGATCTGGAGGGGCGCGGTGGAGAAGGCGGCGATGTTGGTGACGGCATAGCGCACCAGGCTCATTACCGACCACTTGGACTCCCCCGCCACCCGGGGCTGGACCTCGAACTCCACTGTGGCAGTGGAGAAGCCGATCCAGGAAGAGAGGGCCCGGAAAAAGGCGTTCTTCTCCCGCAGGGCCACCAGGGTGTCCACCGCCTTTCGGTCCAGCAGCTTAAAGTCAGAGGCCCGGGACATGTCCACGCCGGTGACCCGGCTGAGAATGTCATAGAACCGGTGGGCGGCAAAGGCGTGGAGGGGGGATTCCTTCCCCCGGCTGACCTTTACCCCCTCGATGACCTCGTACCCCTGCTGCCACAGGCGGTACATCTCCTCCAGCTTCTCCGGCGGGTGCTGCAAGTCGCAGTCCATCACCGCCGCGCAGTCCCCACGGGCCTGGGCCAGACCGGCGAAGATGGCCGCCTCCTTGCCAAAGTTCCGGGAGAAGCGCACCCCCCGCACCTGGGGGAACCGGGCCGCCTGTGTCTGGATGGCCGCCCAGCTGCCGTCTTTGGAGCCGTCGTCCACGAACAGCAGCTCGAAGGGGATATCCGCCGCCGTCAGCAATTCCGTGATGCGCTCCGCCGCCCGGGGGATGGACGCCTCCTCGTTATAGGAGGGGAGCACCACCGACAGCAGTCCGCCCTGTTTTAACTCTCTCAACGGCTTCATCTCCTGTTCTCATAGGCCAGCTCAAAGTCCGACTTGGGGATGTAGGTCTCCTGCACTTTTACCACCACCCGGCCATCCACCACCTGGACGCTGCCGTCGGCGGGGTACAGGGGCATGGCCTTGAACGCGGCGGAATCGGACACGGCGATCATGGTCTCCTCGTCCGGCTCGTCCACGGGGACATTGAGCCAGTCGTTAAAGTAGTAATAGAGGTGCTTGTTCAGGTGGGTCACGGTGTTCAGGGGCACGCTGTAGTGGTCCACCTGGAAGAAGGTCGGGATGCGGGTGCGCAGCTGGCTCTCGTCTGGGGCGCCGATGACCACGATCTCCATGCCCTTCTCATATCCCGGGCAGCTCTCAATGCGTGAGAGCATTCGGGTGGCATAGCTCTCCGTAGCCCGGTGGGACTGGGCCGTGGCGGTGTAGAGCAGATTGTCCGTGTTCACGCAGAACAGCAGCAGCAGCACCGCCCACACCACGGGCACATACTCCCAGCCCCGTTTCAGCCGCCGGGTGCTCTCCGCCCCGTCCGCCAGCATGAGCACCGCGCCGTAGACCAGCACGAAGGAATACTTCATCAGGGGCGTGGGGTCGGAGTAGGGGCTGAGCACCCGCATGAAGTTCAGCCCCAGGGGCAGCAGCGCGATCATGCACAGGCCGCCCACCAGCCGCCAGGGCTCCCCCTTCAGGCGCTTGCTGCCCACCCGGGCGAAGAAGCAGGCCGCCCCCACCGCCAGGGCCACCAGGTCCAGCACCATCATCCAGCCGGTGGCAAAGGCGTTGGCCGAGCCGGGCTTGAAGAAGAAGGTGCAGCGCAGGGCAATTCGTTGACTTATCCGGAAACCGCA